>Ga0315912_10004850_pt1 | contig 12521 bp, 10 predicted proteins | sample VfabasoilMG_FD_204469 | JGI IMG/M metagenome (GOLD analysis project Ga0315912, IMG submission 204469) | Garden soil microbial communities collected in Santa Monica, California, United States - V. faba soil | ecosystem: Environmental > Terrestrial > Soil > Garden | place: USA: California... | reverse complement strand
ACGAGTTTGAACGCAAGAAACGACCGCGGCGGGTAGGGAACCCGATGCCGACGCAGTCACGCCGGCAACCTCGCCGCCGGCGCCAATGCGAATGGTGAGACGGATACTGCCCGCAGCGTCCGGATTCTCGGCCAAGCCGAAACGTTGATAGCAGTTGCGGAACCCAGGGCGCATCGCTGCCACCACCTGCGAAACGTTGCTGACCACACCGGCCGTCGTCTCGCTGCTGACCGACGCCTTGCCCTGGGGGCCGGCGACCTTGGCAACCGTTCCGGGGCCTTCGGTGCCGCTCGTTCGGCCCTTCGGACCGATGTCAGCGAAACTTTTCTCGACGCCCGGCTGAATGGGACCCCCCGTGCCGATCTTGAGCTCACCCGTGCCCAGACCAACCCCCGCGGGATTCTTCGCGGCACCGTCCAGGTCGCTCAGCTTGAGCTCGCCGCGCCCGAGCACGCCCAAAGTCGCGGGCCCCGCGCCCCGCAGCGAGCCCACAGCCAACAGTTCGATGGCATCGAGCTCATTGCTCAGCGCCGCAGTTTGCCTATCGCTCGCTCGACCGCCTGAAGCCTTCTGCTGGCTGCCTTTCTGCTGGCTAGCCTTCTGCGCCTCTCGCTGCTCTGGCTTCGCGCGCGGAACCGCTGCTTCTTCCGGCCGATCGTGATCCTCGAGCGCCGGCGGCGGCGGCATGGCCTTCAACGAATCCAACGCACCCGCGACGCTCAATTCTTCGTCAATCACCGGGTCGGCCCAGTCGGAATAGAGCGACCCGAGCACCAAAAAGTGACCCAGAAACGAGACCGCCGCGATGGTCGTCGTACTCCAATCAATCGGGCGCGCGCCCCGCAGCACCGCGATCGGAAGCTGCGCCATTGGCTGAGCGGGCAGGGAAGGCACGAGCTGAAACAACAGCGTCGTGTCACCGATCACCACCTTGCCGCGCGAGTCCCCACTCAGACAGATGCGATACCCGCCTCGCGAGGTGCGTTCCGCCTGCGCCTTCAGCCGCGACAGCGCGCAGTTGCCCCCGGGCAGCGCCACGTGCCCCTTCATGTGCTCGAGAAAATTCAAATGATAGTCGTGATCGATCAGCTCGAAGAGCCGAAACGCGGCTGGCACCGCCGAAGTCGAGAGCACGAACGTATTTTTCTCACTCGACCCCACCGTCACGTGCGAGCCCTGCTTGATGACGCGCTCCTCGCAGATCCGACCGCCCTGCACCACGCCGATGCGCAGCACGCGCGGCCCCGGAACGACGCCCGCACCCACCAGCGCCGTGATCTGCCCAGAGCGTTGCGACGTATCAGGCTGACGAGATCGTTCGATCATCTAGCTCCCTCTCTTCTTCGCTCACCCAAATGACTTACCCGCAGAGCGCCGGAGATCTTCCCACCCCGCTGCCGCGCGTTTCGAAGAATAGCTGAAAAGATCCCGCCCGCAACGCCCTCGCCCCTGCTCGGGCATTCGGACACGTGGCCGAGCGTCACCCGTTTCGATCGCTTTCAACACAGTGCTTTCATGAACCGGGTTTGTGCTTTCCTCGCGCTGGCCGGCGCACTCGCTTGTTCCAGCGAAGGTTCGCAAGTGAAAACGCCGCTCGAATCGGCGGGTTTTGCCGCCGGGGGCGCCGCGAATCTCTCGGGGACCGACTGGCCAGGGAAGCTCGCGCCCACCCGCGAGACAGCGCAGGCCGTCTTGGATCGCGTCGCGGCCCTCTACCAAGACCACGCCGCAGCCGCGCAACCGCCGGGTACCCATAGAATCATTGGGGTGATCCGGGATGACGATCCTGTCCCGCATATGCACGCGCTGTTTGGAAAAGACTGGGAGATCGACGCCACCCCCGCCTGGCTCGCGTATCCGACGATGACCGTCGACATCTTGGCGCTCACCACGTGCCACGAGATGGGCCACTTCATCGGCGGATTCCCCTTCAAAGGAAGTGCGCCCCCCGAACAAGGCGCGGCGTCCGCCGCCGAGGGCCAAGCCGACTACTTCGCCACCAAAGATTGCCTGCCCCGACTTTGGGCCAACGAACAGCGCAGCAACGCCGCCGCGTTCGCCGCGCTCGACGTCTCCAAACGCGAACTGTGCACCAAGGCGCACAGCGACGTGCAGAGCCAACAGCTTTGCGCCCGACTCCTGATCACCGCGCTACAAGCCGCGCAAATCTTCCACAAAGAATATCTCGAGCAGCACCCATCCGACCCGGGTGAAGGCCCGAAGCTCGAAACCCCCGATCCGAGCGTCGTCACAGCGACCCGGACAGGGCCTTTGAGCGGGCAGTGTCGGCTGGACACGATGGTTGCGGGCATTCAGTGTGAAGTAAGAGCCTCGGGCACCACGATCCCGGGCTATCTGCCGCCGTACGGAAAGTTCAGCGCTGCGAGTCAGGAGGCGGCGCGTCCATTCGCGTGCCAGGCAGGCGCAGGTGCACGACCGAAGTGCTGGTTTTACCCTGACACCCACGAGTTCGACTGCACGGCGTTCGGTGCTCCGCACTGCGCCGTCGAGAACGAGATGGCCGGAATCCTCAGCTGCGACACGACCGACGGTCCGACGTTCTCTGAATGCTTTCCGAACGAGGTGTGTCTGCCCGACGCAGAAGGGAACCCCAACTGCGTCCCGGCTGCGGGATGAATCCGCCAGTTCGACTGGCTCGTGCAATCGTCCCGTGACGGCTATGAAACCTACGGCAAGCCGCAAGCAGACGTTTCGCTACTCAATCGATTGATCGACGGTTTCGAAAGGAACGAGCTCGATTTGAACAAGATCGTTCAAGTGCCGGGTACCCCGACAATGTTAAGTTCCGCGCCAGCATATGTATCGCGTCGGCACGCTTGGCTTGGCTTCTCGTTCTTCGAATCCTCAGAGTGTCCGCCGCAGAGCCGCATGGTTGCTCGTCGTGCTGGCCTCCGCGTGCGGTAGTGACCACGCCGGACCGAGCGACGCCAATCTGATCGGCCCCGACGGCGGCTCCGTGCAGATCGACGACCTCGAGCTCGTCATCCCCAAGGGTGCGCTGGCCAAGCCGACCAAGATCACGCTGGCGCGAGAGTCGGGCGTGACGGCGATCGCAGGCAAAGAGGTGCAGGTGAGCTTCGAGCTCGGGCCAGCGGGTACCGTGTTCAACGTTCCAGCGCAGGCCTTCTTGGATCATGGCCAGCCTACTGGCGCCGCCGCACTTTACTTGTCGGATGACGGCAAGAGTTGGACCCGCATTGCGGACTCCAAGTTCGATGCCGTGCGCGGTCAGTGGACGGGGAGCATTGCTCATTTTTCTCATCTTGCGCTGCAGGTAGACACAGCGGCCGATGCTGCTGGCGGCGCGGCAGGCGCCGATGACGGTGGAGGCGCTGGAGGCAAGGCTGGCGCAGGCGGGGCAGATTCCGCTGATGGCGGCCCGGCGGGCGCTCCGAGCCAAACTAGCAGCGCAGGTGCGGCGGGCGACTCAGGGCCGCTCGCGGCGGGTGGAGATTCCGAGTGCGATTGTGCGGCGGGCGCTGACGGACAGGACCCGGCCGGCGGCGGCACGGGCGGTGCTGGGACGAGCGGCGGCGGCACGAGCGGTGCTGGGACGAGCGTGGGCGGTGTGGCGATCACGGGGACGGAGTGGCAACGCCAGATTGGGTCGGGCAATGGCGATCGCATGGCCGACTCGACGACGGACGCGCAGGGCAACGTGTTGATTGTTGGGAATACCGGCGGGGTGATGCCCGGAGCCACGAAGGTCGGCTCGTCGGATGTGTTCGTGCTCAAGTACTCGCCGCTCGGTGACTTGGACTTCGTCACTCAGTTCGGCACGGTGGGTGGCGAGCAGCCGTCTGGTGTAGGCCGCGATGCGCAGAACAACAGCTACGTGTTCGGCGTGACTGACAGCGCATTCAGCGGTTTCACGAACGCAGGCGGACAAGACCTGTTCGTATCGAAGCTGAGCGCGACGGGATCGGTGCTTTGGACGAAGCAGCTCGGCTCGAGTGATGACGACTACGCTGCGGATCTGGTGACCGATGGCAGCGGCAACAGCTACATGACTGGCTCGACGGTCGGCAATCTGGACGGCCACACGAATCAAAGCGGCGACTCCGGCGAGTTGTTCGTGCTCAAGTACGACGCGGCGGGCGTGAAGCAATGGAGCCGTTTCTTGGGACAGTCGGGGGCTTCGGAGGGCAACGCCATCACGCTCGGACCGAGCGGTGAGGTGTACGTGGTCGCGACGGCGGGCAGCTACCCTGGTCAGACGCCGGCGGGAGCGCGCGACATCTTGACGCTGAAGTACGACGCCACAGGCGCAGTGCTGTGGGGGCGATTGTTCGGAACGGTGGGACAAGACTTCGGTAGCTCGATCGCGACCGACAGCGGCGGCAACGTGTATGTCGCCGGCGAAGTGACGGACAGCCCCAGTGGCGGTTTCGTAGACTACGTGCTGGTGAAGTATGACAGCGCGGGCAACTTGAAATGGAGTCGCCGTGGCGGCGTCGCCGACAAGGGCGATTACCTCGGCGCCGTCACCACCGATCCGAGCGGCAATGTCTACCTGACCGGTCGCACTGCCGGAGCGCTCGACGGGCAGACCTCCGCTGGCTCGGAAGACGCTTTCTTGATCAAGTACGCAGCCGACGGCACGCGCAAATGGACGCGACAATTCGGCACCAACTTGACGGATTGGGGCTCGAGCGTCACGAGCGACGCCGCCGGTAATCTATTCGCGTCGGGACTCACGTACGGTGGCCTCGGCGGCAAGGTATCGCAGACCGGCAAGTTTCAGGTCTTTTTACTCAAGTTCCCGAGCAGCGCGCTCGCAGACTAAGAGCTGCGGCCGCGCTTGACGACGAGTTCGAAAAACCGACTGGCTGCGCGCATCGTTCTACCACGCTGAGAGCTCGAGTTCATTGCCATCTGGATCACGGACCATGAAGGCTTGCGACGAAGTTCCTCTGTTCAGAGGGGCAGACCCATTCGGAAGGTACCCCGCGAGCTGAAGTCGTTCGATTGCGGCTGCGGGCGTCTGCAAACGCAACCCCAATCGATTGCCACCAGTCACGGGTCTCTTGGTCGGATAGATCTCCATTACCGTTCCAGCCATCGTGCATGAATAGTGAACAGGACCTGTTCCGTGCCTCTCCTCCACGAGCTCGAGACCCAAGGTCGAGTAGAACGCCCTGAGGCGCTCCAGGTTAGATGTCCGGATGACCATCAAATTGATCATTGGTGGAGGCTCGGTAGTGCGCTTTCCGGCTGAATAGCCGAGTAGATAGGCATACGACCGCTGCCCCATCGTCGGATGTGTGCAGCCCATGGACGAGCAGCCAAGCAGGGACGCAACGGACGAACCAAGGGCCGCGTCATCGCCCAATCGACCACCGAGCCAACCCGCTATCGCGTCAGCATGGCACTCGGTGTCGTCGAGAATGCGATCACTCAACCCGAGTGGCGAACGCTTCCCGTCCACCAGATGACCAAACTCATGAGCGAGCAGATACCTGCTGACGGCGCGCCACACGGCTTTAGGAGCTATGCCATGAAAGTCCTTCCTTCGCTGAAATTGCTCAGCCAAGCCTCGAACCTTTGCCACATTTAGCCTGATCACACCGTCGCGTTCACTTGCAGCGAGCGGTTCCACGGATTGGCTCAATTTTACAGACGCCTTCGGCAAGTGCCCCCATTCCTCGCCAACCACAGCGCTGCAGTCGCTCAGCCACGATCGCCAACTTTTTAGATATCGCACCGCTTGTGCGAACGAAATCTCCGTCAGAGGAACGGCTTGCTCCACGTGGTTGCAGGCCACACGGCTCCGCTTCTCGTCAGTCACGTCGGCGAGTCGCACCTGCTTGCCGTTCGCCATGCGAACATTGATCTCCAAGCGAGCCCCAATGGCTGCAATGTATCGCTGCAGAGCGCTCAGCGTCATGTCTTCGCGTCGCTCGAACCGTGAAACAGCAGCTTGCTGCACGCCCAGCTTGTCAGCGACCTGCTCTTGCGTCAGTCCAACGAGATTGCGCAACTCCTGAAGCAAAACAGCTTCTGGCGGCACCGTATGCTGCTGTGACACCAGGAGCTCAATCACACGAGCCGTTGCCTGCTGTTGGTCCTCATAGGCTTCCTCCGCTCCCTCGCCATACCCGTCACCGAAAGAACTCGCGCTGATTCCGAAGCCTCGTCGAGGCGACCAGACGATAGTCACGACATGGCTATCGATCTTGGTATCAAGCCACCATTGACCTCGAGGATTTCGAGGACGGCGGAGCCTGGTCCAAGCCTTCGGCGCGGCCTGACGAACGTCCTGTTCCAACGTCTCGATAGCGTTCATTGCCAGACTCCATGGCCATCCGAACCATTTTTTCGGAAAATGATCTCGTTGCTGTGTGCATCGCGAATTTCGATGGCCCCGTTTGCAGCGATGTATGTTTCATGCCGCCGGCTCCGGTAAGACGTAACGTTCGGCATCCCGTCCACGTCTGCAGCGCTGTCGTCTTTCGGAGGGTACATGCGGCCATCCGTTCTCCAATTGTCGGAGGCGAAGGGCACACCCGACAGCTCGTCCTCAACGCGGTTCAATGTCTGCTCGATCTGTTGACGTGCCTCGTTGTGACTCGACGCAGGGGCCAGCCCAGCGAGTCGCCTGAGGAACTCTTCGAAGCGGACACGCTTGGGCGGCGGGGACATGCCGATCATTCATCGCAAGGAATATTCTGTCCAAGGAATGACGGGTCGCAAGCACCGGATCGGCTTGATCTGAATATGCCAATAAAAATCAGTAACTGGACGACCGGCCGTGAACTAGGAGCTGCCCGGCGACAGCCCGCGAACGGCCATTCCCGCGGACTGCCGATAGCTCGACTCGAAGTCTGAGCAGGTTCAGCGACCAGCGCTGCCCCCCGCCTATTCGGTCGAGCGGAGCAGTGCGTCGAGATCACCCGTTGCTACGGCTGGGTAGATAGTGTGCAGCCTTTCGATGCATCCGGGGCTCCACTGGAGGTCTCCGGCATGTGCGCCATGAACGAAGCGCCCGCGCTCGAATCGAACGCCGTGAGCGCGGAGTTGCCGATCGAGCTCGCGCAGCCCAGCGAGCGTACCGGCATCTATGGGCCGCGGCCAGGCGTCGACCTCCGTCCCGTCTGCGAAACTCAGTTCGTAGCGCGCGAAGGGTCCCCTGCGGTCGAACGCGAAGCAGCCGACAGCAACGTTGTGCAGCTTGTCCCACGACAAAAACACATCGCCGAACACGCTTCGCTTCTCGACGCCCTTCGCGGTACCCACCGCGCATGCTCCCAAGTCGATGGGAAGTATGACTAGACCGAATGCCAAGAGCCAAAGACCCGCACGGCGGTCCCAACTGCGCCGCCACCGAACGTAGTGGAGGAAGAACTGCTCGGCGCGCCCGTCCGCTGCGGAAGCCGCGACATTTCGCATCATCCAGCGCGTGACGCGAGTAGCAATGGCCGCGAAATGGCGCGTTTCCGCGAGCAGGAATCTAAGCGCAAAAAATTCGATGCCGCGAGGCTCGAGGCGTAGCGATGCGGTGTAGATCGCAGCTTGTCCCAAAAAGATGGCAGCGAGTATGAGCGGAAGTGCAGCCCAGCCGTGGTTGGAACTGAGGAACAAAGCGTCGCGCCCGCGCCGCTCGTCGAGATATCGAGCGAGCGTCAACACGCTGCCGATGGCCAGAACCAGCTGAACGAGCATCCAAACGAAAATCAAGGCCGAGTGCCATGCAGCCCGGCGCTGCCAAGACTTCGGGTATCTCTGAGCGGCGACGTAACTGACGACATGCTCCGGTACTGCGAGATCGCGGAGCGCCGTCACATCTTCCGCGAAGCTCAGCCAAGTTTCGTCACCGTTCAAGCCTTGCTTAGTCATGATTTGGTGTCACTTGCGGTGTGGATTTTGGAGCTCCCAGCGTTTCCTCAACGCGCGTTGCGTTTCGGGATACTTCTCGCTCAGCACTGCATCGCGAATTTCGATGGCCCCGTTTGCAGCGATGTATGTTTCATGCCGTCGGCTCCGGTAAGACATAACCTTGGGCATCCCGTCCACGTCTACAGCGCTGTCGTCTTTCGGAGGATACATGCAGGCGGCATTTCCGTGGCTGTCCTCTGGAAAGACAGCGCGGGTCCAAACCGTATGTCGCGCTAGCGACGATCGATCGGCGCCCCGATCGCCTTTCCTACCTTCCTTCTCGGTATTGGCTTCCCGGTAAAGGGATTCGACATGACAGCGTCCTCTATTTCGTAGAGCGCAGCAAATAGATCCATGCCGTCCAGCCAGCCCCCGAGAAAGGACTGTAAAGTGAAGGTTGTTCTCGTCGCGCCGCTCCCATCGTGGGTAACGACAGCGAACCCTTCGGCGACATCTACGCACGACCACATAGTGTCCCCCCAGTCCCAGAGGGGCAGCAACTGCGGCGGCCATTCGCCCGTGCGAAATCGTTGGTAGGTGGTGACCAGCGTCTGACCGTCAAGATCTGGATATCGGGTCCCAAGTCGGCAAGCGCGAGTTTCTCGGCGGCCTGGAACGAGTGCGATCAGTCGGTAGACGCTCGTGACGCCGACGCACGCTTCATCAGCCGTTCCGAGCATCCGGATGCGCTGCGAGGGTCGCCACGTTGGTAGCGCAGGCACTGGCAGCATGACCATGGACGTTTCCACGCTCGCCGAGCGAAGGTATCATTGGACAACTCGAAAGGACGTTCATGTGCCACCCTCGTTCGCTCCTCTCGCTCGTCCCCCTCGCGCTCCTGACCTCCATTCCGGCGTGCGCCGTCACCTCCGACGACGCCGCGAAAGAATCGGGGCGAATCGCGACGCGCAGCGACGCCATCGCGATAGGCACGGACGACACCTCGAGCGTCGTGCGCGACGCCGTTGGTCGCGTCTTCGTTGGCGTCGGGGTTTGCACAGGCACGCTGGTCGCTCCGGACAAAATCCTCACGGCCGCGCATTGCGCCTTCGACACGACGCTCGCGAACGGACAGTGGCGCAGGAACCCGACGGGCGTGATGTCGTTCAAGTTCGGCCCTCAGGTGGCTACCAGCTTTATCGCGGCGACCGGCAACTACGCCACGATGCCGAACAAGACGGCGGACGGTCACCTGGAAGACATCGCCGTCGTGCAGCTCACGGACATGGTGCCGCACGCTCTCGCGGTCCCGCGCGCCGTCGCGTTCACGCCGCCCGCGGGCCTGAGCGCGACGTCAGCCCTCTACGAGATCGGGTACGGCGGCGGCAGGGACCGGCGGATCATGCGCGGCACCAACTACCGCGCATCGTCGACCCCGAACCAGTTCACGTTCACGCCCGACTTCACGGGCACCGGCATCGGCGACCGCGACACCAACGTCGAAGTAGGAGACTCCGGAGGTCCCATCCTGTTCGGCAGCGACACCGGGCCCATCATCGGAGATCTCAGCTGGTGGGATCCCATCGGCGTCAAGACCTTCGGAACGGGCGACGGTACGTTCGTGAACGTCCGCGACTGGCTGCGGGGCCACCTCCAAGAGGGACCGAGCTTCGGTTGGGTGTTCGCCCACGTGGCGACCGGCAGCTACGACGCCGAGACCGTCTTCTCCTACGCAGCGCTCGGACGGCCCCGTATCGACCAGCTCGGCACCGGACGCTACGAGGTGCGGTTCCCGGGAGAGGGACGCAACGAGACCGCGAGCTTTTTTGCGCAGGCGTACGGAGGCGACAACGTCTACTGCAAGCTCGAGCAGGGCGGACGGTCCGTCGGCGAAGATCTCCGGGCGCGCGTGGCGTGCTTCACGCCGGCCGGAGCCCCCGCCGACAGCCGCTTCGTGCTCTCGTTCGTCAAGCAGCACCAGACCGACGGCGTCGGCCAGGGCAACGTACGAACGAGCAGCAGCGGCGCGACGGTGGCAAGCGAGTGGAGCTCCACCGGCAGGCGTTCGTCGCTGACCCGCCTCGGCACGGGCCTCTACAAGATCGCCCTGCCTGGGCAGACGGATTACTTGTTCGGCAACATCCAGGTGACGGCCTCCGGCGCGAACGCGAATCGCTGCAAGGTTGAGGGATGGTGGATGTCCGGCAGCAGCATGGACGTTCGGGTCCGCTGCCACACGCCTTCTGGCGCCGCGACCGACGCGAGCTTCGAGATGCAGTACGTGGCAAGCAGGACGGCGCACCGTGGTCGAGGCGCCTTTGCCTACGTGAGCGACTTCACGTCCGAAAGCTCGGTTCCGCCTTTCACGTATGCGTTCCACTCCGAGGGGCTCGAGCCTCGCGCGACAGCGAGCCCGACGGTTCAGAGCGTCACCTTTCCCTCGCTGCCGTCGGCCCCGGCCGTCCCGCAGATCACGGCCTACGGGGCGAACGCGAACTACTGCAAGATCGTCAACTGGCTCGTAGGCTCCGTGACTGTTCGCTGCTTCGATACGACGGGGACCGTCACGGCCTCGCCGTTCAACGCGAGCTATCTCGTGCGCTGACGCTCGGCATTCGCTCGGTCATCGGCTCGTGGGGGGGCTGTTTACCGCAAGAGTGGGCGACCGTCCTGGTCATGAACCCAGTAGTCGCTGGTGCCTGGCAGAACGCGCTTGTCCTGCGTGCGCCAGCCTTTGCGCACGGTGTGTTTACTGGTGTATGCCCGCACGTGATTGTCGACGTAGAACCGGGCCCCCGCGTCGTGCTCACGCTCGGCCTGGTCGATGAGCGCGAACGAACTAACCAGATCCAGCGTCTGTCCGCGAGCCTTTGCGAAGCGGGAAGCATCAACGGCCTTTCCCCGGCTGAAGCGCGCACGAGAACCGTCAGCCGAAGGAAGCATCGCGGAGCACGCGCATACCCATGTGGCCAGCGGCGCTGACGAGCTTCGGCAGTGAGCAGGTACGCAGTGGCGGTGTCGCAGTGGTTGGATGGACGCCTCGTCTGCAAGCCGGACGCGGGGGAGGTAGCCTCGGAGCGGTCGGTGCGGATATTCCCGCTGCTGTCCCAACCACCGACACGGTCATTGCGTCTCGACCGTGCTCGCGACTCGTGCCAGTTCGGCCAGACCACCGGCGAAGACCGCGAGGTCGACGATGATTGCGCCCGCTGCTGTCGCCGCGGCAAGGACTTCGACGGACGCTGACTCCAGCCGGCGCGGGTCGGCGTCGGCACCGAATTCGTGAATGGCGCCTTCGAGCAGGTTGGCGAGATGACGCAGAGCTTCCGGCGCGTCTGCCACCTTGGCTCTAGCCATACGGATGAGGCCGGGAACCTCACGGAGAGGATCGGCGGGGGGACGGGCGGCGCCACGAGCGGCCTTGGCGCTCGTGGGCGAGCGACGAGCGGAACCCGAACCGCCCTTTCCGCGACTTGTCGTTGAACGGGAGGCCATGAATTTACGCTACCGGAGCCAGCGCGCGCGGGTACCTCACATGTGACGAAATCGTGCTTGCCTGAGCTCAACCTGACACTTCAGCGCGCCCCAGCACACTCCTTGGCTGTCGCCGTCACACCGCGATCGCGAGCTTCTGCCCAATCGCCGCGCAATACCGCTGCAACGTCGACAGCTTCACATCGCCTCCGGCTTCGAGCTTGCTCACGACAGACGCCGATGTTCCCATGCGCGCGGCGACCAGCGTTTGCGATAGCGCGCGCTTCTCTCGAAGGGCGGCGAGTCGTCGCGCGAGCTTGCGGCGAGCTTCTGCCTCGCGGACAAGGTCGGGGAAGGCAGCGTTCTTCCGCGTGCGCTCGGCCATGATCTCGGACAGAAAATCCTTCGGCATGGCCTGAGTATACGCTTGGAAGCAATAGCGTCAACGCTATTGCTTGCGCGACATATCTCGTATTTTGCTACCGCTCGACCACCTCTCCGCGCTCAATCCGCCGCCGATACGCAAGCGCAAGCCGCAGCTCATGCCGCGTCATCGGCCCGCGCAGCCATGACAGTGCATGACGCGGTTGGACGAGGATCGGCCCAGAGGGCGCGTGCGCGTTCTGCACGACGAACCACCGGTTCGCCAACCGCTGCACGATGCGCTCGAGATCCGGCGCTTCTGCATCGCCATTGGTCGCTCCGACGTCCACGGCACTTCTGAGGCCGTCGATGACACGCTCGCGATCGGCGTCGGTCTGTAACCGCCCAATGCACCAAAAGCCGGCATTCGAGAGCGCTCGGTAATCGAGATCCATCGGGTTCTGTGTTGCAACCACGACGCCGACGCCGAAGGCGCGGGCTTGTTTCATGAGGGAGACGAGGGGGCGTTTGGTGGGTGGGTTGGCGGGGTGGGGAGGGAGGAAGCCGTAGACCTCGTCGAAGACGACTAGGGCGCGCAGCTCTTGGGAGCCGGAGAGGCCGCGGACCCAGGAGAGTACTTCTTCGAGCAGGATGCCGAGGACGAGTGCGCGTTCGTCGTCGTCGAGGTGGGCGACGCTGACGATCACGGCGGGCGTGCGGCCGCCCTGGGGGGTGAGCCACTCGCCGACATCCAGCGTGGTGCCTTGGCGCCAGCTGGCGAAGGTGGGGGAGGCGAGCAGGGTGTTGAGGCCGGCGGCGAGGTTGGCGCGGTCGCTCTTCTTCAGGAA
>Ga0315912_10004849_pt1 | contig 12524 bp, 7 predicted proteins | sample VfabasoilMG_FD_204469 | JGI IMG/M metagenome (GOLD analysis project Ga0315912, IMG submission 204469) | Garden soil microbial communities collected in Santa Monica, California, United States - V. faba soil | ecosystem: Environmental > Terrestrial > Soil > Garden | place: USA: California... | reverse complement strand
ATTTGCTGCTGAACGTCATCGTGATCGGATACGGAATCTACGAACTGGCCACGCATCCGTATCATTTCCCCGAATGGAAACAAGCGTTGTTCTCGCATCGTGAAGTGAACGGCAACGCGTGGATGATCCTCGTCGTGTCGTTGTTTCTGTTTCCCAAACTCGCGCTGGGTCTTTCCGGTTTCGAAACCGGCGTGGCGGTGATGCCGCTGGTGAAGGGCGACAAGGATCTGAGTGACAAAGATTGGGACGCCATTCATACGACTAAGACCGGTCATGGCGAGGACGCGAAGGTCGAGCAACTGCTTCAGGGCCGGATTCGCAATACGAAAAAGCTCTTACGCACTGCGGCGCTGATCATGAGCGTGATGTTGATTACGAGTAGTGTGGTGACGACGATGTTGATCCCGCCGGAACAGTTTCTCGAAGGCGGCGAGGCGAATGGACGCGCGATCTCATATCTCGCCCATCACTTTTTCAACGACATCTTCGGTACGGTCTACGACCTCAGCACGATCTTCATCTTGTGGTTTGCAGGCGCATCGGCGATGGCGGGTTTATTGAGTATCGTGCCGCGTTATCTGCCGCGATATGGAATGGCGCCTGAATGGGCCAGGGCCGCGCGACCGTTGGTGATTGTGATCACTGTGATCGCATTTGCCGTTACGATCATCTTCCGCGCCGACGTCGACGCGCAGGGCGGAGCTTATGCCACCGGCGTGCTGGTCCTGATGACGTCAGCCGCGATCGCGGTAACTTTGGCGGTGCGCAGAAAAGGCGGAAACTGGCGTATGTATTTAGTTATCGCCCTGATTTTCGTCTACACGACAATTCAGAACATTCACGAGCGGCCTGAAGGTATCAAGATCGCTTCGTTCTTTATTCTCACGATCATTCTTGCATCGCTGTTCTCGCGCGTGTGGCGCTCGACTGAGTTGCGCGTCGAACGAATCGAGCTGGACGACAACGCGCGCCAGTTCATCAAAGACGCCGCGAAGGGAACGATTCGCATCATCGCGAATCGACGCGATAAAGGAGACCGGCTCGAGTACGCGGACAAGGAGCACGAGAAGCGCACCAGCAATCACATTCCTCTGGGCGAGCCGATTCTTTTCTTCGAAGTCACGCCGGGCGACGCTTCGGAATTCGCAGGCACACTCGCGATTCGCGGAGAAACAGTTGATGGTTATCGAATACTAAGAACTGAGTCGCCGGCGGTGCCTAATGCGATCGCCGCGTTCTTGTTGTACCTGCGCGACGAGATGGGCAAGTTGCCGCATGTGTATTTCGGCTGGAGCGAAGGCAATCCGATTTCTTACTTGCTGAAGTACATCGCGTTTGGCGAAGGTGATACGGCGCCAGTGACGCACGAAGTGTTACGCAAGGCAGAGAGAGATTCCAACAGACGTCCGATTGTGCATGTTGGAGGCTAACTGAGGAGAAAGTTAAATCGGAACACGCGAACGCTGCCGCAGTCACGAGTGTGCTAAACGGCCGACGATTCCGCCGGGGTCTTACCTGCAAGAAAGCACGAACGGCAATAGACTGGACGTCCCTGCGAAGGATAAAAGGGAACGGTAGTTTGTTGTCCGCATTGTGCGCATTGCACGGAGACTTCGATCCGTTGTCGAACGCCGGATGATTGAGCCGCGGCAATAGCCGCGAGTCGTTCGTTCTTGGCCTGTTTACAAGGTTTGCATCGTTTAGGCTCGTTCTTGAGTCCTTTATCGTGAAAGAACACCTGTTCGCCGGCTGTCCAGATAAAGTTTTCGTTACAGTCGACGCACCTGATGGGGCGATCTTGATATTCGCTGTGTGGAGACGTTTCCAATGCGTGAGCCGCTTCCGTCTGTGCCATGATCTACTCCCTGGGTCGTTAAACCTAAAACACCTTTTTCCGGCGGGCAAATAAGGAACAACGCGTTAGAGAAGGGATACTCTTCGGTTGTCCACCAATTGGAGGTAAAGAATCCAGCCGCACGGGCCGCCATTGGGGGATTTGTATATAACTATGGCGAAATTGTGTCAAGGTAAATCCTGCGTAAATCACATGCCTTGACATTCTTTCTGAGCGGGTGGCAGCATCCGCCCTCTAAATATGAGAAGAATCCTTGTTATCGGGTCGGGTGGACGTGAGCACGCCATTGTCTGGGCGATCCGCCACACATCGCCCACTCCTGTCGAACTTTTCTGCGCGCCCGGCAATGCCGGAATCGGCCAATTGGCGCAATTGGTAAACATTCCGGTGAATAATCAATCGGATTTGGCCCAGTTTGCGCAGACAAACGATATCGAACTCACGTTTGTTGGTCCAGAAGCACCGTTGACGGCCGGGATCGTCGATCTCTTTGAGGAAAAAGGCCTGCCGGTCGTTGGCCCAACCGCGGCGGCGGCCAGACTTGAGGGCAGCAAGATCTTTGCGAAAGACTTCATGGCGCGACACGCAATACCGACCGCGAAATATCGTGTCGCTGAGTCGCCCGCGGAGGCGATTGCGTGTCTCCAAAGCGGCGAATTCGGATCGGTTGATTCACCCGTTGTCATCAAGGCAGACGGTCTTGCCGCCGGGAAGGGCGTGGTCGTCGCTGCGACTCGCACCGAAGCAGAAAAAGCGATCGACGACCTGATGATTCAGCACGTCGCCGGTGCTCAAGCCGCGGAACGCATCGTTATCGAAGAAGCTTTGAGCGGCCCCGAAGCGTCGCTGCTGCTGTTCTCAGACGGACGTGATTACGCCTTGATGCCCGCTGCACGCGATCACAAAAGAATCGGCGATAACGATACCGGTCCAAACACCGGCGGAATGGGAACGATCACTGACTCATCAGTCCTGGACCAGGCGACACTCGATCGAGCGGTTCGCGAGATCGTCGAACCGACGTTAGCGGGCGCGCGCGCTGAAGGATTCACTTTCAAAGGTATCTTGTTCCTGGGGTTGATGCTGACACCGAGTGGACCAAAACTGCTCGAGTACAACGTTCGCTTCGGAGACCCGGAAACACAGGCAATATTGATCCGTCTGAAGACAGACTTATATTCCGTATTCGACGCGATCCGCAACGAGACTTTGGGGCAACTGAAGCTGGATTGGGCGGAAGGTTCATCGGCCTGCGTCGTCGTCGCAAATCGCGGCTATCCCGGAAAGTACGAAACAGGCGCTGAGATCGAGGGGCTCGATCAGATCGATCCAAACACTGTTCAGGTGTTCCATGCCGGCACCTCGTTATCGCCGAATGGCTGTTTTACAGCCACCGGCGGACGTGTTCTCGGCCTGTCTGCAGCAGCGGCAAGCCTGCCCCGCGTTCTGGATCTCTGTTACGCGTCGTTAGCGAAAATTCATTGGCCGGGGATGCAGTTCCGCACCGATATCGGGCGAGCCTCGGCGGCCTGAAGGCAGGATTGCCTAACCTTTTTGGAACGGTTTCCATTGTGCTGCTATACTCCGAGACAGTTTTCGCTGGAATTGAAACCGCCTGAGCGTATGCGTCGTACATCAGAACGTCGCGCCGGGCCGATAAATTGGCGGTAATAGGCCGCCGACCAGCTTTGAGATTTCAAATTTCGCTGGTGGAGGATGAGATGGGAGTTTGGACAAGAATGAAGCGCTCCATGCGCGCCCTCTTTGGAGGGATTATCGAGAAGACTGAAGATCCCGAACTCATTCTTCAGCAAACCATCCGCGATATGCGCGACCGCGTCCCCGAACTCAATAACTCGGTGGCGCAGGTGATGGCTACCGAAAAACTCCTCGCGAAAAACAAAGAGCGGCTCGAATCACAAGTCGTCGATCTCGATTCTAAAATCAGAGCTTCAGTAAAAATGGGTCGCGACGATATCGCGACTGCCTACATCGGTCAATTGCAACAAGCACAGATCGATCTGCAAAAGACTTCGCAGCAACTGGATCACGCGAACCTCGCATCGAAACAGGCACTTAAAGCGCGTGACAACTACGTGATTCAGATGCAACGGCGCACAGCCGAAGCGATGCAGTTGATAAATCAGTCGAAGCAGGCGAAGTTGCAGGAACAGCTTGCGCAGACGATGGAGTCGTTCCAGCTCGGCGATGATGCGTCAACCTTCAACGAGATGCGCGACAAGATCGATCGCCGCGCCGCCGCCGCCGAAGCCAAGATGCAACTGGGCGCTGCTTCAGTCGATACGCAGATGCAGGAGATCGAGCGTGAAGCCCTCGACATGCAGTTGGCAGACAAGTTGCTTGCATATAAGCGCGACATGGGGTTGCTGGGCGCGGGTTCTGCTGAGTCGACACCGCAGGCGCTTCCTGCTGAAGGCGAAACCAGCGGCAGCAACGGTACTGGTGGCTCGCGTACGATGTGATGTGACGCCGTCGTTTGTTTGTGCGGATGATTTGTAATGCTGGTTTCAATAGTTTATGGCCGAGTTTCCTAAGTTTGACCTCAGGTATCTAAAAGAAGCCTTCAAAGAACCCATAAACTTTTGGGGGATGGCCGGGTTTGCTGTTGCTGCTGCCTACGTTCAGGACGTCACGCCGCTTGTCGCCGCTTTAGCAACCGAAACACTTTATCTCGCGACGGTGCCGGCGAGCACTGTCTATCGTCGTCTGGTTGACCGGCGAGAAAAACAGCGCCTGTTGAAATTGCGCGAGCAACAACGCGAGTCGCAGATCAAGCTATTCGATCCACGCGAGCGTGAGGCTGTCGAATACCTGCGCTGGATGAAGAACCAGATCTATTCGAACTACAAAAAGTTCACCAACACGAAGCAGATCCCTCACAACATTCAGAGCTTGGACCAGCGTTGGGAAGACTTCGTCGATCTGCTGGACGTTTATCGCCGGCGCAAACATCATCTTCGTTCGATCAATCGCCAGGCGGTGCAGAACCAACTGGTCCAGGCTGAAAGAGCGGTGCAGTCTGCGAAGGACGATCGTGAACGGCGCATTCAACAGGCAAACGTCGAGATACTCAAACGACGTGTCGCCGCGTTCAACGATATCGAACGTTCGGTGAAGCTTGTTGAAGGACAGTTGCAGTCGATCGAGAACTTCTTCGGACTGGTAAACGATCAGGTCGTGACGTTGCCGACGCCCGAACGCGTCTCGTCACTGGACTTCGAACAGCTCAGCGATTCGATTGCCATGACCAAGCAGATGCTCGAGGAAACCTCGGACACGTTTGCGGCCCTGGACAGCCACAACCGCGACCTCGGGAATTACGAACTGCTGGTGTCCAATACCGGAACGGGCAAATAACCCGCAAATCCGCTAAATCCCAATAAACTACTCTGTATAGCACTCGCAACAAAAATTACCACAAGATGTCGTTGACATGAGGGTGGTAAAGGAGTATATTCCCGCCCGCTGGTAATTAACGTATGACTTAGCTATTCCAGCCAGTTTTTCGCGCAACCGCAACATCCAAAATAAACTCTAAGTTGTTAGCCTGCGTAGCAATACGCCTGGCGAACCCGTTTTTGAAACTCTCTTACGCCCCCCAGAAAGGCAGAGATTGATGAGCGCAGCTATCGGCAAAAAAGTCGGCGCCAATACCGTTGGATCTCCCACTATTACGCCCCGCAGGCGGTCACAGGAGCTGGGACTTAATGCCAGAAAAGTCGTTAGCAAGCGCTACTCGATGAAGGACTCGAAAGGCCAGCCGTTTGAAGACTGGGCGGCTATCGTCAAACGGGTCGTGGGTCACGTTTCAAAGGCCGAAACGAAGGAAAAAAGAGACGAGTTTTTCGCCGCTATGAGCGAGGTCATGCTCGCTCGCGAATTCATTCCCAACACGCCGTGCCTGGTCAACGCCGGCAAGGCAAATGGACAACTGGCGGCGTGCTTTGTTCTCGAAGTGCCCGACTCGCTCAGCGGCATCATGGAACACGCGAAGGCTGCCGCGACGATTCACCAGACCGGCGGCGGCACCGGAATGACTTACGAGTTTCTGCGGCCGCACGGCGCGATGGTCAGTTCGGCAACTGGCGTTGCCTCCGGACCGGTTTCGTTCATGAACATCGTGAACCAGGTCACGGACGTCGTGAAGCAGGGTGGCGTACGTCGTGGCGCGAACATGGGCATGATGCGCGTTACGCATCCTGATGTGCTGCGTTTCATTCACGCGAAAAACGATCAGCACTCGCTCACGAATTTCAATATCTCGGTCAACGTTACCGACAGTTTTCTGAAAGCGGTCGATAATAACGAGTGGTTTCAGTCGGAGTTCAACGGCTTGCCGTGGACTGAATCGATTTTCGATCCGGTGCGCGATGATGATTACGTCGTCTATCGCGGTCCCGATGGCTCCACTGTGACTTTCTGCGATCGGCAGGCGTTTCTTAACGCTGATCTATCGAGCTGCACGATCGAAGAGCCGCCGCGTCCGGGAATGATTTTCGCTCCCGATATCTGGAACCGTATCGTTGCCAGCGCGCACAAGTACGCGGAGCCGGGCATCGCGTTCATCGATGAAGTGAATCGTCACAATCACATGATGAACTCGATGGGGCCGATCTATTCGTGCAACCCGTGCGGCGAACAGTTTCTGCACTTCTCGAACTCCTGCAACCTCGGTTCGATCGACCTGGCGAAGTTTTATGATTCCGAGAAACGCGTCGATTGGGATCGGCTGCGTCGAGTCACGCATCTGTGTACTCGCTTTCTCGATAACGTGATCGATACCTGTGCCTGGCCGTTGCCTGAGATCAACGACGTGGTCCATCGCACGCGTCCTGTTGGTTTGGGCATCATGGGTTTTGCGGATCTTTGTCTGAATCTCAACGTCACTTATGGTTCGGCCGCGTCAATCGATCTGATGGACGAAGTGATGGGATTTGTGCGGCGCGAGTCGTGGATGGAGAGTAACCGGCTTGGCGCGGAGAAGGGCGCGTTTCCGGAGTTTGAGCCGAACCGCGAAGCTTACACCGATTTTCTTTACAACCAGATCGGTATTCCGAAAGACATTACGCTCACGCCACGGAATTATGAAGTGACGACGATCGCGCCGACCGGAACGATCTCGCTGGTGGCGGAAACGTCGTCAGGTATCGAGCCGAACTTCTCATGGGCCTATGTGCGCAAAGATACGCTCGGCACGCGTACGTATGTGCATACTTTGGCTGCGCAGGCCCTCGGAATAGATGTGGACCAGTGCGATCAGGAATCGATAGATGCGGCTGCCGCTTACGTCGTGGAACACGAACATGAGTTGCCGCCGCATTTTATCTCGGCGATGAACATAAGCGCTGAGCAGCACGTTCATGTGCTCGCGGCTGCTCAGCGCAACGTCGATAACAGCGTGTCGAAGACGTGCAATGGCGCGATCAACGATACGGTTGAATCGGTCGATGCGTTGTATCGCCTTGGTCGTCAGCTTGGTTGCAAAGCCGTGAGCTATTATCGCGACGGATCGCGTGATAACCAGGTGCTTACGTCGATGAAGGCGGAAGAGCCGAAAGGCGAGATCGCCTGCAATCCGGAAGCGGTGGTCGAACTGGCGGAGTCGACTGCGGCTGCTGAAGCCGCGGGATCGGTTAGCGCTGCCGAAGCAGTGGCCGCGGATGATGCCTCGGCGCGGCAGGAAGCGATTGCGCGCGAGCATTCGAACACGGTTCCAGTGCCTGCCGTGACAGCGACTCGTATCGAGCGTCCGCGTGAGTTGCGTGGCGCGACGTGGCAGATTCCTTTCGATGGTCAGAATCTCTACGTCACCGTGAATCACGACGGCCGGATGATCCAGGAAGTGTTTGCGACTGGTCCGATCAGTGGCGGCGTGGGTTTGCTGGCGTCGAAGATGTTGCGCGGTGGTTTTGACGCGGCTGAAGTCGCGTACAGTTTGAATAAAGTGACCGGCACGCACGCGGTGTGGTTTAACGAGCGCCTTCTGACCTCGCCCGAACAAGCGGTTGCGGAGTGCATCATGATCACCGTGCGGCGCGTCCAGGATCTTCCGGACTCCGCGCGGGCGGTGAGCAAACACCAATCCCAGATTCATCCCCAACAAAAACCCGTCACCGGCGCGATCATGTCCAACATGATCGGCATCTGCCCCGAATGTCACGGGCAGTTGGAACACGCCAGCGGGTGCGATTTCTGTCGAGATTGCGGATACAGCAAGTGTAAGTAGCCGGCCCGAACAACCCTCTAATCTGAATGCGCTGAATGTTGAATCGTTCAGCGCATTTTTTCTCCAGCCTCGTCGACCTCGAAATCCGGATCACGTCTACGAAATATCCTGTGTTGACGGTTGATATGCGGCTCAATAATATATCGCTATGCCACATATCGGTTCGCGGATGCTCGACAGGGAATTGAAGAAGGGAAGCGCGGAGTTGCTCATACTCTCGCTCGTCGAAGACCAGCCACGGCATGGATATGACATCGGCGCTCTCATCGAGCGGCGGTCAAAAGGGACGCTGAAGTTCAACGTCGCGTCGTTGTATCCGTTGCTCTATCGACTCGAAAAGCGTGGATGGATTCAGGGGCGTTGGGTGGAAAAGCCGGGCCAGCGACGCCGCCGTTATTACCGTCTGACAGCCTCAGGCAAGAAAGTGCTGGCGGCCCAACGCAACAGTTGGCGCGAGTTTGTCGAGGCAATTCGTCAAATCACTGGAATCGAGCATGCCTGACTGGCGAGAAGAGATTAAGACACGACTCGCGCAACTCAGTATCGAGCCGGCGCACGAGAGTGAGATCGTCGAGGAGTTGGCCCAGCACCTGGATGACGTCTACCAGTCTGCAATGGCCCAGGGACTTTCAGAACACGAAGCAAGACAGATAGCGTTGCAGCAGCTTGCTGATGCCAATTCACTTCCAAACGAACTAAAACGCGTTCAAAAACCATTCCGCGAAGCGCCAGTGCCGGGTGGGACCGGGAGGACCAACTTGTTACCGGATTTCATGCAAGACCTACGTTACGCCATCCGCCTGCAGCGCAAGAACCCCGGCTTCACTATCGTCGCCCTCATCGCGCTGGCCCTCGGCATCGGCGCCAACACCGCCATTTTCAGCGTCGTGAACACCGTGCTTTTGCGCCCGTTGCCTTACAAAGATCCCGAGCGTTTGGTAATGGTTTGGGAAGACGCCAGCAAGGTCGGTTATCCGCGCGACACGCCTGCCGCCGCCAACTTCGTCGACTGGCGCGATCAAAGCACGGTCTTCGAAGGCATGGCCGCAATCGCGGATGAGAGTTTCAACTTAACGGGCGCGGGCGATCCGGAACGACTCGAAGGACGCCGTGTTTCGGCGAACCTCTTTCCGCTGCTCGGCGTCGATCCACAGCTTGGACGCACCTTCACGCCCGCGGAAGATCAACCCGGCTCGAATCGCGTTGTGTTGATGAGTTATGCGTTGTGGCAACGGCGATTCGGCGGCGACAACTCGATCATCGGCAAGCCGCTGAATCTGAACGGCGAGACTTACACCGTTGTAGGCGTGATGCCGGCGCGGTTTCAGTTTCCTTCGAGTGACGACGATCTCTGGGTGCCGATTGCTTTCACCGCCGAGGAAGCCGCGAACCGAAACCGGCATTATTTGCAGGTCGTCGGCCGTCTGAAACCCAGCGCCGGCCTCGAACAAGCGCAGACTGAAATGACCACGATCGCCGCGCGCTTGCAGCAACAGTATCCGCAGTCGAATGCGGATCTCGGCGCGGCTGTAACTTCATTGCACGAACATCTCGTCGGCGACATCAAGCCGGCGCTCCTGATTCTTCTCGGCGCAGTCGGCTTGGTCCTGTTGATTGCCTGCGCCAACGTCGCGAACCTGTTACTCGCGCGAGCAGCAGTCAGACAGAAAGAGATCGCCGTGCGTGTCGCGCTTGGCGCGAGACGCTGGCGTTTGATTCGTCAGTTTCTGACGGAGAGTGTTTTGTTGTCGACGCTCGGCGGCATCGTCGGACTCGGCATCGCGTATGGCGGATTGATACTGCTCAAGGCCTTTATCCCCGAAAACATCTCGCAGGCACGCGAGATCTCGATGGACCTCAAGGTTCTCGGGTTCACGTTTCTCGTTTCCGTGCTGACGGGACTAATCTTCGGCCTCGCGCCGGCCTTACAAGCTGCTCGCTTCAATCAAACGGAAACGTTGAAGGAGGGCGGACGCGATTCGGCGACCGGCAGTAGCGGCAAACGTATTCGTGGTTTGCTGGTGATGTCGGAAGTTGCTGTTTCGCTCGTGCTCTTGATCGGCGCAGGATTGCTGATCAACAGCTTTCTGCGTTTGCGTAACCTCGATCCGGGCTTTCGCGCGGACAATCTTTTGACGATGAAAGTGGTATTGCCCGAGCCGAAGTATGAGGAGTTTGAACGGCGCACGCAGTTTTATAACGACCTGGTCCAACGAATCGAAGGACTGGCGGGAGTCAAATCGGCGGCAGTCACCACCAACCTTCCGCTCTATCGCCAGGGTAACTCGATCGGCATAAGCATCGAAGGCCGTCCGGCGCCACCGCCAGGACAGGAAAACATCGTCGTCACGCGAATTGTCAGTCCGAAATACTTCGACACAATGAGTATTCCATTCCTGAGCGGCAGACAGCTCACGGATCATGACATAAACACCAGCCCGCGTGTTGTGGTGATCAGCGAAACGATGGCGCGACGTTACTGGCCCAACGAAGATCCGGTCGGAAAGCGCATCGGCGCAGGAAGAATTCAACGACCGGAAGACTGGATTCAGGTCATTGGCGTGGTGAAAGACGTGCGCCAGTTTGAGTTGACGGCGGAACCGAGGCCGCAGATGTATCTCTCATACCGGCAGGCGGGATTCTTTGAGCCACGCGATCTCGTGGTGAAGACTGACGTCGATCCAACCAGCCTGGCGGCAACAGTGCGAAAAGCCGTTTGGGAGATCGACAAGGACCAGCCGGTCTCGAACATCAAGACGATGGAGGAGATACTCCTCGACTCGATCGCTCGACAACGATTCAGCATGTTGCTGCTCGCGATCTTCGCGGCGGTGGCCCTCGTGCTCGCAGCCGTCGGCATCTACGGCGTAATGAGTTACTCGGTGGCCCAACGCACGCACGAGATCGGAATTCGTATGGCGCTCGGCGCGCAAACGGGCGCGGTGCTCAAACTCGCCGTCAGCTACGGCCTCAAGCTTGTCATCGCCGGCATCGCCATCGGCCTGATCGCGGCGTTTGCGTTAACACGAGTGATGTCGACGTTGCTGTTCGGCGTCACCGCCACGGATCCGATGACTTTCACGCTGATCTCGCTGTTACTCGTCTGTGTCGCAGCGCTGGCAAGTTACATCCCCGCGCGCCGCGCGACCAAGGTCAATCCGATCATTGCCTTGCGCTACGAGTGACGTAAGCAAATCCTTGATGGCCTGAGCACGCGGCACCTATAATTCCCAGCCTACCTCGCTCGTAATCAATGCGTCAGCCGGTCGCTGCTGCGTGGCGATCGGACTGCTCCAGGGGAAGGCTCACATGACTCGCGTTGCTCAACCAAACAGAAGAATATTCCCGTATCTACTTTTAATCGCTCTCGGACTGTTTTCCCTGACCTTCGGCACGGAAAGACGAAAGCCGCCGCGAGCTGCAATGACGCCTAATCCCTACACCGTCGGACAATGGGAACTGAGTTTCTCCGCACCGAACCCAATGTCGCACGTCTCGGTGCTGCCAAACGGCAAAGTGTTGTTTTGGACTTACAACCCGCCGTTTACATCAACGGATAGTTACGTTTGGGACTGCGTAATCAGCAACGGGCTCTGTAGTCCCGACGTAAACGGAAACAATCTCCAGGCCATTCCCTACAACACGTCGGAACTGTTTTGCAGTGGACATTCATTATTGCCGGATGGGCGTTTGTTTGTGGCTGGCGGGGCCGTGTCTCTGAGATATGGCATAAACGCAACCACCATCTTCAATCTTGATCCCTCGCCGTCACCGACACCTCCGGCAACAAGTGGACCAACCATGACGAATGGCCGCTGGTATCCGTCTACAGTGACACTCGGTAACGGCGAAACCGCGATTCTGTCCGGCGACTACTGCGTGGGCGGTGCTCCTCCGAATTGCACGATTCAATTCAATAATATTCCGGAGGTGTTGGACAGCACCGGCACTTCTTTGCGCAGTCTTTCAGGCGCCGAACGGCAATTGACATGGTATCCGTGGGTGTACCTGGCATCGGATGGCAGAGTCTTTCACGCAGGCCCGCTTTCTCCATCTCGTTGGCTAAACACCACAGGCGCCGGAGCATGGGGACTTACTGAAAAACCGTACTTCTATTCTCAATCCCCTAACTTCCTGACGTTTCGCGAATGGGGATCGGCTGTGATGTATGACGTGGACAAGGTACTCATCAGCGGAGGCGGTTTTAACACCGCAACTGAGACGGCTGAGACGATTGATTTGACGAACGAGACCGGCAACTGGACTGCCACCGATCAGATGGAGTTTCCTCGACGGCACCACAACCTCACGATCCTCGCTGACGGGACTGTGCTGGCGACCGGTGGGACGCAGGGCGAGGGCTTCAACAATAATTGTCCCAAGTACACGATTCTGGAAGCGGAGTTGTGGAATCCCGCGACG
>Ga0315912_10004848_pt1 | contig 12526 bp, 9 predicted proteins | sample VfabasoilMG_FD_204469 | JGI IMG/M metagenome (GOLD analysis project Ga0315912, IMG submission 204469) | Garden soil microbial communities collected in Santa Monica, California, United States - V. faba soil | ecosystem: Environmental > Terrestrial > Soil > Garden | place: USA: California... | reverse complement strand
CGCCGTGTTGCGCTGTCCCACTCCCGCGCGCCGTGAGGGCCCGACGGCGCCATGGCGAGGGGTCTTCCGCAGCGACTTTGGGGCCCGCACAGTGCGCGCTCCGCGGTACCCCGGGCGCGTCGGGCGGGTCGCCGCGGAGCCAGGAAGACCCCTCGCCATGCCGCCCCAAGGGCCCGGCACTCCAGCGCGAGATCCTCCCTCACGCCTCGCCTGCCTCCGCGAGGTGTCGCCCCGACCGCGCTTCCGCGCTCAGAGCAGCGTGCCGGCGAGCAGCAGCTTCGCGACGCTGAAATAGATCACCAGCCCCGACACGTCCACCAGCGTGGCGACGAAGGGCGCCGAGGCCGACGCCGGGTCGAAGCCGGCGTTGCGCAGCACGAAGGGCAGCATCGAGCCGACGAGCGTGCCCCAGGTGACGACGCCCACCAGGCTCACGGCGACGCTCAGCGCGACGAGCGCCGAGTGCTCGCCGTACGTGCCGAAGAGGCTCTCGCCGACGAGGATGCGCAGCAGGCCGAGCGTGGCCAGGATCACGCCGAGCGCCAGGCCGCAGCTCAGCTCGCGGCGGATGATGCGCCACCAGTCGCGCAGGTGCACCTCGCCCAGCGCCATGGCGCGGATGACGAGCGTCGTGGCCTGGCTGCCCGAGTTGCCGCCGCTGCTGATGATGAGCGGCACGAAGAGCATGAGCACGACGGCGCGCGCGATCTCGTCCTCGTAGTGGCCCATGGCCGAGGCGGTGAGCATCTCGCCCAGGAAGAGCACGGCCAGCCAGGGCGCGCGCTTCTTCACCATCATGGCCCAGCTGGTCTGCAGGTAGGGCGCCTCGAGGGCCGCCTGGCCGCCGATCTTCTGGATGTCCTCGGTGGCCTCTTCCTGCACCACGTCGACGATGTCGTCGACCGTGACCACGCCCTTCATGCGCCCGAGCGCGTCGAGCACCGGCAGGGCCGTGAGGTCCTCGTGCGCGATGACGCGCGCCACGGCCTCCTGGTCCATGTCCTCCGGCACGGAGACGAACTCGGTGCGCATCACGTCGCGCACGCGGCGGGTCGGGTCGGCGCTGAACAGCTCGCGCACCGAGACAACGCCCAGCAGCCGCTGCTCGCCGTCGAGCACGTAGGCGTAGTAGCTGGCGGCCAGCTTCTCGCCCATCTGGCGCCGCACGTAGGCCAGGGCCTGGTCCACGGTGAGGTCGGGCCGCACGCGCGCGAAGCGCGGGTTCATCAGGCCGCCGGCGTCGTCCTCGGCGTAGGCCAGCAGCACCGACACCTCGCGCCGCGCCATCGGGTCGAGCAGCTCGATGAGCGCGTCGCGCTCCTCGGGCGGGATCTCCTGCAGCAGGTCCGCCGCGTCGTCCGGCGCCAGCAGCCGCAGCCAGAGCAGGCGCTCCCGCTGCGGCAGGTACTGGATGATCTGCGACTGGCCGCGCGCCGTGCGCTCGAGGAAGAACTCGATCGCCGCCTCGCGGTCGAGCAGCTCGAAGCCGGCGACGCGCTCGTCGGGCGAGAGCACCGGCCACGCCGCCCGCAGCTCCTCGATGCCGAAGGGGTCGCTCGTGTCGCGCGCCGGCACGTGCACCGCGCCACCGGGCGGCAGGTCCACGGGCTCCTCGGGTTGCGCGGCCGGCACGACGATCCTCGGGGCCGGGAACTCCCCGGCGAGCGGTCAGCGGCGAAGGCCGTGGCCCGCGCCGGAAGGTAAGAAGGCCCGTGGGAGCGGACAAGGGCCAGGGCGGCGGCCCGCTCAGGAGACCGTCGTGCGGGCGCGGCGGAAGCCCAGGCGCCGGAGCAGGCGCGTGTCGGCCGCCGGCCCGCCGGCCTGGCGCGCGCACCAGAGCCGGCGTTCCCGGTCGCGCTCGCGCCGTTCGCCGAAGGCGCTCCACGGTTTGCGCCAGACCTCCGCGAAACCCGCCCTGCGCAGCGCCGCAGTGAAGTCGTCGTCGCTCCAGGCGTACTCGTGCAGGGTCGTCTCGTGCCGGCTGAAGCGGCCGTCGGCGCGGCGCAGGTAGCCCACCATGTGCACCGTTGCGCGGCGCGCTGCGGCGTCCCAGTCGCACTCCATCCAGAGGTCGCCGTGGGGGCCCTGCAGGCGGTGGGTGTTGTCGGTCCAGAGCGTCTCGTAGGTCGCCTCGGTCACGCTGTCGAAGACCAGCATCCCTCCCGGGCCGAGCGTGCCGCGCAGGGCGGCGAAGGTGGCCGTGAGCAGCTGCGCGCGGGGCACGTGGTTGAGCACGTCGTGGCAGGCCACGGCCAGCCGGTGCACCGGCGGCAGGCGCAGGTCGAGGAAGCGTGCGGCCCGGAAGCGCGCGCGCCGACCGTGGGCTGCGCAGCGCCGGCGCGCGATGGCCAGCATGGCGGGCGAGGCGTCGATGCCCAGCACGCGCGCGCCGCTGGCCGCGATGGCCTCGCTCAGCAGGCCCGAGCCGCAGCCCAGGTCGAGCACAGGCGGGGCCGCCCGCCCCGGGCCGGCCGCCGTCCCCGCCGAGGCCCGGCGGCAGAGCGGCGCGATGGCCCGGAAGAAGGCGGCCGGCACCTCGAGGTGCACGTCCTGGTCGTAGAGACGGGAGATGGCGGCGTAGGGTTCGGGCTCGTGCGGCATCGCGGCAGTGATGACAGACGGCGGCGCGCCCTGCAAGCCGCTCGCCCCGCAAGTCGCTCGCCCGCGTTCAGGGAGCGATCTGCACCGTGCCCGCCAGCATGGCGAGCAGCAGCACGATCGACAGGCCGATGCGGTACCAGCCGAACAGCGTGAGCCCGTGCCGGTCGAGCCAGCCCACCAGCCAGCGGATGGCGATCACGGCCGAGACCGTCGCCGTGACCAGGCCGACGAGCACCGGCTGCGTGCCGAGCGTCTCGAACAGGTTCGGGCCGTCGCCGAGGAGGTTCTTGGCCAGCTTGAGCAGGCAGGCGCCCCCGAGCGTCGGCAGGCCGAGCAGGAAGCTGAACTCGGCCGCCTGCCGCGGGCGCAAGCCGACGAAGAGCCCGCCCAGGATGGTCATCATCGAACGGCTGGTGCCCGGCCACATGGCGACGCACTGCAGCAGGCCGACGACCAGCGCAGCCCGCCAGCCGAGCTGCTCGAGAGCCACGAAGCCGCCCGCGCGGGGGGCGTCCGCGCCGGTGGCCGCGCCGGGCGCTGCGCCGGTGGCCGCGCCGGTGGCTGCGCCGGGCGCTGCGGCGCGACGGGCCGGGTCCGACTCCTCGGCGGCCTGTCGCAGGCGCAGCTGCCAACGGCCCGCAGCGAGCAGCGCCAGGCCGCCCACGAAGAGCGCCGAGAGCACCGGCCCCGGATGGAAGAGCCGCGCCTCGATCCAGTCGTCGAGCAGCACGCCCAGCACGGCCGCCGGCAGGAAGGCGACGACCACGTTGAGCAACAGCTTCAGCCCGCCGGCGTCGCGCCCGAGCAGCCCCGCCAGCATGGCGCGCGCGCTCGGCCAGTAGAGCGTGAGCACGGCCAGGATGGCGCCGCCCTGCACCACCACGTTGAACGCGTCCATCGCGCGCTTGCCGTCGGGCGTCGTGTCCAGCCCCAGCAGCGCCGTCACCAGGATGAGGTGCCCGGTCGAGCTCACCGGCAGGTACTCGGTGATGCCCTCGACCAGGCCGAGCAGCGCGGCGTGCAGGCCGTTCATCGCGGCTCAGCTCTCCTGCGCCGAGCGTTCGGCGAGGGCGCTGGCCGCCGCGTGCCCCAGATAGCGCTCGACGATCCAGTGCATGAAGTACACGACCGGGGTCATCGCCAGGGCCAGCACGAGCTTGATGAGGTAGTTCGGGATGGCCACGCGCGCGAAGGTCGCGAGATCCCAGTGCTTCGGCAGGGCCAGGCCGATCCACAGCACGACGACGCTGTCGAGCACCTGGCTCACGATGGTCGAGCCGGTGGCGCGCAGCCAGAGGTGCCGCGCGCCCGTCAGCCGCCGCAGGTGGTGGAAGACGAAGACGTCGAGCAGCTGGCTCGTGAGGAAGGCCGCCAGGGAACCCACGATGATCCACTGGCTCTGCCCGAACACGCGGTTGAAGGAGGCGTCGTCCACGGTATCCGCGAAGCCCGCCGAGGGCGGCAGGCGCGTGAGCGCGAGCAGCACGAAGACGTAGGCCACCATGGCCGCCGCCAGCAGGGACAGGCGCCGCACGCCGCGCCGGCCGAAGTACTCGTTGATCAGGTCGGTCGTGACGAACACGAACGGCCAGAGGAAGACGCCGACGGTGGCCGCCGGGCGGTCGCCGAACAGCAGCCAGCCCTCGGGCGCGACGTGGATGATCTTGCCGCCGACCATCTCGGCCGTGATGGCGTTGGTGAGGAAGAACGCGCCGAGCACCGTGAGCACCAGGTCACGACGCGCGTGCGGCTCGGCCTGTGCTGGGGCGGCGCCCGTCATGGGCAGGCGGCGCGCCGCGGCGCCGGGACGGACGAGCGCCGGGCAGCCGTCTGCATCAGCCGGCGAGCAGGCGTTGGCAGCTGATGGCGACCGTGGCGGCCAGGGCCTTGCCGCGCGCGCCGCTGAGCACGGCCTGGTTCAGCTCGAACTCGTAGCCGGCGTAGCGCGCGTCGGGGAAACGCTTGCGCAGCCAGGTAGGCAGGCCGTCGGCGGCCCCGTGGTAGGGGTAGTTGAAGCGCACGCGCAGGCTCGGGTCGAGTTCCTCGAGGATGGCCTTCCAGCGCCGTGCGATGGCGCGCTCCGCCGGGCGCCGCGGGTCGTAGAGCAGGCCGATGTCGGCGTCGCGCACCTGGCCGTCGAGCACCGGGGTGAAGCTGTGCACGGCCACGTGCAGCACGCGCCGGCCGCGCGCCGAGAGGGCGGCGACCCGCTCCTCGACCTCGCGCCGGTGCGGCCACCAGTACTTGTCGAGGATCTGCAGGCGCTCGCTGCGCGGCAGCCCGGCCGTGTAGCTCGACCAGATGCGCCGGTTGGTGGGTGCGCGGTTGGCCTCCACGAGCAGCCGGCTCCACTCCACGTCGAGCAGCGGCAGGCGCAGGCGCTTGGCGACGATGCGCGCCAGCGGCAGCGCGCCCGGGTCCCAGCCGCGGTGCGAGGCGAGCACCTTCTCGGCGCCGCGGAAGAGCGTGCGGTACTCGGCCGGGATGCGCCTGCCGCCGTGCTCGCACGTGAGCAGCAGCACGTCGGCGCGCCCGGCGTCTGTTCCGCGGCGGGCCAGCTCAGCCCCCTTCCTTCTGGGAGCTCGCGCCGACCGGCACGGGCGCGGGCACGCTGGTGGGCACGGCACGCAGTGCGGGGTTGACGTCGTCCGCGACGAGCGCCACGTCGGCCTTCGCCGCCGCAGCGGCCACCTGCTTGGGCATCTTCCAGCCCTTGGGCTTGATCACCATGAAGTTGCTGTCGCCCGAACTCGCCCCGAGGAAGATCGACCCGATGAGGCGATAGACGCTGGCGCGGTAGTACTTGGTGCCGTGCAGCGGGTTGTCCTTGAGCGGGTCGGCGATGCTCACGGCGCTCTCAGAGGTGTGGTAGCCGGCCACGACGACGAAATGCCCGAAGGGCTCGCCCACCACGTCGTGGGGGCCGTCGGGCGTCTCGCGCATGCACTGATAGAGGTAGGTGCCGTTCGTGCCGGTGAGGATCGGCAGCCCGCGCTTCAGGTAGCCGCCGATGAGGCGCGGCGTGAGGTCGCCCCAGCGCAGCTTGCCCTTGAGCTTGAAGTAGTTCTCGATGTCGTCCATGGCGTTGGCGAAGCGCGGGTTGTCGAGCAGGCCCTTGGCCTGCAGGCGCTCGCGCAGCTTGGCCACGATGTCGGTCTTCTGTTGGAACCAGGTCGGGTCGAAGAGCGCCACGTTGCACACCCACATCTCGGCTTCGTAGCCGCGCCGCAGCGCGTGCACGGCGAGGTGCGGCGAGAGCGTGCCGCCGCCCTCGAGCATGTGCACCTCCGAGATCACCTGCTCGAGCGTGATCGGGTCGCCGAAGTAGTTGTAGACCGCATGCAGGCTCGTCGGTCCGCAGGTGGTGTAGTCGGGCTGACGCCGGATGGTGAGAGGCAGTTCGATCTCCATGGGCAGGGATTCTGCTCCTGTGGAGGCGCCGGTTTCCAGTCCGCCAGGAGACAGGGGCGGCCGCGCTTGCCGACTCCCGGGGCACGTGCGATCGTCTCGACCCGTGGAACGCGAGACGGCGCAGGCTGGGATGCGGAGCGCGGCGGGGCGGGAGGCGGCCCAGCCGGCGGTCCGGGCGAGCGAGCGCGGCATCCGGCTCGCGGTGCTCGTGGCGGCCCTGGGCTACTTCGTCGACATCTACGACCTCGTGCTGTTCGGCATCGTGCGCGAGGCGAGCCTGGCCGGCCTGGGGCTCGTCGGCCAGGCGGCCACCGACGTCGGCCTCGACCTCATCCGCTGGCAGATGGGCGGCATGCTCGTGGGCGGCGTGCTGTGGGGCGTCCTGGGCGATCGCCGCGGGCGGCTGGCGATCCTGTTCGGCTCGATCGTGCTCTACTCGCTGGCCAACATCGCCAACGGCTTCGTGGAGAGCGTCGGCGTCTACGCCGCGCTGCGCTTCCTGGCCGGCATCGGCCTGGCCGGCGAGCTGGGCGGCGGCATCACGCTCGTGTCAGAGGTGATGCCCCGCGAGTCGCGCGGCTACGCCACGACGCTCGTGGCCTCGGTCGGCATCTGCGGCGGGCTGGTCGCCGTGGCCGTGGGTGACCACTTCGCCTGGCGCACGGCCTACTTCGTCGGCGGCGGCCTGGGCCTCCTGCTCCTGGCGCTGCGTGTCGGTGTCTACGAGTCGGGCATGTACGCGAGCATGCAGGCCACGTCCGTCTCGCGCGGCAACTTCCTGGCGCTGTTCACGAACTGGTCGCGCTGCAGGCGCTACGTCGCCGTCATCCTGTGCGGCGTGCCGATCTGGTACGTGGTCGGCATCCTCATCATGTTCTCGCCGGAGCTGGGCGAGGCGATGGGCATGGCGGGCGAGGCCCGCCCGAGCGCGAGCCGCGCGATCATGTGGTGCTACATCGGCCTCGCCACGGGCGACTTCGCCAGCGGCGCGCTGAGCCAGCTCGTCCGCAGCCGCAAGCGCTCGCTGTGGGTGTTCCTGGCCATCACCGCGCTCGGGGTGGGTCTCTATTTCACGGCCGGGGTGCTCAGCCTGCCGGCCTTCTACGGCCTGTGCGCGCTGCTGGGCTTCGGCACCGGCTACTGGGCCGTGTTCGTCACCGTCGCGGCCGAGCAGTTCGGCACCAACCTGCGCGCCACGGCCACGACCACGGCGCCCAACTTCGTGCGCGGGGCCGTGGTGCCGCTGGCGTTCGCCTACGAGGCGCTGCAGCCCGCGCTCGGACTGCTGGGCGCCGCGGCCTGCGTGGGCGCCGTCGTGCTCGTGCTGGCGGCCGTCGCGCTCGCGTTGATCGACGAGTCCTACGGCAGGGACCTCGACTTCCTGGAGCATTGAGCGGCATGCCAGGCCAGGCGCTCGGCGCCGAGCGGCAGCGCGCGCGCCTCGGCCTGCCCGGCCTGGCCCTCGTGCTCGTGCGGCCGGGAGAGGCGCCGCGGGTGGACGTGGCGGGTCACGCCGACCTCCTGCGCGGCGAGCCGCTCGACGCGAGCACGCCGCTGCGCTGGTACTCGCTCACCAAGCCCGTGCTGGCGGCTGCCGTGCTGCTCGCCGCCCGCGACGGTCGGCTCGCGCTGGAGCAGCCCGTGGGTGCGCAGCTGCCGGCCTGGAACGTAGAGCCCTCCGCGCGCCGCGCCCACGTGAGCGTGCTCGACCTGCTGCAGCATGCGAGCGGACTTCGCGACGGCAAGCACCAGCTCGCCAGCTGGTTGCATGCGGCGCACGAGCCGCTGCCCGACCCCGAGCAGGCGCTGGTCGCCGCGCTGGCTCGACACGGCCGGCTGCGGCGACCCGTGGGCCGCTACAGCAACCTGGGCTACGCGACGCTCGGTCGCCTGCTCGAGGTGGTCGACCGACGGCCGCTCGCCGACGTGCTGGAGCAGCGCGTGCTGGCGCCCTGGGGTTGCCGCCGGACGCGGCTCGGCGCGCAGTCCTTCGGGCCGGCGGCCGCAACCCTGTCTGCCGCCGTGCAGGGGGGTGCAAGGCCGCCGGACGCATCGAACCCCTGCGCGGCGCAGGCCCCGCCGCTGGCGCGCGGCTACCTGCGGCGCGGGGGGCGACTGGCCCTGCTGCTCGCGCTGCTCACCGGCCGGCGTTTCTTCGAGGGGCGTGTCGGGCGCTTCCACCTCGTGCGCCCCTTCGAGCTGCGCTTTCCGGCGCACGGCGGGCTCGTCGGGCCGACGGAGGATCTCGGGCGCGTGCTGCACGGCCTGCTCGCCGTCTTGCCACCCGACGTGCGCCGCCGGCAGGCGACACCCGGGCAGCCCGTCGGCCGCGGCGGCGAGAGCTTCACCCCGGGCTTCAGCCGTCGCGAGAGCGCGCCCGAGGCGCCCGGACAGCCGGTGCTCTACCACGGCGGCCGCGGTGCGGGCTTCACGGCCGAGATGCGGTTGCTGCCCCGGGCGGGGTGGGCGCTCGGTGTGGTGGGGAACGCCGACTTCGACGCCCGCCGGCTGGCGGTGCGCGTGTTCGCCGAGCAGCTCGCGCAGCACGCATGAGGACGGTGGCGCAGGCCGTCGCGACGCGCGCCGAGTCGGCGACGGAACGGCCGCCGGTTTCGTCGACCGGCAGGCGCAGGGAGGTACGATGCGCGCCCGTCCACCGCCCCGCCGCCGCGTCGGTCGTCGTCCATGGCTGAAGCTCGTCGATCGCCTGCAGGGCTCGGCGAGCTGCGACGCATCCTCGGGCCGGCCACCGGCCTGGCGGTGTGCGTCGGCACGGCGGTGGGGGCCGGCATCCTGCGCACGCCGGGCGCGGTCGCCGCCGAGCTGCCGCACGCGGGCTGGATCATCGGCGTCTGGTGCCTCGGCGCGCTGGTGGCCACGCTCGACGCCTTCATCCTGGCCGAGATGGCGGCCATGCACCCGCGCGTGGGCGGGCTCGTGGCCTACCTGCGCGCGTCCTTCGGGCGGCGCGTGGCCTTCCTCGCCGGCTGGAGCATGCTGCTCGTCACCTGGCCGGCCTCGCTCGCCAGCGTGGCGGTGGTGACGGGCGAGCTGCTCACGGGCGGCGCCGAGGCGCTCGCGGCCGGCGCGCCGCAGACGCCGGTCGGTCGCACCATCGCCGTGGCGGTGATCGCCGTGTTCGGCGGGCTCAACCTGGTCGGCCTGCGTTTCGGCGCGCGCTTCGAGGTCGCGCTCTTCGTGGCCAAGGTCGCGCTGCTGGCCGGCGTGTGCATCGCCGCGGCCCTCGTCGCGCCCGCGCCGGCCGCGCTGGCCGCGGCCGCCGACGCCGCGCCCATGCCGGTGGCGCTGCTGGCGGCCTTCGGCAGCGCCATGACCTTCGTCATCTTCAGCTACGACGGCTACGCCGATGCCGTCTACATGGCCGGCGAGACGCGCGACCCCGGGCGCTCGATGCCGCGCGCGCTGCTCGGTGCGCTGCTCACGATCACCGGGCTCTACCTGCTGGCGAACCTCACCTTCCTGCACGTGCTCGGCGTGGACGGCCTGGCGCACAGCAAGTTCGCCGCGCTCGACGTGGCGCGAGCGGCCTTCGGCGAGGCCGGCGGCCTCGTGCTCACGGTCATCGCGCTGGTCATCCTGCTCGGCGCGGTGAACGCCTACTTCCTCACCGGGCCGCGCATCGCACGCGTGCTGGCCGAGGAGGGCCTGGCCCTGCCCGCGCTCGGTCGCGTGCCGGCCTCCGGCGCGCCGCTCGGTGCGACGCTCTGGATCATGGGCGTCTCGATCCTCTTCGCGCTCACCAACAGCTTCGACACGCTGCTCAACGTGACCGTGCCGATCCTCTCGACCACCACGGCGCTGGTCGCGGCCGGCCTGCTGGTGCAGCGCGTGCGCGCGCCGCAGCTGGCGCGGCCCTTCAGGGTGCGCGCGGCCTGGCTGGTGGTCGGCCTGCAGGTCGCGATCGGGCTGGCGCTGCTCGTGGCCTACGTGGCCGACGACCCGCTCTCGCTGGCCATCGACGCCGGCGCGCTGCTGCTGGGCCTGGCCGTCTATGCCGTGCTGGCCCGACGCCAGCGGGGCACGACGCCCTGAGCGACAGGTGTCAGGCGCTAGCGCTGCGTGCCGGCCCCGCTCGGCGACGGCGCGGGCTGCTGTGCGCGCCGGCGGGCCTCCTGCACCAGGGGATTGCCGGCATCCAGCGCCGCCGCCCGATCCAGGTGCTGGAGCGCGTCGGCGTGGCGCCCCAGGGCCAGCGCCGAGATGCCGGCCAGGTACAGCGCCCGGGGGTCGTCCGGCCGGCGCGCGAGCAGCAGCAGGGCACGGTCGTAGGCGTCCTGCGGTCGGCCGAGCTGCAGCAGCGCGACTGACGCGTCGAGCGCCGCCAGCTCGTCGTCGGGCTGCAGCTGCAGCGCGTGCTCGACGAGGCGCAGGGCCGTCGCGGCATCGCCCTGCGCCGAGTGGCCGCTGGCCAGCTCGCGCCAGGTCGTCGACAGCCCGAGCAGGGCCTCGCTGGCCGGCGTGAGCGGCGGCAGCTCGCTCGTGGCGTGGGCGCTCACGAGCTGGCGATTGCGTTCCAGCGTGTCCTCGTAGAGCGCGCGCGGCGCCGAGAACTCGAGCGGCAGGCGGTCATCGCTGTTGGTGCCCGCGCCGGCGGCGAAGCGCTCGCTGTCGGCGTCGCCCAGGCGGAAGTAGGCGCAGAGCGCCGCCACGCCCGACCAACCGAGCGAGCGTCCGTGGGCCCGCAGGCCCGGCAGGGCGGCCCATTGCTCCGCGAGGCGCGGCAGGTCGAGCAGGAGCGGCCGCTGCGAGCCGAGCAGCAGGTAGTCGCCGGGCGCCGAGTTCCAGATCGTCACGCACGGGAAGGCGGTGCGGAAGGTCGACACGACCATGCGCATGTCGTCCGGGAACAGGTTGTAGCCCTGCAGCCACTGCAGCATGAGGCCGTCGGGCCGCAGGTGGTCGCGCGCCAGCGCGAAGAACTCGGTCGAGAAGAGCGAGGCCAGTCCGCCGATCCAGGGATTGCTCGGCTCGGACACGATCACGTCGTATTGCGCACTCGTCGTGAGCAGCAGGTTGCGCCCGTCGGCCACGTAGGTGCGGGTGCGCGGGTCCTCCAGCACGCCGCCGTGCTGCGCGGCGAAGAAGCGCGTGGCCTCGATGACGGCGGGCTCGATCTCCACGATGTCCAGGCGCTCCACCGGGTGCGCGAGCACGGCGCCCGCCGTGATGCCGCTGCCCATGCCGATGACGAGCACGTCCCGCGCCGCGCCGTGCGCGAGCATCGGGATGTGCCCCGAGAGCAGCTGCGTCGGCATGTCCTCGAAGCTGCCGGCGTCGAGCTTGCCGTTGACGCGCAGGAAGTAGTGCTCGCCGTCACGCGTCACCGAGACCGTGCCGCTCTTGCCGTCCGCGTAGAAGACGACCTCCTGGCTCGCCAGCGTCTCGCTCAGCTGCTCCGGGCCGGTGACGATGTAGGTGCGCGCGTAGATGGCGCTGCCGCTCGTCATGAGCCGCAGGTCCCAGCCCGGCAGCAGGAAGACGCCGGCGCCCGCCGCGAGCGTGAGCGCCACGGCCAGGCCGCGCCGCGCCGGCGAGCGCACGCCGGTGGAGAAGCGCGGCAGCAGGCTGAGGGCCGCCAGCCCGAGGTTGCCGGCCGCGCCGACCTGGATCGTGCGCTGCACGCCGAGGAGCGGCACCAGCAGGAAGCCGGCGGCCAGCGAGCCGCCGATCGCGCCGAGCGTGTTCACCGCGTAGATGCGGCCGACGTCGCGCCCGACCTGGTCGGCGCGCCGTGCCGCCAGCGCCACGACACAGGGAAAGGTGGCGCCGATGAGCAGGGTGAAGGGCAGCAGGGCGAGCGCGCTGACGACCAGCTGCACGAGCGACACCGAGCCCAGGTCCGTGGCCGCGAGCAGGCGCAGGAACCACTCCGGCAGGCGATCGAAGAACGCCAGGCAGCTGGCGGCCGCGAGCCCGATGCCGGCCTGCAGCAGCCCGAACTGCGCCAGCGACGGACGGCGCGCGCCGAAGCCCCACGAGTAGAGCGCGCTGCCGAGCGCGATGCCCACCAGGAAGGCCACGAGCATCGCCGTGAAGGCGTAGGTCGAGCTGCCGATGACGAGCGAGAGGCCGCGCGTGAAGCAGATCTCGTAGAGCATGGACACGGCGCCGGACAGGCCGAGCGCGAGCACGGCGAGGCGCCGGCCGGCGGGCGTGGTCGGGCCGGTGGAGTCGGACGCCGGGGCTGGTGCCCGGGCCCGCCCGGGTCCAGGCGCCGCTTCGGGCGCCGCGGCCGCCGACGCGTGCCCCTCGAGGCGCCGGCTGAGCAGCAGCGCGATGACGCCCACGAGCAGGTTGGCCGCCACGGCGCAGGCCGTCGTGCGCAGGTTGCCGAGCGCCGGCAGCAGCAGGTAGCCGGCGCCCAGGGTGCCGGCCACCGCTCCGAAGGTGTTCACCGCGTAGAGCGTGCCGACCGTGCGGCCGAGCTGCGCCTCGCGCGCCACCAGCGCCTGGCTGAGCACCGGCAGCGTGCCGCCCATGAGCGTCGTCGGTA
>Ga0315912_10004847_pt1 | contig 12526 bp, 10 predicted proteins | sample VfabasoilMG_FD_204469 | JGI IMG/M metagenome (GOLD analysis project Ga0315912, IMG submission 204469) | Garden soil microbial communities collected in Santa Monica, California, United States - V. faba soil | ecosystem: Environmental > Terrestrial > Soil > Garden | place: USA: California... | reverse complement strand
GGCCCTACGGGCCACTTGCCTTGGGCTACTTGCCTTCGGCGGGAACGAGCTGGTAGGAGACGGGCGACGGCCGCGCGCTGTCGAACACGACCTCGCGATAAGCTTCGGGCTGGCTGAGCAAGGCCCGGAGCAGCAGATTGTTGAGCCGGTGCCCGGACTTGTAGCCGGTGAATTCGCCGACGAGGCAGCAGCCGAGCAGATACAGATCGCCTACGGCGTCGAGCACCTTGTGGCGGACGAATTCGTCCTGGAAACGCAGGCCGTCTTCGTTGAGCACGCGGTACTCATCCATGACGATGGCATTGTCGAGGCTGCCGCCGAGGGCGAGGTCGTTCGCGCGCAGCGTCTCGACGTCCTTGAGAAAACCGAAGGTGCGGGCGCGGCTGATTTCCTTGAGGAATGCCGTCGTCGAGAAATCGAGACTGGCCTTCTGCCGCTGCCGCTGCAGCACGGGATGATCGAAATCGATTTCGAAATTGACGCGGAAACCGTCATAGGGCGTGAACCGCGCCCACTTGTCGCCTTCGCTGACTTCGACGGTCTTCAGGATCTGGAAGAAGCGCTTCGGCGCCGACTGTTCTTCCATGCCGGCCGATTGCAGAAGAAAAACGAATGGCGCCGCGCTGCCGTCCATGATCGGAACTTCGGCGGCCGTCAGATCGATGAAGAGATTGTCGATGCCCAGGCCGGCGAGCGCCGACATCAGGTGCTCGACTGTCGCGACCCGCGCCGTGCCCGCCTCGAGCGTCGTTCCCAGATTCGTCTCGGTGACCCTGAGCGCCTCGGCCGGCACGTCGACGGGCTCGGGCAGGTCGAGCCGTCGGAACACGATTCCCGTATTTGCGGGCGCCGGACGCAAGGTCATGTAAACCTTGGCGCCACTGTGCAGGCCGATGCCGGTGGCCCGGATCGAGGTTTTGAGGGTGCGTTGCTTCACTGCGACCTACTTCGCGCCCATCCCGAGCGCGGCGGCCTCGCACGCTAGCACGCGGCCACCGGCCCGGCAAGGAAACAGGCCGTCAGTTGGCCTGTCTCCGGAGGAACGCCGGCACGTCGAGCATCTCCTGCAATGCCGCGTCGTCGCCCATGAGCTCCGCGGGAATCTCCTGCTTCCGCTGCACCGCCGGCTTCTCGAAGTCGCGATAGTTCGTCTCGCGCTGCCGCTCTCGCGGCGGTGTCACGATGCGCATCGGCTCCTGCTGCTGCGGCCGGATTGCGGCCTGGCCGAGCCCGGTTGCCACGACCGTCACGCGGATCTCCTCCGCCATCTCCGGGTCGATGACCGTGCCGATGACCACCGTCGCATCCTCCGCGGCAAACTGCTTGACCACGTCGCCGACCTCCTGGAATTCGCCGATCGACAGGCCGGTGCCCGCGGTAACGTTGACGAGAATGCCGTTCGCTCCGGCGAGGTTGATGTCCTCGAGCAGCGGGCTCGAGATCGCGGCTTCAGCTGCGACGCGCGCGCGGTCATCGCCCTTGGCTACGCCCGACCCCATCATCGCCATGCCCATCTCCGACATCACCGTGCGCACATCGGCGAAATCGACGTTGATGAGCCCGGGACGCGTGATGAGCTCGGCGATGCCCTGGACCGCGCCCTGCAACACTTCGTTCGCCGCGCGAAACGCGTCGAGCAGCGTCGTCTTCGGCCCGAGGACGGACAGGAGCTTCTCGTTCGGTATCGTGATCAGCGAATCGACGTACTTGGCGAGCTCTGCGATGCCCTGATCGGCCACGCGCATGCGCTTCTTGCCTTCCATCTCGAAAGGCCGGGTGACGATTGCGACCGTCAGGATCCCGAGCTCCTTCGCGAGCTGGGCGATGACGGGCGCGGCGCCAGTGCCCGTGCCGCCGCCGAGTCCGGCCGTGATGAAGAGCATGTCCGCACCGGCGATGACCTCGTGGATGCGGTCGCGGTCCTCCATCGCGGCCTGCCGGCCGACGTCGGGATTGGCCCCCGCGCCGAGACCCTTGGTGATGTTGCAGCCGATCTGCAATCCGGTCTTGACCTTCGCACTCTTGAGCGCCTGCGCATCGGTGTTGGCGCAGATGAAATCGACGCCGTCGATGCCGACGCGCACCATGTGCGCGACCGCATTGCCGCCGCCGCCACCGACACCGATCACCTTGATGATCGCGGACTCGCTGTATCCGTCCATCAGTTCAAACATATCCGTACTCCTCAAAAGAGAATTAACAACAAGACTAGAGATTCCCCTGAAACCATGACGTCATCTTCCGCAGCACCCTGCCGAAGCCGAGCTTCGCCTGCTTCGCTTCGGCCCGCGCCTGCAATGCATCGCGGCCGTAGAGCAGGAGGCCGACCCCCGTTGCATGAATCGGATTACGCACGACGTCGGCGAGACCTTCGACGTGCTGCGGCACGCCGAGCCGCACCGGCATGTGAAAGACTTCCTCGGCGAGCTCGATTGCGCCTTCCATCTTGGCGCTGCCGCCCGTCAAAACGACGCCCGCGGCAATGAGCTCCTCGAAACCTGCGCGCCTCAATTCCTTGCGGACGAGGTGGAAGAGTTCCTCGTAGCGCGGCTCGACGACTTCAGCGAGCGTCTGGCGCGCGAGGCGTCGCGGCGGCCGGTCGCCGACGCTCGGGACCTCGATCGTTTCGTCGGGGTTCGCGAGCTGCGACAGCGCGCAGGCGTACTTGATCTTGATCTCCTCGGCGTACTGCGCCGGAGTCCGCAGCGACACGGCGATGTCGTTCGTGACCTGCGAGCCCGCGATCGGTATGACGGCCGTATGCTGGATCGCGCCGCCGCAGAAGACGGCGATGTCGGTCGTGCCGCCGCCGAGATCGACGAGGCAGATGCCGAGCTCTTTCTCGTCCTCGGTCAGGACGGCATAACTCGAGGCAAGTTGCTCGAGCACGATGTCCTCGACGGTCAGGCCGCAGCGCTGCACGCACTTGACGATGTTCTGTGCGGCGCTGACGGCGCCCGTGACGAGGTGTACCTTGGCCTCGAGGCGCACGCCGGACATGCCGATCGGCTCGGGAATGCCCTCCTGCGAGTCGATGATGAATTCCTGCGGCAGCACATGCAGCACGCGCTGATCGGCCGGGATCGCGACGGCCCTGGCAGCATCGATGACTCTTTCGACGTCGGCAGCCGTGACCTCCTTGTCGCGAATCGCAACGATGCCGTGCGAGTTGATGCTCTTGACGTGGCTGCCTGCAATCCCGGTGTAGACGGAGTTGATCTCGCAGCCGGCCATGAGCTCGGCTTCCTCGACGGCGCGCTGAATCGATTGCACGGTCGACTCGATGTTGACGACGACCCCGCGCTTCAGTCCCCGCGACGCACTCGAGCCGATGCCGATGACCTCGATCGCGCCCTCGGGAGACACCTCAGCGACAATGGCGACGACCTTCGAAGTGCCGATGTCGAGGCCGACGAGCAGGTTGCGGTCGTCGCGCTTAACCACCGGAGTCGAGCCTCGCAAACTCCGCGACCGCAGGTTCGGCACTGCGCCAGCCGACCGCGAATCCGCTCGGATAGCGCATGTCGACGTACTGCGCGCGCTCGATGTCCGCGGCGAGCGCCGGTACGGCGACCGTGAAGAAGCGATCGATGCGGCCGTCGACGTCATCGCGGCCAATGCGAACCTTGATACCGCCGATGAGCCCGATCGTGAATGCACCGCGCGCGTCCATCGAGAGCACGTCGAGAGTCAGGCCGGCGCGCGTCAGGCGATCGCGAACATCGAGGTAACGTGCCGCGACCCGGCGGTGACTGTCCGCGGGCCCGTCGAGCCTCGGCAGCTCGCCGTATTCGGGTCCCGCATCCTCGGCAAAGAGCTCGCCGCTCGTGTCCAGCAATCCCGACTCGCCCCAGCGCGCAGCGGCACGATGCTCCGTGTAGGAAATCCTGATCGTCCCCGGCCAGTCGCGTTCGACGCTGACGCTGTCGACCCAGTCGATCGTTTCGACGAGCCGGCGGACTTCGTCGAGGTCGACGCTGACGAAACTGCCGTCGACGGCGGGCGCGGCAGCGGCCTCGATCTCGAGCTCGGTCACGCGCTGGAAACTGCCGGCGATTTCGAGCCTCTGGACGGGCAGCTCGAGCAGGTTGCGTCCGAGCGCATAGATCCCGAGTCCCATCAGCGCTGCCGCCCCGAGGCCGAGCACCCGGGCGAGGTCGATCTCGAGCCGCGGCCATTTGACCGTGGGCAATTTCGGCAGCTTGAGCGGAGCGGCTTTGCGGCGATTGCCCCGGAAGCGTCTCATGCGTGCGCCTCGCCGAGGATCCTGACCTCGGCCTCGAGCGTCACGCCCGTCGCGTCAAGGACGCGCCGCTGCACCTCGGCGATCAGGGCCTCGATGTCGGCCGCGCTCGCTGTGCCCGTGTTGATGATGAAGTTGGCGTGCTTGTCGGCGACGACGGCGCCGCCATTGCGGAGCCCCTTGAGCCCTGCGCGCTCTATCAGCGCCCCCGCATGCCCGCCGTCCGGATTCCGGAACACCGAGCCGGCGCTCGGGAGACCCAGCGGCTGCTTCGCAGCACGCTCGCGCAGCAGCTCCCGAATCGCGTCGGACTCGCGCGCGGCCGGCGAATCCACGGGCGGAAACTCGAAGCTTGCGCCGATGAACCACTCACCAGCCGGGCCGTTCACGGTGCGGTACGACACGGCGAAGTCAGCCTTCGGCCGCGTGCGCGTGTGACCGCCACGATCGATCGTGTCGACGCTCGCAACGGAGTCCCAGGTCTCGCCGCCGAAGGCGCCGGCGTTCATCGCGAGCGCGCCACCGATGCTGCCGGGAATCCCCGCGAAAAATGCAGCCGGTCCGAGCCCGAGGCGCGCACAACGCTTGGCGAAAGTCGCGCAAGGCAGCGCCGCGCTGCAACCCGCGCCGCGCTCGCCCTCGATAGAAAAGTCCTTGGGTAGAGCGCCCGTGGAAATCACGGCGCCGCGGATGCCGCCGTCGCGCACCAGCAGGTTCGAGCCGAGCCCGATCCAGGTCACGGGCGTGGCCGCGGGCAGCTCGGCGAGAAAGCGCTGCAGCGAGTCGACGCTGCGCGGCCGGAAAAACAGGTCCGCCGGCCCGCCGACGCGCCAGGTCGTGTGCCGCGCCAGCGGCTCGTCCCGCGTGAGCTCCGGATCGCCCACCATCGCCGTCGGCTCGTCGGGTTCTTCGGCCACGGCGTTCAAACCTTGACTCCGACGGGCCGTCGCGCGCGCAGCGCTTCGGGCAGTCCGACCGCCGCGCCACCAATACTGCCTGCGCCAAGCGTCAGAACGACGTCGCCCGAATGCAGGATCTTCTTCAGCACTTCGGGCAGGCCTTCGAGGTCCTCGACGAAAACGGGCTCGACGGCACCGCGTGCGCGGATCGCGCGCGCGAGGCTCTTGCTGTCCGCGCCGCTGATCGGCTCTTCGCCCGCCGCGTAGACGGGCAGCAGCAGCAGTACCTCGCAGCCGGAGAGCACCGCTGCAAATTCGTCGAAGAGCTCGACCGTCCGCGTATAGCGGTGCGGCTGGAAGACAACGACGAGTCGTCGATCGGTCCAGGCTGCCTTCGCGGCCGCCACCGTCGCGGCGATTTCCGTCGGGTGATGGCCGTAATCGTCGACGAAGAGCACGGGCCCGGCATCCGTTTCGACCGAGGCCAGCACCTGCAGCCGACGATCGATGCCGGCGAAGACCGCGAGCGCGGATCGGATCGCGTCGATCCCGACGCCGAGCTCGATCGCGACCGAGATTGCGGCCATGGCGTTCAGCACGTTGTGCCGGCCGGCGAGATTGAGCTCGAAATGCTCAGGGCGCGCGAGCGCGGGATGCAGGAGGTCGAATTCCATCCGGAGACCGTCCTGGCGGACGTCCTCGGCGCGCACGTCGGCGCGCTCACCGAAGCCGTAGCTCATGACACGACGGCCGACGGCGGGGATGAGCTGACGCGTGTTGTCGTCGTCGCTGCAGAGGACGGCGAGCCCGTAGAACGGCAGGTTGTGCAGGAAGTCGAGAAATCCCTGGCGCAGCCGGTCCATGTCGCCCGCATAGGCGACGAGATGATCGGCGTCGATATTGGTAACGACCGCGATCATCGGCTGCAGATGCAGGAACGAGGCGTCGCTCTCGTCGGCTTCGGCAACGAGATAGCGGCCCGCTCCGAGGCGGGCGTTGGCATCGGCGCTCTCGAGCCGGCCGCCGATCACGAAGGTCGGGTCGAGCTCGCCTTCGGCGAGGATGCTCGCAACGAGGCTCGTCGTCGTCGTCTTGCCGTGAGTCCCGGCGACAGCGATGCCGTAGCGGAAGCGCATGAGCTCGGCCAGCATCTCCGCGCGGCGCACGACGGGAATGCGGGCCGCCTGGGCGGCGATCACCTCGGGGTTGTCGCCCCGCACCGCGCTCGAGACGACGACGACATCGGCCGCGCCGAGGTGCTCGGCGCGATGGCCGATTGACACTTTCGCGCCGAGTCGCTCGAGCCGTGCCGTCGCCCGGCCCGCCTTGAGATCCGAGCCCTGCACCTCGTAGCCCAGGCTGATCAGCACCTCCGCGATGCCGGCCATGCCGACGCCGCCGATGCCGACGAAGTGAATCCTGCGGATATGGCCCATGCGTTCGGTCATCGCGGCTCTCCCGCGAGATCGATGCAGGCGTCGGCGAGCTTGAGGGCCGCATCGGCATGCATGAGCGCGCGGCAGCGCTCGCCCATGGCGCGGAGCATCGCGGGATCAGCGAGCAGGCGCTCGAGCTCGCGTGCGAGCCTGACCGGTTCGAGCTCGCTCTGCGGGACCACGATCGCGGCGCCGGCTGACACGAAATGCTCGGCGTTACGCGCCTGATGATCGTCGACGGCATGCGGGTACGGTACGAGGATGGCGCCGACCCCGGCCGCCGCGAGCTCCGAAAGCGTCAGCGCCCCGGCGCGCGCGACGACGATGTCGGCCCAGGCGTAGGCTGCGGCCATGTCGTCGATGAAGCCGATGCAGTCGGCCGCAACGCCGCTCTCGCGGTAGGCCCGCTCGGCCGTCTCGAGGCTGCGCCCCGCCTGGTGCCGGACCTCGGGGCGTCGGGATTCCGGCAGCTCGGCGAGCGCCCTCGGCACTGCGGTATTGAGCGCGAGCGCGCCCTGGCTTCCGCCGAGTACGAGCAATCGCGGCTTTGCACCGGCGGCGCGTCGCCGGTCGGCACCCGCGGCAACAATCGACTCGCGCACGGGATTGCCGATGGTCAGCGCGCCCGTCCCGCGCGGGAAGCTGCCGGGAAAGGCCTCGAAGACGCGGCTCGCGAGCCGGGCCAGCAAGCGGTTGGTCGTGCCGGCAACAGCGTTCTGCTCGTGGATGACGAGCGGCCGGCGCGACAGCCAGGCGGCGACGCCGCCCGGCCCCGCGACGAAACCGCCGAGCCCGAGCACGGCACCCGGCCGGCGGCGCCGCAGGATCGAGAGCGCCTGCAGCACCGACCAGACGATCTTGAACGGCGCGGCGATCCAGGCAATGGGTCCGCGGCCGCGTACGCCCGCGATCGCGATGCGCTCCATTTCGATGCCGCGCGCCGGCACCAGCGTCGCTTCGAGCCCGCGGTCGGTGCCGAGCCAGACGACGGTCCGGTCGCGTGAGCGCAGAATCTCGGCGACAGCGAGGCCGGGAAACACATGTCCGCCCGTGCCGCCCGCCATGATCATGATCGGCGCCGCCGTCATTGCGCGCGCCTCTCGGATTCGGTCGCCGGCGTCTGCGCAAGCTCGTGCGAGATGCGCAGCAGCAGGCCCAGCGCGAGCATCGTCACGACCGCACTCGTACGGCCGTAGCTGATCAGCGGCAGCGCGAGCCCCTTGGTTGGCAGGAGTCCCGTGTTGACGCCGATGCTGACAGCCGACTGGAGACCGAGCATCAGGCCGATGCCGATCGCCAGCAGGCCGTGAAACGGGAGGCCGCGAACGAGCGCGCGTTGCCCGATGTCGATCGCGCGCCAGACGAGCAGCGCGAAGAGCAGAACGACGACGGTCGTGCCGACGAAGCCGAACTCCTCGGCGAGCACGGCGAAAATGAAATCCGTATGCGGCTCCGGCAGATACCCCAGCTTCTGCACACCCTCGCCGAGCCCGACGCCAAACCAGGTGCCGCTGCCGATCGCGATGAAGGAGTTGACGAGCTGATAGCCGCTTTCGAGCTCGTATTCCCAGGGGTTGAGAAAGGAAGTGACCAGCCGCTGCAAGCGGTAAGGCTCGAGCCAGACGAGCAGCGCAAAGGCGACAGCGGCCACGACGCTGGCGAGCGCCACATCGCGCAGGCGCGCCCCCGCAATGAAGAGGAGCCCGAGCGCGGTCGCCGTGAGCACCACCGTCGCCCCGAAATCTGGCTCGAGCAGGAGCAGCATGCCGCAGAGACCGATGAGCACCATCGGCCGCGCGAATCCGCGCAGATCAGAGCGCAGCGCATCGGCCTGCCGCACGCAATAGCTCGCGATATAGATGAGCAGCAGCAGGCGCGCGAGCTCAGAGGCCTGAAGCCGCACAGGACCGACATCGATCCAGCGCTGCGCGCCGTTGACCCGGTCGCCAATGCCGGGCAGCAGCACGAGCACGAGCAGCGCAACGGCCGCGAACAGCAGCACGCCCGACAGTCGGTTCCACCACTCGATCGGCGCCTTGAGCGCGACGAGCAAGGCGCCCGCTCCGAGAGCGAGAGCGAGGAAATGCTGGCTCAGGTAGTACAGAGGCTCGCCGAATTCGTCGTTGGCTCTGCTGACCGAAGCCGAGCCGATCATGATCGCGCCAATGCCGAGCAGAATCAGCGCCGTGCCGACAATCAGGGGATCGAGTGCCGTGCGGCCGGCAACAATCGGTTGCAGCTTCATGCCGGAAGGCCTTGCACGGCTGCGGCGAACACGGCACCCCGCTCGCGGTAGTCCGCGAACATGTCCTGGCTTGCGCAAGCGGGCGACAGGAGCACCCAGTCGCCGGCAGCCGCGAGCCGGGAGGCTTCGGCGACAGCGGCCGGCATGTCGGCGACGCGCACGGTCCGGATCCGGCCCGCAAATACGCGCTCGAGCTCGGGCGCGGCCTCGCCGAGCAGCACTACGGCCTTGACGCGACCCCTGGCAGCCTCGGCAAGGGGCGCAAAATCGGCGCCCTTGCCCTGCCCGCCGGCGATCAGCACGATCGGCGCTCCGGCGCCCGCGATCGCCGCGATCGTCGCGCCGACATTGGTGCCCTTCGAATCATTGACGTAAGCGACGCCGCGCCGCTCGCGGACATGCGCGAGGCGATGCGGCAGTCCGACGAAGCTCGCGAGGGCGGCCAGCGCGCTTGGCATATCGCCGCCGAGACTCTCGACGAGAGCGAGTGCGGCCAGCGCATTGGACTCGCCGATTTCGCCCTTGAGCGGCAAGACCGATCGTGGCACCAGCGGTTTCAGGGCGCGCGCGATCCAGCGCTCGTTCCGATGCGGGACAAGCGACCAACCGTCCTGAAGCGGCTCGCGTGCCGAGAAGGCGATCGTCTCCTTGCCGCGCGGCGCGAGCTCGCGCACGAGGGGATCGTCATGGTTGATCACCGCGCGCTCTGCCGCCTCGAGCAGGGCCACCTTGAGCGCGGCGTAGCGCTCGAGGCTGCCATGGCGGTCCATGTGGTCCGGCGAGATATTCAGCAGAGCCGCCGCGGCCGGTTCGAGCGAGGTCGTCGTCTCCATCTGGAAGCTCGAGACCTCGAGCACATAGGCATCGACGCTTCCGCGGTCGAGGAGCTCGAGCGCCGGCGGCCCGAGATTGCCGCCCGCGGGCGCATCGAAACCCTGCGCCTTGAGCAAATGAGCGGTCAGCGTCGTCACCGTGCTCTTGCCGTTCGAGCCGGTCACCGCGAGCACGGGCGCGCTCGCCGCCCGCGCGAAGAGCTCGAGCTCGCCGATGACTTCGATGCGTTTCTCCTGCGCAGTCGCGACGAGCGGCAGATCGATCGAAAGCCCGGGCGACAGGACGACGCGGCGCGCGCGCTCGAGCCAGTGCGCGTCGAGCGTCGCGAGCTCAACCCGGACCGAGGGGCATTCGCGGCGCAGTGCGTCGAGCCCGGGCGGTTCCTTGCGGCTGTCGATGACGAGCACGGGCTCGTCGCGCGCGGCGAGATGCCGGGCCGCGGCCAGGCCACTAGCGCCGAGGCCGACTACCAGCGTGTAGGCAGACGCCTGCGTGCCCTGCCCGAGCTCGTTCAAGTGTCCGGATTCGACTGGCGCTGTCATGACCGCGAGCATCAGCGAACCTTGAGGCTGGCGAGCCCCACGAGGACCAGAATGACAGTAATGATCCAGAAACGGACGATGACCTTCGGCTCGGCCCAGCCCTTGAGCTCGAAATGGTGGTGCAGCGGGGCCATCCGAAAAACGCGCCGGCCTGTCAGTTTGAACGAGGCAACCTGGATGATGACCGAGACGGCTTCGACGACGAACACACCGCCCATGATCAGAAGTACCAGCTCTTGCCGCGCCACCACCGCGACCAGGCCCAGGGCGGCGCCGAGCGCGAGCGCTCCGACGTCGCCCATGAAGACCTGGGCGGGATAGGTGTTGAACCACAGGAAACCCAGGCCGGCGCCAGCCAGGGCCGCACAGAAAATGAGCATCTCGCCGGCTCCCGGGACGCGGGGAACGCCGAGGTAGTCCGAGACGTTGAAATTGCCCGAGACCCAGGCCAGGAGGCCGAGCGCACCGCCGACGAGCACTGCCGGCATGATCGCGAGACCGTCGAGCCCGTCGGTCAGATTCACCGCATTCGAGAAGCCGACGATGATCAGGTAGACGAATGGTATGTACACAGCTGCGGCGAGCGGCAGCGTCAGGTTCGGAAAATAGGGAATCAGCAGAGCGTGCTCGATCGCAGGTTCCGTCGACGTGTAATAGAGAATGAGCGCGGCGGCGAGCCCCACGAGCGATTGCCAGAAGAATTTCGCTCCGGGGCTCAGCCCCTTCGAGTTCCGGACGCGGAGCTTCTTGTAGTCGTCGACGAAGCCGATGACGCCGAAGGCCAGCGTCGTAATCAGCACGATCCAGACGAATCGGTTGCCGAGATCGGCCCAGAGCAAGGTGCTGACGGCAATGGCGACGAGAATCAGCGCGCCACCCATCGTCGGCGTGCCCGCCTTCGGCAGATGCGACTGCGGCCCGACCGCGCGGATCTGCTGGCCGACGTTGCCGCGCGACAGCCAGCTGATCAGCGACGGGCCGAGCGCGAACGACAACACCAGCGCCGTCAGTGCGCCCATGATGGCGCGCATCGTCTGGTAGCTGAAGACATTGAATCCCGAGTAGAACTGCTCGAGGTACTCGGTCAGGTGCACTAGCATGAGCCGGCCTCCGCGGGCTCCGCGAGCAGCGCCACGAGCCGGTCGAGGCCCATCGAGCGCGAGGCTTTGACGAGAACGGTGACTCCGGGACCGAGGGCATCGAGGAGACCCGGCGCAGCAGCCTCGAGCGTGGCGAAGCGCTCGGCGCCGGCGCCGAAGCTTTCCGCGGCGCGCGCGGCCAGCTTGCCGACGGCGACGAAGTGATCGCAGCGTTCGCGCGCGTAGTCGCCGACGCCCGCATGCAGCGATTCCGCCTCGGCGCCGAGCTCGAGCATGTCGCCGAGCACGAAGATGCGTTCGCCGCCGCAGGTCGCGAGAAAATCGAGCGCGGCGCGCGCGGCCGACGGGTTCGCGTTGTAGCTGTCGTCGATCAGTGTTGCACCGCCCCGGCCCGGCAGCGGATGCATCCGGCCCTTGACGGCGCGCGCCTTCGCGAGGCCCTGCCGGATGTCCGCGTCGCTCGCTCCGGCGGCAGAGGCAGCCGCCGCGGCCGCGAGCGCATTGCCGACGTTGGCGCGGCCGAGCAGCGGCAGCCGGACCTCGATGCGGCGGTCGCGAGGCATGACGATCGTGAATCTCGAGCCCGCGCCCGACACCTCGGCGGCGCCGTCGAGCCGCACATCGGCAGAAGCGGCGAAGCCGAAGGACAGGACCGGGCGATCGCCGGCGCGGCGCCGCCACTCCGGGAAGAATCGGTCGTCGGCATTGAGCACCGCGACGCCGTCGGCCGGCAGCGAGTCGATGAGCTCGCCCTTGGCCCGCGCGACGCCCTCGAGCGAGCCGAAGCCTTCGAGATGCGCGGGCCCCGCCATCGTGATCACGGCGATCGTCGGCTCAACCATCGCGCCGAGATTGGCGATCTCGCCCGCATGATTGGCGCCGAGCTCGATCACAAGCGCCTCGTGTGAAGCGTCGAGCCGCATGAGAATCAGCGGGACGCCGATATCGTTGTTGAGGTTCCCCTCCGTCAGGCAAATCTTTCTGCTCACGCCGAGAATCGCGGCGCAGAGCTCCTTGACGGTGGTCTTGCCGGCACTGCCCGTGACCGCGACGACCGGGATCGCGAAATTGCCGCGCCAGGCCCGGGCCATGTCGGCGAATGCGAGCCGCGTATCGGCGACCGCGATCTGCGCGACGGGTGCTCCGCCCGGACGCGAGACGAGGGCACCGACCGCGCCCCGCTCCGCCGCGGCGGCGACGTAGTCGTTGCCGTCGAAACGCTCGCCG
>Ga0315912_10004846_pt1 | contig 12527 bp, 13 predicted proteins | sample VfabasoilMG_FD_204469 | JGI IMG/M metagenome (GOLD analysis project Ga0315912, IMG submission 204469) | Garden soil microbial communities collected in Santa Monica, California, United States - V. faba soil | ecosystem: Environmental > Terrestrial > Soil > Garden | place: USA: California... | reverse complement strand
TCCTGCCTGCCGAAGGATCTGCGCGGCTTCCTCTCCGTCGCCCAGGGCGCGCAGGTGGCCACGCCCTTGCTCGGCAATATCCTGCCGGCGAACGAGGCGGTGGTGGAACGCGCATTCCAGGCCATCGTCCACCATGGCCGCCAGCCCGTTGCCCTGTTTGGCCTGGCATTCAAGCCGGGCACCGACGATCTGCGCGAATCCCCCTTCGTGCTGGTGGCCGAACGCCTGCTCGGCCGAGGCTACGACGTCAGTATCTTTGACCGCAACGTGGAACTCGCCCGCCTCACCGGTTCCAACCGCGCCTATATCGAACGCGAGATTCCGCATCTGGCCCGCATCCTGGTCCCCACGCCGTTAGCCGCGCTGGCCAACGCGCGCATGGTGGTGGTGGGTCATATTGGCAAGGAAGACCGCCGCGCCCTGCTGGCCGCGCTGGATGGCCACACGGTGCTGGACCTCGCCGGCATGGCGGAGCTGGAATCCCACCCCCGCATCACCTACCAGGGCCTCTGCTGGTGAGCCGCAAGCGGCTGCTGTTCATTAGCCCGCGCTTCCTGTTCCCGCCCGACCAGGGCGGCAAGATTCGCACCGGCAATATCCTGCGCCACATGAAGGGCGGTGCGCTGGAGATCATCCTCGCCTCCCCGGCGCCGGCCGACCACGCGAACTTCGCAGCCGACACCGCCGCCGTCTGCGACCGCTTCGTGCACTGGCCGGAGGAACTGTCTTCCGCCCTTCGCCGTGTCGTCGCCCTCGCCAGCGTCATTCCCGTCGCCGCCGCCACAGACCGCTCCGCCGCCGGCAGTCGCGTCATCGCAGCAGTGCTGGCCGAGAAGCCCGACATCGTCCTGGCCGATTTCCCGCACGCCGCCGTGCTGCTACCGGACCGCATCGACGCGCCCAGCGTCATGTTCACCCACAACGTGGAAGCCGAAATCTTCGAACGCCACGCCAAGGTGGCGAAAGGCCCGATGCGACTGGTCTGGCAATCCCAGGCCCAAAAGATGCGCGCCTTCGAGGGCGACGTACTGCGCAGGTTCGACACCACTATTGCCGTCTCCGCCCGCGACGCCCAGGCGCTGACGGAGCGTTATCAACCCCAACACGTCGCCACCATCGACACTGGCGTCGACCTGGACTTCTTTTCCTTCCAATCGCCGCAACCCGCCCCGGCGGACGGCGGCACCGTCATCTTCACCGGCACGATGAGCTGGCCCGCTAACGCCGAGGGCCTCGCCTGGATGATGGATGAGGTCTGGCCCCGCATCCTCGCCGCCCGCCCCAATGCCCGCGCCGTCATCATCGGCCGCGGCGCGCCGGACTGGCTGCTGACCAAGGCGCGGGACCGCAACGCGGCGTGGGACTTCACCGGCTTCGTGGACGACATCCGCCCGCACGTCCACGCCGCGCACGCCTACGTCATCCCGCTGCGCGTCGGCTCCGGCACCCGCATCAAGGCGTTCGAGGCCCTGGCCATGGGCTGCCCCATGGTCTCCACCACGCTGGGTGTCGAGGGCCTGGGCATCACCCCCGGCCAGCACTACCTCGCCGCCGACACGGCGGAGGACTTCGCCACCGCCATCCTTCACCTGCTGGACAACCCCGAGGCCGCCACCACGATGGCCCACGAAGCCCGCGACCTGCTGGAAGAAAAATTCTCCTGGTCCCAGGTCGCCCGCCAGTTCGAGACCATCTGCCTGGAAACCCTTTCCCGCCGCCGTTAGCCAGTCTGCCTCTGCGCCTCGGCCATCTCCTCCACCACCTCCGCCTCGATCGCCGCCAGCAGCCGCGCCGGAAAATGCCGCGGCACCCCCTGCGCGATGAACACGATCCGCGTGCGCCGATCCTCCCCCGGCCAGCGCAGCAGAAACTCCGGCGCGGCGAAGATATGCTGCACCCCATGGATCACTGCCGGCCGGTCCGGCGCTTCCGCCAGGTGCACCATCCCCTTCACCCGCAGAAGCCGCGGCCCGCAATGCTCGGCCAGCGCCTCCAGCAGCAGCACAAGCGCCAGCCCCGGCACCGGCTCCTCCCGCACCAGCGTGAACGTCTCCACCCCATCCGCATGTGTCCCGCCACCAAAGGGGGACCGCCCCTCCACCGGCAACGCCGCCAGCCGCGCTGCGCGCGCATCCTCATCCGCCGGCGCAAAAAGCAGGGCAGGGGAGATGGCACCGCGCACGGCATGCAGAACCTCCGCCCCCGCATTCATCCCCGCCAGCACATCGCGCAACCCGTCGCGCGCCGCCGCTATGTCAGTCTTGGTAACCAGCAGCCGGTCCGCCAGCGCCACCTGCCGTCGTGCCTCCACCTGTGCCGCCAGTGTCGCCTCTCCCAGCACCGCATCCACCAGCGTGATCACGTTGTCGATCCGGTGCGTCCGCGCCACCGCCATGTCGGACATCAGGGATTGCAGTATCGGCGCTGGGTCTGCCCGCCCGGATGTCTCGATCAGCACCCGGTCATATTCCGGAATCTCCCCCTTGCGCGCCCGGCTCCGCAAATCCATCAGCGTGCGCACCAGGTCGGACTGCACCGCGCAGCACAGGCAGCCCGTTGTCAGCGTCAACACGCTCTCGTCGGCTGTGGCAATCAGCTCATGGTCCAGTCCGATCTCGCCGAACTCGTTCACGATCACCGCCGTGCGCGCGAAGGCGGGGTCGCGCAGGATCGCGGAGATCAGCGTGGTCTTGCCGCTGCCCAGGAAGCCGGTGACGATGGCAACCGGAATCATCCCTCAGGAATCCCTTTCATGCGCCGCAACCAGCTCCGCGAAAAACTCACCAACGGCGAACCCACATTGGGCACGCACCTGCTCTCCGTCTGGCCCACGCTCATCGAACTCGTCGGCGCCACGGGCGAGTACGACTATATCGAATTCTCCGCCGAATACGCCCCCTTCAGCATGCACGACCTGGACAACATGGGACGCGCCCTGGAACTCGCCAACCTCGGCGGCATGATCAAGATCGAGCAGACCCAGTTCACCCACCAGGCCATGCGTGCCCTCGGCTCCGGCTGGCAGAACCTGCTATTCGCCGATATCCGCAGCGTGGCGGATGCCCAGGAAGCCGTGAACGCCGTGCGGGCCGAGACACCCCCTCGCGCGGAGCGCGGAAGAATCGTGGGTTCACGCAATTGGGGAGGCTCTGGCCGCCTGGGGGTTGGCATGCGTCGCGATGTCGGCACCATCCGCGATGTCGGCAACACCAACTACGTGAAGGCGCTGGACGAGGCGGTGATCGCCATCATGGTGGAAAAGCGCGAATGCGTGGAGGATCTGGACAACATCCTCTCCGTGCCTGGCATCGACATGATACAGTTCGGTCCCGCCGACTACGCCATGAGCATTGGCAAGCCCGGCAATTGGACCCACAAGGAAGTGCAGGCCGCCGAACGCAAGGCGATCGAGACCGCGCTGGAGAAAGGCATCGCCCCGCGCGTGGAACTGGCCGATCCGGCGCAGGGAGCGAAATATATCGAAATGGGCGTGAAGCATTTCTGCATCGGCTGGGATGCGTCCATCCTGCACCAATGGTGGAAGGCGAACGGGCAGACGATGCGGGGCATGGTAGCCGGTGCGAAATCCCGCAAGCGCGCATCGCCCCAGCGCAAGGCGGGGGGCAACTACCGTTAGCGCGGTTCCCATCCCGGCGGTGCCATCTCGAACCCTTCGAACGTGAACGCCGGGCTGACGGTGCATCCCACCAAGGCCCAGCGTCCCAGCGGTACCACCGCCTGCCAGGCGCCCGCCGGAACCAGCGCGAACGGCACGTGTCCCGCATCCAGTTCTTGCCCCAGCACGATGCGCCGCCCCGGCATCAGCAGCGCCAAAGGCTCTCCCCCGTAGAAGTGCCAGGCCTCAGCCGCGTCCACCCGGTGCCAGTGGCTACGCTCGCCGGCGCGCAGCAGGAAGTAGATTGCGGTTCCCGCGCCGCGCGTTCCGTCGGCCGGGCTGTCGCGCCAGATTTCCCGGTAATGCCCGCCTTCCGGATGAGGAAGCAGCCCCAGACGCGCTATCAGCGCATCCGGGTCAAGCCCCGGGTCGCGCAAGTTCACCGTTTGGCGAGTGACGGATCGGCGAGCGTGACGTCCTGTCCCTTGGGCGGATCCTGCAAGGCGGCCTCCAGGCTTGGCGCGGCGCGCCATTCGCTGGCTGGGCGCACCGTGTCCTCGCTGCCCACCTGGTCGATGTCCCAGTACACCTCCAGCTCATGCCCGTCCGGATCGCGGAATTCCACGGCCACCTGGCAACCGGCGCGGCGACGGCCTTCGAAATGCGGGGTCACTCCGAACTTCTTCAGGTGGTCGCGGATGCGGAACACCTCGTCCAGGCTGCCAACCTCGAATGCCACATGGTTCAGCGCGCCTTCGGCCATCGGCCCATTGAAGCCGCCGAACAGGGCCACGCCGTGGTGGTCAGTGTTGTAGCGCAGGAATACCAGGCCACCGGGGCGCGCGTTCTCGCCCATCGCCTCGGTGACGGACAGGCCCAACACTTCCGTATAGAACTTTGTGGACCGCTCCAGGTCCGTCACGTTCAGGCCGATATGGCCGATCTTGGTGATGCGGAACGGCGTGCCCTTGGGGCGCTTCATCGCCGTGATCTTGTCCATGTCCATCGTCATCTCCCTGGGTCAGGTCTTGTGCGTCGTCATGTCCCGCAGGCCGGTGCCCCAGCGCGCCACGCTGCGCAGGATCTGAGGCATCGTGGCGTCCAGTATGCGCAAGCGCGCGCCATCCACAATCATGATCTGTCCTACCACAACGGAAGGTGCAGTGGGCACCAGCACAGTAGCGCGGCAATCCGAGTGCCGTTCGATCACGAATACCAGCAGGTCTGCGCCCGGCACGGTTTCCAGCAGGGCGGGCACCAATTCGTTCCGCTCGTTTTCCCCGGTGAACCGCTGCGCCAGCCGGCGCAGCAGGGGATAGAGCGGCATGCGGTTCAGAACCGTCCGTTCCACCGCCGCGCCGGCCCGCGCGGCCCACTGCGTGCGCGCCAGAAGGCCGGACAGGAAGGAGACAACCAGCAATGCCACGACACCGGCAATCCGCGAATGTGTCGCCAGGCTGTCGTGCACGAAGGGCATCAGCTGGGCGAAGGGCAGCGCGAAGGTCGTCGCGCTCTGGATCATCTGTTCCAGCAGCAGTATGCCCAGGCTGACCGGCAGGACGATGACCAAACCGCCGATCAGCGTGGTCTTGAGAAAGGCGAAGATGGCCCGGCCGCGCCCCATGCGCGCTAGCCGGACCCGACACGCAGGCGGTTGCCACGTTCCAGCGGTGCCTCCGCGCTCAGTTCGTTGCGCAGGGCGGCGAGCAAGGCGCCGATGGACGGGTGCATCCGTGCGGGCCGTCTCGCTGCCTCCCGGGCCGGGGTCTGCAGGGACCAGCGCGCGGGACGCAGATCCACCGGTACGGCGGCGATGTCGTAGTGGCCTCCGGTGGTTGTCAGTCGCACTGACTCCTCATGAGCCTGTGTTGTGGCATCGGCGCCCCACAGGATCAGGCAATCGCGGAGCAGGTTGATGAGCTCCGCCTGCGTCACAGCAACGGTTCGTCGATCATTTCCGAGGCAATCTTGCGCGGCAGGAACTTGCCGTCGCCCACCTCGCCCAGGAACTTACCGCCGTCCAACATTACCTTTCCGCGCAGCAGCACGGTGCCCGGCCAGGCGTGCGCCTGGTGGCCTTCCCACGGCGTGTAGTCCGCCTCGTGCAGATCGGCGGCGCGGATGACGCGGGCCAGGGCCGGATCCAGCACCGTGATGTCCGCGTCCGACCCCGCGGCAATGGCGCCCTTGCGCGGATACAGGCCCATGATCTTCGCCGCGTTGGTTGAAACCAGGTCGACGAAGCGGTTCAGCGTGTAGCCGCGTTCCACCACCATCTTGGAATACATCAGTGCCACGCGGGGTTCCACGCCGGCGTTGCCGCCGGTGGTGTCGTCGATCTTGCTGCCTTGTGTCTTGGTGGCCAGGGTGCAGCAGATCTCGTCCGTGGCGACGCAGTTGATGGCGCCGTCCATGGTGCCGCGCCACAGCGCGGCCTGGTCCTCGGGTTCCTTCAGGGACGGGTAGGTGTGGTAGATCTGGCCGTTCGGACGTTTGTAGTCTTCCTTGTTGTAGAGCATGTACTGGTGCAGCGTTTCGCCGTAGATCGGCACGCCGCGCTGGCGCGCTTCCCGGATCGCCTGCACGCCGGTCGCGGCGGACACGTGCATCATGTAGAGCGCCGTGCCGCGCACCTTTTCCGCCAGGCGGATGACGCGGCGGAAGGACACGTCCTCCGACAGCGTGTTGTGCACTTCCGCCATGTTGTGGAACACCGTGCGGCCCTCGCGCGCCAGCTTGGCGTACATGTGCATGACGATGTCGTTGTCTTCCGAATGGATCACGCCGAGGCCGCGGTTCTTGGCCAGCACCTGGAAGATTTCCCAGATGTCGCCGAAATCCACCATACGGCCCTTGCGGGACGGCGTGATGTCCGTGGTGAAGATCTTCACCGTGGGGTAGCCGGCCTGGATCGCCTCGCCGATCTGCGGCGGCAGGCCGACGGGCAGGTTGCCCTCCACCATGATGTGATAGGCGTAGTCCGTGGCGCAGTGGCCCTTCCAGTCCTGCTCGCGGATGGCCAGGGCCTGTTCCACCGTCGGCCCCTGGTTCGCGCGGGCGAAGTCGATCATCGTGGTGGTGCCGCCCCAGATGGCGGCCTTGCTGACCACGTCCGGCGGCGCGGTGAGGCCGGCGCTGCCGTCCGGGTTGGGCAGGTGCCATTTGCAGTGCACATGCGGGTCGATGCCGCCGGGCATGACGATCTTGCCGGTGGCGTCGATCACCCTGGCCGCCTGCAGCGCTCCCTGGGCCGCCACCGCGACGATTTTCTCGCCCTGGATGGCCACGTCGTAGGCGCCCACCCCCTGCGGGGTCACCACCCGGTCCCCGCGCACGATCAGGTCGATCATTCCTTCGCTCCCCAGCGTCGTTTCGCCGCATCGTCTCGCGCCGGGGCGTTGCTGGCAAGGTTTGGTGGTGGGGGTGTACCAAATCGCAGGAGGGTGGGTTTGGTACGGCTGGTACGGGCGGTACACGCGGTACGGGTGGATCGCGCGCATGGGCCAGGGTGTGCCCGGCGGCGGGAGGTGGGACGGAGGGGGCGACGGCGGACGCATTGTCAGGAAAATATTCCACAAGCCCCTGGCGAGGCAAGGAAAGCGGCGTGCGCGCTTGCCCTGGAGTGACTGTCCCGCGCATCGTGCGGCGCATGAGCACACAGGATTTCGACGTTGTCGTGATTGGCGCCGGCATTGCCGGGGCTTCGTCCGCCGCTTTTCTTTCCGAGCACCGGCGCGTGGCGCTGCTGGAGGCAGAGGAGGTGGCCGGCTACCACTCCACCGGGCGGTCCGCCGCGCTTTGGATCCTGAACTACGGGCCGCTGGATGTGCGGGTGCTGACCGGCGCGTCCCGCGCCTTCTTCGAGAACCCGCCGCCGGGTTTTGCCGAATTCCCGCTGATGTCCCGCCGCCCCATCCTGTTCCTGGCGCCGGAGGACCAGTTGCCGGACCTGGCGAAGATGCTGGCGGAAGGGCAGGGGCTGCGGTCCCTGTCTATCGACGAGGCGCGCAAGCTGGTGCCGGCCATCCGGCCGGAATACCCCGCCGCGGCGGCGATGGAGGACGATGCGTTCGACATCGACGTGGCCAACCTGCACCAGGGATTCCTGCGCCAGTTCCGCCAGCGCGGCGGCACAATAGCGCTGCGCAACAGGGCCGGGAAAATCGAATTCAAGTCGGGCAAATGGGAAGTCACCACCAGTGCCGGCACCGTGTTCCGCGCCCCCGTGGTGGTGAACGCCGCCGGCGCCTGGGGGGATGAGGTGGCGGCCATCGCCGGAATCCCGAAGATCGGTCTGACGCCGTGCCGGCGCACCGGCGTGATCATCGACCCGGCGCCGTGGGCGGTGGAGCACTGGCCGTCCGTGAACGACGTGGCGCATCTGTGGTACTCGCGGCCGGAGGCGCGGACCAAGTTGATGATCTCCCCCGCCGACGAAACGCCGATGGATCCGTGCGACGTGCAGCCGGACGAGCTGGACGTGGCGATCGCCGTGGACCGCATGCAGCAGGCGCTGGACATCGAGGTGAAGCGGGTGGAGCGCAGCTGGTCCGGCCTGCGTAGCTTCACACCGGACCGCAACCTGGCGATCGGGTTCGAGCCGCGCGTGGACGGGTTCTTCTGGCTGATCGGCCAGGGCGGCTACGGCATCCAGACATCGCCCGCCACCGGCAAGCTGGTGGCGGACCTGATCCTGGGCCGCAATCCCCGAGAGGTTTCCCGCATTGTCCCCGCCATGGACCCGCGCCGGTTCCGCCCCGTCTGACCGGCCTTCCTGATTGGGCGATCGTCGCGGTTCAGCGCGGCCGCACCTGCCGGGTTGGTGGGGCGAAGTGAGCCGGTACTTCCCCGCCCAGCGCCATAAGGAATCCGACGATCGCCGCGGTGGTTCGCGTGTCCAGCGTCACGCCCAGTTGGACATCCGCCATTATCTCCACCGCGTGGTCGAGGCTCTCCATCGATCCATCGTGGAAATAGGGACCGGTCCGCGCCACGTTGCGTAATGACGGCACGCGGAACACAAACTGGTCCGCCGTGCTCCTGGTCAGGACCGCCCGCCCGGTATCATTCGGCGCTGATCCGGTGGCTGCGAAGAAATCCTTCACTCGCCCCGCCTTTTCGTAGCTGGCGCCGCCCACCAATGCCCCGCCATGGCACCTGGCGCATCCAACAGTGATGAAGGAGCGCAGTCCGTCCTTCGCTTCCTGGTTAATCGCGGCATCATTACCGGCCATGAACCGGTCGAATGGCGACGGCGTGACCAGCGTGCCCACGTAGGCCTCGATGGCGCGGGCATAGTTGATCGTGCTCACCGGGTTCGGGCTTTGCGGATAGGCGGCGCGGAACCCGGAATCGTAGCCCCTCTGGCGCAGCCGATCCATTACTGCCTGGCGGTTCGCGAACCCCATATGCGTGATCAGCTTTACTTCGGCCATCTCGGAAACGGTCTTGTATTCCCCCAGCCAGCCCAGCGGTGTGGTGCCCATGGCATTGAAAACGGTTGGCGTGTTCCGCGCGGGTATCGCGCCATTCGTGCTGTTTGCCGTCGCGGTGCTGTCCGCACCCCAGGACGCCGCCTTGTGGCAACTGGCGCAGGCAGTGCGCCCGTCGCCGGACATGGCCGGATCCCAGAACAAGGTCCGGCCGAGTTCCACCTCCACCGGATTAATCGGCATGGGTGCCGGCAACCACCCCAGGGACTGTGCGGCCTGTTCCCGTAGCGCCGCGTCCGCCTGGATGGCGCCTGGTTGCGGCCCACCGGTCTGGGCCGCGCCGGGCTGGGCCGCGCCGGGCTGGGCAACCGCGGTCAGCAGCAGCGCGCCCGCCATCAGCGTCGCCCTCGCGGCGTTGCCGAGCCAACGCGTCATCGTCATGCAACCTCCGGGTGCAGCAAAGTAGAAACGCGGCAGCTTAGCGCCCGGAGGTTGTTCCGATCCAGCCTTCCTCACCCGGATTCGTGCGGACTGCGCCCGCCTCAGAATGGCAGCAGCGTGTCCAGAATCTGCTGCCCCAGGCGCGGCGATTGCGCGTAGGTCATCTGCCCTCGCCCGCCATAGGCAATTCGCGCCTCCGCCATCCGGTCATGGTGCACCGTGTTGTCGGAGGCAATGTCCTGCGAGCGGATGATCCCCGCCACGGTCAGGTCGCGCAACTCGTTGTTAACACGCACTTCCTGCTTCGCAGCCACAACGAGGTTGCCGTTCGCCAGCACCTGCGTGATCACCCCCGCCAGGCGCAGCGTGACCGTCTCATTGCGCTTGATGGCGGCGGTGCCCGCGGAGGTGCCGGTGCTGTTCACGGACACCAGGTTGGCGGCCACGGCGTCCTTCAGCATCTTCGGGATGCGGGCTTCCAGCCCGAACAGGTTCGGCACGCCCATGTCCTCGGACCCCGTGCGGTTGGTGGAGGACTGGTTCTTCATGTCCGCGGCGTCCGTGATGTTCACCAGCACGGTCACGATATCCCCCACCTGCGCCGCTCGCTGGTCCTTGAAAAAGGCGCGGGAACCGGGCCGCCACAGGCTGTTGGCGTCTGGCGGCGCCGGTTGCGGGCTGGGCATGGGCAGGGAGACCGAGCGCCAGTTCGGGTCCGTCGTCGGGTCCACCAGCGGGGACAACTGGGGCTGGTGGCCAACTTCCGCCATGCGGGAGATGACACCGCAACCCGCGAGGGTTGGCAGCAGCAGCATGAGGGGAAGGAAGCGCATTTCGCACCTCATCGTGCGCGGGCCAGAGTGATGGGATCCGCGGGCACCGGCATGGCGCCGGGCACCACGCGGGCGTTTTCCCCGTCCAGCACGGTTGCTTCCAGGATACTGCGGGTGCCGGGGTTCAGCACTCTTATGCGTGCGCCCGGCGCGGCATCCTCAAGCGCCTGGCCCTGGGTCGCCAGCGCGAGACCTGGAGATTCCAGCCGCAGCATGACAGGTCGGCCCTTGTGCATTACCGCCGGCCGAGCCAGGTCCGCCAGCGGTACAGCTTGCCCGGCGGCAAGCGGACGGCGCGGCGCCTGGCCAATGGCATCGGCGATCGTGCGTGCGACGTCGCCACGGATGGTCTCGGCCCGAACCCGCGCCAGGCGCAGGTCGTCGGAACGCAATGCCTCCCCGGCCTGGATACGGCGAACCGGCACCGCCAGGCTTGCCATCTCGCGCGTGCGGCCGGCGACGCGGAGATGGATCGGCGAGAACCCGGTTCCCGTTACCAGCAGTGTGGCGGCGAACTGGCCGCTGGCGCTGTCATAGGCAAGCTGCGTCACGTCCGGCCGGGCCGGCGTGTTCAACGGCAGTATCGGTGGGGCAAGGGCGGGAATGTCCAGTTCCACATCTTCCGCCGTGCCGGCGCTGCGCAGGGCGGCGCGCAGGACGGCGTGGATCTCGGCCGTTGGCATGGGGCGGCCGGGTCGCTCCAGGATGGCGCGGTCTCCCGCGGAGGCGGGTCGCCACGCGATGCCGAACTGGCGCGCGATGGCGGCCAGTTGCGCGGCTTCCACCACGATGCGCGTGCCAGGCGCGGGCGCGGGTCCCAGCACGCGGTCCGTGCCGACGTCCTCGAACAGGTCGGACAGGCGCACAACGCCATCCGACAGCATCGACATCGGCTTCAGGCTGGCCGCCTGCGCCGCGGCGGGGAACAGGATGGACAGTGTGGCTAACACGCGAAGCATGGCTGTCACCGTAGGTTCGTCAGGGTGGAGAGCATCTGATCGGAGGTGGTGATCACGCGGCTGTTCATCTCGTAGGCCCGCTGCGCCGTGATCAGGTTGGTGATCTCCGTGACGACATTGACATTGGACGTCTCGATGAACCCCTGCATGACGCTGCCGAAACCGGGTGCGCTTGGCGTCCCGGTGACCGGGTTGCCGGAGGCGGCGGATTGCAGGAACAGGTTATCGCCCTGCGCCTCCAGCCCAGCCTCGTTGGGAAACACAGCGAGCTGCAGGGTTCCTACTGTCTGTGGTGCCGTCTGGCCGTCGATCTTCACCTGCACGGCACCTGCGGCGTTGATAGTCACGTCTCGTGCATTGGACGGGATGGTGATACCGGGCTGCACCACGTAGCCATCGGCGGTGACGATCTGGCCTTCCGGTGACAGGCCGAATGTGCCATCGCGGGTATAGGCGGTCTCGCCGGACGGCAAGGTGACCTGGAAATAGCCGTTGCCGCGGATTGCGATGTCCAGGCTGTTGGCGGTTTGCTGCAGATTGCCCTGCTCGCTGATGCGATATATGGCGGCGGTTTTCACGCCGAGGCCGATCTGCGCGCCGGCCGGCACAATGGTGCCGGTGTCCGAGCTGTTGGAGCCGACGCGGCGCAGGTTCTGGTAAATCAGGTCCTGGAATTCCGCGCGCCGGCGCTTGTAGCCGGTGGTGGTCATGTTTGCGATGTTGTTGGAGATGACCTCCACGTTGGTCTGCTGCGCATGCATGCCGGTGCCGGCGATGTCGAGTGAACGCATGGTCTTGGTACCTTTCGTTATGCGTCAGCATCTCGCGTCAGGAGCGGGGGCGCAGGATGCGGTCGACGGCTTCCTTCTGCCGGTCTGCTTCCGCCTGCACGAACTGGCTGGCAAACTGGAACTCGCGCAGCGCCGCCATCATGCGGGTCGTCTCCAGGATCGGCTGCACGTTGGACCCTTCCAATGTGCCCTGCACAATATTGGCGCTGGCCACCGCCTTGGTCGGGCCGCCGGGGTTGAACAGCTGGTCGCCTTCCGCCTGCATCCGCATCGGGTCCGCGGGGCGCACGACGCCGATGCGCCCGGCCGGGTTGCCATCGGCGCTGACCGTGCCGTCGCCGGTGATGCTGATGCGGGTGGCAGAGGTGGGCAATGTTACCGGCTGGCCGTCCGGGCCGAGCAGGCGATTGCCGCTCTCATCCGCCACGCCACCATCGGGCACCATGCTGAAGCGT
>Ga0315912_10004845_pt1 | contig 12531 bp, 13 predicted proteins | sample VfabasoilMG_FD_204469 | JGI IMG/M metagenome (GOLD analysis project Ga0315912, IMG submission 204469) | Garden soil microbial communities collected in Santa Monica, California, United States - V. faba soil | ecosystem: Environmental > Terrestrial > Soil > Garden | place: USA: California... | reverse complement strand
GGCGACCAGAGCCTGGGTCGCCATTTGCCCGCCGCGAAAAAAAATCACCTCGACGTCGAGCCCATGCCGCCGGTAAATTCCCGCGTCCTTGGCGATCCAAATGTGAATTTGATTGTAGGATATTGCCGGATAACCGATCTTGATCTTTTTTAGCTCCTGGGCCTGGGCCGAGCCGAGAAAAAGAGCGTAAACAAAAAACAAAATTTTAGTAATAAATTGACGCCGCCGAGACGCGAGGTCGACGATGGTGCTGAATCGAGCAGACAGCATCGAAGCCACTTCGGCAGCATTCCAATAGATAGAGTTTTCAGTCTTTTTACCTTGTACTCCTGTCATAGTGGCCGATCTTTACAGGAATCCTTCAGAGACTTCAATTCATTTAACGAGCCACTCCCGCGCGTTCAACGCCTGACCGGAAACTTCGGCGGACTCGTCCGAAGCCAGATAAACAAAGATCGGCATAATCGACTCTGGGGTAGGCAGCGTCATTGGGTCTTCCGTAGGATAAGCTTCGGCCCGCATTTTAGTTCTGGTTGCCGCTGGATTGACTGAATTCACCCGGATCCCCTCCGCACGCACTTCATCGGCAAGCACCTGCGTGAAGCCCTCCAACGCCGCTTTCGAGACCGCGTAGGCGCCCCACCGGGCTTTGCCGACCCGTCCCACCCCCGAGGTGAGATTGATGATTGCACCGGAACGCCGCGCCAACATGATCGGCAGCACCTCACGGGTCACCAGGAATAACCCATTGAGATTGGTGCCGATGACCTGCCGCCAAGCGGCAAATTCATAAGTGGCAATGGTTACTCGTGGTCCGAGCAAGCTGGCGTTGTTCACCAATACGTCAATGGTGCCGAATCGCGCAACCGCCTGTTGGACAATGCGCTGCACATCGGCAGGCTCAGCGATATCGCCGCTGGTGCCGTCGATTACCCCGCCGGCAAGGCGAATCTCCTCGATCGCACGCGTGAGGTCGCGAGGGTTACGCCCGCAGATAAATACTTCGGCGCCCTGATCAGCGTAGGCGCCGGCGATCGCACGGCCAATGCCGCGGCTGCCGCCGGTGATCAACGCAACTTTGCCGGACAGTTTTTTGCTGTCGTTGCTTGCCATCGATCCGTCGCTATAACATAGTTGAGAAGTTCATGAAATCGTGGCAACCGCATCAACGACTGCTGCTCTTCCTGGCGATCGCCCTGGCCCTCGCTTGTGTCATCAGTCCAGTCTTGTCTCTGGGCGCCGACTGGTTCATGACCCAGTGGCCGGCTTTGATGCCACAGCGGATTCCGTTTCATCGCACCTTCGATCGCGCCTTCATGCTTTCCGGTGTCCTGCTATTTCTTGTTAATCGCCGCGCACTAATGACCGCACAACTGAGAGAGCTGCTTCAAGTCGGCGGCGCCACGGCGCGACAAGATTTCACCGCAGGGCTGGGACTGGCAGCAGCCTCCAGTCTCTTGATCATCACCGCAATGACAGCCGCCGAAGTCTTTACGCCATTTTTTCGCCTCAGCGGATCCCTCACCTTGTCACGCATCACTAGTGCCGCGGCTGCCGGAGTTTTTGCCGGCGCACTGGAGGAGCTATTTTTTCGTGGCATCCTGTTCATGGGGCTGCGTGCCCATGGCTATAATTGCCGCGCCTATCTCTTGGCCAACCTTTTCTATACAGCTGTGCATTTCGTCAAACCGGGCGAGCCCTATTACCTCGACCAACTGGAGCCCAGCGCCGGATTCCATCATTTGGTTTATACCTTCACGCCGTTTCTTGACCCGCTGCCTATGCTGCCCGGCCTCATCGGATTATTCCTGGTCGGCGCGGTTCTGTCGTTTGCCGTGGACCGTTCCGGCAATTTGTTTCTCGCCATTGGATTGCACGCCGGCTGGGTGTTCGGATTAAAAACTCTGCGAGTATTCGGCGACTTCAAACGCGATCAACTAGGATGGCTGTTCGGCGCCAACGATCCAAAAATCGTCAGCGGCATAGTTACTTGGGCAGTGATCCTTGTGACCGGCGTGGCTGTCTATTACCTGACTAAGCGCCGCGCCGCCCGGTCAAGCGATCTGCCTCGCGCAGTCGCGGCTTGAGCTTCTCGGCGATAGGTTGTCCGAGCAAGCGATACCCCGCAGCGTTGGGATGGATTGGATCGCTTTTGAGTTGGGGGATCGCTAAGGATTCCTTGCATCACCTGGGGAATATAGTAGGCGACAAATTGCTCGGCCGACTCTTTGTAGATCGGGCTGAATTCATCGGTAAAGAGCCCGAGTCGCATCCCGGCGATCGCCACCATCGCGCCACGGTCCTGCAAGCGCCGCATGACCTCTGCCAAATTCTTTTTAGTCTCGCGGCGCGGCACCTAGCGCAAAAAGTCGTTGCCGCCCAATAAGACAATCGCCAGGCGCGGATCGCGTTCCAGGACTTCGGGTAAGCGCGCCAGTGCGTCTGCCGTGGTGTCGCTGCGTCTGCCTCGATTGACCACCGGAAAGGCTAGTTCGCGCAACAGGACCGCAGGATAGTCTTCGCCCGGATTGGCACCGGCACCTTCGGTCAAACTGTCGCCCAAACCGACGATCGCCTCTCTCGTCGAACCCAGATTACGCAGGTTATTAAAGCTGCCGCCGCAAGCAATCGAACCGATCAGCAATGAGGCGTAACTCGCCGTGCGAAAGTTGGATTGTCTGGTATGGGCCCGCACAAGTTTCACCGCCGGACGCTGCCATGAATACCATCATGATGGCATCAACAGATCGCTTAGCCCCCGCGTCGAAGGCAGCCGTTCCAAATGCTGCACGGCGTCAAGAACTTGTTCGACCTGGTTCATCGGCAACGCGAGTTTAGCGTTGGCGCAAAACTTTGCCTCGATGTCAGACGGCGGCAAGGGGTCTTCAAAACCGCCACGCGGGTGCGGCTGATTTTCTTCGAGCAGGGTGCCGTCATCGAGATAAACTTTGACATGGCCGGAAAAATGGCGCGGGTAATCGATGCTCGCATCGAGTTGGTAGCGAACTTTTGCGGCTAGCTGTAAGACCTCGGCGTCGCGAATTGCTTGGTCGGTAAACTCCTCCAAGCCGGCTCGGCCATGGACCAGCATGACCGCGATACTGTAGGGCAAGCTGAACTTGGCACCGTAGGAGCTGATCGGCGTCTGCTTGTCCGCCAACGGTTCCCACAGACGATGCACCGGCCCTTCGGCCGTGCGACACACGACTTCTTTGATCCGCGCCGGCGCCGGAGCATGCTTCTGCTTAATCTTGAGGGCGCAATCCATGTAGGGATGGGAGATCGAACCGCAGGGATAAGACTTGAACGTCAGCCTGGGGATCTCCCAGATCTTGCCAAGCTCGGCGATTTTCTCATAGTGGTAATCGTTCTTGCCGCCGAACGACGGAAAGAAACCGTTGATGCCTTCGAAGACTTTTGCCGGACCGCGAAAACCTTCTTTGGCCAGCAGCGCCGCAATGACGCCGCCATGAGAAGACCATCCGGGATGCAAGCGCTTGGTCCATGTGCCGTCGGCCAAATATTCGATGATTCCCGAGCTCTGGCTGCCGCATAGACCAAAGGCGTCGATCCATTGTGCAGGGCTCAATCCGTAGAGCCGGCCCGCCGCCGCCGCTGCGCCGAAAGTCGAACAGATCGCCGTCGGATGAAAACCGCGGGCATGAAACTTTCCCGGCGCAACGAGACCAATCTTACACAGCACCTCGGTGCCGACGATGGCGGCTTCCAAAAGCGCTCGCCCGCTCGCGGCGGTTTCTTCCGCCACCGCGAAGGCGGTCATCCACGCGCACGAGCCGGTGTGGACGATCGCCTCTTCCAAGGTATCATCGTAGTCCAAACCATGGGCTAGAGTGCCATTGGCGATCACCGCATTGGCCGCGGCCACCCGGTCCGGCGAACCGATGATCAAGCTATCGGCCGCGCCGCCGAGCTTCTGGGCCACCTTAGTGACCATCGCGCCAAAATCCATGGTCGACGATGCCAGTGCGATACCGAGAGTATCGAGAAAAACCAACTTGGCTTTCTCGACGACCGCAGGTGGCATATCGACCAGCTTCAAGCCAGCGGCGAATTTACCGATCAATTGTGAATAGGACTCCACGCGCGCGACTCTCCTTCCAACGCTTTACAGCGCTTTTTCCACCATGATACTTTCGAGCGAAGTTACACTTCGGCCATGGTACGCGCAACCCGGGAGAACTAAATGGAATGGCATAGCGTCCTGATCGGTCCGCTCTCGCTCGCCGCCGGCGTCTTGCTCTTGTTGATCTGCTTGGCGGGGTTTCTCTGGTTGACCGGCAAGCTCGAAGGCTATGACCCGATCAACGAATTGCTGCGGCGCGACAATCCGGCGCTGGGGTTGCGCTACACTCTGTTCGCCATCGCCGTGGCTTTTTCATTGTTTGGGATCTTTGACCGCGGCCAGGGCGACTCGGGAGCGGCGGATTTTACGCTCCAGGCGATTTTGGCAATCGTGCTGATTTATATCTCGCGGTTTTTGAATGACCGGTTCATCCTTTATCACTTTAGCAACAACCGCGAGGTCGTGCAGGGGGAAAATATCGCCGTGGCGCTCATCGAAGGCGCCACCTACATGGCCAGCGCCTACGTGATTGGCGGTGCATTCTACGATTGGGAGAGCGGTTTGACCACGGCCATCCTGTGGTTTCTCATCGGCCAACTGCTCATGGTGCTGCTCGCGTTCCTCTACCGATCGGTGGCGCGAGGCACGGACAGCGCCCTCGACGGTCACAATGTCGCCGTCGGCATCTCGCTCAGCGCAGTTCTCCTAAGCGGCGGCATGAAGTGACTTAACCACCCGGCCGAGTTACTCGACGCCTCACGCCGCCTTAGGCACCGTGTCGTGCCGCTTCGGCGCCGGAATCGCCAGCACCGGACAATGCGCATGGGCAATCACCTTCTCGGTAACGCTGCCGAGCAGGACGTGATCCAGCCCGGTGCGCCCATGGGTCGACATCATTACAACGTCAACGGCTTCGCGCTCGGCCATGGCGGCGATGTTTGCGTAGGCCGTGCCCAGTTCGACTTTCTGACGCACTTCGACCACATTCATGAACTCAGCGAAATTCTCTCTTAGAAACTTATCGAGAAACTCTTGCTGCTCAGCCAGCAAAGTGCGCACCGGCCCGAAATTCTTGGGTGTACCAAACCAGTCATCGCCCATGTCAATGACATGCAGCACGATCAACTCGGCGCCGGTCTCGTGGGCATCCTCGAAGGCATGCCGTAAACCGGTGATCGACAAATCGGAGTAATCAGTCGGTGCCAATATCTTTCTTATCTTGCTCATAAAAACCTCCTTGCGAGCGGCGTTATTTCTCTCACCTGGGCTCCGGCTCTGTTCAACCGGCATGCAACACCAGCACCGGTTCATCAGAGTGGCGCACTACTTTCTCAGTCACGCTACCAAGCGTCCAACGGCTCACGCCGGACCGGCCGTGGGTGCACATCGCGATGAGCACATCAGGACGCGCATTGGCGTAGCGGACAATCGCCTCGGCGCCGGAACCTTCCAGCGCAACCCACGACACCTTGGCTAAGCCACCGGCCTTCAACCCCTCGACTTTCTTCTTGAGATAGCCTTCCACGTCTTCCTTTAGCTCACGGAGCATTTCGTCGTACTTGGGCAGATAGTCTTCACTGCCATAGTAAGCCGTCGCCGCGAGTTCATAGGCGCGGCAGAGAACGATCTCGATATCGAGCATTTTGGCGATTTCACTGACGGTCACCAACACCGATGCCGCTAGCTCGGAACCGTCGAGCGGGACCACGATGGACTTGAAATCGACCGTCCGGCCTACCGCCGCCTCGTCACCAGCGCGCACCAGGAATAACGGCACCCTCGTGCCGCGCAGGACTTTTTCTGCCACACTACCCATCATCCAGCGGTTAATTCCCGAGCGGCCATGGGTAGCCATGGCGATCAACGTGCCCTTTTCCGCCTCAGCTCGTTCGATGATCAGGTCAGCGGGCCGGCCCCGCTCCACCTTGCAAGTGACATTAAGACCGGTAAATGTCGCGGCGATTTCGTCCAAGTGCTCGCGGCTCGCACTCTCGCCCTCAGCGATGATCCGATCCAGATAACGCGCCTTATCGGCAGCTATATGCGCCGTCGCCGCAGCGATATCGACGACTTCCAAGAGTTCAATGGGCAGTTTGAATGTCGTGGCCAAGATACGCGCAAATGGCAATACCTTCTCGGCAGTCTTGGACCCATCCAGCGGTATCAGTAACTTGGAAAACATACCCATCTCCTTTGCGGACCTCTCTCAGGTAGCTAATAGCGCAACTAGCATGCCAGCAATGTAAGTCGGCTTACCAGACTAAATGAATATTTTTTGTCACCGATGAGAATAGACTAGGGCTGAAATCCCAGGAATGAAAAATAAACGGTCTCCCAAGCAAAAACTCTCAAAACCCTATTAAACTCGCTTTACCGCACGATTCGCTCGCGCAAGAACTTTTCGCAGGTGGCAGCTAACCGGTCGACATCCGCGTCCGTGCGCAGCTCAAGACAAGCTCCAGGATCAACCTCGTCAAGCGCTTCAAAGGTGTCCTTTTGGTGGAGGTAGATTTCCCAACGACCATCCGACACGTCGAGCCCTTGGGCCGCTCGTTGGATCAAACGCTGGTGAATTATCTCCTCGGCAACTGAACAATGGATCAACAACATCGGCACATGATGTTTTGCCGCCAATCGAACCATCCGCCGCCGTTGGGCGCGCTGGGTAAAAGTCGCGTCCAAAATCACACCCTGGCCGCGGGCGATTAACTTTTCGCTATCACGCGCCATTTTTGCGTAGGTCTTCTCGCTCATGGTCGCGCTATAAATCCCCTCAAGATATCCCTCAGTCTGGCGCCCCACTTTTCCCGCCAGGTCCTTACGGACTACATCGGAATTGATACTCGAGACCCCGAGTCGTTCGCTTAGCGCTTTCGCCACTGTCGACTTGCCGCTGCCGCTAAATCCACTGACCAGGATCAAAAAAGGCTGCAGCGGCTCCCAGGTGAGCCTCGCCGCATAACGCAGATAGCCCTGCGCGGTGGCAAAGCCCGCGCTACCGCGCAACGCATAAACTTTTGCGCGCACCATCGCGCGGTAACATTTCCAAAACGGCAAAAGTTTTCTGAAATCGTTGTCTTGGAGCAGTTCACCATAGCGCCTGAGAAACGGCTCGACCAAGTCGCCATTACCGCGCGCCTCAATATCCATCGCCAAGAAGGCGATTTCCGAGGCCAGATCGCAGCGGCGGAACTTCGGCTCAAACTCGACACAGTCGAAAACTTGAATCCCTTCTGGAGCGAAACAGACATGCTCGGCGTGAAGATCCCCATGGACGTCGCGCAGCCAACCTTGTGCGGCGCGCCGGGCAAAGAGTTCGCCATGGGATTCAATGAAACCCATGGCGAATTGGTCGACGGCGCGGAAGTCTTCCACGTCGATGGCTTTACCCAAGAAGGGGTTGAGATCGGCGATGTTGTCGCACCATTGGCGCCGAACCAGCGCCGGGTATTGCGCAGGGTCGACAGCCCTGACCCGCTCCGCGCCTTGGTGGAAGTGGGCCAGCAACTCTGCCAGCTCGCGCATCATCGCCGCTGTCACCTGGCCGGTGTCGAGCAGAAACGGCAGCATGCGTTTTTCCGGCAGCCGACGCATCACCAGAACATACTCCGCCGGCTCGGCCCAACCGCCGATCCGCCAGCCCAGATCGTCAAAGGTTATCGGCATGACACCGATGTAGACCGACGGAGCTAAACGCCGGTTGAGGCGCAGCTCTTCCTGATAGTAGACACGCCGTTTCTCAAGGGTCGAATAATCGAGGAACGAATAGCGCACCGGTTTCTTCAACTTGAAGACCAGCTCTCCGGCGAAGAACAGATGGGAGATATGGGTCTCTTTATGGGTCACCGTATCCGGCGGTTTGGGATAGAACTGCGGGTCGAGCATCGCTTGAACGAGCGACTCTTGGGCGTCCGACATTGTAACCAGTTCCGCGGGAGCGGGCATCAGCCGTCCCCGCCGCGTCCATGCGTCATACTATCTATATCTCTCCGTGTGGCCCATAGGATTGGATCCGCTATTTCGACGGGTCGCCGGGAGTTTACAGAATCGGCCTGCATGTCGATCAGACGCCGTGTACCAACGACAGGCATGACCCACTTGGACCCGTCACAATCATAACGAGCGTGAACTCCCTCAACTTGAGAAAAGGCAAGAATGAGACCAGCCGAGCCAAATCGCCCTCAGACACGGGATTTCACATGAATTTGCTAAACCCGGGAGAAAAATCTTCCTAGGAATAGGAGCCTTGCGGAGACTCATTGCAGAATCTAGGAAACTACTCGATGCCGAGCTCTTCGATCTTGCGGTAGAGAGATGACAGACTGATGTCGAGAAGTTTTGCTGCTTCCTTGCGATCCTGGTTGGTTTGCTCAAGCACGCGCGTGATATGCTGCTTCTCAAACTGATTGACCGAATCCTTCAAGTTGAGGGTGAATGCAGGGTGGCCAGCGCCGCTCGCTACCACGGCGGCGGGCAAGTCTTTGAGCGTGATACGCTCGCCTTCGGCAAGAATCATCGTGTGTTCAATGACGTTGTCGAGCTCGCGCACATTGCCCTTCCACGGCAGCGACATGAGGAGCTGAACGGCGTCCGCGTCAATACCCTGAAAATTCCGCTTCAACTCGGGGTTATGGCGCTGGATAAAAAAATCGATCAGCAGCGGAATATCCTCGGGACGCTCCTTCAACGGTGGGATATGGATCTCCATAATATTGAGCCGGTAGTAGAGATCCTCGCGGAAGCGGCCCCCCGCGACTTCTTGCTTCAAGTCGCGATTGGTCGCCGCCAGCACGCGCACATCGATATGGCGCGGCGTGGTCGTGCCGATCGGCAAGATCTCTTTAGCCTCAAGGGCGCGTAACAATTTCACTTGCAGATGTTGTTGGATCTCGCCGATCTCATCGAGAAAAATCGTTCCGCCCTTGGCTTTCTCCAATAAACCTTCCTGATTGGCGAAAGCGCCGGTAAACGAGCCTTTCATGTGGCCAAACAACAAACTTTCCAGCAGGGTCTCCGGCAGCGCGCCGCAATTGACCGGTAGGAACAGTTTTTCCTTGCGATCGCTGAGGGCGTGTAGCGCCAATGCGATCAACTCTTTGCCGGTGCCGCTAGCGCCGGTGATCAGCACGGTAGCCTGGGTGTTAGCAACTTTTTTAACCAGACTGAGAACGTCGCGCAGCGCTTTACTTTTGCCGATGATATTGTCGAGGTGAAATTCCATACAAAGTTGGCGGCGTCCCAGGACAGGGCGAGCCTTGGCGATTTAAAGCGCAAGCCAATGGCCTTGCTTATAGCCTTTCTGCCGCTTGAAGCAGCTCTGGATTATCGCAGAAGCGGCGCAGCGCGGACTTCAACTTCTGCCTTTGAATGGCGGCGGGCACGCCCAAGTTTTCCATGGTCCGGGCGATCTGTTCGCCGCCCAGATGAATCAGTTTGCCATAGATCGCGTCGATTTCTGAACTTTCAATCTCAAGGGCGATCCGAAACGACTCTTCTACGGTCAACGCCGCCGTGCCCTGGGCGAGGAAGGCATCTAGCCATTGGCGCAGCCGGTCGGCGCGGTCTTGGCTGACCGTTGGGTCCAAGCGCTCCACTTCATAGTTTTCGATCACCGCCCGGCAAGCCTGCAGAATGCAAGCATGCTGCTCCTCCTCCCTGGCCATCTCCCACCAGAAATCGCGCAGCGCCGGATCGGCAAGAAACAGATGCGAGAAACGGAAGTAAATCCTGGCAACGAGCCGTTCGATCTCGGCAAAGGCCAATAGAGAATCGAACGGCTCTTCGGGTATCATGCGGTTTTGAGACTCCCTCTGAGAAATTCAAGCAGCTCGATATGCTTTTCCGAATCGCGAATCATCGAATCCATGAGGACTTTGAATAGGCCGTGATAGTAATCAGCGCTCTCGCCAATCAAGGTCTTGTAATCCTTGATACCCTCTTTTTCAATCCGGATAAACTCTTCAGTCACTTCAAGTAGTTTGCCGTCTACCGCCCCCGAGTCAGCGCCCCCTTCTAAACTGCCCGCCGGCTTGGTCCAAGTGAGGCTTCCTTTCAAGGTTGCGACCATCGCATGGATCACCGCACGATGCTTCTCTTCATCTGAAATGATCAGCTGAAGTAAAAAGCGAGTCGCCGGGTTGGGCATTTCACCGAGCACTTGCTTGTAATACTCGAGCGCTTTCTCCTCCTTATTTTCATGGGCTTCAAACTCGTTGAGCAAACGTTCAATCGGCGAAATCTGTCCCGGAGTCCTCAGCAAATCGAACATCATATTGACATCAGAGATCTCTTCCATAAATTTTTCTCCTTCCTAACCTTGCACGCGACGAGTTTAATTCCCCCACTTCTCTAACAACGATTCTCGTATTTATACTTTAGCTTGCGCAATGTCTATGCCACAAAAGTGCTGCGTGAATCCGTGCACGGCATGAGCCCCGACGCAAAAAGTTCGCGCTGCCAAGAATCAAAAGCAAAAAATTTCGCAGAAATGCGAAATGATGAACCTGATCACCTCCACTCACCCAGTCTTGATTGGGACTTGCACCGGCACAGAAATCGCTACATTTTGATATCATCATGGCGAACAACAGTCACTCTTCCAAGACTAATCTCGGAATTCTCGTCGGCGGAGGTCCGGCGCCCGGGATCAACGGCGTCATCAGCGCGATTACGCTGGAAGCGCGCACTCGCGCCCGCAAAGTGATCGGCATCTACGAAGGCTTTCACTGGCTCATGCAGGCTGACGCCAATCATGTGCGCGAACTGGACCATGCCGATGTGTCCAGGGTCCACTTCCAGGGCGGTTCGATCTTGAATACCTCGCGCGCCAATCCGACGAAAAAGCCGAACGATTTACGACATGTCGTCGAGACCCTGGACCGGCTCGGCGTCGGCTATCTCGCAACCATCGGGGGCGACGATACCATGTTTGCGGCCAGCGAAGTGGCCAGAGAGGCGCAGGGTCGCATCCGGGTTTGCCATGTACCCAAGACCATCGACAACGATTTGCCACTACCGGGCGCGACCCCAACCTTTGGCTTTGAGACCGCGCGCCAGCTGGGCAGCGATCTGGTGCAAAATCTGATGGAAGACTCGCGCACCACCGGCCGCTGGTATTTCGTCGTCGTGATGGGCCGTTCAGTGGGTCACCTCGCCCTCGGCATCGGCAAGTCCACCGGCGCCACCGTCACACTCATCCCGGAAGAGTTTCCCGGAGCGATTCGCGTTGCCACCGTGTGCGACATTCTCGAAGGCGCGATGCTCAAACGCAAAGCTTTATGGAATCGGTCGGACGGCGTCGCCGTGATCGCCGAAGGATTGCTCGAGCATATGCCGATCGACGAACTCAAAAATATCGACGGTGTGCAGATCGTCCACGATAGCTACGGCCACCTGCGCCTCGCCGAAGTCGACCTCGCCTATATTTTGAAAACACTTATCGAGCACCGTTTTGTTAGCCGCGGCGCCACCGCTGCGGTTATCCACAAGAATATCGGCTACGAGCTACGCTCGGCGGCGCCGGTCGCCTTCGATTGCGACTATGTCCGCACGCTCGGATACGGCGCTGTGGAATTTCTGCTCAACCCAAGCGCAGCCGTAGCCAAGCTCGACGGGGCCCTGGTTTGTCTGGTCGATGGCCGACTCGAATACCTCGACTTCCCCGGTCTACTCGACCCTAAGACCGGGAAAACGCGGGTTCGTTCAGTCGACATTTATTCACCGTCGTACCGGGTCGCGCGGGAATACATGATCCGCCTGGAAAAAGAAGATTTTAGAGATGACGAGAAGCTCCGGCAATTGGCCCAGGCCGCGACATCGGGGCAGCATTTCTGCTCGGCGGAGCAGTTTCGCGACCGCTATCAATATTTGACCACCGATTTAAGGGGCTGTAACTAACAGGAGCACCGATGACAACCAAAGTCGCAATCAATGGATTTGGCCGGATTGGCCGGTTGGTGCTGCGCACCCTGCTCGAGCGCTGTAAGAATGAACTGTCCGTCGTCGCGATCAACGACATGGCGGATTTGAAAACCAACGCCCACTTGTTTCGCTACGACACGACCTACGGCATTTACCCCGGTAAAGTCGAAAGCGGTGACGGCGTCATGAAGATCGACGGCCAGTCGATCGCCGTGCTCAGTCAGAAAGAACCCGCCCGCCTGCCGTGGAAACAGCTCGGCGTCGACATCGTCATTGAAGCCACCGGAGTTTTCACCGACGGGGCGCAAGTTCGTGCTCATCTGGATGCCGGCGCCATGAAAGCCATCATCACCGCACCAGCGACCAATGAAGACATCACGCTCGTGTTGGGGGTGAACGACGGCGCCTACAATCCGCGCAAGCATCATATCGTCTCCAACGCTTCGTGCACGACCAATTGTCTGGCGCCAGTGGCAAAAGTGTTACATGACGCCTTCGGCATCGAGCGCGGGCTGATGACCACCATC
>Ga0315912_10004844_pt1 | contig 12533 bp, 2 predicted proteins | sample VfabasoilMG_FD_204469 | JGI IMG/M metagenome (GOLD analysis project Ga0315912, IMG submission 204469) | Garden soil microbial communities collected in Santa Monica, California, United States - V. faba soil | ecosystem: Environmental > Terrestrial > Soil > Garden | place: USA: California... | reverse complement strand
AGGTCCGATCGCGCATTTCATCGTAGGTGGTGGCTTGCGGATGAATATCCCGATGCGTGCCATTCCAGATGCCCGGTTCGTTGTCGAGATTGTAGAACAGGACGCCGCCATTCGCGGCGGTTCCAAAAGTGGCGGTTAAGTGATTGACCCAATTCGTGACGAACGCGGGCGTAATTGCCATGCTGGTATCCGTGGGGTCATTGCCAGTGATCTCTACTTCGTTATGAAGTCCGTTGCCGCAATTGGTATCCCACGGATCCACTGAATCCTGGGCGCCATACAGCGACACCTTGAAAGAACAATCGTATGGATGATCCGCAAGGCGTCGTTTCGGCGTCCAGCCAATGAGAGGGATGGTCATTAACGTCTTCGTATTGGTGGCGTTGTTTTGCGCAACAAAACTATCGGCAGAGTCCGCATTGGCATCTGGAATATTCTCGTAATACCAATCGGAACCCGTATTGTGAACATTGATCTGCCAGTTGTAACGCGTTGTGGAATTTCCACCCCAACGTCGAACAGGCAAATTGATCGCATTCGCGATCTCTTCCGTGGCATAGTTCATGCCGTAAATATATGGGCTGATGACATGACGGTTCGCACTCACGTCCACACTTAGCGCAGGACCTGAGCCGGGTATCGAAGTGGGTGTAGGTGTCGCACCCGAATTGATAAAACTAACATCATCCAGATAAAAAGTGGACTGACTGCCAGCTGTATTATTGAACCAGGTCATTGCATACACACTGCGCGGTGACCCCAAGGACGTCAGTGAAACATCCACTTGTTTCCAGGTGTTGGCTTGCGGAGTGACATCTTGAGTAAGAACAGGGTTTCCATTTTGATCCTGTATTTGCAATTGGATGGTTTGTCCACCTGCTGAACCGCCATGGATCCAGAAACGTAATTTATCGTATGAACTGATGTCAAGAACGCTACCGCCATAGCCGATTTGGAATCCACTCCACCCACTTGTGAATTGAACGGAAACCGATGCGCTTCCATTATGGACAGGAGAACTATTTACTAAAAATTTTGTCACTCCGCCATACGACCAATCCTGCCAACTGCCGTTCAATCCGTCCGTGTAAACAGGGGATGACCCAGCCAAATTCGGGGAGGCTTGTCCCGTGGTAACTGGTGTGAATATTTGCGAAAGAAACAGAAGACACATGAGTAGAAAGGATATGATCCTTTTCGTCTTCTTTGAGTTTTGCTGATTCATTTGAAGGAAGAGTGATTTCATTTTGTTCTCTCTTGATAATACAAAGGAATGAAATTATGAGTAACGATAATCAAAAACAGTTTAAATGTCCATCCGTATTTGGATTTTTGTTTGCATTTCTGTAGATACTGAAAAGCAAAGAAGCCAGAAGCGGTAAATTGCTTCTGGCTTCTTGATTAACAAGCAACTTGTTCTACGGAACGTAGTATTCCACGATCAACTGCGGACGACTCGCCGCGGGCGCATTGCCGCTGAAGATCTCACCTAAAGCAACTGCATCGAAAATATTTTACTGAAAATATTATGGTGCAGTAACCGTAAAATATCTATAAGTACTCCAGGCACCGATCTCATCATTTACATTGATCGCCCGAACTCTCCAAAAATACTTGCCATTTGTCAGTGGACCAACCATGATAGATAGTTCTCCAACTTCTGTAGTTAGGGTTTGAAGATTCTTGGTGAATGTAGCATTTGTAGCGATCTGGATTTCGTAGGTGTTTCCATATGTCACACTGTTCCACGTGAAGGTGGGAGTAACGTTGTTGGTGATAGATCCATCTGCCGGGCTGGTGAGAACGGGAGCAACGGGAACTTTAGGCAGGATGGTGATCGAACGGAATGCACTCCACTCACTCCAATTGCCAGCTGTATCTCTTGCACGCACATGCCAATAGAACAAGGTATTCAAGGCTTGAGCGGGTGGTTTATGAGTAAGTGTGGTGAGTTCACTCGATGTGTAAATAGGACTGGAGAAATCACTGTCATCATCATATTCAAATTGATATCGTACAGCCGTGGCAGGAGCCAGCCAGGAATAGGTGGGTGTACCGCGCACAGAAGCATTGTTGGCAGGTGAACTGAGTGTGGGAGGTGATGGCGGTTTGGTGTCGATCACGAGTTTGCGATAGGCACTCCATGACCCAGGTTCGTTGTTGACGTTGTAGGCACGCACTCGCCAGTAAAGTGCTTTGGATGGCAACACTGTAGCGGTGTAGGTGAGTTCGCCTACTGCTCCGATATTAGTTTGAACAAGCGGTGCTGTAAAATTCGTACTGTCATCGATCTGGATCTCGTAGGTGTTTCCAAAAGCTACAGCATTCCATGTGAGGGTGGGAGTCACATTGTTAGTGACCGATCCATCTGCTGGACTGGTGAGAACAGGAGTAGCAGGGATTTTAGGCAGGATGGTGATCGAACGGGATGCACTCCATCCGCTCCAATTGCCAGCTGTATCTCTTGCGCGCACATGCCAGTAGAACAAGGTGTTGAAGGCTTGAGCAGGTGGTTTATGAGAGAGAGTGGTGAGTTCACCCGATGTGTAAACCGGGCTTGAGAAATCACCGTCGTTATCATATTCGAATTGATACTTCACAGCTGTGCTGGGAGCCAGCCAGGAGTAGGTGGGTGTGCCGCGCACAGATGCATTGTTGGCAGGTGAACTTAGTGTGGGAGGCGATGGCGGTTTGGTATCGATCACAAGTTTGCGATAGGCGCTCCACGTACCAGGCTCATTGTTAATGTTATAGGCACGCACTCTCCAGTAGAGTGCCTTGGATGGCAATGTTGTGGCAGTGTAGGTCAGTTCGCCTACTGCCCCGATATATGTTTGAACAATCGGCGCCGTAAATGTCGTACTGTCATCGATCTGTATCTCGTAGGTAACTCCATTGTTCGAACTGTTCCAAGTGAAGGTGGGGGTGGCGTTATGAGTAACTGTATTGTCAGGTGGGGAGATCAATACCGGCGCGGATGGCAGTTTCCCTATCGTAAATGACCAGAACGCTGTTCGAGAGTCATTGGAATACGTAATGCCACCGGGGTTTTTAGCACGTACCTGCCAGTAATACGTGGTGTTATGCGACAACCCGTTTAGCACTTTGGTAGTAGAAGCGCCATTACCAACCCAAGTGGTACAAATATTATCGTTGGTCGTGTCATAACAATACTCATACGATGTTGCACCAGGGCTTGCATCCCAACTCAGGGTCAAATTCGCGGGTTGATTCGTGACACCGTTGGCTGGACTGGATTTGTTGAACGCACCAGGTGGATTTGACTTGGTAGTGAACGACCAAAAGGCAGTGCTTGAAGCATTTGCATAAGTAGTGCCACCAGAATTGACCGCACGTACATGCCAGTAATAAACTGTATCTGCATTTAGTCCACTTAATGTCTTATTGGTGGAAGTGCCATTACCAGTCCAGGTGGCACAAGAGTTATCATTTGTTGTGTCATAACAATAATCATACGAGGTTGCCCCAGTGCTTGTCCCCCAACTCAGGGTCAAACTCGCAGGTTGATTCGTTGCACCTTTCGCTGGACTGGACTTATTGAAAGCAGTTGGCGCGCATGGGGCTGTGATGCTAATTGAATTGCTGTTTACTGACTGGACGTTTTGCCGCCTTGCCCTCACCAGGTAGGTATAACTTGTATTACAGGAAATACCCGATGTGACCGAATATTGATTTACGCCCTTGCCGACGCTTCCGATTAATGTTCCACTCTTATAAATGTCATAGCCATCAATATCAGCCGGTTCGTCATTGGACAGTGTCCAGGTCAGATCAACCTGAGTGGCTGATACAGCAAAACCTTGCAGATTGGAAGGCGCATGGGGTTTGATATTGAAGCTCCATACAGGCCCAGTAACAGAACCGTATGCATTTTCAGCCGTAACCTGCCAGGAGTATGCTCCACCGCGTTGCTCGCCTAGTACCAAATCCGCGCAACCACCAGTTGGCGAGATGTCAATACTGCCGCCCCAGACATGGACAGTACAGGTCGTGCCTGTTGTGTTCCAATCAAGTAGAGTGTTGTTGGTGCGTGGGAGTGTAGTCCCGTTTGTTGGGCTAACAAGGGTTGGCGCAGTGGGAACGGGGCGGAAGTTGGCATGTAACTGTAATTGACCGCCCCATAATTGAGCGCCAATATCTCCGCCTCGGGCATCTTGTGCGGTGGTTAACGTAGCCTCCCCATTATCGATTGCAGATTTCTTTTCTTCAAGACCAGAAAGTTCTCCAAGTTCAATTATTGGCTTGGGTTTGTCCAACTGCCCAGTCGCAGTTGCGCTGTTGATGTCAATATAACCATTGAATTGGGACACCTCAATGTAATAAGTTGTACCAGGCTGCAACTGCACGGATAGAATGGAATCCGAATCCCATTCTTCATTTACAGTGCCAATATCATCGTTGCACCCTAGCGGGGTTAAATTACCCCGTGTCCCCGTCCATACAGCCAGCATGGTATCGTAGTCACTGCCAATGGTATCCAATTCCAATTGACCTGCTAGTGTCGAGGTTGTGTATTTGTACCAGACGCTATTTTTGCCGGGCAGACGGTTACAAGCAGAGAGAGATGGGTCGTCTGATGCTTTTGTAGCGCCGCGGACATCCTGTGATTTGGAGTATGGCATGGTACTGATTGTGGTCGGCGTATTGAAATCGTCATTAGGAGGTGTCGAAGCGAAATTAACATACAGTTCCAGATTCCCGCCACCAGGATTACCGTAATCCATAACTTCAATGTAATATGTTGTGCCAGCGTTGACGTGTATTTCCTGCAACCATGCTTGTAGATATCCATAGGCATCGTCATTACATTGGACAGATGTCAAATTGTTGACGGAGCCGGTCCATATCGACAAGACAGTATCGTAATCACTGCCCCATGTATCAACCTCCAAGAGGCCATTGCCTGGCGCAATATATTTGTACCAAACACTATTAGAATTTTTTCCACTGCCACAATTTGGTATTGGGTCAGTAGATGCAGTTGTCGCTCCCCAAGTATCTTGTGAATTGGAATAGGGAATATTATTTATTGTAATAGGTGTGCCAAAACTATTATTAGTGGGTCCTGCCAAACCATTGACATAGAAAGTGGTAGTAGCGGAGGTTGTTTGCTCATTGTATGTTATTGAACCTGTATATGTATATGTCCCAGTAATCGCATTTGAAGGGATGGCAACTTCATTTCGCCACCAACCATCACCTAAATAGTTCGTCAAATCTCCGTTATAAGCCATACTTTGAATCAAACGACCCAATGGGTCAATAACAGACCAATCGTATGTAGCAAGCTCGCCATCACTGACGTTATTGTAATAGTCAATGTATAGAAATATCGGATCTCCTGCATTGAATGTGGTCTTTACTGAATTGCTACTGACATCGTTCTTGGTTCCTGCCTGAGGCATTTTATTAAAGGCTGTAACACCAAGATCGTCAGTTGTGTAAACTCTTACAACTTTGACTGTGGTAACGCCAGTGACGTGGAATGTAAAACTATGAGTGGTCCTGTTCCCATTGAATGTGACCGCACCTGTAAAGGAGTAATCTCCTGTCAGCGCATCAGTTGGAATTGTTGTAGGAAGAAGCCAGGATACAATTCCCGACGCCGTACTCAGATTACCGTTCCACTCAAGCGCTGGAACATGGTATCCTGCCGGATCAAGGACGATCCATTCGAAATAGGCGGTTTGATTTGATGAATATTGATTCTCGACAGTTAAGAAAAGCTGAATTGCATCACCAGCATTGAAGTCCGTTTTTATCGCCTCTGCTTGTGCATCCCCAGACACGGATATGGGATCAATACCGAGTGATGCTGCAGTTCCATTCTCATCGGTTGTGAATGTATCCAACACTTGAACAGTTCTAACACAGGCGGCTGTAGTGCCACTTGCACTTTTCGCCACAGAATCCAACGTACCTTTGTAGCCAACCACACTATAGGTTGATATATCTTCGCAGGAGAGACCAGTTACTTGATAACTAAATGTACTCCCATTAACCGTTGTTACCAACGAGCCGTTACGATAAACTTTATATCCATCCACACCGCCAGGGCTGGAAGTCCAATTGACAGTCACAGCGGATGACGAGTTTGTTGTGACACTCACCGAGCCTGGAGCGCCGGGCGGGACGCTAAATGTCCAAGTATTACTCCAGTCACTCCACTGTCCATTCTTGTAAGCTTTTACATGCCATTGATATACACCTGGCCACATGGAGCCAAAATTCAAGGAATCGGGTGTAACAGAAGTATTGACAGCGCTTGGTCCACCAGTAATCTCGATAGCATAGCTGTCACCAGACGCTGACCAGTCAAAAATGACACTTTGTGGATTAGGAATACTGGTGCCATTAGTTGGGCTTATTAGAGTAGGTGTGTTTGGTCCCACTGTACATGCGGTAGTAGAACCAGTCGTGCTTCCAGCGGTTGAGTCGAGAGATCCACTATAGCCTTTGACACTGTAGGATGATGTATCACCACAGGAAAGCCCGGTTACTTGATAGTTGTTTGTACCGCTGCCCACTGTAGCTATCAGGGAACCATTTCGATAGAGCTTGTAGCCATCCACCCCACCAGAACTGGAAGCCCAATTAACAGTCACTGCTGATATTGAATTGGTTGTGACACTGACAGAGCCAGGTACACTGGGAGGAACGTTAAGTGTTCGCCAACCACTTGTAGCTGAGAGGTTGTTTCGATAAGCAGTTACACGCCATTGATATATACCTGACCATAATGAACCAAAGGATGTTTGGCTGGTTGCAAGTCCCGTTTGTGTTGTTGCACTGGGTCCGCCGGTTAATTCAAATGTATAGGTATTGCCTGCATCTGACCAATCAAAAGTGACACTTTGTGGATTTGGAATGCTGGCATTATCGGGCGGATTTAGTAGTGAAGGTATGGTTGGCCCTGTTGGGCATGCGGATGTCGAGCCGTTCGCACTTCCCGCAACTGATTCCAACGAGCCTTTATATCCCTTTACGCTATAGGACGATGTATCTCCGCATAGGAGTCCAGTTACCTGATAGTTGGTTGAAGAACTTCCTGCTGTAAACACAAGAGCGTTGTTGCGATAAATCCTGTAACCATCAACACCACCGGGGCTGGCTGTCCAATTGACGGTCACTGCGGAGGTTGAATCGGTTGTCACACTGACAGAGCCGGGGACGCCGGGCGGTACGTTAAGTGTCCGCCAGCCACTCGTCGCTGAGTACCCATTGAGATATGCAGTTACTCGCCACTGATATATACCTGCCCATAATGAACCAAACGATGTTTGGCTGGTTGCAAGACCCGTTTGCGTTGTTCCGCTGGGTCCACCCGTCAGTTCGAATGTGTAGGTACTGCCCGCATCTGACCAATCAAACGTGACACTTTGTGGATTAGGAACGCTAGCGCTATCGGATGGGCTTATTAGAGATGGCGTGTCTGGACCCACCGGGCATGCTGATGTAGAACCGTTCGCACTCCCCGCAGTGGATTCCAATGAGCCTTTATACCCTTTTACACTATAGGATGAGGTGTCTCCGCACGGGAGCCCGGTTACCTGATAAGTGGTTGAAGAACTCCCAGCTGTAAACACAAGAGTGTTGTTGCGATAAATCCTGTAACCATCCACGCCACCGGGGCTGGATGTCCAATTGACAGTAACTGCGGAGGTCGAATTGGTAGTGACATTGACAGAGCCAGGTACACCAGGAGGAACGTTTAGTGTCCGCCAGCCGCTAGTAGCTGAGTAACCATTGCGATACGCCGTTACTCGCCATTGATATGCACCTGCCCATAATGAGTTGAAGGATGTCTGGCTACTGGTGAGTCCTGTTTGTGTGGTTGCGCTAGTGCCACCAGTCAATTCGAATGTATAAGTACTACCTGCATCTGACCAATCGAACGTGACACTCTGTGGATTTGGAACGCTGGCGTTATCAGATGGACTAATTAGTGATGGAGTATCTGGACCAACAGGGCAAGCAGAGGTTGAACCATTTGTGCTGGCTGCATCAGAATCCAGCGAGCCTTTATAGCCGCGCACACTATAGGTTGACGTATCACCACACGAAAGGCCGGTCACTTGATAACTGTGGGTACCGCCGCCTACAGTTTGAATCAGATTGCCATTTCGATAGACTTTAAATCCATCCACACCACCTGCGCTATCCCCCCAATTAACAGTGATCGCAGATGTTGAATTGGTTGTTACACTTATTGAAGATGGTGTGCCAGGGCGAACATTTAGAGTCCATGTGGCACTATCGGCGTTTTGTCCATTGCGATATGCTCTTACCCGCCACTGATAGACACCTGCCCACAAGGATTGACCAAATGTATAACTATTCGTATTTATTCCATAAGTTGCCGCGCTTGGTCCTCCAGTGAGTATAAGATCGTAATTATCACCAGTGGCTGTCCAATTAAAAGTTATACTTTGTGGATTGGGGACATTTGCCCCATTTGATGGGTTTTGTAAAGATGGAGTACCCGGTCCTTGAGGAGCAGAAGTACATGTTGAATTATTAAAAACTTCAATTGAGGTAATTGTGGCATTATTATTGTTATCTACGATTTGTGGACCATTATCATACCAATCCTTTTTAAGGTCATAAAATGTATGATCCATACACCGAGATGCGCCGCCTCGGTCATTATGTTCCCATATCCTAACTGACCAGTTTGATTTCACATATATGGATTTGGTTAAATCATTGAAACTATAATCGGTTAGATTTCGAAAACCAACACTGTTAAATTTAAGGGCAGAGCGTGAATCTTCACGACATTCAAAATCAGGGTAAAAGACCACTCCATTGTAATAATTATTGTTCTGCTCATACCCTGAACACAAAGATGGTGTGCCTCCACCACCAGTTGATTTTGAGTTTGTAGAAATTAATCCTATACTACTCCCTGCCTCTACGGTAACGCTACTTCCTATCCATTTAGTTATAGGAGTGTTGCTGCAAAATGAATAGTTAATATTTTGAGTGGACTCATTGCCTTTAGTCAAGGTTCCTTGATAGTTTAGTATTTTTGTTGCATCGGACTGCAAGGTCATGGCTCTTACCACATAACCATCAATTGATTGACCATGCCAAGTTATACCTGACGTCGAATTGTTGTACTTTATTTCAAGATGAAGATGTGGTCCACATCCTGGACACGCACCAGAAATTCCTAACAACTTTCCTTGTGGCACAGAGGTACCATTAGCCATATTTAATATCGTTGAATCAATTGCACTTAGGTGCCAATATCTTGTACTCCAGCCATTGCCATGATCGATTATCACATAGTTGCCAATCGAACCGGTTTGGTATCCTTTATCTTGTAGCTTTCCGTCCGCGGCTGCTAACACTTCGTTATTGTTCAGCCCAAGATCTAAGCCGGTGGCTCCTGAAAGAGTTACTTGTGTACAAGAACTTAAACTTGATGCGTTGTGGGGACCGCCTGTCAAACGATAAGTTGAAGACTTATCCCAAGGCATCCGCAAAGCAGGAAAACCAGCAGAGCTTAAGCCATCAATTGACCCTGTTGATGGTAGATAAGGCTCGCCTACCGATCCAGGAAGTGCAGCATTATTTGGTGAAATTGGAACTGTATTATGGTTTATTGTTGCAAAGCTCGAAATCAGTTGGTTTACTTGATCTAGGTTTAGGGGGTTATTGTCTTTATAAAGGAAAAACGAGTATATGTTCTGATATAAACTGATTACAATAATTTCTCCAGTATCCCCTACAAGTCTTAGTGCCACATAACTGCCTATTGTGACCTCATCGACGCTGGTGAATTCAGGCGATTTAATATAACTATCCACGTAATCTGACAGACTTTCATTGTACGGTAAGACGCCTTCAAAGTTAATCAGTATTGCTGTGCCGTTTTGTGGAATTATCAATTGGCCTTCAGGATTGACAAGATTTATTTCGAAATTGGAGATCAATGTTGTTTGATGTTCTGTATACCTCCCCTCATAAACATCCGGATAAAGATGCCAATCTGCAGGATATTGTAGTTGATAATTCTCACCATTATTAGTGTAAATTGATTTTTCATCACCCCCAGTGGTATTGCTAGAAGAAGTTGACGTTGGAATAATGGTTATTTCGACGGTTGGCGTGGTGAGTTGAGATATCGTGTTTGCTAAACTAAGAGTAGTACCATCCAAAGGCTGGTATTGACCTAAGATGATTTCTAGCGCTTCCGCACCAGCTACATACGGCGCGGCAAAGGAGGTGCCGCTAACCAACCCAAAACCGCCATCACCCTTGGTTGTGAGAATATCACGCCCTGGCGCCCAAATATCAATTTGCGAGCCGTAGTTGCTGAAACTGCTGTGTTGTAGGTTGGGGTCAACTGAGCCAACGGCAATCACATCGAGATATGCCGCGGGATATAACGCGCCTTCTGTGCCGTTATTCCCTGCTGCGGCAACCACGATCACACCTTTTGAAATGGCGTAATTAACAGCATTCTCCAAAGTGGAAGATGGGTTTGAACCACCTAAACTTAAGTTAATAACCTGTGCGCCGTTATCTGCTGCATACACAATGGCGGCAGCAACATCTGAATAAGAACCAACCCCACTGGCATTCAGCACGCGCAATGGCATGATCTGTGCATTCGGCGCAACACCCGCAATGCCCACGCCATCGTTCATGTTGGCGGCAATAACACCAGCCACGGAACATCCGTGACCAAAGTCATCCTGGGGAACCGCGTCGCTTTCGAGGAAGTCCCAGCCATCGAGGATGCGTCCGCTCAGGTCGGGATGAGATGCACAGATTCCGCTGTCAATCACGGCGACGATCACTTTGGGCGCGTCCGCTGGCAATTCTGCCCATGCTGATGGTGCTCCAATCGCAGGCAATGCCCATTGTTCTGCATAGCGAGGATCGTTAGGGATCACATCATCCAGGGCAGAGACGTAATAATCTTGTTCCATGTCTGCTACAGTCTTTGAATCAGGAATTAACTGTGTGGAAGGTTTTTTTGATATACGGACCACATATGTATTAAGGGGTTCTATGCGTTTAATGACAGTTGCCCCCAATGATGCAATATAAGCTTTCTTTTCAACATCGGAAGTGCCAGGAGTAAATTGAATTACTCTTTGAGATGGTATCGCCCCTGAAGGTATATGTCTCCCTTGAAGGGTGGGGTTTTGTTGCAATGTGGGTGTAGCCGAAAGCGTTGGGGTTAAGGTCGAGGCTTCTTGTGCGCGCGCAGCTGGCACAATACCTGCTGTGAAGGTGGAGAAAAACATCGCCAAGAACAACAACAGGGCTATTATTACTTTACGGGTTGGGGCGGTTTTCTTGTTAGTATTCATTTCTTCCCTCCTTAATATGGGATGAAACTGGAAAATTACTATAATTAGTATAAGGATTTACTTGGCGAGATTCAATAGGCAAATGTCACTTCTTTGTTACATACACCTTCCAGTGGTATCATCCCCCCATGACCACAGCCACCGCCCAATCTCATCCTAACATCGCGTTTATCAAATACTGGGGTAACCGCGAGAACACCTTGCGCCTCCCCATGAACGGATCCATCTCGATGAACCTCGATGGGTTGACGACGCGCACGACGGTCAGTTTTCAGCCTTCATTGCCTTTCGACCAGCTCATCATCAACGGGCATGAGGTCACGGGCGCGGGGTTGGATCGCGTCTCGTATATTCTTGATATCGTACGCGGTATGGCGAACATTCACGAACGCGCTGAGATAATGACTGAGAATAATTTTCCCTCCGGTGCGGGGATCGCCTCTTCTGCGTCCGCGTTCGCGGCGTTGGCATTGGCGGGAAGCAAAGCAGCGGGACTCAACCTCGGCGAGCCGGAACTCTCGCGTCTCGCGCGACGAGGGTCTGGTTCGGCTTCGAGATCCATCCCCAGCGGATTCGTTGAATGGCAGGTGGGGAGGACAGATGAAGATTGTTATGCCTTCTCCATTGCTCAACCCGATCATTGGAAGTTGGTGGATTGCATCGCCGTGGTCAGCGCGTCGCACAAGAAGACCGGCTCCACGGAGGGACATGCCATTGCACCGACCAGTCCGTTGCAAGCTGCGCGTGTTGCAGATACGCCGCGTCGATTGGAGATTTGCCGTAAAGCAATTCTCGAAAAAGATTTCAATGCGTTCGCTTCCATCGTTGAACTTGACTCGGACATGATGCACTCCGTGATGATGACATCCACGCCCGCGTTGCACTACTGGAAACCAGCCTCGGTGAAGGTGATGGATTTTGTTCGTCAATGGAGATGGGATGGACTACCCGTCTGCTACACCGTGGACGCGGGAGCGAATGTCCATGTGATGTGCCTTGAGTCAGAAGCACATACGGTGGATAAACAGTTACGTGAGATCGATGGAGTGAAAGATGTTTTGGTTGCCCGCCCTGGCGGCGCGGCGAAGATCGTCGAAAATTCTTCTTAACCACAAAGGGTCACGAAGGTACACGAAGTAAAAGAATTTAAAACCTTTGTGATACTTTGTGACCCTTCGTGGT
>Ga0315912_10004843_pt1 | contig 12535 bp, 11 predicted proteins | sample VfabasoilMG_FD_204469 | JGI IMG/M metagenome (GOLD analysis project Ga0315912, IMG submission 204469) | Garden soil microbial communities collected in Santa Monica, California, United States - V. faba soil | ecosystem: Environmental > Terrestrial > Soil > Garden | place: USA: California... | reverse complement strand
TAAAATGGGGATCGCGCCGGGCATGGCCTCGATGGCGCGCACCGGATCGCCCTCGGCTCCTGGGATGATCTGGGTCTCCGCGTCGGTCATCACCCGCGTCGTGCCAGGAACACGCTGGCCCACCACCACGATTTCCTGTTCCTCTTCTTCGGGCATGGGGCTCGGCAGTGAGGAGGCGGGCTCGGCAGGGGGCAACTCCTGGGGCGCCACGAACTCTACGGTGAAACGGATGTAGGCGGCTTTGGGAACGCCGCTCACCCGGGCGGGACTGAAGGTCCACGTTTTCACGTGCTGCACGGCGATGTCGGCAAACGGCGGCTCGCCGTCGAGCACCGTGACTTCATCTACATGGCCGTCCTCGGTGATGAGCAGTTTGAGAGCGACGACGGCGTCTGCTGTTTGATCGTCGGGGTAGGGGACTTCGCTCTTGGTGAGCAGCTGTGGCGCAACCACCTCTTGAACGGGTGCGTCCTCTGCCGATTGTGCTGTCTCAGGTGATGCCGACTGGGCGGACGGCTCTGCCTGGGCAAGGCGTGGCCCCAAGGACAGCACGCACGCACAGAGCCACCCACCGCAAACAACGTGTTTCTGCCTAGGAGCCAAGATGCGGTGGCTTATCGCACCGGCGCGGGTCAGTCCGCAATCCACTCTGCCCAGGGGAGCGGAACATCACGACGCTTTTCAGGCTGAGGGAGCCTGCGCGTGCGCCGTAACGCCACCCGCCCTGGGGGCCGGCGCCCCTCACTTCGTGGCTTTGAACAACTCAAGAAACTCCGCGCGCTCCTCGTCCTGCCCTTTCTGCGCTTCCAAGATGGCCTCGATAGCGCCGAGCGCACCGGCGTCAGCAAAGGGGCTCTCTTTGAGGATTTCCGCGTAGGCGGCCGCAGCTGCGGCATATTGAAAATCGCTATTGCTGCTTTCAATGTCAGAAGTCACCTCGCCGGGGGACAGTGACTCGGCGATTTCATAGGCAGGGTCGGCCTCTGCGGCGCCCGGGTTCTTGTAGCGGATCTTGACCATCACAAGATCCCCCGCGTCCACTTCCGGGTTGCCGTTGAACGTTCCGCCATCTTCCAAGGGGAACTCACCTTGAATGATGGGTAGGGCCGCTTCTGTGAAGGCCAATTCATACAGGGCGGTCACGCGATGTCCCGAGCCGATCTCGCCCGCGTCGATCACGTCATCCCGGAAGTCATCGTCGGCGATGGCGCGATTCTCGTAACCGAGGAGCCGATAGGCGTAGATAAATTGGGGGTTGAATTCGACTTGGATTTTGACGTCTTGGGCAATGTAGACCATGGCTTGGAGCAAGTGGTCCTCCGCGTACCTTTCTGCGTCGCGCTTGCTACCGATGTAGGAATAAGTGCCGTTGCCGATGTTGGAAATGCGCTCCATCATCGCATCATTGAAGTTGCCGCCGCCAAAACCCAGCGCAGTGAAGGTCACGCCCGTCTTGCGCTTGGCCTCGACGAGAGCTTCCAGTTCCTCGGTCGTGCTCACGCCGACGTTGAAATCGCCATCCGTGCAGAGGAAGATGTGGTTGATGCCGTCCTGCTTGAATCCGCGCTGAGCCTCGTTGTACGCGGCATTGATGCCGCCTTCCCCGTTGGTGGACCCCCCTGATTCCAGTGACGCGATGGCGCTGAGGATCGTTTGCTTCTCGCTCACCGGCGTGGCCGTCAACAACGTGGCGGGGTTGCTCGCGTAGGTGACGATAGAAACCATGTCTTGTGGCTGGAGTTGCTCCACGGCCTTGGCGAGCAGGCTTCTTACTTCCGCCATTTCTCCACTCATGCTGCCGGATGCGTCCACCAAAAAGACCAAGTTGGCAGGCGGAATGTCCGTCACCACTTTGCCTTGGATCCCCACTCGCAGAAGACGGGTGTCGCCTTGGGCGAGATGGGGCCCGGCGTTCAGATGCACGGAAAAGGGCTGCTGTGCATCCTCCGCAGGCGGGGCGTAGTCGTAGTCAAAGTAGTTGACGAAATCTTCCAAGCGTATGCCAGACGGGTTGATGCTCCCACCATCGGTGGCGTAGGTGCGGAAGAGGTCGTAGCTGGCTGAATCTACGTCAGCCGCAAAGGTGGAGAGCGGGTCGTGATCGACTGCAACAAACGGGTTGGTGCCGACTGCTTCGACGTGCTCGCTGGGAGCACCCCCCGCTCCTCCTTGCCCTGCATCATCGTCAACTGGCTCGCCGCCTTCGTAGCCATAGGCGCCGTCGCCATCGCCGCCGCTGTAGTAGCCGACGTTGCCGGTGGTCGAGCCACTCAGGTCGCTTTCGCCGCCGCTGGGGTCTCCAGCAGGGGACGAGCTGCATCCCACCAGTGTCGCCACCGTGGCGAGTACGACCAAACCCAAAGGACCAATGATAGTCTTCATCTACGACGGTTCTCCCATCCCCGAAGCGCGCGCAGCGCGTCGCTCTTGTATGGACGGGTAAGGGCAGATCCCATGCCAGCCCAAGTTCCACGCAGATCAGCGAGAAATGAGCGGGTGGCTGGAGGATGTGTCACTGGTGAGCCGCCGGCCGAGACAGCGAAGTCGCGGCGGAATGGCACAAAGCGACCGCTCAACGAACTGGGTCGTCGCGCAGATAGTGGCAGGTGTAGCCGCCAGGATGCTTTTCCAAATAATCTTGATGGTAGGCTTCAGCCGGGGTGAAGGGCCCAGCCGCGACGATTTGCGTCACGATGGGGTTGGGCCAGAGACCGCTCTTGTCCACCCTTGAGGTCACTTCTTCGGCTACGCGGCGTTGCTCTTCGGTCTGGTAGAAGATGGCCGAGCGGTACTGCGTGCCGCGATCGTTGCCTTGGCGGTTTTCTGTCGTGGGGTCGTGCATGCGGTAAAACCAGCGCTCGAGCAGGGTGGCAAAGCTGAGGATTTTGGGGTCGAACACCACGCGGATGGACTCAGCGTGGCCGGTGGTGCCCGTCTTGACCGCGTTGTAGTCGGGGGACGCGGTGGTGCCGCCCGCATAACCGACCTCCGTCTGCAACACGCCCGGGATCTTGCGGATGATGTCCTCCATCCCCCAAAAACAGCCTCCAGCAAGGACAGCGGTTTCAGCGAGTGTTGAGTTGGGCGACTGAGTCATGGGTGGTTTCTCCAAGGTGTTGGGGGGATGCGGCGGGGGCTCATCGGCGGGTGACGGGGCCTGAGTGCCTGACTGTGGACGGTTGCATCCCCAGACGAGCGCCATACAGGCCCCTCCGCTCGCGATCAACCATCCCCGACGGGTGAACATGGGGAGAGTCTTACCTAGAACGGGGACGAATCAACTGCAGACGGAGCACAGGCCGATCCGCGCAGTTTCTGCTTGATCCCATCCGCACAAGAAGCGTTCCGAGCCGTTCTGTTCACGATCTACCCATTCCCCTCGACCGAGAGCAACTTCCCCCCAAGGGGCAACAAGGATCTTCGAGGGGAAGACGACGATCTGAGAGGGGATCCTGTTGGTCATGAGGGAGCTTGCGCCGCGGGGTGCAGGGGATGTCGATCAGCCTGGTGACTTTTTTGATGACTCTGAAGAGACGATGACGGACCCTGAGGGGGACGACCAAAAAGCTGAGAGGGATGTTGCACACCGTGAGGGGGATGATCACAAAGCTGAAGGGGATGTTGAGGGCCTTGAGGGTGATGAGCGAAAAAGTAGGGATCGGCGTTATGTGTGGCTGTGAGTTTAAGTGCCACGGCACTTGTCACGTTTCCGGACTGCTAGCCGTCCCCCCGAGGACGTTCGACTCAGGGTAGGCAAACAGAATGTCTGATGTTCAGATCCGGGTAGGACGAGATAGTCTGAACTGTGCCCCTTGTGCCAGCCGAGCCGAACCGAGCTGCGCTGCCCTAGGTGATTCGCACAGATTTCGAGTGTCCACGGGCTGGCATGAGGCGTGCTACTCGGTTGACCATGCATGTGTGCCTACGTGTTGGTGTGATGTTAGTGCCGTTTTTGCTCTTTGGAGGGTGCGGACAAGTCGCGAGTGAACCCAATGAGGACGAAACGGGTACTGGTGGAGAGGGTGGCACCAAAGGAGTCGGCGGGGAAGGGGCGGGAGATTCAGGCAGTGGCGGTGACGGTGACGTGTCACAAAGATGCAACGCGACGTCGCAAGACGAGTGCCATAGGGCCAACGACGGGCTCGATCTTTGGGTATGCAATTGGGTGACGCTGGTCCGCATTGGTCACAGCGAGGAAGGGCGCGTGTGCAGTGAGCTCCCTGCGGCCAGCTGCGTGTACGATCCGGACTGCGGCGATCAGGACGCTGAGACGCTCTGGACGGACGAAGGCGGGACAATCTGGCGTACCAATGACAGTTGCGGCTTGCCCGGATTCGAACGTTACACCTGGAGGGACGACGTCGAGCGATTTCCCTGTGTAGGGGCTGAGTCGATAGACTGCGCTACATTCTCGGGGAGAGAATGCGAAACGGGCAATGGGGATACCGAGGATGAACTAGACGACTGCCGTTGGGTCACTCACCAGCGTGTGGGCCACATTGAAGACGGGGGCACTTGCAGTGCAGCCGCGACGGGGACCTGCACTGAGTTGCACGGGAAGAACTGCGGGGACCAGGATGCCGAGACACACTGGGTCGATGACAGCGGGACCGTGTGGCGCACCTATGATGGGTGTGGTTTGCCGGAGTTTGAGCGCTACGAGGGGAGCAGCGAAGACATCTTTTCTTGCGGTGGTGCAGGCGGGGCGGGCGGGACCGATTGAGGTCACTCTGTCGCTGCTGGCTGGGCGGGAGAGTCCGGCGCGGTGACCGCCTCGGTGCCTGGCGCCGGGGGCTCGACGGCGTCCTTGGGGCCGCTGGAAGCTTGGGGCGTGCGGAACGGGATCTCCTCCCAGGGGATGAACGCTGCAAAGGCTGCGCCGTACAAGTGATAAATGAAGGGGATGCCCATAGTGAGCATGACCCCCCAATGGAAACCGAACATGATGAACGCGTAGAAAAACGACACGCGACGATCGATGACCACGAGCGGCCCCAGCGTTTCGCAAATCAGCGTCATGACGGCTAGGCCGGTGAAGATCCAGCCGGGCCACTGCAGCACCGTCAGCGTGCTCGATGGAGCTTGGCCCGCGATCATTTCATACCAGTAGGCGTTACGCAGGATTTGCCCCTCCAGCGTGGAGCCACTGGCCCACGCCAGGCCTTGTTCGCCTATCTTGGCGAAGCCGGCGACTGAATAGTTGATTCCAACCACGAAGATGATCAGTTGGATGGGCCAGCCATAGCGAAAATCGGGGGTGCCGCGGCGTAGGGCGTGCAAGAGCGGCGGGGTGGACGGCTTCTCATGGACAGTGGAGACCAGAACGTTGCCGTACCCTGGGACGCGCGCCGCAAGCCAAGCATCGAGTGACCAAGTGTCGGCGGCGGGTGCGAGGGCGAGGAGCAGCGCGCCAAAGACGAGGGTGTTTTCAGTATGGTAGATGAACCCCCACGAGTTCCTGTAGGTCCAAAGAAACAGCTGCAGCAGCGCAAAAATAGGCGCGATGAAGCGATGCCCCAACCCCACGGTGAACAGCAGCGCACAGGCGAGCATCACGTGGTAGATCTGAGAAAACGTGGCGCTCGTGAGTGGAGTGTCGAGCAGCTTGACGACGCCAATGGGACGAAACACCTCGGGCAATGACCTGGTGCATGCCTGGACGAACTGGTCCCCGTCAGCGGAGGTGAAATAACAAAGCACCCACGCGCCGAGCACGATCCTGCAAATGGCCAGGTTGAGCGGAGGAAGGTGCGGGAAAAATGCCCGATCCATCAGGCGGCTGAGCCAGCTTGGCTTGCGCGTACCTGGTGCAGTTTGGTTCATGGCTCTGCCCCTGCGCGCTCGGAGGGTGAACGAAGGATGGGACAGGACAACACGACGCGACGTGAAATGGGGTCCTTGTCTTTGCTGAGGAAGTACTTTTTGAGGTGGTATTTACTGTAGACGATCTGAACCTTCGTGGTCCCCGCAAACTCTTCACGCGCTGCTCCGTCGAGCCGTGCGATCCGTCGGGCCGCCTTTTCACAGAATCCGCGGAGCACCTCGTCCTGCCGCCGGCCGCTGCGGCGATAGGCGGTGACCGCTTTGTCCAATTGGCCGCGCGCTTGGTTCATCCCGCCCACCGTCCAATAGCGTTTTGAAACCCGCACCTCAGGCACGTCGCGGCCCACCGCGACGATGTGGTGTAGTCCGTACACCTCGGGCACCGAGCTGGAAAACATGGGGTAGGTGGAGAGTGGAAATGAGTCAGGGTTGGTGTCTGACTGCAGAAGATGGGATGCCCAGACCACGGGATGACCCACGATCACGGCCGTGAGAAAGATAACGACGAGTGCACCGCGGCGACTGAACTGATCAAACATGGGACGTTTACTCGGGTGACCAGTCTGCGCTTAGGACGTGTCAGGCTTTTGTTCAAGTCAGCACCAACGCGCGGGCTTGGCCCAAATGGCGGCTGTCCGCTAGGTGAATGCAGGGAGATGCAGGAGGGGGCAAACGCTGCTAGGGGAAGCCCTCGAGATGAACCCCCTCACTCCTATGCGCCGCGACCAACTGCGCGCCATTGCAGCCCAGTATGGAACCCCTGTCTACGTCTATGATGCGCAAGTGATGCGCCAGCAGCTGCAACGTTTGCGCAAATTCGACGTGGTGCGTTTTGCACAAAAGGCGTGCCCCAACATCCACGTGCAGCGCCTGTTGCGGGCCGAAGGCGCCGTGGTGGACTGTGTTTCGCTGGGCGAATTGGAGCGAGCCGTAGCGGCCGGGTTTTCGTCCACGGGCGATCCATCGGGCATCGTGTACACGGCCGACGTCGTGACCGAGGCGGCCCTCGCCCGGATCATTGAATTGGACGTGCCTGTGAACGCTGGCTCAGAGGACATGCTCAGCCAGTTGGGTGACCGCCATCCTGGGCACCGGGTGTGGCTGCGTCTCAATCCGGGCTTTGGTTCGGGACACAGCACCAAGACCAACACCGGCGGTGAATCGAGCAAACACGGGATTTGGTACGAGAACGCGGCGCGTACGTTGGACGCGATCGATCGCTATCGGTTGAACTTGGTCGGCCTGCACATGCACATTGGCTCGGGCGCGGATTTGGAGCACCTCAAGCGCGTCGCGGGCGCCATGGTGGAGCAAGTCAAAGTTTGGGGCCGGGACCTGCACGCCATCAGTGGCGGCGGAGGGCTGTCCATTCCGTACCGCCCCGACCAGCAAGCGGTGGACGTGGATGGTTACTTTGCGTGCTGGGACGCGGCGCGGCGGGAAATCGAGGCGCACCTGGGCCATGCCGTGCACTTGGAGCTGGAGCCTGGGCGATATTTGACGGCCGAGGCCGGGGTCTTGTTGGCTGAAGTGCGCGCGCAAAAGGTGAGCGGCACCAACCATTTTACCCTGGTGGACGCTGGTCTCAACGACCTCATGCGCCCGGCCATGTACGGCGCCTACCACGGCATCGAACTGCTCTCCCGCAGCGAGGAGACGAGCCCGCGCCCGCAGAAGAAGACCTTGGTGGCCGGACCGATTTGCGAGTCGGGCGACGTGTTCACCCAACGCGCTGGCGGCGAAGTCGATCCGCGTGAGTTGCCCGAGTTTCATGTGGGCGACTGGATGGTCTTTTGTGACGCTGGCGCCTACGGCGCGAGCATGTCGAGCAATTACAACTCACGCCCCCTCTGCCCCGAGGTCCTCATCGATGGTGATGAGGTGCGCTTGATCCGCCGTCGCCAAACCATCGAGGAACTCCTCGCCCTGGAGGGTTGAGGGAGCTAGAAGATCGGGGGCGAAAACCCTGTTTTGCGCTCCTTCGCCACTTGATCGACATAGTCGACGACCCAGCTGGTGGCGTCCGTGCGTTCGCTGAGCATCTTTTGGCGGCGAGCGGCAAAGGTAGCGCTGAGTTGGGGATCGCCCAGTAGCTCCTCGACGCGTGTGATCGCGCGCTCGAAGGCGTCGAGCTTGAAATTGAACACCAGGCCATACTTGGACTCGAGCTCGTCCGTGTAACCGCGTCCGGTGTCGGCAATGTAAAAGGCGGGCACCCCGAGCACCGCCGCCTCACTGGCCATGGTCGCACTCTCGCCCATGAGCATGCGCGCGTGCGCAATGAAATGGTGGATGTGCTGCACGGGCGCGCTGAACCGGTACCGTTCAAGCTCCTTGGGAAGCGCGTGTTCGCTGGAGATGAGCACGCGTCCGTGGCGCTCCAAAAGTGCGACCAGGCGCAGCTTTGAAGACAGATCAAAACCCCGTTCTCCGACGTCATGGGATGCCTGCCAGGACACGAAACGCAGGATGAAGTAGGGCTGATGGGGGTCGATGCCGCCTTGTCGCACGATTTCAGGATCGGGCGTGAAGCGGCGAGGATGCAGGTAGGCTAGCTCGTGATAGCTGGGGTAGGTGACGTGCCGTCCGTTGACGGGCGCAGCGTAACACTCGGGCGTGCACACGGAGTGCGCCAGCGGGTACACGAAGCGGTTGGTGATGGTGGCGTTTTCTGTGTCGTAAAACACAATCGCTGGTTTGCCGATGAGCTTACCGACTTGGACGATGGTCACGCCCATGATGCCCACGAGAACATCAGGACGGAAGGAGCGCGCGGCAGACCACATCCGCACATCACGTACCAGCATTTCCCCCACCAGACTGAACTTCTTCTTGCCAAGCTGGCTGATGGAGCGATACGCGATGCCGGTCGCGTCGAGCAGCGCGTTGGCCACGTCCTTCTCCCGGCTGAGCACCAGCACTTCATCACCGCGTGCTTGCCAATGGGAAATGGCGTTCTTGAAGAAATGAACGTGCGCCGGATGTAATATTTCGACCAGTACCCGCATGCGACCTCGCTGACCGTGGGTTCGTGCTCGGGAGTCAATTCCGAGGTGTTTGACTCATGGGCGGGGCTTCTACCTCAGGAGGGCGCACAATGACGTTGCACTCTTCTTGCACCGTATACAGGGGTCGGCGTTTCACTTCCTCATAAATGCGACCGACATACTCACCGAGCACGCCGGTCATGAGCAGCTGCGCGGAGGAAGACGCCGCGACGAGCAACATGATGGTCGTCCAACCCTGCACGGTTTGACCGTGAACGAGTTTTTCATAGAGGGCCCACAGCCCGATCAGCACCGCGCAGAGCCCAGCAAAGACGCCCAGCCAAGTCGCGAGGCGGACAGGAACGATTGAAAACGAAGTGATGCCATCGACCGCGAATTTCAGCATCTTACGCAGGGGGTACTTGGTTTCCCCAGCAAATCGGCCTTGGCGCTCGTAGTAGACGCTGGTCTGCTTGAAGCCCACCCAGGCCACCATGCCACGGACGAAGCGATGACGCTCCCGCAAGCTGCGTAAGGTGAGCACGACGCGCCGCGACATGAGGCGGAAGTCGCCCGTGTCGACCGGAAGATCGATACCGGTCATCCCGCGCATCAGGCGATAGAACGCCGCGGCGGTGAACTTCTTGAAGATGGTCTCGCCCAAGCGACGCGAGCGCACGCCGTACACCACATCGTACCCTTGCTCGTACTTGGTAAGCATTTCCCGCACGACCTCCGGCGGGTCTTGCAGGTCGGCGTCCATGACGACTACGGCGCGGCCCTCGGCGTAATCGACACCGGCGGTGATGGCGATCTGATGGCCAAAGTTGCGTGCAAAACTCACCACCCGGTAGCGCGTCTCCGCTGTGGCAATTTGTTTGAGCAGCGAGAGCGACGCATCTTTTGACCCATCGTCCACGAAGACGACTTCCCACGTGACGTTGAGTTCAGCGAGGAAGGCTGAAAGCCGCGTGTGAAGCTCGGGGATCGTCTCCTCCTCATTGAAAATGGGGATCACCAAGGACAGGGTGGGGCGCACGTTCACACCCACCGTTTATCCCGATCATCAGCTTGGTTCAAGGTCCGGGCGCGCTTGAACCCCGTAGGCCGAGTCACTGGCTGGTAACAGCTAGTGGAATCATCTATTCACCCCGAAGCTCCGGCAAGGAGTGTGCTTGGAACACGGGATTGCTAGATGGGATTGCGCACACGGCTCTACGTTTTTCTTCTTCTCGTCGTTGCGGTCTTGAGCGTCGTGAGCGGATTGTTACTGCAGGCGTACGTTCGGGATGGCTACGAGCGTTATGCGGAGCAAGAGCTATTCCGGAAGGCACGGCTCGCCGCCACCGCGCTTGGGGTGACCCAGGCTCAAGGAGACGCGCCAGGTGATGATGAATTGGACGCCCTGGTGGACCGCTTAGCGGCATCGGCCGGTGTGCGGATCTCCGTCATTGCCAGCGACGGCCGCTTGCGGGCCGATTCAGAGCTCAGCGGTCAAGCTCTACGGCACGCTGACGAACACGGCCACCGTCCGGAAATCGTCTTGGCGCGTACGCAGGGCCACGGGGCGGCACGGCGTTTTAGCACCACGCTTGGCGAGGAGTTGTTCTATGTGGCGGTCGCGGCAGGCTCCGACGGGTCTGTCGTGCGCTTGGCCCACACCACCAGCGAGTTTGACAGCGCGCTGCGGCGGTTGCGCTTGGTAGTGATCGCTGCTGCGGCGCTTGGATTGCTGCTGGCGTCGGCGGTTGGTGCGCTCGCCTCGCACTTTGCAGCCAGGACACTGCGCTTGCTGGTTGAGCGCGCACGATCGATCCGCGGGGGCACGCGCGGTGAACTGGAGGGAGAGGATGAGATTGGCGTGCTAGCTGGCTCACTCAATCACCTGGCGGACGAGTTGGACCGCAGCGTCGCGCGGCTGGGCGAGGAACGTGACCGTTTGGAGACGATCCTGCGCGGCACGAGCGAAGGCGTGATGGCGCTCGACGCCGATCAGCGCATTCGCTTGATCAACGCGGCGGCCGTCCATCTGCTCAAGCTGCCGGAGGGCGTGGAGGGGCGACCCGTGTACGAAGTCACGCGCGATCCAGATCTGTTGACGCTCGCAGAACGCGGCGCGTCGGTCTCGTCCACCTTGGAGATCGTGATGTCCGAGGGGGAACGCATTGTGGTGGGGCGTGCGGACCCGCTCCAAGCAACGGGTGGGACCGTGTTGGTGCTACACGACGTCTCGGAAATGAGGCGACTGGAGAAGGTGCGCCGCGAGTTCGTTGCCAACGTGTCCCATGAGCTGCGCACGCCCGTCAGTGTGATCCGCGCCAACTGCGAGACCTTGATTGAAGGTGGCGCCATTGACAACGAAAAGGCGCGCGGCAACTTCTTGCGTGCCATTGCGCGCAATGCTGAGCGGCTGGAGCGTTTGATCGCGGATCTGCTTGATTTAGCCCGGATTGAGGCGGGCAAGCAGGAGCTCGCGCCTCGGGAAATTTCTCCGCGGGCCATCATCGAGCGTGTCATCTCGCTGCTTGCGCGACGTGCTGAGGAGCGGGGTCTGGAGCTCGTGATTGATGCCCAGCCTGGCTTACGGGTGTACACGGATGAGCGGGCGCTCGATCAGATCTTGGCCAACCTCGTCGACAACGCCGTCAAGTATTCAGACAGGCCGGGCCACGTGTGGGTACGCGCGCGCGTGGAGGACAACGCTGCGCAAGACGCGCAGCAGTTGGTCATCTCGGTCGAGGACGAAGGGCCGGGCATACCCAAAGCGTCACGCTCCCGAATCTTCGAGCGCTTCTATCGCGTGGATGCCGGTCGTTCGCGCGACGTGGGCGGCACGGGCCTTGGTCTCTCCATCGTCAAACACTTGGCCCAGCTCCAAAACGGTCATGTGGGCGTGGAGCCGCGCCTACCGCGGGGGACCCATTTTTTCGTGGTGATCCCCCTGAAAAAGGTGACGTCTGAAGCCCCCGCGCTCTGACTCAGAACTGGAAATTGGCTCCGACGCTCAGCATAGGGTAGCCGACGCGCACAAGCACACCCACCTTCCCGAACTGAAAGCGTCCTCCGCCTTGAAACACGGGGTCCGCGTAAAAATGTACCCAATCCCGGCTAACGGCCCAGTTGGTGGAAAACCCCACTTCTCCTAAAACGCTAATGATGTCGGTGAAATAGAAGTTCCACTGGAAGGCGACCGGCATCGTAAACGTCACCGGATGGTAGCCGTAGCGATCAGAGTAAAAGAAGGTGTTGATACCAAAGTTGATGCCGATGTTGTTGTTGATGGTGGTGATGGGACCGTTGTGCATGAACGGAATGGAAAAGCGAACACCGGGACCAAAACCGCCACCGTAGTAGTCGCCGTGATAGTGGTGCGCGCTTCCTGCCCAAGAAATGGCAAATTGCGGCTCTACCTCGAACTTGTAGTGATTGTGGGCGCCCGGACGTTTGATCAGATTTTGTGCGTGCGCCTCTGAAAGCCCACTGAGCGCGGTCACCAGAAACACGATCGACGACAACAGCGTCGTTCGGGCAAGGGACAGTACAGCTCGACGACAGCCCGTGAGGCGCATCGGTCGCGGGGCTTGGCCCAAATTGAGAAAGAAGTTCGGATTCTTTCGCCATGTGAAGAACGTTAGTCGGCTTGACGGTTCCGGCAAAGCCCGAGCCTGTCTTGACGAATCATTTCGCTGCAGTGTGGCGAAAAGGCGCGACTGTAGGTCACCTCG
>Ga0315912_10004842_pt1 | contig 12538 bp, 15 predicted proteins | sample VfabasoilMG_FD_204469 | JGI IMG/M metagenome (GOLD analysis project Ga0315912, IMG submission 204469) | Garden soil microbial communities collected in Santa Monica, California, United States - V. faba soil | ecosystem: Environmental > Terrestrial > Soil > Garden | place: USA: California... | reverse complement strand
GCGATCTTGTTGACCGCTTCGAACAACTGAGGCATCTGCTTTTCGATCTCGCCTAAAATGGCATCCACCCGCCAGACGAACATGCCGCTATTCCACGAATGGTCGCCGCTTCGCAATAACTGTTGAGCGGTGGCTTCATCGGGTTTCTCCTTAAAGCGTCTGACCGTGTAAACGGGATACTTGTAATCACCATCCAATGGCTCGCCCTGCTGGATATATCCATATCCAGTGGACGGGAACGTTGGCGTGATGCCCAGTGTAACCAGATAATCCTTTTGTGCAACATCGAACGCGGCACGCAGTAAATATTGGAACAGATCCTGATTGCGAATGTGATGATCCGCCGTCTGCATCGCCATGATCGCCTGCGGGTCGCGCTTCTTGAGCACCGCAGCCGCCAATGCTACCACAGATGCCGTACCGCGCGGCGCAGGCTCGATCAAATAGTTCTCTTCGGGGATGGAAGGGACCTGTTCCCGCATCTCACGCGCCTGCTCTGCCACGGTCACGACGAGAATCCTCTCCGGCGGGAAAAGTTTCTCAAGACGCGCTACCGTGCTTTGGAACAGGGTCTCCTTGCCAAGCAACGGCAGTAATTGTTTGGGTCTTTCTCTTCTCGAAACGGGCCAAAGACGGGTACCTCCACCTCCAGCCATGATGACAGCGTATGTGTGTTGGGTCATAAATTAATTTTCCGGTGATTAAGTTGTTTTTTGGGAAGTATACATGTATACCTGCCTACTTGTATACGTATCTACTCGTCTACCTTATATTCAGCCTGTATTTCACGCACAGCAACATAATTCATACCACCGACCTGACGCACCATCCCTTTCAACTCCATTAAAGCTAATGATGCTGAAACTTTCTCGATGGGCAATTCAGATTGATTGCGTATTTCATCCACATGCAGGGGTTCACTGCCAAGCACACTTAACAATTTCGCTTCTGTCGCATCGCTGGGCATGATCTTGCGCGCCGCTTTATGTTCACCCACGCGAGTGATATCCAATGCCTGCATGAGATCATTGGCGCTCAACAAAGGCAAAGCTCCCTTTTGGATCAACTTATTCGTGCCCTTGCTTTGAGGCGCAAGTATACTACCAGGCACGGCGAAGACTTCCCTTCCTTGTTCCGCCGCGAACTCAGCGGTGATCAACGCGCCGCTTGTCTCACCCGCCTCGATCACGACAACCGCCAACGACAAACCGGAGATGATGCGATTGCGCGGCGGGAAGTTCGAAGCATCCGGCGGCGTGCCGGGAGCATAATCGCTGATGACCGCGCCGCGTTCCATCATTTGTTCAGCTAATCCGCGATGTTCAGGTGGATAAATTTTGTCCACACCAGAACCCAATATTCCAATCGTTCGACCACCTGCCTTCAATGTGGCTTGATGTGCGACCGCATCCACGCCACGTGCCAGACCGCTGATGACAGTCAGTCCATTTGCGGCAAGAAACGATGCCAGCTCTTCGGTAATTTGTCTTCCGTAAGGAGATATACGCCTCGTTCCCACAATCGCAACAGCAAACAGATCATCGGGCAAATAGTCACCGCGAATGTATAACACAGGTGGTGGCTGGTCGATCTCTTTCAATCGTGCAGGATAAGCATCATCCTGCCACGTCATGATCTTGATGCCTTGCTTTTCAATTCTTTCCCAAACCTTATCCAAATCCACATTGTCACGCGCCTGAACGACGCGCTCGATCAATTTCAAGCCCAAGCCTGCCCCTGCCAAATCAGCAGGCGCGGCACTCCATGCGGATTCCAGATCGCCAAAGTATGCAACCAATCCCTGCATCCGCACCGCGCCGATGCCTTTGATCAAGTTGAAGCCGACCCAGTATTTTTTATCGTCCATGAAGTTTTTTACCACAAAGGACACTAAGGTCACAAAGGATTTGTAAATTCAAGGCTCATACAACCGCAACCTTCGACTTGAAACTTGGAACCTGAAACTCGCTTACAGACCTTCGAGCAGATGAACTTTCAGAAAACCGCGATCAATATCCAAGTCGAGAATGACCGAGGGGATGTTTGGGAGGAGAATCTCTTTTCCAGCCTCATCCCGCACAACATAGACATCGTTGGCTCCCGTTTCCAAAATCTCAACCAACTCACCTATCGGATGATCGTTCTCATCCACGACCTTCAATCCCACGATCTCATGCTTGTAATGCTGACCTTCGGGCAATGGTACATCTTTCGTTTGCACATACACCCACTGATTGCGATAGAGTCCCGCATCTTCGGGCGTTTCCACATCCTTGAATTTTACGAGCAAACCCAATTGGTGAGGGCGTACGCTGGTAAGGGTCATCGGCTTGTGGTCTTCGCCGACAAAAATCTTCCTGCCCTTTTTCATCCGTTCCGGGAAATCGGTGTGCAAGTCCATGACGATCTCACCCAGCAATCCATGCGGACGACGTAAAAATCCCACGCTCAAATAAAGAGGCTCGCCTGTTGGCGAGCCTGTCTTCTTCGTGTCAGCCATTATTCCGGCTCTACCACATCGAGCGTGGCTTGCTTGCCTTCCTTCTCAGCCGCCACTCGCAAAAGTGTACGGATGGAGTTGGCAACTTTGCCGCCTTTGCCGATGACACGCCCCATGTCATCTTTCGAGACGCTCAACTCGATGCGGATGCGTGAACCGCCTCCCGATTGATTCACTTTCACATCTTCGGGATGATCCACCAGTGATTTGGCAATGTATTCAATAAGTTCTTTCATAATACCTTTATCCCCCTCTCCCAATGGGAGAGGGGCTAGGGGTGAGGGAATTACTTGCCGGTCTTGATTGTCGCGCCGCGCTTGGTTTCGGCTTCTGCCGCTTCCTGCACGAGAGTCTCAACAGACTCGCCCTTCTTGAAGCGTTCAAAGCGATCCAATGTGCCGGAGACTTTGAAAACCTGTGCCACAGACTCAGTCGGCAGGGCACCGTTCTTCATCCAGTGATACACACGATCTTCATTTAAATGAATTGTTGCGGGCTGGGTTCGGGGATTGTAAAAGCCCAAAATTTCCAAAAAGCGGCCATCACGAGGGGACTCTTTATCCGCGGCGACAACACGATAAGTGGGCTGACCCTTCAAACCGATACGACGTAAACGTAAACGAACCATCTTGCTTTACTCCTTGAAATGTTTTACGTTTCAGACAGGCATAGAGGAGTGTGTGAAAGGACACATGCGGGCTGAAATCGCAGGCGCTATTTTACCATCGTTTGCTGCGGCAACGTGAACGAAATCTTCGTCCCCTGCCCTGCCGTGCTCTCTGCCCAGATTTTTCCTCCGTGCGCTTCCACCAAATACTTTGCGATCGAGAGTCCCAACCCCATACCGCCCGAGTCACTGGATTTATAGAATCGTTCAAAGATGTGCGGCAAATCGACAGATTCGATTCCCGCGCCGCTATCTTCGACAGAGATCGTGACGCTTCTTTTTTCGCTGGAAATTGACACAGTCAAACTAACCTTTACTTCCCCATGACTCGGCGTATAGCGCAAAGCATTCCCAATCAAATTCGACAATACTTCACGAACTCGTTGCGGGTCAATATTTACTTCGTCCACATGAGACACTGACAATTCAAGCTTGATCTCTTTCGCTTTTGCCTGTGCATCAAACCCCGCCACCGTATCACGGATCAACTCTTCCAAATCGGTTGGTTCCTGTTTCAGATACAAAGCACCACTCTCTGCAAGCGACAATGTCCGCAGGTCTTCGATCAACCGCGACATAACCTGGGTCTCTTCTAAAATAGATTTCAGCCGCGTTTCATCGGGGGGATACATCCCATCCAAAATACCTTCCACGTTGCCTTGGATGACGGTCAATGGTGTGCGCAACTCATGCGAGACATCTGCCAGCATGTTGCGGCGTTGTCTATCGTTTTCCTGTAAACGCTCTGCCATTGAGTTGAATCCATGCAACAATGTGCGAACTTCGGGAGGACCATTCACGTCCACACGGGCGGTGAAATCTCCCTCTGCCACCTTCCCCGACGCCTCCACCAACTCATCCAGCGGACGGGACATCCGCCTGAAATTTCTGACTGCCATCACAAGCATAAAAACGATAAGAACAAAGAAGACCAGCCCAAAAGGTAAAACCCACGTAAATTTCTGGAATGGGATTTCGATGATATGTAGCGCATTAAGAATCAACCCCAATATTGTCGCAAAAACAAAAAAGCCAAAGATGTTGAAGATGACAAAGATACAACCCATCCTGCGAAAGAACGGATTGTGCCTGCCAAATCGCCGCCAGTGACGCGGGTCACGCGGGGGCCATTCTTCATTTTCGGGCCACCAGGGTGGGCGATGGTCTTTTAAATGATGTTCTCGCCACGAATGGCGGGAGGAAAATTTAAATCGTTGTTTCATATCATTTTTTTGGAATCGGGAGCTTGCTCCCGTAATTACGACAGCAAGCTGTCGATTCCATAATCCTATTTGTCCGAAAATTTATATCCAACACCATACACCGTCAAAATATAATTTGGTTCACTTGCCTTGACCTCAACCTTACGGCGGATATTCTTGATATGCGCGTCAATCGCGCGTTCATAGGATTCAAAAGCCACGCCGTGGATCGCATCCAGCAATTGTGCACGGGTAAAGACACGTCCCGGTTGACGGGCGAGGGTGGCGAGCAATTCAAATTCGGTAGGGGTTAGTTCTTCGATCTCGCGGCTCTCGGCTGTGACCCGCATGCGCGGTACGTCGAGAGTCAAATCCTCCACTCGGATCATTTCAGAACCGGCGTTGGTTGCGTTCTCGATACGGCGAAACACCACACGGACACGCGCCACCAATTCCTTCGGGCTGAATGGCTTGGTCATGTAATCGTCCGCGCCGAGTTCGAGCCCGATGAGTTTGTCGGATTCGTCCGAGCGGGCGGTGAGCATGATGATGGGGGCATTGGAGGTTTTGCGAAACTCACGGGTAAAGTCCAGCCCATCGAGCTGAGGCAAGCCTAGGTCAAGAATGACCGCATCAGGTTTTTCCGTCTTTGCCAGTGACAAGGCTTTCTTCCCATCATGCGCAACCAAAACAGAAAATCCCGCGCGCTCCAAATAATCGCGCACGAGCTGGGTGATCTTCGGTTCGTCGTCTACGACGAGGATGGTTTTCATTCGTGTTGATTATACGCTGAACAGCGATCATATCGTCCGCTGTTCAGCGTATGCAAATTTATAGTTGTACGGGCGCTGGCTGGCGTTTGATGATTTTTGTGAAGAATGGCATTTGCCACATCGAAACTCCGGTGAGTGTAAGAATGGGGATTGCGATTTTCACCAAACTTCCAAACCATTCCACAGTGCCCAGCGGTGTGTAAAGGTAGGCGATGACCATGCCTCCTATAATAAGGTGAATGGCACGCAGGATAGTTCGCAAGTTTTTATTCGAGAAATTCATATCAACCTCACTTTGAAGAATTCTCCCGTATGGGGAGAACTCTTTTGAACTACTCAGCGTCTTTTTTGGACTCTGTCGATTCGTCATGTGCCTTCTTGTGCCACTCGTCGAACATCGGCGGGATACCGTTCTCCCAGTGCCTGCCCCACGGTCCGTGATCACCGTGATGCCCACCCCATCCCCAGCGCGGACCCCAGAAGGCGAAGCGGAACGCCTTCATAGCGAGGATGAAGAGGAAGAGCGGGATGAGAATGCCGAAGCAACCAAGACCAAAACCGAATGGGTGATGGAAGCGCATTCCATATCCGTAACCATAATGTGGATACGGCGCGGGCACTGACTCACCCGATGGTGCTTCGATGGTGACCGGCGAACCGTTGGCAACGCCTGCTTGAAAAGCGAAGAAGGCAATACCCGCGATCGCGGCAAGTAACACTAACCCTGCAACAATACGTAAACCAATTTTATTATCGTTCATTTTTTCTCCTTTTGTTTGAACTTATGACAGGAGTATAGGTTTCGGTTGTGAATTGATTGTGAAGAGAGGAGGGAGGAAATAGTAAAATTGATTGGAACCAGCAAAAATTGGAGATCGCTTATGAACAAGCTCAAACATCTTCAAAAATCGATTGATTGAGAGAGGGCAGTAATTAATCAAAGCCAAAGATGATTTCAGTCACCTTAAGAACGGTTCACGACGGTTGAGAAAAAAGTAAAATATATTTATGCCAAAGCAAAAACAAGAATTACTGGGTCATGTGAAAACAGCCAGCAGCATTGTAATGCTGATTGATTTCGGATTTCTGGACATTTGGTGCGATGACGAAAAGCCTACTTTCCCTAAATGGATTGCACGAAGCCCAGAAGCTGTTGAACGAACAAACAACGCGGTTGACTTGAAAATTATTGGTCCTGATGCATTGAAAGCAGGAAAATTGTTTGATCGGAATTGGCATCCTGAATATGTTTATGATATTCCTCAGGACGGGATTAAAGAGATTAGCGATCTTTTCGACAAATTAGTAAAAAGACGAAAACTGAACGCATCTCTCGAAATTCTTAGCGAACGAATTACCCACAAAAAGAGAGTCCAATTGTCACTGGAATTTGGCAATGATATAGGTGAGGTTAGCCTCTATAGCGTTTGGGGAGTGGTTCTTGGGAAATTACCTATTGGCAAAGAGCTGAATATTTACGGGGAAAGAATGACCGAAAGAAAATGGGAGAATTATTGGCGATGGGTTGTTCTCGATATCCAACCAAACATCAAACCTAAAACAACCAAAATAATTGGTCATATCCCTGTCGATGAAGCAAATATTTTGATTTCAGATGTTGATTCTCTAAAAAAGCTTTCAGATCCTGATACTTTGGATGGATTAGCAGATTTAGCATTCTGGGGAAGAGACGAACAAATTCTCACTGAAAAGTTGGGGGCAGATCAGCTAAACGATAATACATTTGGCTGGGTTGATTTACCTATTAACGACGCAATCAATAAAGGAATACAACTTCAAGAAATGAGGGAAAAGGGGGATATTAAGTTTGCCTATGATTTTCGTCCACATTCCTACAAACACTTAATATACAATCAAATCCGCTCTTCAAAAACCGAATCTGGGGTTATAAGTTTAGACGGGGCAACAGCCTGCTGTTTTATGACGAGTTGGGGCGACGGTGCATTTCCAGTTGTAGGAGAGTTTGACATTGACAACAATCTAATTAGAGTTCGCATTGATTTAGGTAATAAAAAAACTGTAAAGAATATGGAGTATGTTCGCAGTAAGTTTGGATAAAAGGCGTAATATACATCCACTACCCAAACAACATCCCCAAACCCTTCCCATCTATCTTCTGTGCTTCGTGGAACTGCTTTATCAGGCGGTTCACATCCTGCACTTCCATGCCTGAGCCGGCGGCGATGCGACGTCTGTGTAAGGCGTTCGGGATATTGAGGATCATTTCCAAGCAAGGTTTAGAAAGCTCAAAAACGTGATTTGGAATACAAAAAATCCCAAAAATTGCTCAGATGGTATAATCTCCGCCGTTATGCTTCAAGAACCTTCCTCTCAAAAAACAAAAGTCTGCCCCACATGCGGAACGCGTCTGAGTGAAAACGCAACACGTTGTCTCGTATGTGGCACGGAACTGACGGCAAAAGCCGCAACAAAATCGAAAAAAATAGAGACCTCTGTCCAAGCCAGCCGTATGCCTGAAATCACACTCAGCCTGCCTGCGGCGCTCGGCGCGCTTGTGATTGTTTTGCTCATTGGTGCGGCTGTTGTCTACTTTGGGCTGGGTGCACTTGGCGGAGGCGGAGAGCAAACGAATGAACCTACCCCCGATGGCACAATCACAAACACCCCCACGATCACGTTGACCGTTACAGAAACAGCCACGCCAACACTCATTCCAACAGAAACGCCATTGCCGCCATTTGAATACACCATACGCGAGGGCGAAACCTGCGGTGTGCTTGTCGCCACATTCAAAGTATCACTGCAAAGCATTATTGTGTTGAACAAATTGTCTTCAGAATGTTTTGTATCGGTCGGGCAGAAGCTTCTTATTCCATATCCCACCGCCACACCTGCCCCGCCGCCAACCGCCATTCCAAACGAAGCAACACAAACCGCCCAAGCTTGTGAAAAGGTCTTTTACACCGTTCAGGAAAATGACACCCTCTCAAGCATTGCATTGAATTACAACGTTCCGCAGGATGCGATCCGATTCTACAATGGGCTTTCCTCAGATAACGTTTTCATTGGGACATCGCTGACCATTCCATTGTGCGAACGATTTGCCACACCGGGACCGACTCCCACAGCGACTCTCCCGCCTCCCTACCAAGCCCCAAGCCTGCTCCTGCCTGCGGACGGCGCCGCCTTCACCCTCGCAAATGACGTGGTCACTTTGCAATGGGCATCCATTGGAACCTTGCGCGACAACGAGGCATATCAAGTCACCATTGTGGACGTGACCACCGGTCAGGGACGCCCGATTACAGATTATGTGACAGATACCAAGTACATCATCCCTACATCCTTCCGCCCAAGCGACAATCTGGCTCACGTGATCCGCTGGTCTATCACCACCGTCCGCCAGAATGGTGTGGATGATCAGGGACAGCCCATTTGGGACTCGGCAGGTGCTGTCAGCGAGAAACGGGTCTTCACGTGGGTGGGAGTGGCTGTCGAAGGTACACCCAACCCCTAGTCCAGAAAAGAAGCGAGAATTTCCAATCCCCATCAAAAATTTGATGGGGATTTTTCTTTCCTAAATTCTTGACAAAAAATCGATTCTGGTTAAAATATTTGAATTATTCAATTTTGTGAATAATTCAATTTTGTGAATAATTCAAATATTGGAGTTTCTAATGCCCCCATTCCCAGTTGTCCTCGAAAGACCTGCCACCAAAGCCATTGAGGTTTCCCTGTCACCCACACAGAATATATTTTCCAGCATGCTCCTTATAGCAAAGGAAGAGGATGGCATGCCAGGACTCCATGACTGGGTCACAAAAACGCAGGCAAAGTTGAAAAAGAAGGAATTGGAAAATCACCAACTGGCGATGATCGGCTTTTTCTTTGCCATCATTCCCGATGAAAGTGGCATCACCTTCCCCGCCTATCTGGTGCGCCTGGGAAACATGGAGCCGGAAGCAATCAAGGAAAAACTGCTGAACGCATATGCCACCATGTTACTCAACGACAAACGCCCGGACAATGTGGACTGGGGTCAGATACTTGTATCCAAGGAGAGTTACATTTCGTTTCTCGAGCAGAGATTCGGGAAGGATCACATTGACACCAAGATCGAAAAACGAGCCTATGAACTTGTGATGGACCCTCCCGCCCTAAAAGATTTTCTCGTCAGCCACATGAACTGGTTTTGGGAAACCCATATCGCTCCTGAATGGACCCGCGTCCAGCCCATGCTTCAGGAAGCCTCACGCTCGTTCAGAAAATTCGACCTGACAACCATGACCCGCATCGAAGCCGCCAGATTTGTCACTGGACAGGATATGGACGAGTCACGCTGGTGCGAGAAATTGGATAATGCCGAGCGAGTTGTTTTCGTTCCAAACGCACATATTGGTCCCTACGTCCATACTCTTTATGCTGGCAAGGTTCTATACATTATTTTTGGAGCACGCCAACCCGAAGGGACAGGGGAACGCATTCCCGAATTGGATCGCACAGAGATCGTTGCACGGCTTTCCGCATTGGCAGACGATACCCGCCTGCACATCCTTCAACTGGTTGCAGAAAAAGGCGAGTTGCGCGTGCAAGATGTGATGGAAGAGATCAACATGAGTCAGCCTAGCGTTTCGCGCTATTTGACCCAGCTCACAGCCTCAGGCTATTTACAGGAAAGGAGAGAAAGCGGATCAAAAGTGTACATTCTCAACAAGGAACGTATTGAAAAGACACTCAAGGCGGTCAACGCCTTTTTACTCGGCAATTCATAAGATTTGGTTTTCGCCAAAGGAGAACCTATGAACAACTGGAACAACGAATATATGGCTGAATATCGACGACAAGAGATCATCAAACAAATGGAACAGGTCCGCCTTGAAAAACTTGCTCAGAGCTCACACGTTTATCATCCCGGCTTGTTTACAAGGACCATGTTCAACTTCGCCAACTGGATGATCGTAACAGGAAAACAACTTCGCAAACGGTATGAAGTTCCTACAGCAAATTGCAATCACTCACCCAAAAGCAGTTTTGCCCGCTAGCCTGTCCACCCGACCAGCCTGAAACCATCCGTCCGTCGGGGGCATTGAACAGAACAATATTTTATAGTTACCCCCACCATAAAGAATCAGGAGAAGCATGAACAACAATTTAATGGAAAGAATAAGAAAAACCTATAACGAATACCCACGAGCATTCTGGGTCTATAACATCATTGTGTTCATAGACCGCCTCGGTGGATTTATGCTCTACCCGTTCTTTGCGCTATATCTCACTGAAAAGTACGGGATCAATATGGCGACAGTAGGCATTCTCTTTGCCGTGTTCTCTATTTCAGGCATGGCAGGCTCTGCGCTGGGCGGCGCCATCGCCGACCGCATGGGACGTAAAACGGTCATCATTGCCAGCCTGCTCCTTTCATCACTGAGCGCGCTTGGGATGGGATTTGCTCCCACATTGGCAATCTTCATTGCAGTGGTCGTGGTCGTCGGCACATTGGGAAGTATTGGTGGTCCCGCTCACGAAGCAGTGGTCGCAGATTTGCTCCCGCCGGAAAAGCGTGCGGAAGGCTATGGCATCATCCGCGTCGTTTTTAACGTTGCCGTCATCATCGCCCCGCCCATCGCAGGCTTGCTCATCGCCAATTCCTATCTGACCCTATTCATTGTAGATGCAGTGATTAGCATCATCGCGGCAGGCATTGTCCTCTTTGCCCTGCCCGAAACCAAACCCAAAGCGCACCCGGACGCGAAACCCGAAACGATGAAACAGACCTTTGCAGGTTATGGTCGTGTTTTCAAAGACGTGCCTTTCCTTTCATTCGTCGGTGTAAGTGTCATGATGACACTCGTCTACATGAACATGAACTCCACACTCGGCGTATATCTGCGCGATCAGCACGCACTGCCGGAGTTCAACTATGGCTGGTTGCTTAGCATCAACGCCATCATCGTTGTCTTCCTCCAATTCTGGACAACTCGCAGGCTCGAAAAGTACAAGCCCATGCTGATGATGGCAACAGGCGCATTCCTCTATGCCGTCGGTTTTGCCATGTACGGTTTTGTCAGCGGTTTCGTGCTTTTCATTGTCGCAATGGTCGTCATCACTATCGGCGAAATGATCGTCACGCCCTTCCAACAATCGCTGGTCGCCAGTTTTGCCCCTGAGGATATGCGTGGACGTTATATGGCGGTCTCCAGCCTTACCTGGAGCATCGCCTTCACGGTCGGTCCCTACTTTGCCGGTCTGATCCTCGATGGGGCACACCCCGAAATTCTCTGGTTGCTTTGCGGCGTCATTGGCACACTGTCCACCATCGGATTTGCCGTACTCAATAAAGCTCATCACTCCCCTGTTCCATCTGCAGAGCCTGCCGCAACGGATTAACCGACCGGCTCTTCTCCTCACAAAACGGGATAAGCCCTTACGCAGGCTTGTCCCGTCATGTTTTTAAACGTATCTCCCCCAGCCGACAACTGATTCTGCCTCGACAGGCATCTTCTCCCCTTTTACAATACCAACTCAGGAGAAACAACATGGATATCCGCTCATACAATCGAGAAGCTTGGAATCGGGAAGTGGATGGTGGCGAAAGCCGCTGGACAAAGCCGGTTGATTCTGAAATCATCGCCAACGCGCGAAAAGGCGAATTTGGTATTTTACTCACTGAGAATATCCCTGTCCCCAAACGATGGTTTCCTCCACTGCAAGGCGCAGACGTGCTATGTCTGGCATCGGGTGGCGGGCAACAAGGACCTGTCCTCGCCGCGGCAGGAGCGAGTGTAACTGTCTTCGACAATTCCCCCAGCCAATTGAAACAGGATCAACTTGTGGCTGAGAGAGAAGCGTTGAGCCTTCGAACAGTGGAAGGCGATGCGGCAGATCTATCCACATTCGTAGACGAGTCCTTCGACCTGGTCTTCAATCCCTGTTCGACCGTCTTTATGCAGGATGTTCGCGCAGTATGGAAAGAATGTGCCCGCGTCCTGCGCCGCGGTGGAGTTTTGATGACGGGTTCGATGAATCCCATTCACTATATATTCGATCTCTTCAAGGCAGACGAAGGCATACTGGAAGTGGCACACGCCATTCCCTACTCGGATATAACTAGCCTCTCGCAGGAAGACCTGGATGAGTATCTTTCAAAAGGCTTGCCCGTTGAGTTTGGTCATTCGTTGACAGACCTGCTTGGAGGACAATTGGATGCCGGGCTTGTAATCACGGATATGTACGAGGATTATATGTTGGACTCACCCCTGCACAATTATCATCCCAGCTATATCGCAACGAGAGCGATGAAAAAATAACAAAAAAGACCTCGCCTTTGGCTATTTGCGGGAAGTCAAGGAAGTGAAAGAGGCAATAAAAAGGGTACGCAAGTGCCCTTTTTGCATTAAATGCGAGTAGAAGCGGC
>Ga0315912_10004841_pt1 | contig 12540 bp, 12 predicted proteins | sample VfabasoilMG_FD_204469 | JGI IMG/M metagenome (GOLD analysis project Ga0315912, IMG submission 204469) | Garden soil microbial communities collected in Santa Monica, California, United States - V. faba soil | ecosystem: Environmental > Terrestrial > Soil > Garden | place: USA: California... | reverse complement strand
GATACCGCCTTGCCGTCGACGTAAACGCGCTGCGAGCCGTGGGTCGCGTCGCCGCCGATCCACGCGAGCTTCCCGGTCGGGCTGAACACGGGATGCGTCGCGAGGTCCGTCGTGGACGCCTTCGTCATGCCGGTTCCGTCGGCGAGCCCGACGTAGATCGTGCTCTTGCCGCCCTCGGCGACGGCGACCGCCATCTTCGAGTAGTCTTTGTTGAACGAGACGCCGTAGACCGAGGTCTTGAACGGCAGGGAAACCGGCTTGACCGCGCCACCGCTGAGCGAGAACAGCGCGAACGGCGCGTAGTCGTGGCTCGAGGCGAAGAACAGGCTGCCGGCGTTGCCCCACATCGGAGCGATCGCGAAATCTGCCGGATCGGTGAGCGGCGTGAGGCTCTGCCCGTCGGCATCGAGCCGGAACACACGCTGGTTCTTGGTCCAGCGCGCGGCGAACGCGAGCTGGCTCGCGAACCCGCCAGGCCTACCGGTCAGGGCGCCGAGGAGCGCGTCGGTGATGCGGTGGGCCGTGACGCGCACGTCGCTCTTATCGACCGTGATCTTCTTCTGGTAGACGGGCTCTTTCCCGACGTTGAGGAAATACGCCAGGCCGAACACCTCGGCCTGCTTGCCCTTCGGGCGCGCCGCCACCTTCACGATCGCCTCGGCGCCGAGCTTCTGCCATTCGGCCACGTCGACCGGCTCGTCGAACGAGTAGAGGCCGGTCGGGGCCTTCGAATCCGGGATGAGCTCGAACAAGCCGGTGAGCTCGATGTCGCGCCGCACCACGGAGCGCACGATGACGTCTTCGAGATCCGAGGCGAGCGAAGGCAAGATCGCGATGCGCGGCAGCTTGTCTTGCTTGTGCCCGGTGACGAGCAGCTCGCCGAGCGCGCTCTCGTCCTGGGGAGGCGCGGCGGGCGCGGCCGCGGGTGCGGGCACCTGGGCGGTCGCCGGGGCCGGCCCGAGCAGCGCGGCGTGCGCCAACCCGAGGGTGAGGGTCAGCTTTCGAGCACCGGACTTCATTCGCATTTTTCGACCCTCGCGAGGCGGATGTTGAGGCTTGTGCCCAGGATGTCGGGGTAGAGGGGCGGCGGCGGCGGTAGCTCGGCGCCCACAGCGCCTTGCATGCTGGTTTGTACGCGCCCGTCGAACTCCGCATTCCCGCTGGCGCGGCCGACGGTGAAACCGGCCACGGAACGATCACCCCCGACGCTCACGCTCACGGAGGCGGAGAGCTTGTTCAGCTCCGCACAGGGGAGATCCGGGGGCGTGAAGCGGGCGTTGAACCAGGCCGTGAGCCTCGCCTTGTACTGCGAGACGGCGCGCGCCTTCAGCGGATCCGTTTCGGTACCCTCCTTCACGCCGTCGGGATGGCCTTCGCCCTCGACCGTCGGCGCCGCGTCGGGTGTGGCGTCGAGCAGGACTTGATCGACCTGCTTGGCGACCTCGGCATCCGGCGGCGGCGGAGGTGCCGCGTCGGGCTTCGCGAGCGCGCTGGTCGGGATCGCGTCCGGCGTCTTCTTCGCCGCCGCCGAAGGTGCGCTCTTCTCCTCGAAGCGCTGCACCGGGGGCTGCTTCTTCCACATGTCGGGCAGCTTGGTCTTCACCTTGCCGCCGAGCTTCAGGAGCGGCGTGTCGTCGAGCACGGGCAGCACCTTGATCGGGATCGCCTCGGGCGGCGCCTCCTCGTGCGGCTTGATGTGGCCGGAGCTCGCGCCCGCCGCGACCGCGAGCGCGAAGAGCGCCGCTTCGACCAGGCCGGCGCCGCCGAGTGCGAGCAGCACGTCCTGCGTCGCGAAGGCGCTCAAGCCCGTCGAGTACAGCGCGCGTGACGCCATCGGCTACTTCTTCTCTTCCTCGATCTCCGGCTCGACGAGCAGGTTCAAGGACTCCACGCCGCTGTTGCGCGCCGCAGCCACGACCGTCGCGACGATGCCGTAGCGCGCGTCCTTGTCGGCGCGGATGTAGAGCTCGCGCTCCTTCTGCACGCGCGGGTTTTCCTTCAAGGCCTGGTCGATGTGGGAGGTCACGTCCTCCTCGCCGAAGAGCACGCGCTCCTGCTTGGTGATCGAGACCAGCAGGCGCGCGTCCTTGACCGGCGTCTGGGCAGCCTTCACTTCCGGCAGATCGATGCGCAGGCCCGTCGTGAGCAGCGGGGCCGTCACCATGAACACGATGAGCAGCACGAGCATGACGTCGACCAGCGGCGTCACGTTGATGTCGCGAAACCCACGCCGCCCGCGCGAGCCGACGCTGAGCCCCACGGCTATTCCCCTCCGCCGACCGCCGGGAACGCCCCGGGGCGCCCGAGCGGAATCGGTCGCTCTCCGTCGTCCTTCAGCACCGCGACCCAGCCTTCGGCCGAAGCGTTGAGCTCTTCGAGTAGATCGCCGACGCGCTTGTCGACGTAGTTGTAGCCGATGGTGGCGGGGATGGCGGCGACCAGGCCGAACGCCGTGGCGATCAGCGCCTCGCCGATCGCGGGCGCGACGACGGGCAGCGAGGCGCTCTTCTCGACCCCGATGCGCAAGAAGGCGTCCATGATGCCCCACACCGTCCCGAACAAGCCGATGAACGGTGAGGCCGAAGCGATGCTCGAGAGCGTGGGCATGAGGACGCTCGCGCGCTGTTGCTCGGAAGCCAGCGCGCGCTTCGCGACGGCCAGCAAGAACTCCCCGGTGAGCGCCTGCCCTTGCCGGCGCCCGAGCTCGATCACGACGCGGCCCCCCGGCGAGTCGGCGTGGCGGCGAGCGAGCGCGACCAGATCGTTCGCGCGCGAGACGCCCGCCGCCTCGCGCTCGAAGCTATGGCTCTTCGAGCGCATGCGCGACAGCTGCCCGAGCTTCAAGAACCAGATGAACCAGACCGCGACCGAAGCCGAAAGCAGGATGAGCAGGACCCCGAGCACGACGCCCGACGACTGGAAGGCGAGCGCCACCGGGTCGAGGGGTGCTCGGGGGCTCGGGGTCGGCTCAACCATCGTGATCTTGGTTCAATCGCGCGCGATGCCGCGGTGCGCGGTCAGGTGCCGAGCATGATGTCGACCCGGCGGTCGCGCTCCCAGCCCGCCTCGTCCGTGCCGGTGGCGTCGAGCTCTCCGCGCGACGTGGTGGCCATCTTTGCGGAGTCGAGGCCGGCTCCGGCGATGGCACCCTTCACGTTGTCGGCACGGCGGCCCGCGAGCACCATGTTGTACTCCTCGTCACCGCGCGGATCGGCATGGCCGACCAGGCGCATCGTGCGCCCCTTGAGCGGCCCGGTCTGGAAGCACGTGGCGAGCTTCTGCAAGATCGCCTGATCCTGCGGGCGAACGTTGGCCGAGTCGTACGCGAAGTACGCGTCGGCATCGGCGATGCCGCACGCCTTCTTGATGTCGTCGGAGATCGCGATGTTCGAGCGCGTGGGCACGTCACCGGGCTTCTCGGGCTGTGGCGGCGGTGCAGCGGCGGTGGGGGCGGCGGCCGTTGGGGCCTTGGCCGGCGGTGGGGGATCCGAGCCGCACGCGGCGAGCAGGGAGAGAACTCCGAGAGGGAAAAGCAGACGATGCATGAGAATCTCCTTGCGTTGATTCCGGGATCAACTCGCTCGGGCTCTATAGCCCGGGGCTTGGGCGCTTGCGAAGCGTGAACGGGCACAATCGACCATCAGCCCGCGCTAACGCGTGCGATCGGTCCGACATTCCGCCGAAAATTCGCGCTTTTTTGCCTCACCGTCACGCCGAGCGTCCCGGGCGGACCCCGGACCCGGGCTCGCAGGGCGGCGAGCTTCAGCGCAGGGGACCGAGGTAGGCCAAGAGGCCGATGCTCCCCGCGACGAACATGGCGACGAGCACGACCCCGATCAGGCGCCCCTGTTTCCTGCGGTCGGGCGTGCGCGCTGTCTCGAGCCGAGCGAGGGCGAGCGCCGTGATGGTGGTGAGCTTCTTCTCTGCAGTCGGGCCCCGGGCGTGGTCGCCCTTCATGCCGCGGTAGCGAACGGCGGCTTCCACCAGCTGGCCCTGCTTCTGGCAGTGCTCGAGGAATGCGCGATGCGCGGCTTCGTTGTCCCAGTGGTCGAGCGCGTGCTTCCAAAGCGTCTCGAGCGCGCTGTCGGCCATCACTCGCTCGCTTCGCTCGCGGGGCTACCCGAGCCGGAGCTCCTGGGTGAGCCGCTTCGTGATCGCGAAGTAGTCGCGGCGCCCGTAAGGCTCGTTCAGGATGTGAAAATCGCGCTGACTCAGCCCGACGCAGCCGAAGCAATACGAGCAGCCGGTGAGCGACACGCAGCGCACGAGGTACGAGCTCGACGAGCAGCCCTCGCTCTCGATGCAGTGCTGGCAGCCGATCAGCCCCTTGGAGCCACGGCAGTGAGAGCTGTCGGTGCAGAGCGCGCAGCGCACGCAGAAATGGCAGCGCACGAGGCGCTCCGAATCGCGGCAGAAGGTCGAGTGAGCGCAGGACGTGCAGCGCTCGCATTCGACGCACGAATCGTTGCCGCGCTCGCGACCCAAGCCCGCCACGAGCTCCCGAAAGCGAGACTCGAAGCTGCGCGCGGAGAGCTCGTCCATGCCCCGCGTTGCGCTCAGCCGCGGAGCGCGCGCCGGAGCTCGGCCGCCGCGGTGCGGGTCGCTTCCTCGTCGGAGGTGTCTTCCAGCCGGCGCAGGCGTTGCTCGAGGACGGGACGCTTCTTGGGGGCTTCGGCGGCGAGGATCTGGGCGAGCACCGCGATGGCCCCGCGCGCCAGGCCTTCGTCCACGTGCTCGAGAAGCTGCAGCTGCACCGCTTGCTCGTGCGGGAACTCGACGCCCGCGCGCCGGCACTCGTCGGCGGCGCGGCTGATCATCGCGCGGCCCTGGCTCCCCATGAAGCGAGCCAGCAGGCGCTCGCGCTCGACGCGTGCGGCATCGGGGGAGCGCGCGGGAGCGGCGACGATGCGTGCCGCCCGGCGCGGTGGCGGGCTCGCGTTCGGGGCACTCGGCGGTGTGGGGACCGCGGCCACGCGGCTCACCGTGTCCTCGGTCACGTCGGCGCTCGTCGCGTCGACCGCTGCCGGAGCATCGGGCGGCGGTCCCAGGTCGTTCCGCGGTCGACGTGCTGCCATGACGATGGGTGGCGTCGCGGGACGCGCTGCACGCCGCGCGCCCCGCCGGTCTTCTTGGCCGGCGCGCCTCTGCCGTTCTCGCTGCATGTTGTTCTCGGTGAGCCTGCGCGCCACACCCAGCGCAACCTCATGATACCTAGGTACGAATCACTCATAACATGCCCGCGCGCAGGCTGACCATGGGGTACGCCGGAAAGCTCACGAACTCGTGGTGCCCCGGCGCCGCGCGCCCCGAGCGGCGCTCGGTTTCGCCGGTTTCCGAGCGATCTTGGGGTGTGCTGCCCGGGCTGCTCGCACTCCTCCTCCCCGCCTGCGGCAGCCCCCCGCCCGCCGCACCGCCCGCGCCCGTGGCCAGGCCCGTGGCTGGAACGCCACCCGTACGAGCTTTCGACCGCGACTGGGGTGAGCGCTCGCTCACCCGCGTGCCAGCGCGCGTCGAGCTGCCCGACGCGCGACGGTGGCATGCGCACGCGAGCGGCTCTTTCACGGTGCTCGAGCACGGGCCCACGCGTTCGACGTTCGCTCTGCGCATCGCCCGCGCGGCGCGGCTCGTTCGGCCGGAACAGTGTGAGGCGGACGCGAGACTCGCGCGACCGGGCCTGCCGACGAGTGATGCGAGCAGCGTCGTCGAGCGTCGCACGCTCGCGGCGCCGAGCGGTTTCGACACGCGCTTGGTCGTGGCCGTGGAGCCTCGCGCCGGCGGCTCGGTGTACGGCTTCGCGCTCGCGATCGGCGCCGCAACGGGTCGTTGCTACGTCGCGTGTTTCGAAACGGAGAGCGCGGGGCCCGGCGCACCCGGCGAGGTCGCCGAGCGCCTGGCGGTCGTGGTGTCCGGGGTCTTCGAGACGCTGCGCGTTCCGGGCGCCGAAGAGCGCGCCGCACCACCCGTAGGGGTTAAGTGAGTCAGGTGCCCCGAGTCCGGCCGGGCGTCATGCGGTCCTGGAGCCAAATTGCTAGTGATTCGCGGAATCCCTCGGGGATTCGACCGGATGGCCGATTTCCAAAAAATCCGCCGCCCTAGAAGTCCAGGCGCAGAGGTCTGATGACTTCGGGTCCGAAGATCGTAACTTACGCCACGATCACCGGGCGGGAGTCTGTGAAACCGCAAATTGTCCGACGTACCCACGCGATTGGCCGATCACATCAGACAGCTTCGACTTGAGACGGGACTCACTCAAGCAGAGCTAGCAGCACGCGCAGGCGTTACCGTCGAAACGGTAGCGCGCCTCGAACGAGTCCTACGCGGTCGCTCTTCGGCGAACTCCAACCCGTCCCTCGAGACGCTCGTCCGGCTGGCGGGCGCGCTCGGCGTCGAGGTCGCGGAGCTCTTGTCGGAGCCGTCGCGGCCGCGTCCGAAGGAAGATCGCATCAGCATGATCTTGCGCACTGCGAATCCCGCGACCCGCCGGCGAGTGCTGCGTGTCGCCGAGGCGCTCGTCCGCGAAGACCATGCCGAGGAACGGCCGGTAGCGCGCAAGCGCCGCTGACCGCGACGGGCTCACGGCGCCATTCGGACGGCCGCGCTTCCGTCGGGGAGCGGCGTGCTCACGCGAGCAGAGCTACGGCGCCGGCAATCTTGCGGCGCTCGCTCGGCGAGAGCGTTCCTACCGTCAAAAGCGCCAGCTGCTCGGGCCTGAAGAAGCGGCGGGCCATGGCGTGCACGGTCTCCGGTGTGACCGCTGCGAGCTCTGCGAGCCGAGCTTCGGGCGAGCGGGCGATGCCGAAGAGCTCGCTGAAACCGTAAAACGCGGCGAGCTCGGAGGGCGCGTCGTACAGCGCCTCGAGCTGAAAGCGCAGGCGCGTGCGAGCCTTCTCCATCTCGTCGGGGTGGGGGCCCGATTCGCGGAGCTCGCGACACACCGTGAAGAGCTCGCGCGTGACCTCCACGGCATGCTCGTGCGAAGAGTCTGCCGCGAGCTCGAGCAGGCCGACGTCGGTGTGGGCTTCGAACAGCGCCGACACGTCGTAGCAGAGGCCGCGGTCGTCGCAGAGCCGGTGGTAGAGCCGGGTCGACGTGCCGTCGTCGATCACGCGCAGGAGCAGCTCGGCGGAGGGCTCGCTGCGGTGCAACAGGCCGGGCGTGCGAAATGCGAGCCGGACCGCCGTCTGGCTCGACTGGTCGTGCACGTGCTCGATGCGCGGGCCGCGCAGGGCCCCCGGGGCGCGGGTGGTCGGCAGCGCGCCGCGCGGCAGGCGGAAATGCCGGCGCACGGCGGCCGCGGCGGCGCGCTCCGAGAAGCGTCCGGCGATCGTGACGACCGCCTGGCGCGTGTAGAAGCGTCGATGGCAGCGTCGGAGCGCACGCCGGTCGAAGCGCGCGAGCGTCTCGAGCGTTCCGGTGATCGGAAAGCCGAGCGAGTGGCGTGGAAAGACCACCTCACGCATCAGGTCGTCGGGCGCCGTGCGGCGCCCGCGTGCGTCCAGGCTCTCGAGGATCTCCTGCCGGACGATGCCCCGCTCGACGTCGATCGCATCGAACACCGGCTCGCGACACACTTCCCCCAAAAGCTCGAGGACGGTCACGAGCGCGTCGGGCGGCACCGTCACGGACAGCACGCCGTGGTCGGCGTACGTGGCGGCGCTGAGCGTGCCCCCGATGCGCTCGAAGGCCACGGCCTGGGCATGCGCCGAGGCATGGCTCCGCGTGCCCCGATGCAGCATGTGCTCGAGAAAATGGCTGATGCCGTTGTCGCGCGCCGTCTCGTAGCGTGAGCCGACGCGCAGGTGGACGGTCACCGACGCGGAATGCGCGTGGGGCATCGGGACGAGAACGAGCCGCGGCCCGTCCTCGATCCGCGTTCGCTTCGCTTGCGGGCGATGCATCGCGTGGGCGCTCAGTCCTCCGCCTGACTCGCCTTGGTCTCTTCGGCGAAGCGGGCGTCGATCTTGAGCTTGTTGCCGGCGGCTTTGCGCAGGTCGGCCACGTAGCGAGCGAGCGCCTCGTTCGCCTTGCCTTGCGTCATCATCGTCAGCACCGCCTGCTTCTCCTTCTCGAAGTCGGCGCGCGACGCCGGCGTCTTCTCCTTGAGCTGCAGGACGACGAGCCCGGTCGCGGTGTCGACGGGCCGCTCGTCCACGGCGTCGGGCGTCGTGAGGGCGAAGGCGCGCCCGGCCAACGAATCGTTGGCTTCGACGTCGGGCAGCGGGTTGCCGGAGACCGTGAAGGGGGCAGACACCTCGAAGCGCGGGCGATCGAGCGACAGCAGGCCGGGTGGCGCGGCCGGTGCCTTGGCGCCCGCCGCCGAGCCCCGGCGTGCGAGCTCGTCGGACAGCGCGCGCGTGACTTCCTCGAGCTTGGCTCCCGCGCGGGTCTGCTTGACGAGCTCGCTCGCGAACGCGCGCATCGATTGATCGGCGGCACTGGCGAGGTACAGGGCGCTCGCCAGCTGACGGCGCCCTTCCCGCTCGACGTTCGCGGCGGCGAGCTTGCCCTCGAGCCGCAGCACGACGAGGGTGCGCGGCGTCTCGAGCACGTCGGAGAGCGCTCCGGGGGCCAGCTTCTTGGCCGCTTCGAGCAGCGTCTCCGCGCCGAGCCCGTAGCCCGCGTGCAAGCAGCCGAGCTTGCCCCCGAACGCGGCGTTGGGCGCGCTGCTCGCTTCGCGGGCGACGGCCTCGAAGGCCTCGCCTTTGGCGATGCGCTCGCGCAGCGCCAGGAGCCGCTCCTTGACGGGCTGCTTCTCGGTGTCGAGGGCGTTCGCCGGCAACGCCAGCGTGAGCTCGCTCACCAGCGGGCAATCGGCCGTGAATTTGCCCTTCTCGGCCGTCCAGGCCTCGTCCACCTGCTTCGCGTTCTCGCCGGCCCACTTGTCGACGGCGGCGTCGCTCGCTTCGACCGCGAATTTGCCGAACCAGCTGCGCTCGAGCACGACGCTGCGGATGATCGCTTGCGAGCGCCCGCGCTCGAAGATGGCGAACGCTTCCGCGTCGGCAATCCGCGTGCGCTGGCGCACCAGATCGCGCAGCGTCTCGGCGAGCAGCTCGCGCTCCTGGGCGAGGCGAAACTCCTTCGGCCCTCGGTTCGCGAGGATACGGATCTCCTTCTCGTAGAGCGCGTAGTCGAACGCCTCGCCGTCGGTGCGACTCACCTGGAGCTGGCGCACGCCGATGGGTGTCCCCGCCTCGCAACCGTATTGTGCACGGCGGCAGAGCCCGAGCCGGTAGGCGAGCAGCTCGGCCTGGTCCGCCGGCAGCGACACGTGAGCGCGCCCCGACGTGAGCTCTCCGTCCAAGGTGTCGTCGGACATGGCGAGCCCGAGCCGCTCGGCTTCGGTAGCCAGGAGCTCTCGCTCGGCGAGCCCGTCGAGCACCTTCTTCCGCAGGCTGAGAGCGCGCGCGGCCTTCGGGTCGCTGCCCCGCATCGCGAGCCCGAGTGCGGCAAAGAAATCCTTCTGGTCGACGCAGCTGCCCGCGTACTCGACGGCGCAGGCGGTGTTCATGCTCGCGGTGGGACTGCCGCGGCCCGTCCGAAACTCGAGCGCGAAAACGACGATGATGCCGACGACGATGGCGCCAACCACGTACTTCCCCGACTCCGACCTGAAGAAATTGAGCATGCGGGCGGCGGGCAATTAGCATGCTGCCCCGGGCGGCGCGAGAGCCGCGGGAGGCACCCGCGGAGCGGGTCGTGAGATCGGCCCTAGGCCCGCTCTGCGTTTTTGTTCAGACCCATGGCGACCCGCAGCTCGCTGTAGAGCATGGCGTCCCCTGCCACCTCGACGGAGTAGGTCACCTCGTACCAGGTATCGAGGGTGCGGGTCCGGTCTCCGGGATCCGCAACCGGCACCGCCTGGGCGGAAACCTCGATATACCCGCGACTCAAGAGCTCGGCGCTCAGGCCGCGGGCCCGAGCGAACAGTCCGTCGGAGCCCTCGCCTGGAAAATTCGACGACTGGGCGCGCAGCACCACGCGAATCCCGAGTGGCTCCTCGCAGACGCCCACGCCGCTATCCATCAGCAAGTTGTCCCGAACCCGATCCGCGAGCGTGATCAGGTTGGGCGCAGTGCGATAAATCTCGAAACCCTCGGTAATGAGGGATTTCTTCAGGGTGCTGGGCGGACCGGGCATCTGCTGCACCCCCTCTAAGGGCGAAAGCAACTCTAGATTACGGACGAACGAGGCTGAGCGTTAGGCTAGGCGTCGCTGAGTCCGGAGGTCAAGGCGAAAAACCCAAGCCTCTCCGGCAATTGTGCACACTTTGCGGGGCAGCCGGGAACCCGCGTGATAAGGTCCCCGCAGGGGTTTGCAGTGTCGACCACCAAGACTCCCCCGAGCGGCACGCTCGCTGCCACGCCGCACAGCCAGCGGCGTCAGGGCGGAGGTGCCCGGACGGAGCTCTCCGAGCGGGTGACGCTCCGGTCCAACGACCTCACGGCCTCCGGCTGGACGCTGAATGTTAGCCGCGGAGGGTTGCGGGCCGTGGTCGAGCACCCGCTCGACCCGGCGCTCGAGTACCAGGTCGAAGTCGGGGACGGGCCGGCTCGACGCGCGTGCATCGCCTGGTCGAAGGGCGAGGCCGACGGGCAGATCGTGGGGCTCCGCTTTCTCGACGTGGAAGGTTCCGTCCCGCCGGAGGAATGACGGAAGCCGCACGCGTCCGGCCGGCGAGCTCCGGCAGCCCGCCGCGGTCCGTGGCCGATCTGCTCGGTCCCGGCGGACCGCTGGCCCGCGGGCTCGACGGTTACGAGGAGCGACCGGGTCAGCTCGAGATGGCGGAAGCCATCGAGCGTGCGCTCGGCGAGGAGCGCATTCTCCTTTCCGAGGCCGGAACGGGGACGGGCAAGACGCTCGCGTACCTCGTGCCCGCCATCCTGAGCGGAAAGAAAGTCGTCATCTCGACCGCGACTCGCGCGCTGCAGGAGCAAATTTTTTTCAAGGATCTGCCGCTCGTACGCCGCGTGCTCGGGCTCGGTGTCGAGGCCACGCTGATGAAAGGGCTCGGCAACTACCTGTGCCGGCGCCGCTGGGAGGAGCTCGTGAAGAGCGAGGAAGGGTTGCGTCCCGGCCTCGCGCGCGGGATCGAAACGGTGCGCTCCTGGATCGACGAGACCGAGACGGGCGACCTGGGCGAGCTGGCGGCGCTGCGCGAGGACGATCCGGTGCGGCTGGGCGCGGCCTCGTCGAGCGACACTCGCCTCGGCCCGGTGTGCCAGTATTTCGACGCTTGCTTCGTGACGCGGATGCGCCGCGAGGCCGACGCCGCGCGGATCGTCGTCGTGAATCATCACCTCTTCTTCGCGGACCTCGCGCTGCGCGGGGCGCATCCCGGGCGTGTGCTGCCTGACTACGACGCCGTCATCTTCGACGAGGCGCACCAGCTCGAGGACGTTGCCACCGAGTTCTTCGGCATCCGGGTGAGCGAGAGTCGCCTCGCGCGCGCGCTCGACGACGCCCAGCGGGCGCTGCGGCATGCGGGAGCGCTCGACGCGTTGCTCAGCGGGCGACCGAACGTCGCCGTGGATGCCGCGCGGGCCGCAACGAAGGCACTTTTCGCCGAGCTTTCGCGCGAGGTCGCTCGGGGTGAGCCGCGCACTACGCTCGAGCGCGACGTCTGGTGCGGCCGTGCCGAGCGCGCCTGGATCGAGCTCGACTCGGCTCTCGAGCGTGTCGAAGAGAGCGCGCGGGCGGCGCGGGACGAGGGCGCGTCGGCGCGCGCCACGGGTCAAACGCGCGGCGCGTTCGCCGGCGACGCGCTCGAGTCCACGGAGCGGCGCATGTCGCAGCTTCGCGAGCAGCTCGGCGCGATCGTCGACGGCGGCGCCGGTCGCGTCACCTGGCTCGAGCTCGGCGGGCGCGGAGCCACCCTGAGCTCGTCCCCCGTCGATCTGTCGTGGCTGCTGCGGCAGCGCGTGTTCGAATCCATTCCGGCGGTGGTGCTCACGAGCGCGACGCTCGCGACGCGTGCCGGCGCGGTTCGCCCGAGCGCCGGCGACCTCGAGCTGGATCCCGACGCTGCGACCCCCGCGCCCGCGAGCCCGTTCGGGTACGTGCGCTCGCGGCTGGGACTTACGGGCGACGGCCTCAGCGTCGACGAGCTCGTGGTCGCCTCGCCGTTCGACTTCGCGAAACAGGCACTTCTCTACACGCCGCGCGATCTGCCGGCGCCCTCGAGCGCCGAGTTCACGGCGCGCGCGGCGGCACGCGTGGCCGAGCTCGTCGGGATCGTCGGCGGTGGCTGCTTCGTGCTCACGACGTCACTGCGCTCGATGCGCGCGTTCCACGCCGAGCTCGTGCGGCTCCTGCCCAAGCACCGTCTGCTGCTCCAGGGCAGCGCGCCCAAGGCGACGCTGCTCGCCAGCTTCCGCGCTGCGGGCGATGCGGTGCTCGTGGCGACGCAGAGCTTCTGGGAGGGCGTGGACGTTCCCGGCCGCGCGCTGCGCCTGGTCGTGCTCGAGAAGGTGCCGTTCGCGGTGCCCACCGATCCAGTGATTCGCGCACGGTCGGCCGTGCTCGAGGCCGAGGGCAAGA
>Ga0315912_10004840_pt1 | contig 12543 bp, 10 predicted proteins | sample VfabasoilMG_FD_204469 | JGI IMG/M metagenome (GOLD analysis project Ga0315912, IMG submission 204469) | Garden soil microbial communities collected in Santa Monica, California, United States - V. faba soil | ecosystem: Environmental > Terrestrial > Soil > Garden | place: USA: California... | reverse complement strand
AGTCTCGATCGACAGCGCAAGAATCGCATCCGAGGTGCCCGTAGGCGGATCGGAATAACCGTTGCCCGTCGCCACGTAGATGAGGCCACGCTCCGCGTCGATCGTCGGCGCGCTCCAGATCGGCACGCCTGCGGGACCCCAGAGCGGCTTGCCGGTGCTGCTCGTGCCGCGGCGTTCGGACGCAGGGATCGTGTAGGTCTTCCAGACAACTTCCCCGGTCTCCGCGTCGATCGCGGTCAGGCTGCCGCGGAAGGTGCAGCATTCGTAGTCCGGGCTCGAAGACGCGGTTTCCTCCGAGACGCCGGAGACCGGCACGTAGAGGCGGCCCTCGTGCAGCGTCGGTGAGCCGGTGCCGCGCGCGGCCGGGTGCTCGTCGACCTTGCGCGACCAGATGAGCTGGCCCGATTGCGCGTCGACCGCGTACGCCTTCGCAGCCGCATCACTGAAGTAGATTGCAGTGCCGCCCGCGTAGGGCCCGACGGAAATGGCGCTGCGCACGAAGGCTTCGGCTGCGAACGCCCAGTAGACACAACCGCTCGCGGCATCGAGCGCGTAGACGTCCCCGGCCTGGCTGCCCATGAAGACCCGCCCGCCGACAACGGCCGCCTGCGAGCGCGACTGCTGCGTATTGGGAATGCCGAAGGCCCATTTCAGAGTCAGTCGGCCGACGTCGCGCGCCGTGATCCCCGCGGCAGCCTGGAAACGCGAGTTCGAAGCGTCCGGGCCCCAGCCGTTCCAGACTCCGCTTGCGGCGAGGTCCGGCGGAAACGGCGCGCGCTCGCAATTGCCCTGTTCGAAGCGCTCGATGCGCGCCGAGATCGGGGCACCGGCGATGTACTCCGCAACCGCAACGCGCTGTCCCGCGCTCAGGGCCTGTCCCTGCAGGCGCATCGGACCGGCCGTCAGCGCGGCGACGATGCTGTCGGCGCTGAGCCCGCGCAGCACGTCGATGCCGGGCACAGTCTCATCTGGGGGTTCGTTGTGACAGGCGGCGCACAGGGTCTGGTAGCTCTGCTCGCCTGCGCCGGTTTGCGCCGTCGCCGTTGCCGACAGTAGCGCGCTCAAGACAAATCCGATCGACGTGTTGTTCTTCATCGGCCAATTCTCGGGCCAAGCTGTCGCGAGCCGCAACCGGTTCCCGACCTTGCTGTCATAACAAAACTAAAGGCGATCGGGCGCACGGATTTAGACTCGATCCATTGCTCGTCGCCGAAGGTTTTTGGTTTAATGCCTTGCCGGCGCGCAGGCGCCCGGAGAGGTTTCCGATGTTCATCGGCAAGCGACATCTGCCGCGACGCAGCTTCCTCAAGGGGGCCGGTGCGACCCTGGCCCTGCCGCTGCTCGACGCGATGACTCCGGCCTTCGGGCAGGCCGCCGTAACCGGCCCGCGCATCGGCTTCGTCTATTTCCCGCACGGCGCGATCATGAACCAGTGGACGCCCGACTCGACGGGACGCGGCTTCGAGTTCAAGCCGACGCTCAAGGCCCTCGAACCCTGGCGGAATCGGCTCAGCATCGTCAGCGGCCTGCACCACAAAGCCGCCGACTCCACAGCCGTACACAGCTTGAGCCCGACGACCTGGCTCAGTGGCGTGCGGCCGAAGCCGACCCAGGGCGTTGACGCTGTCGCGGGCGTGACAGCCGACCAGATCGCCGCCCAGGCCATCGGCCAGGAAACGATACTGCCCTCGCTGGAACTCGCGACCGAAGACCATTCCGGCCTGATCGGCGCCTGCGATCGCGATTTCGGCTGCATTTATATGAATACCCTCTCCTGGCGCACGTCGGACTCGCCGATGCCCATGGAGATCAACCCCCGCAAGGTCTTCGAGCGCATGTTCGCCCAGGGCGGCAGTGTCGAGTCGCGCCTGCGGCGCCAGCAGGAGGATCGCAGCATCCTCGACACCGTCGGCACCGAGGCGGACAGCCTCAAGGCCACGCTCGGCGCGCACGATCAGGCCAAGCTCGACCTCTACCTCGACAGCATCCGCGAGATCGAGCGCCGCCTCGACCTCGCCGAGACGCAGCTCCGCACGAATCCGGACATGAGCGTTCCCGAAGCGCCGGCCGGCATTCCTTTCGTATACGAGCAGCACGTCGACATGATGTTCGACCTGATCAGGCTCGCCTATGAAGCGGACGTCACGCGCGTCTTTACCTTCATGATGGCGCGCGAGATCAGCAACCGCACCTATCCGCAGGTCGGCGTCACCGAGGGCCACCACGCCGTGTCGCACCATGCGAACCGCCCGGAAAAGATCGACTGGAACGCGCGCATCCAGAGTTACCATGTCGGTCTGTTCGCGAAGTTCCTCGAGAAGCTCGACGCGACGCCGGACGGCGACGGCAGCCTGCTCGACCACAGCCTGCTGCTCTACGGCAGCAACATGAGCAATAGCAATGCTCACGATCACTACCCGCTACCGAACGTTCTCGTCGGCGGCGGGAGCGGTCGCCACTTGGGCGGCCAGCACATCAAGGAAGTCGACCACACGCCGATGACCAATCTGATCCTGACGATGCTGCACAAGTCGGATGTTCCGCTCGAATCGCTCGGTGACAGCACCGGCACCGTCGCCGGTATCTGAGATGACCCGTTCCCCAGTCGGGCTCCGGTCGCGAGTCAGCGTTTCCGGCGTCGCCCGGCTCGCGGCTCTTGGCCTCGTGCCCGCGCTCGGCCTGCTGACGACGCAGAGCATCCTGCCGACGCAGAGCGCCGTGGCGGCCGAAGTTCCTGCGCTCGTCGCGGCCGTCGAGAGCGGCGATCGGCAACAGGCGATCGCCCTGCTCGAGTCGCACGTTAATGTCACGGTGCCGTCTGCCGATGGCACGACGGCGCTCCACTACGCGGTCCTCCAGAACGACATCGACCTCGCCCGCCGCCTGCTCGGCGCCGGTGCAGACCCTTCCGCCGCCAATCGCTACGGCGTCACGCCGCTGCACCTCGCGGCGCTGAATGGCAGCGCCCCGATGATCGGACGCCTGCTCGATGCCGGCGCCGATGCCGGTGAAGCCGGCAGTGAGGGCGAGACTGTACTCATGACTGCGGCGCAGACCGGGGTCGTCGCGGCGGCCGATGTGCTGCTCGAGCATGGTGCCGACGTCAACGCGCGCGAGCTCTGGCACGGCCAGACCGCGCTCATGTGGGCGGCCGCCGAGGGTCATCCGGCAATGGTCCAACGACTCATCGAGGCCGGCGCCGAAATAGACGCCGTCAGCAATGTAGTCGAGTGGGAACGGCAGCGATCCGACGAGCCGCGCGACAAATGGCTGCCGCCGGGCGGCATGACCGCGCTGCTCCTCGCGGCGCGTGAGGACTGCGCCGCCTGCGTGCCCGTCCTCGCGGCGGGCGGCGCCAATCTCAACGCGACGTCGGCCGAAGGCATCAGCGCCGTCGTGCTCGCGCTGATCAACGGCCATTACGACACCGCGATGGTGTTGCTCGAGGCAGGAACCGACCCGAATCTCTACGACTACACCGGCCGCGGCGCGCTCTATGCCGCCGCCGATTTCAATACGATGCCGGTCTCGAACCGCCCGTCGCCCGACATCCTGCCCAACGAGCATTCGGCACTCGACGTCATGGCACTCGCGCTCGAGAAGGGGGCCGACGTCAATGCAGCGATGACCGCACAGTCGCCCTATCGCAGCAAGATCGATCGCGGCAACGACACGGTGCTTGGCGCCGGGACCACGGCACTGCTGCGCGCGGCAAAGTCGGCCGACCTGCCCGCCATCGAGTTGCTGCTCGCTCACGGCGCCGACGCCACCCTGACTACGCGCAGTGGCGTCAATGCACTGATGCTAGCGGCGGGCGTCGGCACGGCCGAGCAGGACACGACGGGCCGCTACAAGACCGAGACCGACATCGTGCGAACCATCGACCTCATGCTCGCGCGAGGCCTCGATATCGATGCTGTCGATCGCGGCGGGCGCACTGCCCTGCACGGCGCGGCACTCCAGGGCTATGATGTCGTTGTCGCGGCGCTCGTCGAGCGCGGGGCCAATCTCCTCGCTCAGGACCGCAACGGCTACACTCCGCTCGATACCGCGCGGGGGCTCGCCGGAGGCTTCGGCTTCAGCGGCGAGGAAGGGCGGCTCAACCAGAGCACGGTCGAGCTCATCGAAAAACTGCTCGGAGAAAACCAATGAAAGGGAGCGCAGACGTCGTCGCCGTGCTCAACCACGCGCTCTACAACGAGCTCACGGCAATCAACCAGTATTTCCTGCACTCGCGCATGCTGCGCAACTGGGGCGTGAGCCGGCTGGCGAACTACGAACACAAGGAGTCGATCGACGAGATGAAGCATGCCGACAATCTCGTCGAGCGCATCCTGTTCCTCGAAGGCCTGCCGAACCTGCAGGACCTCGGCAAGCTGCTGATCGGCGAGAACGTCCGCGAGATCCTCGAGTGCGACCTCAAGCTCGAACGCGACGCCCTGCCCGTGCTGCGCGAAGGCATCGCGCTCTGCGAGCGCGAATCAGACTATGTGTCGAGGGAGCTGCTCGAGGAGATCCTCGAGAGCGAGGAAGAACACATTGATTTCATCGAGACCCAGTTCGATCTGATCGACCGAATGGGAATCGAGAACTACATTCAGCTGCAGAGCTCTCCCGCCGGAGACTGAGCGGAAGCTGTCGAGCGGTGGACCTCGTCGACGAGCTGCGAGGCGAAGCTGAGGCAGCGCCCGCACCGGGCCGGCTTGCCGAGCTTGCGGTAGATCTCGCGCGCGCAGCGCAAGCCCTCGGCCGCCACGGCACGAATCTCGCTGTCCCGATGCCCGTTGCAGATGCAGACGTACATGGGCGCGTACTGTATACGAATGAGAATGATTGTCAATTGCACGCGTCACAGTTCCGCCCGACCCGCGCCGTTGCTGCCTTTCAGGGCGGTTTCGCCTCGGCGATCAGGCCTGGCAACTCACTCATCCGCGTAAAAGTCCGGGCTCCGGCGGCCTCGAGCTCGCCAGCGTCGATGTGGCCCGAGCCCACATAGCCGAAGACGCGCATTCCCGCCGCGACGGCACCCTCAACGCCCTTCGGTGAGTCCTCGACGACGAAGGCTCGGGCCGGCGCTACGCCGAAATCCCGCGCCGCTGCCAGGAACAGATCGGGCGCGGGCTTGCCGCGCAGCCCCGACTCGGGCGAGTAGAGTTTCGGGCCGAAGCGCTCCAGCAATCCGGTGACCCCAAGGGTCGTCTGCATCTTGCGCACCGGGCCGTTCGAGACCACGCATGCCGGGACCGTCAGCGCCTCGAGGACGTCGACGATGCCCTCGACCGCGCGCACGGGTTCCGAGCGGAATCGGGCATAGAGCCGTTCGCGCCACTCGGGAAAGAAATCCTTCGGCAAGGGCCGCCCGAGCAGGCCTTCGATAACGACCACGTTCTGCTCGAGCGAGTTGCCCATGAAAAGACCCATCGCCTGCTCGAGGTCGAGGTCGATTCCGAACAGGCGAAGCTCCTCGATCAGCACCTGGTGCGCGAGTGGCTCGCTGTCGACGAGCACGCCGTCGCAGTCGAAGATCGCAAGCTCCCAGCCGGCAGCGGCGGTCGCAGGAGGCGGCGCGGGTCGTTTCATGCGTGCGTATTGTGAACCGCTGTTGCTAGAATCGGAAAGAAAAAGAAGGCAAGGCCTCATGCAGCGATATATCGCGGCGATCGATCAGGGAACGACGAGCACGCGCCTGATCCTGTTCGACCGCGACGGCAACGCGGCCGCCGTCGGGCAGAAGGAGCATCGGCAGATATTCCCCCGCCCCGGCTGGGTCGAGCACGATGCAGCCGAGATCTGGCGCAATACGCTCGAGGTTGCCGGCCAGGCGCTCACCGCCGCCGGCGCCACTGCGCGAGACATCGCGGCAATCGGCATCACCAATCAGCGCGAGACCACGGTCCTGTGGGACCGGCGCACGGGCGAGCCCGTGCACAACGCCCTCGTCTGGCAGGACACGCGCGTCGAAGATCTCGTGCAGCGCTATGCCGCCGAGGGCGGACAGGACCGTTTTCGCGCACGGACCGGCTTGCCGCTCGCAAGCTACTTCAGCGGCCTGAAGCTCCGCTGGCTGCTGGACAACGTGCCCGGGGCCCGGCAGCGCGCCGCGGCCGGGGATCTCGCCTTCGGCACGATCGACAGCTGGCTCGTCTGGAACCTCACGGGCGGCCCCCGCGGCGGAAAGCACTTGACCGACGTCACCAATGCGAGCCGAACCCAGCTCATGGACCTCGGCGCGCTGGCCTTCAGCGCCGAGCTCATCGATGCCTTCGAAATTCCGCGGGCCGTGCTGCCCGCGATCGTGCCCTCGAGCCATGTCGCGGGCGAAGCCACAGTCGCCCCGTTCGCCGGCATCCCGATCGCCGGCATTCTGGGCGACCAGCAAGCCGCGCTCGTGGGCCAGACCTGCTTCAGTCCGGGTGAGGCCAAGAACACCTACGGCACGGGCTGCTTCCTGCTGCTGAACACGGGGCCGAAGCCCGTCGCTTCGCGAGCCGGGTTGCTGACGACCGTCGCCTATCAGCTCGCCGGGCAACCGGCCATCTACGCCCTCGAGGGCTCCGTCGCCATCACCGGGGCACTCGTGCAGTGGCTGCGCGACAACCTGGGACTCATTCGCAAGAGCGGCGAGATCGAGGCCCTCGCGCGAGAAGTCGCGGACAACGGCGACGTCTATTTCGTCCCCGCGTTTTCCGGGCTCTACGCGCCCCACTGGGACTCGAGCGCCCGCGGCATCGTCGCGGGCCTGACCCGCTACGCCACGCGCGCCCATATCGCCCGCGCCGCGCTCGAGGCAACGGCGTTCCAGACGGAGGAAGTCGTCGCAGCCATGGCGCGGGACGCCGGGATTCCGCTCAAGGAACTGCGCGTCGACGGCGGCATGATCGCGAACGATCTGCTCATGCAGTTCCAGGCCGACATCCTCAACGTACCGGTCCTGATCCCGAAGACCGCCGAAACCACGGCGCTCGGCGCGGCCTACGCCGCGGGACTCGCCGTCGGCTTCTGGCCCGACACGCAGGCACTCAAGCAAAACTGGTCGCTCCTCCGCCGCGTCGATCCGAGGATGGCGGAAACCGAAAGAAATCATTTGCTCGCCGGCTGGCGGCGAGCCGTCGACAAGTCGCGAGGCTGGATCCAATGAGTGCTTTTCTCGGCGAGTTTCTGGGAACGATGACGATGATCCTGCTCGGCAATGGCGTCGTCGCGGGCGTGTTGCTCAAGGATACCTACGGCGAGAATTCGGGCTGGATCGTCATTACGACAGCGTGGGCCTTCGCCGTCATCTGCGGCGTGCTCGTCGCGGTAGTCATCGGCAGCGACGCACATCTGAATCCCGCGATTACGGTCGGCGTCGCCATCGCCACGGGCGATTGGACGCAGGCGCCTACGTATATTCCAGCCCAAATGCTCGGAGCCATGGCCGGGGCAACCCTCGTCTGGCTGCATTATCTGCCGCACTGGGCACGGACCGATGACAAGCTGCGCAAGCGCGGCTGCTTCTGCACGTCGCCGGCCATCCGGCATATTCCGTCGAATCTTCTGAGCGAAATCATTGGCACCTGCCTGCTCGTCTTCGTCGCCGCGGTGATCTTCTCGGGGCGCCTCGCACCTGACGGGCTCGCTCCGGGTTTCGGGCCCTTCCTCGTTGGCATCCTGGTCTGGGGCATCGGCCTCTCACTCGGCGGCACCACCGGCTATGCAATCAACCCGGCTCGCGATCTCGGTCCGCGCGTCGCGCATGCGCTGCTGCCGATCGCCGGCAAGGGCGCTTCCGGCTGGGACTACGCGGCGGTACCCGTCGTCGGCCCGCTCATCGGCGCGATCCTCGGCGGGCTCGCGGTAAACATCGCGAACCTCTAAGTCTCGACCGGCGGATCGCTCGAGGTATCGGGTACACTGGCGGCTCGATTTCGGGGGATGCATTCGATGTCGGGCACACCGGCACCATCGGGTTTTGAGCCGCCGAGCGGCAGGAGCATCTTGATCGGCACGGGCGTTGCGCTCGTCGTCGCCATCATCGTGCTGATCGCAATCGTCTGGCCCGCCGAGTACGGCAAGGATCCGACGGGTATCGGCGCTCTGCTCGGCATCGAGGGCATGAGCACGGCGGCGACCGAGACGATCGAGATCGTCGACACCATCGGCGGCAACGAAAGCATCCGCGAGGTCGAGATCCCCGATTTCGGCGAGCCCGTGCCGCTGCCGAACCCGAACGTATCCCAGGTCGAAGAGACCGCGCCCGCGAGCCGTACCGTCACCCTCACTCTCGATCCCGAGGGCGAGACCGAGATCAAGACGGTGCTCCGCGAAGGCAAGATGATCGTCTACGACTGGCGTGTCGATCGGGGTGAGCTTTACTCTGATTTTCATGGACATAACCCTGAATTCGGACCCGATTTCTGGGTTCGTTATCGCGAGGACCAGCAAGGCGCGCCGAGCGGCAGCGGCTCGCTGGTCGCCCCCTTCGCGGGCGAGCACGGCTGGTATTGGGTGAATATCAGCGACCACCCCGTGACCGTGACGCTCACGGTTACCGGTTACTTCGACGACATCGTCGACTACAGCGACAGGTTCTAGGACACCCGCCAACCGAAGCGCGGCGTCGCGACCAGAAACAACGGCAGCGGAGACTCCCGATGGACCAGATCTACACCCCGATTGCGGACAGCCTTGCCTGGTCCACCGTGGCCGCATCGCTACCGATTCTGGTGCTCCTGCTCCTCATCGGCGTGCTGCGCAAGCCCGCATGGATCGCTGCCATCGCAGGGCTGGTCACGGCGCTGGTCGTCGCCATCGTGGCGTACTCGATGCCGGCCGACCTCGCGATGAGCTCGGCCGCCATGGGCGCGGCTTTCGGTCTCCTGCCGATCGGCTGGATCGTCTATTGGGCCGTCGTGCTCTACCGGCTGACGCTCGACACCGGCAACTTCGAGATCATCAAGGACTCGATTGGCGGTCTGACGACCGACCGGCGTCTGCAGGCCATCCTCATCGCGTTTGCGTTCGGCGCATTCATCGAAGGCGCGGCGGGCTTCGGCACACCGGTCGCAGTTGCGGCCGCAATGCTCACGGGTCTCGGCTTCTCGCCATTCTTTGCTGCCGGCATCTGCCTGCTCGCCAACACGGCGCCAGTCGCGTTCGGCTCGATCGGCATCCCGGTCGTCACGCTCGCGAGCGTCACCGGCTTGCCCGAGGCCGAGCTCAGCGCCTGGGTCGGCCGCATCTGCGCGCCCGTGTCGGTCTTCATTCCGGCCTATCTCGTGCTCGTGATGGGCGGCGGCAAGGCGCTCAAGGGCGTGGTCCCGGCCGTGATCGTCTGCGGCGTGGCATTCGCCGCAACGCAATTCTTCATGTCGAATTTCGTCGGCCCGCAGCTCGTTGACATCGTCTCGGCGCTCGCGGCCATCCTCGCGTCGATCGTGCTGTTCAAGGTCTGGCAGCCAAGCGACCATTTCGTGCTCGACAGCTCCGTGCTGACTCAAGCCGGAACCGCGGTGGTCAGGAAGCACGGCCTGGGCCGCACGATGCTGGCCTGGTCGCCATACCTGTTCCTGGTGTTCTTCGTGTTGCTCTGGGGCATGCCGGCCATCGAGTGGCTCGGCACACCCACGATCAAGTCGATCCTCGACAGCTGGGTGCTCGGCCCGGTGAGGACTTTCGTCGCGATCCCGTGGCCGGGTCTGCACAACGAAATCATGCAGTTCGCACCAATGGTCGCGAGTCCCGCGCCGAAAGCGGCCATATACAACCTGAACTGGCTGTCGGCAGCGGGCACGGCCTGCGCCCTGGCGACGATCGCCGCCGGGTTCGTACTGCGAGTCGGGTTTGGGACCTATTTGCGCCTCCTCTGGACCGTGCTGAAGCAACTCGCTTTCTCGCTGCTGACGGTCGCCTGCGTCCTCGGCCTCGCGTACGTGATGAACTACAGCGGCGCGGTGGTGACGCTCGGCATGGCGTTCGCCGCCACCGGCGCGTTATTCCCGTTCTTCAGCGGCATGCTGGGCTGGCTCGGCGTGTTCCTGACCGGCAGCGATACCTCGGCGAATGCCCTGTTCGGCAGCCTGCAGGTCGTGACCGCCAACAGCCTCGACTACGACGCGACCATCATGGCCGCATCGAACTCCTCGGCCGGCGTGATGGGCAAGATGATCAGCCTGCAGAGTATCGCTGTCGCAGTCGCCGCGACTGGCATGGCGCGCGCGCAGGAAGGGCATCTCTTCCGCTTCACGATCAAGCACAGCATTTTCCTCGCATGTGTCATGAGCGCGATTGCCGCACTGTACGCCTACCTGGCGTAGGGGCGCGAAAAGATTAGGGGTCAGAGCCCTTTTCCCTGGCGCTGTCGCCAGCATCCCGGGCTTGGATCAACAGGCAGGCGAGGGCGAGTTCCGCAGCGCGCCGCTTCGGCGCGCGAGGATGTCAGTGAAGGAAAAGGGCTCTGACGCCTATTGTTTCGCGCGCGAGATCTTGGCGGCGAGGTAGAAGTCGCTTTCGGTGAGGCCGTTGATCTTGTGGGTCCAGATCACGACCCTGCACTTGCCCCAGGCGACGTGGAGATCTGGATGGTGCGCCTGCTCCTCGGCGATGGCGCCGACGCGGTTGGCGAACTCAAGTGCGCCGGCGAAATCGCCGAAGGCGTACAGGCGCGTGAGATGGCCGCCTTCGTCCAGCTGCCAGCCGCCGCCGAGCTCCGCGAGCAGCTCGGAAGTCCGCGCGGCCGCCAGCGGCGGGACGCCGCCGCGGCAGGGAATGCATTGCTTGTCCGCCAGACTCAAGCCGACGTCTCCTTCAGTCAACGGCGCGGACACATCCGCGCCGCGCGCGCCCTGGAGCCGCACTAGATCGTGAATCCCTCTCTCGTCAGCGGCATCGTCCGCACGCGGTGCCCCGTCGCAGCGTAGATCGCGTTGCAAATCGCCGGAGCTGCCGGTGGAAACGCCGGCTCGCCAATGCCTGTCGGCGGGTTGTCCGACTGAATCATGTGCACCGAGACCTCCGGCGCCTGGCGCATCCGCAGCAGCGGATAGCGATCGAAGTTCCGCTGCTCGACGCGGCCGCCCTCGAAGGTGATCTCGAGGCCCATCAGCGTGGAGAGCGCGTCGACGACCGAGCCCTGTGCCTGATTCTCGGCGCCGCTCATGTTGACGATCGGCCCGATGTCACCGGCCACGGTGACCTTGTGCACCGTGACCTTGCGATTGCTGTCGACGCTGACCTCGGCGACCTCGGCGAAATGGCCGGCATGGCTGAAGTGGAATGCGAGGCCGAGACCGCGCCCGGCAGGCAGCGACCGCCCCCAACCCGCTTCAGCAGCCGCGAGCCGGATGACCGCTTGCGCACGATCGCGATTCGCGCCGCCGGCGCCGAATCCGCCGCCGCGTCCGCCGCGACCGGCGCCGGGTGCCGGCAGCCCGTCAAAGACCTCGAGCAGAAACTCGAGATGATCGCGACCCGCCGCAACGGAGCATTCATGGAGGAAAGACTGTATGGGGAATGCCAGCGCGCTCGAGCCCGGCGCACGCCAGTAACCCGAAGGAATCCCCGACGGCAGCAGGCTCTGCGTCACGCGCGCATTCGCCACGGCATTCACCGGAAACTCACTGCCGGTCAGATTGGCCGCGACGATCGGCCGGCCGTTGCGTCCGAAGCTGATGAAGTGGTTTTGCCAGGCAGACAGCTTGCCCTGCGGGTCGATCGCGGCCTTGAACGAATGGAATCCGCCCGGCCGGTAATAATCGAAGCCCATGTCGTCTTCGCGCGACCACTGCGCCTTGACGGGGACGCCGAGCTCGCGCGCGATCCAGGCCACCTCGCAGACGCTGTCGTTGGCGAGGCGACGGCCGAATCCGCCACCGCCGCGCAACTGATGCAGCGTTACCTTGTCGGCCGGCAGGCCGAGCATGCTCGCAACGGCCGGTATCGCCATGCTGGGCGTCTGCGTCGGTGCCCAGATCTCGATCGAATCGCCCTTGAACCAGGCCGTGCAGTTCTGCGGCTCGAGGTCGGCGTGCGAAACGAACGGATACGTGTAGAAACCTTCGGCAGTCGCGCGCGCGCCTGCAAACGCAGCGTCAACGTCACCCTTGCTTGCGAGCGACTCCGCGCCGACGCTGTGACCCAACTCCGTCGCCTGGGCGACAGCTTCGGACCAGCTGTCGCGCGCTCCGCTGCTCGCGTCCCACTCAACCTCGAGCGCTCGCGCCGCCTGGAACGTCGCCCAGGTCGTGTTGCCGATGATGGCGATGCCGGGTAGCAGCGCGCCGGCGTTGAAGCTGAGCTCGATCGCATCGCCGACACCGTTGACGATGAAGGCGTCGCGAATACCCGGCAACGTCTTGACGTGATCGAGATTCGCCGAGACGGGCCGGGCACCGATCGTCGGCGACTTGACGAGTGTCGCGTAGACCATGCCGGGCAGCTGTTGATCGATGCCGTACAGCGGCTGGCCGGTGACGATCTTCTCGTTGTCGACGCCGCCGATACGTCGGCCGAGCAGCTTCCACTGCGAACGATCCTTGAGCACGAGTGACTGCGGTGCCGGCACCG
>Ga0315912_10004839_pt1 | contig 12547 bp, 11 predicted proteins | sample VfabasoilMG_FD_204469 | JGI IMG/M metagenome (GOLD analysis project Ga0315912, IMG submission 204469) | Garden soil microbial communities collected in Santa Monica, California, United States - V. faba soil | ecosystem: Environmental > Terrestrial > Soil > Garden | place: USA: California... | reverse complement strand
AAAGCAGCGCGTCATCAAGGAATCGGAAGCCAACAGGCAGCAGCAGATCAACGAGGCCGCCGGCGAGGCGGAGGCGATTCTCGCCGTCGCAACGGCGACGGCCGAAGGCTTACGGCGCGTCGCCGACGCCGTGGCGTCGCCGGGTGGCCGCGAGGCCATGCAGCTGCGCGTCGCGGAGAACTACGTCGCGCAGTTCGGCAACTTGGCGCGCAACTCGAACACGCTGGTGATCCCGGCGAACGTCAGCGACATCGCGGGCATGATCGCGATGGCGATGAAGGTCTTCGATCAGAGCCGAGCAACGGGCCCAGCGCCGCCCGCCGCGCGCTAGCGGCCCCGCTTCTTCGCCTTTTTCTTCGTCGCCTTGGCTTTGGGCTTGGGCTTGGCCTTAGGCTTAGGTTTGGCCTTGGCGGGCTTGCGTGCCGTCGGTTTTTTCTTGGCCGCAGCCTTCTTCGGCGTCTTTTTCGGCGCCGGCTTCGCGGTCTTCTTCTTCGCAGCGGCCTTCTTCGGCGCGGGTGGCTTCGCCGCGGCCTTCGCAGGCGCCGGAGCCTTCGAGGTTTTCTTCACGGGTTTCTCGGCCGCAGCCGGCGCGGAGGCTTGTGCGGATCCTTTGTGCAGCGCGAAGAACGCGCCGTGCGGGTCCATGAGCTGCGCGATGCGATCGCCGCCCGGCACGTCCATCGGGGTCATCAGCACCGAGCCTCGCGCGGTCTTGGCTTTCTCGACCGTGCCCTCGAGGTCCGCGACGCTGACGTAACCGAGCCAGTAGGCGACGCCGGGCTTCCCTCGCGCGCCTTTGTCGAACATGCCGCCGAGCTGTCGGCCTTTGCGACCGAAAACCAAATACATGCCCATCGGGCCCATGTCGGTTTGCGACACCTCGTCCCAGTCGAATAGCGCGCCGTAAAAGCCGAACGCGATGCCGGGCGCGACGGTCGTCGCGAGCTCGTGCCACGAGAACTCGCCGATGCCCGGCGCCGTATCCGGTTGGGACATGGGCGAGGAGTGGATGCCGAACCGCGCGCCCTGAGCGTCGAGCAGGATCGCGTAGCGGCCGCCGTTCGGCAGCGGGCTCGGCGCCGTCTCGATGCGGCCGCCGAGCCGGGTCGCGGCCTCTGCGGTCTCGTCGACGCTCTGCGTCGAGATGTACGGCACCCATTGTGGCGTGCCGCCGCGCGACTGGACGGGCGCGCCGATCGGCCCGTTCGGCGCGAGGAACATCACGTAGTTCGCGTCCTGCTCCCAAGCTTGCGACTTCCAGCCCACTGCCTTGGAGTAGAACTCGTGCGCGCCCGCCGGGTTCGGCGTGTACAACTCGTGCCAGACGAATCGGCCGCGAACGTTGACGTCTGCCATGCGATCCTCCGCTGAAGCTCGAGGTGAGGGCGAGCGCTACGCTTGCGCTGCGCTGCCCTGATCCTGATCTTGCGTGGCGCGCGACGCAAGCGCGCGAACGCGCTCGCGAGGTTGCCTCGTCGCTTCAGACGAGCGGCGTGAGCAGTGCCCTACCGATGCTGCGCCAGAGCTCCGTCTCGCCGAACGGCAGCCGCGCGAGCGCTACGGCCATGATGGCGGCGCCGATCCAGTAGACGCGGTGAACGTGCCCGAGCTTCACGCGGTCGTAGACCATTCCGGCGATCACGGGCGAGTACCAGATCGCGATCTGAATGGGCGTGCTCACGATGTACTGGAGCCGGAACGCGCCCGCGAACATGATCGCGACGCACGCGAGCAGGATCAGGCGCTTGTGGACTTCGGGATTGCGTCTCGCGGCGACCGCCGCGCCGAAGAAGCCGCCGAAGAGCACCATGTCGCCGAGCGGGATCGTCAGGAAAGTCGCCGCCCGGTCCATATCCCACTCGCCCGTGCGCACGTGCAGCGCCGTCGCGTAGAACGTCATGATGAGCCCGACGACGAAGAGCAGCGCGCCGTACGCGACGCCGAATGTGCCGACACGCTTGTGCAGCGCAATCTTTCCGCGCGCCCCGAGCACGGCTTGGCAGACCAGCAGCACGAGCCAGCCGAGAAAGACGGCGCCGTGCAGGTGGAAGAACCAGGGCCGCGGCGGGCCCACGGCCATGTTGAAGAACGACGGGCCGAACCCGGCCAGCACGATCGCCACGATCAGCAGCGATGCCCCGACGTAGAACCCGGTGCGGGATTTCGCACGCGAGCGCAGCAGAGAACCCTCGACGACCACCGTTGCCATGATCAGCCTCCCCTGTTCGTGCCCGAACGGCGGCGCAAAGTACGCCGGCGGCGAGCAGGCGGGAATGCGCAGCGTTGCACTCTCGTGCTGCAAAAATGCAGTATGGGGCGATGCAGTGGGACGACTTGCGCTACGTCCTCGCGGTCGCGCGCGCCGGCTCTGCGCTGCGCGCGGCCGGCGCGCTCGGCGTCAATCAGACGACGGTGCTACGCCGGCTCGACGCGCTCGAGACGGCGCTCGGCGTCGCGCTGTTCGAGCGCAGCACCTCGGGCCATGTGCTCACGCGCGCCGGGCGCATCGTCGCCGACGCCGCCGAGCGCATCGACGAGCACGCGCGCAGCCTGGAAAGCACGCTTGCCGCGCAGCGCCGCACGGTCGCGGGCTCAGTGCGGTTCACGACGAGCGAAGTCTTGGCCGGCCGGTTGATCACACCGTGCATGCGCGCGTTCCACGGCCTCTATCCCGCCATTCCGGTGGAGATCATCGCGACCGACGACAGGCTCGACATCGCGCGCGGCGAGGCCGACGTGGCGCTGCGCGCGGGCGCGCGGCCCGAAGGAGCGGGCATCGTCGCGCAGCGCTTGCCGGACCTCGATTGGACGGTGTATTGCAGCCGTGGTTATGCGGCCGAGCGCGGCCTGCCGGATACGCGCGACGCGCTGCGCGGCCACGACGTCGTCGGTCTCGAAGGGCGGATGGGGCAGCTGCCCGGCTGGCGCTGGCTCGCTGCGGCGACGCCCGGCTCGGCCGTGCCCGTGCGCAGCAACAGCTTCGTGAGCCTCGTTTCGAACCTCAAAGCCGGGCTCGGTCTCGGGGCGCTGCCGACGATCATCGGCGACGCGGAGCCCGAGCTCGTGCGTTGTTTGCCGCCGCCGCCGGAGATCAAGGCCGAGCTCTGGCTCATCGTCCGCGAGGAGCAGAAGGCCGAGCCCCACGTGCGTGCATTCACCGAGTTCATCGCGAACTACGTGCGCGCGACCTGCGCCCACGAGCCCGGCCACTCATAGCGTCGAACCGACGTCCGTTACGTCGGACGACTGTGATCGGCGTCGCGGCTTTGGGGGTGCCAAACCGGTACTATTCACTTCACCTTTTACCTAAGCCAGCCAAACGGTTCTCCGAGGCGCAGGGACGCAGCCAGATGACAATGAACACGACGCTGGTGATCAACGCCAAGGGCGGCGTCGGTAAAACCACGATCACCACGAATCTCGCGAGCTATTTTGCGGCTCGCGACATAACGACGACGATCGCGGATTTCGATCCGCAGGGCTCGAGCCTGAACTGGCTCGCGCAGCGCAGCAGCGAAGCACGCAAGATCCACGGAGCCGACCTCTCGACGCGCATCGGCGCAGGGCTCGCCAACGGCAAGCGCCTGATACCGCGCGACACGCGTCAGCTCATCATCGACGCGCCGGCCGGTCCTTCTCGGCTGCTGCTGCAGGATCTGCTCGCACGCACGCAGTCGATCTTGATCCCCGTCGCTCCGTCCGCGATCGACGTGCACGCTACGGCCAACTTCATCAAGGAGCTCTTGCTCGTCGGCCACGTGCGGTTCCGCGCGATCCGCGTGGCGGTGCTTGCAAACCGAGTGCGCAACTCGAAGCCCGTCTACGCGCCGCTCGAGCGCTTCGTCTCGACGCTCGGCATTCAGTTCCTGGGCCGCGTAACCGACTCCGATCTCTACGTCGAAGCAGCCGAAACCGGCATCGGCGTTTTCGAAATGCCGGGCGACGTCGCATCGGCCGAGCAGCGCGAGTTCTTGCCGGTCGTGCGCTGGGTCCAGGGCGAGCAAGCGGCTGACGACGGCGCATCGAGCAACGTCGTTCCGATCACCGCCGCGCGCGCTTAGATCACGTGTGGGCCGTAGGGCCCAAGAGCTCGCGCTGAACGCGGCGAGACACTCGCCGGTCGAACAATCCCCACGCGCCTTCGTCTCCGTGCCAAGCGCCGCCCGTGGCGGCTTTCGCGTATTCCGTGGCGCGGGTCTCGAAGAAGTTTGCGTGCTCGACGCCGTTCAACTGCGCCGTGAGCCACGGCAGCGGATGATCCTTGGCGCCGTACAGCGCCGTCAGCCCGAGTTGCTTGAGCCGCCAGTCGGCGATGTAGCGGATGTACGCCTTGACCTCGTGCGCCGCGAGACCTTCGATCGGCCCCTGCTCGAACGCGAGGTCGATGAAGCGGTCCTCGAGGCGCACGACCATGCGCGCACATTCGACGATGTCGTCGCGCACGCCGCTCGTCAGCGCACCGGTCTCGCTCGCGAACGTGTGGAAGAGGCGAATGATGCCTTCGCAGTGCAGCGTCTCGTCGCGCACGGACCAGGAGACGACTTGCCCCATCCCGCGCATCTTGTTGTGCCGCGGGAAGTTCAGCAGGATCGCGAAGCTCGCGAAGAGTTGTAGGCCCTCGGCGAAACCGCCGAACATCGCGAGGGTCCGCAGGATGTCGGCATCGGTCTCGACGCCGAATGCCTGCATGTAGTCGTGCTTCTCGCGCATCGCGGCGTAGTCCAAGAACGCGGCGAACTCGCTGTCGGGCATGCCGAGCGTTTCGAGCAGCAACGCGTACGCGGCGATGTGCACGGTCTCCATGTTCGCGAAGGCCGCGAGCATCATCTTGACCTCGGTCGGCCGGAACACGCGCGCGTAGCGCTCCATGTAGTTGTCCTGCACCTCGACGTCGGACTGCGTGAAGAAGCGGAACACCTGCGTCAGCAGATTGCGCTCGGCATCGTTGAGCCGCGTGCTCCAGTCCTTGCAGTCCTCGCCGAGCGGGATCTCCTCGGGCATCCAATGGATCTGCTGCTGGCGGCGCCAGAAGTCGATGGCCCACGGGTAGCGCAGCGGCTTGTAGCTCTTGCTTGGTGTGCGCAAGCCCGGCGCTTTGATGAGCTCGATCTGGTCGTTCTTCATGTGTGTTTGGACTACTGACATGCGAGGCACTCGTCGTATTTGTCTTCGTTGGCTTCGAGCGGGCGGGCGCGCCAAGCGCGCGTGTTGTCTGCGTCGACGCCGGCGAAGCCGGCGCGCTGCACGGATTTCGACCGACAGTAGTACAGGCTCTTGATGCCGCGTTCCCACGCAGTCCAGTGCAGCATCAGCAAGTCCCATTTGTGGATGTCGCTGTTCAGATAGAGGTTCACGGATTGGCCTTGGCAGAGCAGCGGCGCCCGGTCGCCGGCGAGCTCGACGACCCAGCGCTGGTCGATCTCGAAGGCGGTTCTGAAGACGGCTTTCTCGTGCTCGTCGAGGACTTCGAGGTGTTGCACGGAGCCTTCGTGCGCGAGGATCGACTGCCACGTCGCTTCCGTGTCCGCGCCTTTCGCCGCGAGCACCTTCTTGAGCGCGTCGTTGCGCACGCTGAACGAGCCCGACAGAGTCTTGTGCGTGTAGACGTTCGCGGGGATCGGCTCGATGCAGGCGCTCGTGCCGCCGCAGACGACGCTGATGCTGGCCGTCGGCGCGATCGCGAGCTTGTGGCTGAAGCGCTCGGCGACTCCGCGCTCAGCCGCGTCGGGGCAGGCGCCGCGCTCCGCGGCGAGCCGCTTCGACGCCGCGTCGGCTGCGCGGCGCAAATGGCGGAACATGCGCAGGTTCGCCGAGCGCGCGAGCGCGCTCTCGAACGGAATGCCGTTCTGCTGCAAATACGAGTGAAACCCCATCGCGCCGAGCCCCACGGAGCGTTCGCGAGCCGCCGAGTAACGCGCGGCATCCATGCTGCTCGGCGCGCGCTCGATGAAGTCCTGCAGCACGTTGTCGAGCATGCGCAGCACGTCTTCGACGAACAGCTCGTCGTCGCACCATTCGTCCCAGCGCTCGAAGTTCACGGAGGCGAGACAACACACGGCCGTGCGCGTGCGGCCGTGCTGGTCGCGGCCGGTCGGCAGCAGGATCTCGCTGCACAGATTCGATTGGCGAACCGTGAGGCCGGCGTCGCGTTGATGCGGAGCGAGATGGCGATTCGCCGTGTCGATGAACAACAGATACGGCTCGCCGGTCTGCAGCCGCGTCTCGAGCAGCCGCTGCCACAAATGGCGCGCGGAGACTTCACGCAGCGCCTCGCCCGTTTGCGGGCTGCGCAGCTTGAACGGTGCGTCGTCGCGCACCGCCTGCATGAACTCGTCCGTGATGCAGACGCCGTGGTGCAGGTTCAGGCTCTTGCGGTTGAAGTCGCCCGACGGCTTGCGGATCTCGACGAACTCTTCGATCTCGGGATGGTGCACGTCGATGTAGACGGCCGCCGAGCCGCGCCGCAGCGAGCCCTGCGAGATCGCGAGCGTCAGCGAGTCCATGACGCGCACGAACGGAATGATTCCGGACGTGTGCCCGCAGCCGCGCACCGGCTCGCCGATCGAGCGCACGCCGCCCCAGTACGTGCCGATGCCGCCGCCGTTGCTCGCGAGCCAGACGTTCTCGGACCACGTGTCGACGATGCTGCCTAAGTCGTCCTCGACGGCGTTCAAGAAGCACGAGATCGGCAAACCGCGGTCCGTGCCGCCGTTGCTCAAGATCGGCGTCGCGGGCATGAACCAGAGGCGCGACATGTAGTCGTAGAGCCGCTGCGCGTGCGCCGTGTCGTCGGCGTAGGTGCGCGCGACGCGCGCGAACAGATCCTGCGGGCCTTCTCCCGGCAGCAAGTAGCGGTCCGCCAACGTTGCACGCCCGAACGGCGTCAACAGTGCGTCGCGCCGTGGGTCGAGCGTGAGCTCTCGATCGAAGACATGAGCCGCTTGAGTCGCCATCTACTCCCCTCCGGAGGTGTTGGGGAGGCGGATAGGGCACCGACGGCGAAAGGACGGCCGCGACGCGCCCTGTCCAGCACACCCCGGCTGTCAGTACGTTGCGCGCACGGCAGGTCTCCTGGCTCGCCGCTCGAGTGGAGTCGTCCTGTCTTCCCGAGGCCGCGGGCCTCAGTGACGAAGGGCGACGATTCCGTCGCGGCTTACAGTTGCGGGGGCAGCTCCGGCTTCAGGGCACGCCCTTCACCGAATTCCCTTTTCATCGCACGCGAGTGCGAACCGCTGCGCCACAAGATATTGGGTCTCGCAGCGCGATCTTGTCAACCTATTGTGGTAGGTGCGCTCAAGGCGCTTCGCGATACGCCGCCGCGATCACGGCGTTGATACGCCCCGTCGCCGGTTGGCCGCTGCCTTGCGGCGCGAGCTCGCTGAATTGCTGGGCCAGCGCGGGCGCGATGGCCGCTTGCGCGGCCTCGACGGTTTGCCCCTGGCGTTTCGCCGCGCGCGCCCGCTCTTGCACCGCCGTCAGATATTCGCGATAGCGCGCGAGCGTTCCCGCGTCGATGAGCCGGCCGTGCGCGGGTACGACGACGCGCGGCGCGAACGCTTCGAACTTCGCGATGCTGGCGAGCCATTGCCCGATGTTGGCCGACTGCGCGCTCGCCGCGGGGAACACGGGCATCACGACGTCACCCGTGAACAAGACCTTGTCCTCTTCGACGTACATCACGGTGTCGCCGCGCGTATGCGCCGGACCGACACCCGCGAGCCGCACGCGCACGCCGCCGAGATCGATCGTCAGCTCGGAGTCGAACACGGTGTCGGGCTTGCGGTAGCTCGCCTTCGAAAGCAGCGCTCCTACCGTCGGCGAGAAACCGGCGAAGCGCTCGATCGTTTGTGCGCCTTGCTCGTCGGTTTCGTCCTGCTGACCGCGCCAGCGGAGCATCTTCGCGCTCGCAGGAAATGCCGTGGCACCCAAGTCGTGCTCGGGATGGAAGTGCGTGGCAGACAAATAGAACTCGGTGTTGTCGGACAGCTTGCGTGCTTCCTCGAGCACGATCGCGCCGTTGTCGGGACCCATGCCGGTGTCGACGATCAGCGTGGCGCGCTCGCCGACGACGATTCCGACGTTCGGCACGAAGCCGACGTTGTCGTCGAGAATCACGTAGGTGTGATCCGCAACCTTCATCGTCGCGCCGCTCTTGATCATCGGCGCCGGTGCGATCGGCTGCTGGGTGGACGCGCCGTACGCGACGCACAGGGCGAGGGCGGCAGCGAGAACGTGGCCGAGCTTCATGATTCGACTCCCCTGTTGAGAATTCCCCGAGCGGATCGTTCAGCGCACGTGTTGCGTGCGGAACGGCTTCCCCTTCCCGGGGCCTCGGCGCCCCTCGGGCGCCGTGGGTTTGCCCGTGCCCTTCGGTTGGAAGCGCGGCACGAGCTGGTGCTTGCCGTTGCCGATCAAGTCCTCGCGGCGCATGCGCTTCAGCGCCGCGCGCAGCATCGGCCAATTGTTCGGATCGTGATAGCGCAGGAACGCTTTGTGCAAACGGCGGACTTTCAATCCCTTCGGCACGACGACGTCTTCCGACGTGCGCGTCACGCGCCGCAACGGGTTCTTGCCCGAGTGGTACATCGCCGTCGCCGTCGCCATCGGCCCCGGCAGAAACGCCTGCACCTGATCCGCGCGATAGCCGTTCTTCTTTAGCCACAGCGCGAGCTCGAGCATGTCCTCGTCCGTCGTGCCGGGATGCGCCGCGATGAAGTACGGAATCAGATACTGCTTTTTGTTGGCCGCCTGCGAGTACCGATCGAACAGCTGCTTGAACTTGTAGTACGTGCCGACGCCGGGCTTCATCATCTTCGAGAGCGGCCCCTCGCCGATCGCCTCGGGCGCGATCTTCAAGTAACCGCCCGTGTGGTGCTGCGCGAGCTCCTTGACGTACTCCGGGGATACGATCGCGAGGTCGTAACGGACGCCGGACGCGATCAGCACCTTCTTGATGCCAGGCAGCTCGCGAGCGCGCCGGTAGAGATTGATCAGCGGCGCGTGGTTCGTGTTCAAGTTCGGGCACACCGCCGGATAGACGCACGAAGGACGTCTGCACGCCGACTCGATCTCGCGGCTTTTGCACGCCAACCGGTACATGTTCGCGGTCGGCCCGCCGAGATCCGAGATCACGCCCGTGAAGCCCGGCACCGCGTCGCGAATCGTCTCGATCTCGCGGAGTATCGAATCTTCGCTGCGGTTTTGGATGATGCGGCCTTCGTGCTCGGTGATCGAGCAGAACGTGCATCCGCCGAAGCAGCCACGCTGAATCGTCACGGAGAAGCGGATCATCTCGTAGGCCGGGATTTTCGCGTCGCCATACGACGGGTGCGGCACGCGCGCGTACGGCAGCTCGTAGATACGATCCATCTCGGGTTGCGAGAGCGGCAGCGGCGGCGGGTTCAGCCAGACGTCGCTGACGCCGTGGCGCTGCACGAGCGCGCGCGCGTTGCCGGGGTTCGACTCCATGTGCAGGATTCGCGACGCGTGTGCGTATAGCACCGGGTCGTCGCGAACTTGCTCGAAGCTTGGGATACGGATGTAGCTGCGCGCGCGCTCCGCCGTCGGCACGCGGCGCTGGAAACGCACGACGTGAACGCCGGGCTCCGCCGCCGCCTTCGCGGCCGCCGCGATCTCGGGCTCCATCGCATACGGATCGCGATGCGGCGCGACGGGTCCCGGCGCGTCGAGGTGCGTCGAGTCGATCTCGGTCCAGCCTTCTCCGGGCCCTGCGCCGAGCAGCGCGGTGCCGCGCACCTCGCGGATCGCGCTCGGCTGCTCGCCGGCTGCGAGCCGATGCGCGATCTCGACGATCTGCCGCTCGCCGTTGCCGAACACGAGGATGTCGGCGCGTGCATCGAGCAAGATGGAGCGGCGCACTTTCTCCTGCCAGTAGTCGAAGTGCGCAATGCGTCGCAGGCTTGCTTCGATGCCGCCGATCACGATTGGCACGTCCGCGAAAGCCTCGCGCACGCGCTGCGCATAGACGATGACGCTTCGATCTGGGCGCTGACCGCCGGCGCCTCCCGGCGTATACGCGTCGTCGCTGCGCACGCGTTTGTCCGCCGTGTACCGGTTGACCATCGAGTCCATGTTGCCGGCCGTGATGCCGAAGAAGAGCGCGGGTGCGCCGAGCCGCTCGAAGTCGGCCGTCGAGTGCCAATCGGGCTGAGCGATGATCCCGACGCGAAAGCCCTGCGCTTCGAGCACGCGGCCGACGATTGCCATCCCGAAGCTCGGATGGTCGACATAAGCGTCGCCGGTCACGAGGATCACGTCGCACTGGTCCCAGCCGAGGAGGTCCATCTCCTCGCGCGACATCGGCAAGAACGGCGCCGGCGTGAGTCGGTGCGCCCAATACTTGCGGTACCCGAAAAGATCGGGTGCGGTCTTGAGGGCTAGGGCGGCCGTGGCGCTCATGGGTGGCGAGGTCGTTGAATTCGGAGGGGTTTTCGGCCCCCTAGATTACCACCCAGGAGCGGTCGCTGTCCGGAGCCAGCGCCGCCCGTGCCCGCGAGTCAGTTCACGTTCGTGTGATAGAACCGGAACAACGTTCCTGCCGCGGCCATGTCGGTCGAGCCCAGGCTCAGTACGTGCGACACGTGGTTCGCACCGGCCAGCCGCTCGTAAGCCGGGCAACCGCCGCGCGAGCGGCACAGTTTGGCGAAGAGCTCCGCGACTCCCGCCTGAACGACCGGAGGGTCGTGCTCGGCGCTCCAGAGCAAGAGCGGCACCCGCTTACCCGCGTAGCGCTCGACGAGCGCAGGCGGCATGGAGCTCGCGGCGCCCTCGAAGTAGCGGCTCAAGTCCTCGCCGAACGCGCCATCGAACACTCCGGAGCTCAGGATCGCCGCAGCGACGCCTGGACCGTCCGGAAGTTGCGCGCTCTGATCGAACAGGTACTCGGCAACGTGAGTGGCACCCGTGGAGTTCCCCATGAGCACGACGAGCTTCAGGTCGCCCCCGTGCTGCTCGATGTTGTCGTGAACCCACTTCACCAGCAGGCGCACGTCCTCGGCACCCGCCGGCGAGCGAACCTCCGGCCCGTTGCGATAGCGCGCGAGCACGCCGATGCCGCCCACGCCGGCGATCCATTGCGTCACGTTGTCCGCGTTGGGTGCGCGCGAATCACCGTGCAGGTACACGAGCACGGTCGTCCCCTCGCTGAAGCCGCCCTCCGGCACGAACAAGTCGAGTGTCTGCGCCGGATCCGGCCCGTAGGAAATCGCGTTCGTGCGCACGATGCCGGCGTCACTCCGAGCGCCCCGCAACTCCGCGTAGATTGCGCCCGTCGCGGCCGCCACTTCGGCGTTCCAGTTGCCACCCAGGGCCGCGACTCGAGCGTGTGCCGCTTGCACGGCATCGGCTGTCGTATCGCTCGGCGCGGCGTGATGCGACCCCAGGCTGGCGACGCCGCCGTGCAGCGCGGCGGCCGCATGACGTAGGTGCGCGGGCCCGCCGTGAAGGACCCCCGCTACGACGAGGGCGGCGAGAATGACTGCTGCGCCGAGCGCGGCAACTGTCTTCAAACGCATGTTGGCTCCTTGGGGCGAATCTTGAGTACGGGCGTGTAAAGTAAAATAGACACGACTTGGTGTCAAACATACGTGACTTTTAGACCGGTATACCTTACATTTCGCGACGTCGAATCTGGCTTGCGAAGAGGTCGCCATGTCGTTCCGTGAGAAATGCGCGTGGATTTCGTTCGTCCTGCTCTTGCTGCTCCTGGTCGGTGTCGCTGTCGGCGGGCACATCGGGGCCGCCGGGTTTCACTACTTCCTCTCGCTGCTGATCGGTTTCGCGCTGCTGCAGGTGCTGCTGCGCGTGATCATCCGGTTGCAGGCACCAAAGGACGCGCGCTCGCCGAAAGACGAACGCGATCAGCTCATCGACCTGAAAGCCTCGCGCATCGGCTTCTACGCCATGGTGGCCGGCGTCTTGCTGGCGATGTTGGCGGTGCACGTGCACGGCAATCCCTGGAGCGGGCTGCACACGATGGTGTTGGCCGTCCTCGTCGCGTGGGAGATCAAGCTCGGCGCCGAAATCGTCTACTACCGGCGAGGTGCCTGACGTGCCGCCGCTACCGATCACGAACACGATCCGCAAGCTGCGCTTCGGGCACGGCGAGATGACGCAGCAGGATCTCGCGGAGCGCGTCGGCGTGACGCGCCAAACGATCAACGCGATCGAGCTCGGCAAGTACTCGCCGTCGCTCGAAGTCGCGTTCCGCATCGCCGCGGTGTTCGGCGCCAAGCTCGAGGACGTGTTTTCCTACGGCGGCGGGCAAGAGCCGCAGAGCAAACCGCGATGACGCTCGCTCGTCGTCTCGTCCGCGGCGTAGGAGTGATCGCGCTCTGCGCCGTCTCGGCCGCGTGCGGCTGGAGCCCGACGCCGCCCGCGCCGGGCGGCTCGTTCCGCTTCGCCGTGTTCGGCGACGGGCCCTACGGCAGCACCGAGTACGGCCGCGGGGCGCGGGGCCTCGACGCGCGGGGCGCGCGCCCCGGCGGGGTGGGTTTTTTCGGGGGCGACAACAAGTGGGAAACCAGCC
>Ga0315912_10004838_pt1 | contig 12550 bp, 10 predicted proteins | sample VfabasoilMG_FD_204469 | JGI IMG/M metagenome (GOLD analysis project Ga0315912, IMG submission 204469) | Garden soil microbial communities collected in Santa Monica, California, United States - V. faba soil | ecosystem: Environmental > Terrestrial > Soil > Garden | place: USA: California... | reverse complement strand
GTTCCGCGCGCGTGGGCGCGAGCCCCTCGGCCAGCGCGTCGTCGAGCGAGCGCGGCAGATCCGCACGCACCTCCGCGAGACGCAGGCGCTCGGGCTGGCCCGCGAGCATCACGAGCTCGGCCGGCGTGCCGTCGAGCGGCGGAACGCCCGCGATCATCCGGAAGGCGATCGCGGCCAGCGAGAACACGTCGCTCGATGGCGTCGGCGCGCCGCGCCAGGCCTCCGGCGCGATGTAGCGCGGATCGCCGAGGGCGGGCTTGCTCGTCACCGGGCCATGGCGCGCGACGAGGCTCGCGAGGCCGAGGTCGGCGACCTTCAGTCGCGGCGTGGGATCCGCCGGATCCGGCTTCAGCAGCCGTGCCGTCGAGGGAGCGAGCAGGTTCCCGGGCTTCAGGTCGCGATGGAGGATCCCCTTCTCGTGCGCGTGATCGATCGCCTCGGCACAGGGCCGCAGGATCTCGACGGTCTCGTCCGGCTCGAACGTCCGCTTCCACTGCGCGAGCGCGCTCTCGAGCGAGCCGCCCGGCACGAGCTCCAGCACGATGTAGGCCTGTCCCTCCTCGATGCCGGCATCGAGCACCGCGACGATCGCCGGATGCGAGAGCCGCGCGAGCGCGCGCGCCTCGACGAGCACGTCCTCGCCCGCCCAGAATGCGCCCGCCGGCGTCTTGATGGCGACCTCGCGCTCGAGCAGCGGATCGCGCGCGAGATAGACCTGGCCGAACCCGCCCTGCCCGATGAGGCGCTTGACGACGTAGCGTCCGAAGGCGCGGGGGAGCATCAGGATCCCCCGACGAGATGTCGAGCCGATCGATCAGGATGAGCCGGAAACAGCGGACGGTGCCCGTCCATCGCGCTAACCGAAAATGTCTTTCACGCGATCGAGAAGCGAGCGCTCCTCCTGGACCTCGTAGTGCTCGTCCACGGACTCGGCGTAGCGGCGGAGGAGATCGCGCTGCGACTCGTTCAGTCGGCGCGGCGTGCGCACGCGGACATGCACGAGCAGGTCGCCGTGGCCCGAAGTCGAGAGCTTCTTCACGCCCTTTCCGCGCACGCGCAGGACGTCGCCCGCCTCCGTGCCCGCGGGGATCTCGAGCGGCGCGTCACCCTGGAGCGTCGGCACGTCCACCTTCGCACCGAGGGCCACCTGCGGGAACGAGAGCGGTAGCGGCACGTGGAGATCGAAGCCCTCGCGCCAGAACATCTCGTGCGGCGCCACGCGCGCCTCGACGTAGAGATCGCCCGGCGGCCCTCCCCGCTGGCCCGACTCTCCTTCTCCGGTGACGCGGATGCGTTGGCCCTCGGAGATGCCGGCGGGGACCTTGATGCGGATCTGCTTCTCGACCGGCACGCGGCCCTCGCCGCGACAGTTCGGGCACGGGCTCTCGAGGGTGGTGCCGACGCCACGACATCTGCCGCAGGTGCGGCTCATCGCGAAGAAGCCCTGGCGCAGCACGATCTGGCCCGAGCCGCCGCAGTCGGTGCAGGGTCGCCTTCCGGTTCCGGCACGCGCGCCCGAGCCGGCGCACTCGCCGCACTCGCCGACCCTCGGCACGTTCAGCTCCTTCTCGACTCCGAGGCAGGCCTCCTCGAACGCGAGCGGAAGCTCGAGCAGGAGGTCCTCGCCGCGCCGCGGCCCGCGCCGCGCGAAGCGCGGATCCGCGTTGAAGAGATCGCGCAGCACGCCGCCGAAGAGATCGCCGAAGTCGGAGAACGACGACGGATCGAAGCCGCCGCCGTCGAGCGCGTCGTGGCCGCCCACGTCGTAGAGGCGCCGCTTGTCGGGATCGCTCAGGACGCCGTACGCCTCGGTCGCCTCCTTGAACTGTGCCGTGGCCTGCGGATCGTCGTTGCGATCCGGGTGCAGGTCCATGGCGAGGCGGCGATAGGCCTTCTTCAGGGCTGCTTGCGAGGCATCGCGCTCGACGCCGAGCACCTCGTAATAGTCGCGGCGAGTCACGGCGGAGACGGCGCTACTCCTTCTTTGCGGGCGGCGCGGCGCCGAACGAGTTCACGTCGTAGAGCATGACGGTCGTCAGGATCTTGCCGACTTCCTCGAGACGCTCGAGCGCGGATGCGAGATCCGAGGGGTTCGCCGTGTCGATGGCCTTCTTCGCGATGCCGAGCGCCTCGCCGACGGTCTTCTGATCGCCCTCCGGCAGCATCTTCCCGAACTCCTGGAAGGTGCGCGTGGACGTCGTGAGCATCCCCTCGAGGCGCGAGCGCATCTTCGTGACCTCGGCGCGCCTCTCGTCGTCGTGCTGGTGCTTCTGGGCGTCGTCGATGATCTTGGTGATCTCGTCCTCGCTGAGGCCGCCGGACGGCGAGACGCGGATGGCCTGCTCCTTCTTCGACTGCCGATCGATCGCCTTCACCTCGAGGATGCCGTTCGAGTCGATCTCGAAGGTCACCTCGATCTGGGGGATGCCCTTGGGCGCCGGCGGGATACCGACGAGCTCGAACTTGCCGAGGCTCTTGTTGCCGCTTGCGACCTTGCGCTCGCCCTGCAGCACGTGGATCTCGACCTTCGTCTGGTTGTCGGCGACGGTCGTGAAAACCTCGGTGCGGCGCGTCGGGATCGTCGTGTTGCGGTCGATGAGCTTCGTGAACATCCCACCGCGCGTCTCGATGCCGATGGAGAGCGGGACGACGTCGAGCAGCACGAGGTCCTTGACCTCGCCCTCGATGATGGCGCCCTGGATCGCGGCGCCGATGCCGACGACCTCCTCGGGGTTCACGCCCGCGTGCGGGGGCTTGCCGAAGATCGACGTGACGAACTCGTGGATCTTCGGCATGCGCGTCATGCCGCCGACGAGGATGACCTCGTCGATGTCGGCCGGCGAGAGGCTCGCCTCCTTCAAGGCGTCCTCGCACGGCTTGCGCGTGCGCTCGACGAGATCGCGCGTCATGTCCTCGAGCTGCGCCCTGTCGAGCACGGCGTTGAGGTGCTTGGGGCCCGAGGGATCCGCCGCGATGAACGGGAGGCTGATCTGCGCCGTGGCCGCGGCCGAGAGATCGCACTTGGCGCGCTCGGCGGCCTCCTTGAGTCGCTGCAGCGCGAGGAAGTCCTTCTGGAGATCGATGCCCGTCTCGCCCTTGAAGCGCGCGACGAGCCAGTCCACCACGCGCATGTCGAAGTCCTCGCCGCCGAGGTACGTGTCGCCCGACGTCGCCTTGACGTCGAACACGCCCTCCTCGAGGCGCAGGATCGACACGTCGAACGTGCCGCCGCCGAGGTCGTAGACCGCGACGGTCTGGTTCTCCTTGTTGCCGACGCCATAGGCCAGCGACGCGGCGGTCGGCTCGTTGATGATCCGCTTGCAGTCGAGCGCCGCGATGCGGCACGCGTCGCGCGTGGCCTGGCGCTGCGTGTCGTCGAAGTACGCGGGGACGGTGACGACGCACTCGGTCAGCGGATGCCCGAGATGCTCCTCGGCCATCTCCTTGAGGTTGCGCAGGATGATCCCGGAGATCTCCGAGGGCGAGTACTCCTTCCCCTGCACGCGCACGCGCGCGTCGCCGTTGGGCGCCTCGCAAGCCTCGTACGGGAGGACCGTGCGGGCCTTCTGCACCTCGGGGCTCGCGAACTTGCGGCCGATGAGACGCTTGACGGCGAAGACCGTGTTCTTCGCGTTCGTGACGGCCTGCCGCTTGGCGATGTTGCCGACGAGGCGCTCGCCGCGTTCCGTGAACCCGACGATGGACGGCGTCGTGCGCCCGCCTTCGCGGTTCGGGATGACGGTCGCCTGCCCGCCTTCATAGACGGACATGCAGCAGTTGGTCGTCCCGAGATCGATACCGAGGATGCGTCCCATCGCCTCTTCACCGCCGCGGCGCGAACGCCGCCGTCATGTACCGTCGTCGGCGCCGGAAGGCGCCTGCCGCCCTGCGTCAGACGGGTTGTGCGCCACCTTCACGCGCGCGGGCCGCAGGAGCTTGCCACCGAGGCGGTAGCCTGGCTCGAAGACGGCCAGGATGCTCATGTGCGGGGCATCCTCCGTCCCCTCCTGCATGAGCGCCTCGTGGACGGTCGGATCGAAGATCCCGGATGTATCAACGGCCTCCAGCCCGGCCTGCTTGAGGATATCAAGAAGCTGGGACTCGATGAGCCTCATCCCATCCACGAAGCCCTTCGTCGAGGCGTCCTCCGGGAGGCCCTTGGCCTGCTCGAGCGCCCGGCCGAAGCCATCGAGGACGGGCAGCAGGCCCTTGACGATGCTGGCCGATGCCTGACGCCGCTCCTCGAGACGATCGCGGTCGGTCCGGCGGCGGAAGTTCTCGAAGTCCGCCGCGGTGCGCAGGAGCTGCTCGCGAGCCTCGGTCGAGGAGTCGCGCAGCGCGGCGACCTCCCTTTCGAGCTCGGCGACGCGCTCGCCTTGGCGCGAGTCCCTGGGCGGTGGCTCGTCCTCCATGACGATGTCGACCTCGGGCTCATCCTTGACCCTCAGCTCCTCGTCGCGGTCGAGCGGCACGCCGGCCTCGTCGGTCGCCTCGACGTCGACGATCTGGATGTCGTCGTCGCCCCCGCCCTGCGGCTCTTCCGACTCCTCGTCGGCCGGGCGGCGCTTGCGGATGTCCTCGTCGTCATGATGCGTCATCGGGCGATTTTCTCACGGTTGCCGGCATGCCGCGCGATGCGCTGCCGCGTGACGGCTCGGCGCCAGGGGCATGGCGTGCGGCCCGAAGTGTACGCCGGGGGCACGTCCCGGCGCGCCCCGAGCCATGCTCGGCGCATCGATCCCCGACGCCGCCGAGGTGCCGCTGACACATGATGGCGGCGACGGCCGGGCAGCTCGGCCGCGAGGGGACCCTTGGACGGACCGATGGCGCATCTCCCGCAGCTTCTCGTCGTCGTGTTCCTGGTGGGGAGCATGTCGGCGATCGGGCTCGGGCTGCGCCTCCTGGAGATCCTCGCGCCGCTCCATGCCGTGAAAGTGGTCGCGTGGGCGCTGGTTGCCAACTTCGTCGGCGCGCCGCTGCTGGCCGTCGCGATCTCGAGAGCGCTCCGCCTCGACGCGTCGCTGTCGATGGGACTCCTGCTGCTGGGCCTGTCGGCCGGCGCCCCGTTCATGCCGAAGGTCGTCGCCCTGGCCCGAGGCGAGGTCGCTCTCGCCGTCGGCCTCATGGTCCTGCTCATGGTCGTCACGACGGCCTGCGTTCCGCTCCTCCTGCCGCTGCTGTCCGATCATGCGCGCGTGGACGTCTGGTCCATCGCGCGAGCGCCCGTCCAATGGATGCTGCTCCCGCTGATCGTCGGGCTCGCCGTGCGGGCGCGCGCGCCGGCTCTGGCCTCGCGCCTGCGGCAGGTCCTCGATCCGCTCTCGACGCTCGCGATGATCACCCTGATCGTCCTGATCCTCGTCACCCGCTGGGAGAGCCTGCGCCGCATCCTCGAGACGTCCGCCCTCCCCGCGGCGCTGCTCTTCGCGGCGCTCACGGCCGCGTGCGGCTGGCTCGTTCCGGCCAGCGCGGAGCGCCGCGCCGTGCTCGGCCTGGGCACCGGGCTGCGCAACTTCCCCGCTGCGCTGATCCTCGCGACCCAGTGCTTCCCCGAGCCGGACGTGGCGGTGATGATTCTCGTCACCACGCTGACGGGGATCGTCCTGCTGCTGCCTGCCGCGTGGTGGACAGCGCGGCGAGCGGCTCAAGCGGCGAGCGACGTCGGCTGACGTCGCTCAGCGGAACGTCAGCGAGGGAGCTCGCGATGGCGCTTCGTCTCCGCCGTCGATGAGGGCTTCTTCGGGGTGGCCGCCGGCGGAGCCGCGCTCTCCTCGACCGGAGCGGGCGCGACGTCGAAGCGGCCGCCGAGCGCGAGGTGCAGGTTCACCCGCTGGATGCGCCGCTCGGACTGCACGCGAAGGAGCGCCGCGCGCGACGCGTCGAGGCCGAGCTGATCCTCGAGCACGGATCGCATGTCGCTCGAGCCGACACGCAGGCGCACCCTGGACAGCTCCACGACGCGCTCCGACTCGTCTGCCGCCATCTGGAGCAGCGCCTCGCGCTCCCTCAACGTGAACTCCGCCGACAGCGCGTTCTCGACCTCGGCGAAGGCGCGCACGCCCACGTCTGCGTAGTTCGCGACGGCTTCGGCCTGCTCGCCCTTGCGGACGTCCACCTGGCCCTTCAGCGCCCCCCCGTGGAAGAGCGGCGCGAGGATCCCGCCCCCGACGCTCCAGGACGGGTTCTCACGATCCTTCAGCAGGAAGAGGTCGCTCGTGATCCAGTTCCCGCCCGCCGTCAGCGCGAAGCGCGGGAGCCTCGCCGCCTTCGCTTCCTGCACGCGATCGAAGGCCGCGGCGACGCGCCGCTCGGCGGCCACGACATCGGGCCGGCGCTCGAGAATCTCGGAGGGCAGGCCCGCAGGGACGTCCGGCGGCATCGGGAGCATCTCGCCGGGGACCGGCACGTCGGCTGCCGGGTAGCGGCCGAGGAGGATCTCGAGCGCGCGCAGGCTCGTCTCGCGAGCGAGCTCCGCCGCCTTCACGGCGTCCTCGTGCGTGGCGAGACGCGAGCGCGAGAGCGCGAGCTCGTAGTCGTTGCCGAGGCCGACGCGCTCGCGATCCTCGGCGAGGCCCAGCAGGCCACGCTGCTCCTCGAGCATCTGGCGGGCGAGCGCGACCTCGGCCGTGGCCTCCGTCGCGAGGAACCATGCCCGCGCGACCGAGCCCGCGAGCGACTCGCGAGCCCACTCGACGTCGCTCGCCACCGCCTCGTGCGCCGTCTTCGCGGCGCGGCGTTGCGCGCGGACGCGGCCCCACACGTCGATCTCCCACGACATCGTGACGGCGCCGCCACGCAGGCCCGAGCCGTCGCTCACCTTGCCGCCGCCCCGCATCATGAGGTCCACGGCCGGATAGATCTGCGCCCCGGCGATGCGCGCATGCGCCTCCGCCTGCTGGAGGCGCGCGGCCGCGATGCGGAGGTCCGCCCCGTGGGCTATCGCCTCCTCGACGAGAGCGCGCAGCCGCGCGTCGCCGAACGAGTCGAGCCATCCGTCGGCGACGCTTCCCGGGACGGAAGGCGCCGCCCACTCGGGCGGTATCTCGGCATGGGAGAGCGCCTCGTCGCGCGTCTCCTGCGGCGTCGGCTGCTTCTTGAGCGCGCAGCCGAGCAGCAGCAGGCACGCCGTGGGCGCGAGCGTGGCGAGCACGAGGAGTCGGGGCATCGGGATCCGCCGGGCCCTGCGCATCAGTGGAGCTTGAGGACGAGGTAGTTCGTGTAGGAGCCGACGCGGATGATCACCTTGCGAATGATGTGAACGGCCTTGCCGTGCTGCGTGTAGATCGCGGCATGTCCGTGGGCGCCGGCGGCGAGGAAGGCGTCCTTGTCCCCGTCCGCTATCAGCAGCTTCACCGGGAAGCGACCCGGCGCGGAGGGCGCGAGGCCGGTGATGGGCAGCGAGCCGCTGGCGTTCATCTGTCCCTGCCCCTGGCCCCACAGGACCGAGTCGACCGTCGCCTTGATGACGCGCCCCGGAATCGTCTCGAGGGCTATCTCCGCCTTGTCGCCGGGCTCCACGTTGAACAGCTCGTTCTGGTAGTAGAGGGCGTACACCTGGTAGTCGTCCTCTACGAAGCTCATGACCGGCAGCATGCCCAGCGCGGTCGCGACCATGCCCGGCCGCAGCTGGAGATTGATGACCGTGCCGTCGGCCGGCGCGAAGACGGTCGTCTGGGACAGCGACCAACTCGCGTCGGCCAGGAGCGCCTCGGTGGACGCGACGTTGGCGGATGCCGTCGCCACGCGCGCGCGCGCCTCGGCGACAGACGCGAGCTCACCCTCGGACTTGCCCGACAGCCGCTCCAGCACCTGCCGCTCGCTCGCGCGCGCGGCGGCCAGCTCGGCCGTGAGCTGCTCGACGGTCGCCTGAGCCTCCTCGTGATCGAATCGGCTACCGGCGCCCGTGGCGGCCAGCTCCTCCGTCTGGGCGAGGCGCTTGCGCGCCAGGCCGAGGGCCGCCGTGATCGAGCCCACCTTTCCGGACGCGGCCTGGAGCTCCTCGGTCAGCTCCCTTCCGCCGGCCTCCGATCCGCTCAAGGCGGCGCTCGCCGCCGTGAGATCGGCGCGCTGCGACTGGAGCCTCGCCTCATAGTCGCGCACCGCGATCTCGAAGGGCGTCGGATCGATGCGGAACAGGACTTCGCCCTTCTTCATGTGGCGGTTGTTCTCGATCGGGACGTCGACGACGCGCCCGCGCGCCTCGGGGATGATCGGCACGACGTAGCGCACGACCGTCACGTCGGACGACGAGGGCGCCACGACGTTCAGCACGAGGATGAGGGTCGCCAGCCCGACGATCGGAATGATGACGACCGTCACCTTCCACGGCGTGTTCCACGGGAGGAGCTTGAACTTGATGAAGATGAGCCAGACGATGGTGCAGTAGATGCCGAGCAGGATGACTTCCATGTCAGGCCACTCCGTCCTTGGCGCCGCCGCCGGCGAGGCTCGCCTCGAGCGCGGCGAGGTGCTCGCGGACGCCGCGCAGTTCCTCCTCCGCGACGCCCTTCTTCTCGAGCGCGTCGATGTCGTCCTTCAGGCGCGCCATCTCCTTGAACGCCGGCCTGGTCGCCTTCGCCTTCGCGGGCGGCGGCGCCTTGGGCTTGGCGTCGTGCTTCTCGTCCCCGTGATCGTCGTGCTTCACCTCGTCCGTGCCGTACGCCATCTTGTAGAGCACCGGCTTCGTGTAGGCCCAGAGCCACGCGAGCGGCCAGAGAAGCCCGCCGAAGACCAGCGAGAGCAGGCAAAGCACCTGGATCGCCTCGGTCTGCGGATGATGGCGCTTGTGCGCGATCTTCTCCGGCAGCACGTGCACCAGCCAGAACACGACGATGCCGACGACCGGCACCAGGATCAGCACGACGACGGCTAGGACGTCGGCCAGATCGTCGACCATCTCGTCGGGCAGGAACGACGCGTGCGCTGGTCGCGCGAAGGCCGTCGCGACGAGCATCGCGAGGGATGTCGCCAGAACGCGCGCGCGTCCGGGCTTCCGGAGGGGAACAGGCAGGTTTGGCACTCGGCACTCCAGCGGCCGAGGAGCGCGGGGGGCGCGCTCCTCCGGCGGAATCAACGCGTGACGAAGAGGATCCACGGCGTCCCGATCACGAGGAACACGAGCAGGTAGAACAGCGTCGTGACGAGGCCCGTCTTGTAGAGCTCGCGCTGCGTGAGGTAGCCGCTCGCGGCGAAGATGATGTTCTGGCTGCCGCCCTGCGGCGTGATGACCGAGAAGTAGCTGCTGGCGAACATCAGCGCGAAGGCCATGAGGGGCAGCGGCACGCCGCCGCTCACGCCGACGGACAGGAAGACCCCGAGCAGCGCCAGCACCTGAGACGACTGGCTGACGAAGAAGTAGTGGATGAAGACGTAGATGACCAGCAGCGCCACGTAGGTGAGCGGCCACGAGAGTCCGCCCATGTACGAGGCGAGCTTCTCCCCCACGTAGCCCATGAAGCCGAGCTCGTTGAGCTGGCCGCTGAGAGCGAAGAGAACGGCCAGCCACAGGAACGTCACGAGCGTGTCGCCCATGGCGGACAGGTCCTCGAGCGTCAGCACCCGGCTCAACAGCAGGACGCCGAACCCTCCGAAGGCGATGGCCGTCACGTTCAGCCCCAGCTTCGCGGAGAACACCCAGCCTGAAACCATGATGGCGAAGAGGACGGCCGTGATGGCCTCGGGACGCGAGAGGCGGCCCATCTTCTGGAGCTCGGCGCGGGCTGCCGCCGGGGCATCGGGCGTCGCGCTCACGCCCGGCGGCAGGATGAACCGGATCACGAGCGGCAGCATCACGATGGCGATCACGGCGGGGACGGCCGCCACCTTCACCCACGTGCCGAAGTCCACGTGGAGGCCAGCATCGGCCACGATCTGCGCGCTGATCGCATTCGAGGACGTGGCCGTGAACCAGAGCGACGAGCTCACCGCGAGGCTCGCCATGCCGCAGAACATGAGGAAGCGGCCCAGCAGGCGACTATCGTCCTCCGGCTTCGAGTTGGATCCCTGCGCCACCGACAGGACGATGGGAAACAGGACGCCGCCGCGTGCCGTGTTGCTCGGAAAGGCCGGCGCTATCAGCGCGTCGGTCGCCACGATGCTGTAGGCGAGTCCCAGCGACGACTTCCCGAAGGCACTCACCATGAGGAGGCTGATCCTGCGTCCGAGGCCGGACTTCACCACGGCCTGCGCCACGAGGAAGGCGACGACCACGAGGAGAACGCTCGCGTTCGCGAATCCGGAGAAGGCCTTTTCGGCAGCCAGCGTCTTCGTGAGGACCGCCGCCGACAGGGCGAGAACGGCCGCGGTCAGCAGCGGCAGCACGCCGAGCAGGACGCAGAGGATGGCGCCGGCGAAGATGCCGAAGAGATGCCATGCCTGCGGCGTCAGCCCCGCCGGCACCGGCACGATCCAGACGCCCACGGCGAGGGCGAGCGGGATGATGCCCTTGATGGCCTTCACCGCGTCGAAGCCCTTCTTCGATGCGTCGGCGCTCATGGCCTCGTCGCCGCGCCGCTGGCGCGAATGCGCCCCTTCAGATCCTTCGCGTTCCCCTGAACGGTCCCGTCCTCGGCCGCGATGACATCGCCGAACGTGAACGAGTACTCCCCCGTCGCCGCCTCATACCGGCCGGTCCCGCCTACGATCGTGCCGACGACCTCGAGCGAGCCGGGCGCGCGCGTCGAGAGCTCGCTGAAGACCTGATCGCCCTTCTCGTCGGTCCACGCGGCACGACCGACCGTGCCGGTCTCGCTGTCGGTGAGGAGGATCGCGTCGGCGCGGAAGCCGACGGCCGGACGCGAGGGACCCGAGAGCGACAGCGAGCCCCTGATGTCGAGCAGCGTCGCGCGCCGAGAGTCGCCGAGGGGCAGGATGCGCCGCGAGCCCGCCGCCGACCACGATCCGGCGAACTCGTGCCAGCCGTCCGGCGTGGGGGCGCCGGCGGGCGGATCTTGACCGCGTGCACAAGCCATGGCCGCCATGACGCACGCCATGGCCGCGAGGCGACGCGCCCGGCTCGGGCGCGCCGACATGCTGGTCCTCATTCTTGCGCTCCCCTGCACGCTCGAGGCCTCGGCTGCGCGATCCGAGGCTCCCTGGTTGGCACCTGACGAGCGTGGGCACGCGGAGCATCTTCCGATGCTCGCGGCACGTCAAGCCGTCGGCAGTGGGTCAGCCTGATGAGATTGGCGACGGCAAGGGGACATTCCTGTTCTCGCGCACGCCGGAGCACCGGCGCCGGTCGGGCCACGGAAGCCGTCTCGCGACGCGCCGGCGGGGATACGATGGCCCCAGGAGTTCCGTCATGAGCCTGTTGCTGAAGGAAATCCGCCACAATCCCCTGCTCTGGCTGCTGGCCGCCGTTCCGCTGGCGCTCCTCGCGCCGCACGTCATGCCGGCGTCGCACACGCTGCACTTCGTGCTGTCGGTGCTGGCCATCGTGCCGCTCGCGGCGCTCCTGAGTCATGCCACCGAGTCCGTCGCGGCGAAGACCGGCGACTCGATCGGTGGACTGCTCAACGCCACGCTGGGCAACCTCACCGAGCTGGTGATCGCCATCACGGCGCTGAAGGCCGGCCAGTACATGCTGGTGAAGGCCTCCATCGCGGGCGCCATCGTGACGAACTCCCTCTTCATGCTGGGCGCGTCGTTCCTGCTCGGCGGCCTGAAGCATCGCGTGCAGGAGTTCAACAAGGCGAGCGCGCGCCTCCAGGCGGGCCTCCTCTTCGTCGCGACGGTGGCGCTGCTCGCGCCGTCGATGATCTCCATCGGGGAGGGAGCCGCGCCGCCCGCCGTCATGAAGGAGCTGAGCATCGGCCTGGCGATCCTCCTCCTCGCCGCCTACGGCCTCGGGATGCTGTTCTCGCTGAAGACGCATCGCGAGCTGTTCACGAGCGCCTCGGCCGGCGAGGAGGGCGAGGCGCCCTGGCCCATCGGCCTCGCTCTCGCGACGCTGGCGGCCGTCACCGTCCTCGTCGCGCTGGTCAGCGAGATCTTCGTCGAGTCGGCGCAGGTAGCGGCCGAGTCCTTCGGGCTGACGCCGGCCTTCGTCGGCTTCGTCGTCGTGGCGCTCGTCGGCGCCGCCGCGGAGATGGCAGCCTCCTTCTCGGGCGCGCGCAAGAACCGCCTCGATCTCAGTGTCGGGATCAGCCTCGGCAGCTCGTCGCAGATCGCGATGTTCGTCGCCCCGGTGCTGCTGCTGCTCAGCTACGCGGTCGGCCCGACGCCCATGGACCTGCTGTTCTGGCCGGGCGCCGTCGTGATGATCTTCTTCGCCACGCTGAGCGCCGTCCTCCTGACGAACAGCGGCCGCTCGGCGTGGTTCGTCGGCGTCGTCGCGCTGATGATCTACGGCATCTTCGCCATGACGCTCTTCCTGCTGCCGCCGCGCGGGTAGCGCTCGCCCGTCGAGCCTATGCGGCCTCGGGCGGCCCCTCGGCGACGGGCGCCGGCGCGGGCTCCGGCTGGGACTTCACCCAGGCCTGGAGCAGCGTGTAGGTCACGGCAAGGATGATCGGGCCGACGAAGAGGCCGATGAGCCCGAACGTCAGGA
>Ga0315912_10004837_pt1 | contig 12553 bp, 9 predicted proteins | sample VfabasoilMG_FD_204469 | JGI IMG/M metagenome (GOLD analysis project Ga0315912, IMG submission 204469) | Garden soil microbial communities collected in Santa Monica, California, United States - V. faba soil | ecosystem: Environmental > Terrestrial > Soil > Garden | place: USA: California... | reverse complement strand
GAAGTCGTATTGGGGACCGACCGTCGTGCTGTAGGTGAAATCGGTGAAGCCGTAGAGGCTGAGCTTGACCGAATCGTCATCTGCGGCGGCTCCCTGCGCCGACGTCGCTTCCGTTGCTGCTGCTGCGGCTGCTGCGGCTTCCGCTTCGGCATCTGCAGCAGCGTTGGCCTTCGCGGTGTCGGCGGGCGCGGCCTTTTCCGCCGCGGGTGCAGCGGCCACGGGCGGCTCAGCGGCAGGTTTGGCTTCGGGTGCAGCCGCTGGTGCGGGCGCGACCGGCGCTGCGGGCTCGCTCGGTGTTGCAGGCGCAGCTGGCTCAGCCGGAGCTTGCGCGTGAGCGAGTGAAGGAAACATCGCCAGCACCAAGGTGATTGGTGCGATCGATCCAAAACGACTCAATCGGAATGCGCTCATGTGGTGCAAGCTCCCGCGGCGACGCAAAGCGGCTGGGCGATGCCGAACGACGACAGGTCGCAGCATTCGGTACCAACAAAGCAGTTGTCAGGCGCCAAACTGCAACCTTGAACCAAGCACGTGTGCGTCACGAATGTGTCGCAGTAGGTCGCTTCGGTGCCGGCACAGTCTGCTTCTGATGTGCAGCTCTTCCCGAGGCCCGTGGGCGGCTTGCGACACACGCTCGGGGTGACCGCGAGATCGCAGGCATATCCGTCGGTACAATCATCGGAGCTGGCACAGTTGGCATTCGTGCAATAGCCCATGCCGTTTGCCCCTGGTTCACAGTGGTTGTACACCGGATCAGTGCAGGAAGCCGTGGCGGTATCGCAGGGCGCGCCAATACCCGTCGGAATCGCGTCGCACGTGGTGGCGGTGGGACTTGCTAGGGCGTAGCCCGGCGCGCAGACGCAGCGCAAATCTTCGTACATGACCTGGTGCGGACCGCAACGGTCCGACGAATCGTACATACACGCGCTCGGCATGGCGCCGAGAAACGCGAACAATGCGGCCGCATGCGAATATCTGAATCGCGGCGGCGCTCCAATGTGGGGTAAGTTCATGCAATCTCCAGCGCAACTGGTGGTGTCCGATTCGAGGCGAGCCGGACGCAATCTGTAACGGCGTGGTTATTCCCAAGTTCAGTATCTAATTGTCACTTTGCTGCGAACCGGTCGGTCAGTTGACAGCCATCAAGGTTGCTTCCACACGTGCTTTGACGCGCCCGAACTCGTGACCGAGCTGCACTAGGAGCTCGGCCCGATTGGGAGGATTGCCCTCCAACTGCACGCAAACACTCGCCATCCGCGGCACGCCGATCGCCAAACAGCCGCCCTTCAGGCGATGAGCCGCGAGCTTGAGAGCCTGCGAGTCGCCCGCCGCGATCGCCGCCTCGATGGCTTGGATATCGCGAGGAACGGTGGAAAGAAAAATCCTCACCACGCGATCGCTGCGTTTGATGGCCGGGTCCAAGGCCGAATTAGGCTTTTCGTTCGGGGCTTGCTCCTTGGCGGGGGGAACGAGTACCGCCTCAGCGGCTGGAGCTTGGGGCGCCGAGCGGCGCGCCGACTGCTCAGCGGCTGCGGCTTGCGACGCCGAGGGGCGCATCGACTGCTCGGTCTCGTCCTCTGGCCACCAGCGCGAGAGCAGCTCGGCCAGCACTTCCTGCACGATCGGCTTCGAGGTGTAGTCGTCCATGCCGATTGCCAGCACTTTCGCGCGCTCTTCGGGCAGCGCGTGCGCGGTAACGGCAATGATTGGCACGCGTTCGCCGGGCGCTTCCTGCTGGCGAATCACGGCCGTAGTCTGATAGCCGTCGAGCACCGGCATCTGACAATCCATCAGGATCAGCGGATATGCGCGCTTCTCGAGCATATCGAGCGCAATCTGACCGTTGTCCGCGACGTCCGCTGTGTAACCGAGTTCGCGCAGGATCTCGATCATCACCTCTTGGTTGATGGCATTGTCTTCCACCACGAGCAGTCGCCGTTCGGTGTCGCTCGGCCGACTACTCCTGGGCTTGAGCTTGCGCTTGCTGCTCATCTTCGTCGGCGGTTGGCTGTTCAAGACGCGGCTGAGGCAAGCGGCGAGATCGTTGGCGCGTACCGGCTTTTGCATGAAGCCGTCGATGAACAGCTCCGTGCCTTCCGGCAGTGAGTCCTCGTTCTGCGACGTGAGTAGGACGATGGCGGGCTTGGCTCCCTTGCCATTCTCCAACACTTGCCGAGCCAAGCTGAGGCCGTCCACGTCCGGCATGTGCATGTCGGTGATCATCAACCCGAAAGGCCGGTCGCCGCTTTGCCGTTGCGAAACCAGCTCTATCGCCGCTGCAGCGTCGGGCGCACTTTCGTGTTCGATGCCCCAGCTGGTGAGCAGCTCCTCCAACACGAAGCGATTCGTGGCGTTGTCGTCCACGATCAACGTGCGAACGTTGGTCATGGGTAGCACGTTGTCGGTGTCGTCGACTTCCGCTTCGATCAACGGAATCCAAAACCAGAACGTGCTGCCCGCGCCGGGCGCGCTGTCGACGCCAATTTCTCCGCCCATCAGGCTCACCAGTTGGCGCGAGATCGCGAGCCCGAGCCCAGTGCCGCCATAGCGGCGTGTGAGCGAACCATCCACCTGTTGGAACGCGCTGAACAACTGCGCCTGCGCCTGTTCCGAAATACCGATACCGGTATCTTGGACCTGGAACAAAATCACGCTCTTACCCTGACGACGGTCGAGGTTCGCGCGCAGCGTCACCTGCCCGCTGTCCGTGAATTTCACGGCGTTGCCGGCTAGGTTCGACACGATCTGCTTCAGCCGATCGCGATCGACCTGCACGTGACGCGGCAAGTTGCGGTCGGTGTGACACACGATTTCGATGCGCTTCAGGTGTGCGCGCGCCGCAAATAGCTCACCGACTTCTTCCAATACGTCGCGCGTTTTGCAGGGCCCGGCGTGCAGCGCAAGCTTGCCGGCTTCGATCTTCGAAAAATCGAGAATATCGTTGAGCACGGTCATCAGCCCGTTGGCTGAGGCTTTCAGCGTCTGCGCATAGCGCCGCTGCTTTTCGTTCAGCTGCGTGCCATGTAGGAGCTCGATCATGCCCAGCACGCCGTTCATCGGTGTGCGGATCTCGTGACTCATATTGGCCAGGAACTCGCTCTTGATGCGTGCCGCCTCGAGCGCCGCAGCCGTGGTCTTTTTGAGCTTCTCGAAGGCGGTCTCCGTGATCCGCAAAATCGGCGCGATGTAATAGTGCACGAAGCCGAGCGCCGAGAGGAACGCCAGAAACGAGCCGATGCCCGCGGCCAACAGAATGTTGCGCTCGAGCCGACTCCCAGCCTCGACGCGCGCCGTGGACACGGCGATACCGACACGGCCCACCTTCGTGCCCTCGATCACGACGTCTTCCCACGCGCCGTACCAAGCCTTCGTCCTGTGCAGCTCTTGCGCCGGCCCCTGGAAGATCGCGCTGGGTGACGTCCCAGGCAACGCGCCATACACGTTCAGGATCTTGCCATCGGTGTCGGCCGCTACCAGCGCGAGAATATCGGAGTCGCGCGAGTAGATGCGGAACTGCTTATCGATCTGCGCCGGATCCGCGAGGAAGATCCCGACGTCCGTGATGCGCGACAGCTCGCTCGCGCCGCGCTCGGCTTTCCATTCGAGATCGGCACGAATCGAGGGCGTGAGCTGGCCGAAGATGTGTGACACCAGGGCGAAGATCAGCCCGGTCAAGATCGCGAGCACGAGCACGGTGAACGCGGTGAACGCGACGCGAATGCGCGAACCGGACAGCAAATGGCGCTGATTTTTGACGTTTTCCAGCTCAGCCGCCGCCGCGGCCTCGGCGCTCACGGGCAAAGATCTCAAGGGCACAGGACGCTCGATATTGGAAGACTGCAGCACGGACGAGCGCTACGGTCTCAATGAGAGCCAACTTAATAGAGGGAGCAGACTCGAAGTCACGGAAAGAGCGCGCTGCGGCCGACCCGAAACCACCTGAAACCACCCCAAACTACTCGAAACCACTCGAAGAATCGTGCCACGGCTGGTCGAATCGCAAACGCAACAAAGGGACATTAAGTCATAATCGCGAAGGGTCGTTTGATGGACCGAACGGGACGCCCCCGGGTCCTATTCGTACTTCGAGAGACCTTCAACGCTCGCACATCATTGAGACTGTACGAACGCAATAATGGCTAATGAGCGCTCCCTTGCCCCCCTTGTCTTGGTCGTCGACGACAGCGAAATTGCCCGGGAAGCGGTCAAAGATACGCTGGAATCATCAGGCCTCCGCGTCATAACGCTGGAGAGCGCCTTCGGCTTCATCCGTACGCTACGCGAGAAGGAGCCGTCGCTGGTCATGCTCGATGTGGGCTTGGCCTCGATGAATGGCACCAAGCTGGTGCAGCTCGGCCGCGACCACGCGCCCCGCGGGGCGAAGGTCGTGCTCTATTCGGGTCGTTCCCCGGAAGAGTTGGCTGTGGACGCTCGAGACTCCGGCGCGGACGGCTTCATCAGCAAGCGCACCACCGATCGCGCGCTGGTGCTCGCGGTGCAGGGCTACCTCAACGGCCCCGTGTCCGTGCGCTGAGACCTGTTGCATCATGGTCAGTGCCGGCCATCAGCCGCCACGGCCAAGCTCAGAGCGTCGGTTGCATACTTGCCGCTTTGCCAGGAATATGGGGCCGTTCTTGGGTCGGGTAGCTGGCGGAGCGCGGAATCGATGCGGTTCAAGAGATTCGCCCAGAGCCTGCTGGCCATGCAGGCAGTGCTGGTCATCGTGCTCGGGCTCTCGATCGAGCGACTCGAGCTAGCGAACCGCGGCCAGCTCGGCTGGCTATGGCTGCTGCTCGCGGCCACGCTCGTGCTCTTCGTCGGGGCGTTCGCGGCCCTGCTCCGGCAATGCGCCCAGCGCGAAGCGGCTGGGCTATCGCTGGTCGACCGCGAGCAGATCTTGATGAGCGCGTTTCTCGCGAGCCCGGCCGCGATGTGCGTCAGTGAGGGTCGTGACACGGGGGCCTGCCTGGCGCTCAACGCTGCCTTCGAAAAGACGACCGGCTTCAGCCGTGAAGAAGTGCTCGGCAAGAGCGGACGCGATGTCCCGCTGTACGAGCAGCCCGCGGATCGCGAGCGATTGGTGGCCGAGCTGCGTCGTTCGGGCAAGGTCAGTGCCGAGATCCGCTTTCGGAAGAAGGACGGTGAGCTCCGTGACGGCCTGTTCGATGTGCAGGTCTCGCCCGCGACCGACAAACCCTATGTGCTCTTGGTGCTGACGGACGTCACGGAGGCCAAGCGCGCCCAGCGTGAGCTGGAGCAGCTGCTGCGTGTCGAGACCTTGATGGCGAATCTGGCCGAAAGCGTGGTCAACGCGTCGGACGAGGCCTTGGACCAAGTCGTTCACGAGGCCGTGCGACGGATTTGCGAGGGCTTCGAGCTCGACATGGCGAGCATCTGGCAACCGGAACACGGCTCGCCCGATCGCGTCGTACGCACCCACGTGGTTCTATTGGGTGAACCACCCGCTATCGACGCGCAGGCCGAGCTCAGCGACTTTCCCTGGTTGCGCGAGCTCAGTCGAACCAACAAGACCGCGGTGATCGAGGATCTGAGTGCGCTGCCAGAGTCCGCCCACGAAGATCGCAAGCGACTCATCGCCCGTGGCGTGACGAACCTGGTCTCGATTCCCTGGTGCACCGCCGCCGATCGCTTGGACGGGGTCGTCTATTTCGGAAGCTCGCGCGGGCGAAAGCTAGACGCCACGGCGGTCAGCCAATTGGAAACGCTGGCACGGACGCTGCTCGTGGCGCTCAGCCGCGCGCGCGAACGCCGCGCAGTGAGCGAAGCCAAGGAACGCATGCGCACCCAGCTCGAGATGCTCGACGACGCACCGGCGGGGATCGCGATCACGCTGCGCGGAACCGTTCTCTACGCCAACAAGCAAGCCGCCGCCATGCATGGCTATACGGCCGAGGAGTTCGCACAGAGAACGCTGTTCGAGGTCGTGGCTCCCGAAGACCACGGCCAGCTCGAGTCGATACGGCGAGCAATCAACGACTACGGCTCGCATTCGTTCAGCGTCTGGCACCGGCGGAAAGACGGCACGCGCATGCACCTGGATGTCCAGGCTCGTCGCAGTACCTGGCTCGGGCAAGAGGTGGCCATCAGCGTCTTCGTCGACCTTGCGGAACGCGAAGCGGCGGCCGCCGCGCTCCATCGAAGCGAGGAGCGCTACCGCCTGGTGGCCGAGAACGTCTCCGATGTGATCTCGGTCTTGAACCTGGAGACCGAGCGTTTCGAATACGTGAGTCCTTCCATTCTCGGCTTGACCGGATATCGGGCGGAAGAAGTTCAGGGTTGGCCACTGTCGCGCACACTGACGGAGGAATCACTGCTCCTCGCACGGCGACGCATCTCGAACTTACTCGCGGCGGAAGAAGCAGAGCAAAACGCGAACGACAACCACGTAGTGTACGACCAGATCCGCAAAGACGGCAGTACCATTCCCACCGAGGTACGGGCGCGCATCCTGCGTGATCCAACCACAGGCAAACCGCTGCTCTTGAGCGTCGCGCGTGACATCAGTGAGCGCCAGAGCTCCGAGAAAGAGCGCGAGGATTTGCAGCTGCAGCTGTACCAAGCGCAGAAGCTGGAGGCGATTGGCATCCTCGCGGGCGGCGTCGCACACGACTTCAATAACCTGCTGTCGGTGATCATGAGTTACACCGACTTCGTCGTGGACAAGCTATCCGCCGACGACGCGCGACGCAGCGATTTGCTGGAGGTGCAGAAAGCGAGCGAGCGCGCGGCCGAGCTCGTCCGCCAATTGCTTGCCTTCAGTCGCAAACAGATCCTGGAACCGCGCATGATCGACCTCAACGCCGTCGTCAGCGGCATCGAAAAGATGCTGCGGCGCTTGCTGGGTGAAGACATTCAGCTCGAAGTGGTGCTGGCGAACAAGCTCGGCATCGTTCTGGCCGACCCCGGGCAGATCGAGCAGGTAATCATGAATCTGGCCGTCAACGCGCGCGACGCCATGCCGCGCGGCGGACGCTTGACCATCGAGACGCACAACCTGGAGGTGGCGGAAAGCGCCGGGCCAGCACCGGCCAAGCTGAAGGCCGGGCGCTACGTCGCCATCACCATCGCTGACTCTGGCACGGGCATGGACGAGGCAACGCTTGCCCGGCTCTTCGAACCGTTCTTCACCACCAAGAGCGTCGGTCGCGGCACAGGGCTCGGACTGTCCACGGTCTACGGCATCGTCAAGCAGAGCGAAGGCGAGGTCCAGGTGAAGAGCAAGCTGGGGGCCGGCAGCGTTTTCACGGTATATCTGCCGCGCCGGGACGCGCGGCTCGACAATCTCGCGCCCGCCCCCCTAAGTTTCCGAAGTGGCCGGCGCGAAACGGTGCTCGTGGTCGAGGACGAGGACGGCCTGCGCGCGCTCATCCAACGCATCTTGTGCAACGCGGGCTACACGGTACTGGTCGCCGAAAGTGGCGCCGATGCCCTCGCTCGCTTCGAGCAGCACGAAGGAAAGGTGGACCTGCTCTTGACCGACGTCGTGATGCCGCAGATGAGCGGTCGTGAGCTCGCCGAACGCCTGGCCCAGGCCAAGCCCTCGCTCAAGGTGCTGTACATGTCCGGCTACACGGAAGAGATCATCGACCGGCACGGGATCTTGAATGCCGGCGTGCGGCTGATCGGTAAGCCCTTTACTGCCGCAGACATGAGCCGCAAAGTGCGAACCGTGTTGGATGAAGACAGCGGAGCCCTCGCGTGAGCCGCTTTTGCGAGCCCTTCGAACGTGGCGCCCGAGCCCTTCGAGCCTCGAGTGGAGATGAGTCATGACCGACGCAAAACGCGGATTGATCTTGGTGGTGGACGACGAAGACGCACTCCGCCGCGCATACGCCCGAACTCTGGAAGAGGCCGGCTTCGAGGTCGCCCAAGCAGCCACGGGTTTGAAGGCGCTCGAGCTGCTGAAATCGAACGGCTTCGATACCATCGTCAGCGACATCACCATGCCGAACATGACCGGCGTCGAGCTGCTGCGCGCCGTCCGCCAGCACGACCACGACGTGCCCGTGATCTTGGTCACCGGTAATCCCAGCGTCGACAGCGCGACGGAGGCCGTCGAGCACGGCGCCCTGCGCTACTTGGTGAAGCCCTTGGGCAGGGGCGTGCTGACCGAAACCGTGGAACGCGCGGTCAAGCTCCAGCGCATGGCGCGCCTGAAGCGCGAAGCGGCCGAGTACCTGGGCAATCAGGAGAAAATGCTCGGTGATCGCGCGGCGCTCGAGGTCAGCTTCGGGCGCGGCCTCGAAACGCTCTGGATGGCCTACCAGCCGATCGTCGACCCTACGACCCAGAGCATCAGCGCTTACGAAGCGCTGGTGCGCACGCGTGAGCCGACGTTGCCGCACCCAGGAGTACTGTTTTCCGTCGCCGAGCGGCTCGGCCGCGTGCACGACGTCGGGCGGGCCATCCGCACGAGCGCGGCCCGAACGCTGGCAGAGAGCCCCGGCGACACGAACCTGTTCATCAACCTGCACCCCGCGGACCTGCTGGACGAAACGCTGTTCGCCGCCGATGCTCAGCTGACCCATTTTGCGCCGCGCGTCGTGCTCGAAATCACCGAGCGCGTCGCGCTGGAGCACGCTTCCGACGTGCCCGAGCGCATCGATCGCCTGCGCGAACTCGGCTACCGCATCGCCATCGACGACCTGGGCGCCGGCTACGCGGGGCTGAGCTACTTTGCGTTGCTTTCGCCGGACGTGGTCAAGCTCGACATGAGCTTGGTACGCGGCGTCAATGAGTCCGAGATCAAGCAAAAGCTGGTCGGTTCCATGACCGCGCTCTGTCGCGAGCTCGGCATGCGCGTCGTAGCCGAGGGGGTCGAAACCGCGGCCGAGCGCAATACGCTCGTCGAGCTAGGTGCCGATCTGCTCCAGGGCTATCTGTACGCCAAGCCGGGCCCCGCCTACCCGAACATCGTTTGGTAGCAGCCGGGGCCCGGGGCTGGGGCGTTCAGGTTCCCTCGTGCTCGGCCTGATATTGGGCCAATACCTGCGCCATGGGATCGCTGCCCGGGCGCACGTAGTAGTGCTCCGCGCGAACGGAGCCGTTCGCGTTCCTTTCGATCAGCCCGCCCATGACGTTGCCCTTCCACGGCCGCTCGGCATTGGTGATCGACGTCTTGAGGTACTCTTTGTAGCTTTCTACGTCTTTGTAGGACACTTCGACTCGGCACATCGAGCTGCGACACTCGAGCCTTCCGGCGGTCGCGCCCGCGGGAAGACCCGTCATCTGTCGCTGCGCAACCACCTCGGCCTCGCGCTGCCAGACAGGGTCGACTGGCTCGTTGTGGAAGATCTGGAGTCTGGTATCCGAAATTTCTTGGACCGATGGCTGGTTTGGCGTCGGTTTGGCGCCGGCCGGACGCTCATTCGCTTCGGGTGGGCTCGCTGACGCTAGCGGTTGCGCTTGCGACTCCGGCGTCCCCGGGTTCGGCACCATGCGCCCATTTACGAGCGCGTTGGACACTGCCACTTGGTTGCGCAGCTGCGCGAGCTCTTCCTTGACCTGTGAGAGTTCCGCTGCCGAGTCAGACGCCGTTGGTTTGGGCTTCTGTGGTGCCCGTTCTCTAGCCAGGAAAATGCCGCCAGCGCCCAAAACAATCGTCGCAACACCGATCAACCCTGCATGCATCGTTTTCATCGCTGCTCTCCAACGCGGAACGTCTCTGTCAGAAAAAAAGAAGAGGGCCGAAATGACTCACATTCCGGCCCTCCAAGGCTCAACTCAGGGGCTCCACTGGATCGAGTTGATGCGACCGCCGTAGTTCACGACGCAGTCCACGAACAGGAAGCCGTAACCCGGAACGTAGGCGCTGCCCACGTTGATGCGCTGGTTGCTGCCGAACGAGGGCAAGTAGACGTACGTACCGCCCCAGTACGTGGTGTCGTCTTCGCTCAGGCCGAAGGCAGCGCAACCAACGTTGTTGGAGGAGCTGGCGCCGTAGGCGTTGACCGTGACGCTGCGGTTGCCGGAGTTATCGATGGGCGTGAACGTGCGCCAGTAGCGCCCCGAACCGGTGCAGTTGTTGGTAGTGGAACCCCAGGCCTCGTAAAAGCAGCTGTTGTCCGACCAGGAAATGCCGCGACCGGCAAAGCCACCCAACGTGCGCGCACCAGCCACCGAAGCGACCGCGAGCAGCCCGCAGCCCGCGAGCAGAGACACGAATGCTTTCTTATTCATTGTTTTTCTCCCTTTTTACAATGCCACCACGAACGGTAATCGACCGATCGATGTCCCGATCTCGATGATCGAGATCAGGACAAAGCACAGCCCAATACGCGCTGGCCCGGTTGGCTCCCGCCCGAGGCGGAGATTGTCTATCACGGACAAATCCGAAGCAGGCGTGAGAAAAGGGTGAGAAACCGCCTCTTTCACCTGCAAAAATTTTGGCAGGGAGATGGCGCTATCCGCCATTCGGCAAGCGAGCGCTCGCTTCGTGCGTGATCTACGCTGCGTTCGCTGAACGTTCGAGCTCGCTCAGCGCATTCCCAACGCGAGATCAAAAGATCTTTAACCGAGAAGAATGGAGCAACGCGCCGTAGCGGAGATGTTACGCGCGCCTGCCGCAATTTGATTTGGACACAAAACAAAGGGTGATACTTAAAAGGGTGATACTCGGCATCCACGCACAGGGACCATTGATGACGAATCGTGAGCACGAAGGGGCATCCGCCAGCATGAGCGAGCGTGAATCGGCACGATCTTCAGTCGAAAATTCTCAGATGAGCAAGGCGGCGAACGCCTTGGTCGAGGCGGAGTCTGGAGTATTTGCCCGAGCTGACTGCGTTCGCCCAGGCATCAACCCGGATCAATTGGATCTGGAAGCGAGCATCATTTGGATAGAAGGCCAGCCCATCTATCTACGGCCCATGGAGCGCAGGCTGATCAGCCTGCTTGCGGGCTCGGCAAACCGCGTCGTGATGACCGAAGAAGTGGTCGCTAATCTGTACGGCGACATCTCTCTGGACGCCGGCCGCGTGCGGCTGAAACGGCTGGTGGCGGATATTCGCAAGCGCCTGGGCGAAGCCTTCTGTCGCGATTTGCGCACGATTCACCGCGTCGGCTTGGTACTGTCCGTGACGCCCCCAGATCGGTAGTCACACTACGACCGATCGACATGCAACTCGAGGGTGACTTGGATGACTCAAAATGAGCCCCGAGCGCCCCCGAGTTGCCCAATTCGGCAGCTGAGTGCCAGGCCAGATTATTTTCGCTCGAACTCGCTGATGACCTGCGCGTATTGGTCGATCTTTTCGGACTTCTCCTGAGAAGACCAAGCGCTGTCGGAGAATTGGCTCGCGGCATACGCCTGCGTGAGGATGGGCGGCGAGTCCGCTCGCGACCAAAAAACCTCCGGCGGCTCGGCGCTCGGAACCTTCACGTGACCGTGCAGGGCACGCAGCGAGTACGGCCCGTTGATGCCTTTGTCGTGCAGGATCTTGCCGAAGAAGCGCAGCGTCAACTGCGCGCGCCCCACGGCCGTAGGCCGATAATAGTCGTCGTAGACCGCGATTGCGGTCTTGCCGCTGGCGTCGAAGAGCGCAGCTTGCACCAACGTCGGCGCCACGTGGCTGACGTCTACCGCGAGCACGATCTCCAAGGAACCTGCCGCCATGCGCTCGGCGACCAGCTGGCGAACGGCGAATACTGGCTCGGCTGCATACTGAAAAGATTGCGGCAAGTCTTTGAAGAAGTCACCGATCTTCAGATGCGCGATGAAACGCGCCTCGTGCGGAGTCGCACGCAGCACCGGGATGCCCGAGGGCGTGAAGCTTGCGTTGTAGTGCCCCGCTGCTGACTTGGAGAAGGCAACGTCGGCGGCCAGTTGCCAGCTTTCGCTCTTGGTATCGTACCACTCGACGCGCCCGCTCAACGCTTCTGGGTCCGTCGGATCCCCCGTGTCTGCGTACGAAACGCTGAGTGAGGCTGCCATGGCCTCGCCTGGCGCGGCATAGAGCTTGTCGAGCGTCACGTCCGCTCGAATCTCGCGCCTGCTCTTGTCTGCCGCGAACGCTTGGCCCACGCCCCAAGCGCGGTTCCAATCGACCAAGTGCTGCGTAGAACCGTCATAGGGGCGCGACCAGGGCGGGAACACCATCGTGTCGCGATAGAGCTGCAAGCTTCGTTGCGCGTGTTCGAGTGACTTTTCGCGCACCTCTTCTGCTGACAGCGTGGGCGGCGCTGGCTCCGGCGGCGTCGCCGAATCTGCCAGCGCCGGCTCGAGCTCGACGCTAGGATCCCCGGCCGGTAGCCGCGCGACGCTGGGCGCGCTGGGCTCGCCGGGCTCTTCTTTCGCTGTCCGAGCCGGCGCACGCGGCGGGTCCGGTGGCGTGTGCAGGGCCCACGCGCAGAGCCCCGCCGCGCAGGCCAACGCAGCCAGTGTGTATGCGCCACGCCAGCTTCGAGGCGCGGCGGGCTGCACTCGGGACGCGCCGCGCTTCGAGTACGCTTTCCCGTTCGCTCGTTTCGTCAAGGGCAGAAAGTGTTTAGGTTGGTGCTGGAGACCACGTAGCCACCAAACTCACCGTTCGTA
>Ga0315912_10004836_pt1 | contig 12554 bp, 9 predicted proteins | sample VfabasoilMG_FD_204469 | JGI IMG/M metagenome (GOLD analysis project Ga0315912, IMG submission 204469) | Garden soil microbial communities collected in Santa Monica, California, United States - V. faba soil | ecosystem: Environmental > Terrestrial > Soil > Garden | place: USA: California... | reverse complement strand
CGGGGGTCACGCAGCTGTAGCCCACTTCCACGCCCGTGCAGGTCGCGTTGCAGCCGTCGCCGCCCACGTCGTCGCCGTCGTCGCAGACCTCAATCGCCTGCAGGAAGCCGTCCCCGCAGTTGCCGCATTCGACGCCGGCCACGGGACAGGTGAAGCCGTCCTCGATCACGCACTCCTCGGAGCAGCCATCCATGCCTTCGCTGTTGCCGTCGTCGCAGGGCTCGCTGCCCTCGCGCACGCCGTTGCCGCACTCGTAGCAGGCGGCACCCGCTACCTCGCAGCGATAGCCCGCTTCTTCCTCGGAGCAGTTGGCAAGGCAGCCGTCACCGGAGAGCTTGTTGCCGTCGTCGCAGACCTCACCCGTCTCGAGAATGCCGTTGCCGCAGCTGGTGCAGGCGCCGCCACCGGGCGGACAACTGAAGCCGAACTCGATCACGGCACAGTTGAAGGTGCAGCCGTCGCTGTTGGAGTTGTTGTCGTCGTCGCAGACCTCCGGCGCTTGGACGACGTTGTCGCCGCAGAGGACGCAGTCCTCCCCGGCCACCGGGCAGCGGTAGTTGGCCTCGATGGTGCTGCAGTTGGCCGAGCAGCCATCTCCGCCATCGATGTCCCCGTCGTCGCAGGTTTCGCTCGGCTCGACCACGCCGTTGCTGCAGAAGGCGCACGCCTGTCCGGGCACGGGGCAGTTCCAGCCGTCCTCGACGTCACAAACCTCGTCGCAGCCGTCTCCAGCCAGCGGCATGCACTCCCCATCAGGACAGTCGGCATCCTCCGTGCACGCTTCGCCGTCGCTCGAGCCGCCCAAACAGGCGCCCCCGTCATCGCACTCCTCGCTGGTCTCCTTGACGCCGTTGCCGCAGCGGTCGCACGGGGCGCCCAGCGTCGAGCAGACGAAGGGTGCTCCCTCCGCCATGCAGCTCGCGTCGCAACCGTCGCCGGCCACCACGTTGGAGTCGTCGCAGGTCTCGGGCTCGTTGATCTGGCCGTTGCCACAGAGCGTGCAGGTGCCGCCCTCGGGGCAGCTGAACCCAGCCTCGATCACCCGACAGTCGTTACGGCAGCCGTCGCTGCTCCCCGTGTTGCCGTCGTCGCAAGCTTCCTCCGAGTCGACGACGCCATCGCCGCACTCCTCGCACGGCACACCCGGCTCCACACAGTTGTGGTGCGCCTCGATGGTCGAGCAGCGGTCGTTGCAGCCGTCCCCCGATTGGTCGTTGCCGTCGTCGCAGGTCTCGTTTGGATCGATGAAGCCGTTGCCGCACTCTTCGCACAACGCGCCCGGGACGTGGCAGATGTAGCCATCGTCGATGACGGAGCAGGCTTCGGAGCAGCCGTCGCCTTCGTCGGTGTTGTTGTCATCGCAGGTTTCGGAGCTCTCCCTGATGCCGTTCCCGCACTCCTCGCAGGCCGTACCGGCCATCGTGCAGTTGAAGAACTCCTCTTCGGCACTGCAGTCGGCCGGGCAACCATCGCCGTCCTCCAGGTTGCCGTCATCACAGCCCTCGGCGCCTTCGAGCACGCCGTTGCCGCACTTTTCGCACTCGGCCGTGCCGTCGGGTCCGCAATCCCAGTTGAGCTCGATCGCCTTGCAATCCCAGCGGCAGCCGTCGCCGTTCTGCACGTTGCCGTCGTCGCACGCCTCGCCGGCGTCCTTGGTGCCGTCGCCACATTCCTCGCAGGCCCCGCCCGTGGACGGACAGGTGTGGTTCGGCTCCACCGCCGAGCAGGTGGCATCGCAGCCGTCGCCCGACGCCTCGTTGCCATCGTCACAGACCTCGATTTCCTCGACGATGCCGTTTCCGCAGTCTCCGCAGCCAACGCCCGCCACGGGGCACAACCAGCCGACCATGACCTGGGTGCAGTCGACGGGACAGCCGTCGCCGGGCGTCCTGTTGCCGTCGTCACAGGTCTCCGAGCTCTCCTTGATCCCGTTGCCGCACTCCTCGCACTGGAGGCCAGGCGTCACGCAGGCAAACCCAGACTCTTCCTCCGTACAGGCGGCGTTGCAGCCGTCGCTATCGGACTCGTTGCCGTCGTCGCAAACCTCTGCGCCCTCGAGCACACCGTTGCCGCAGTTGGAGCAAACGCCCGAGCTGCAGTCCCAGCCGGCGGCGGTCTCCTCCTGGCAATCGAAGCGGCAACCGTCGCCGGAGACGTTGTTGTCGTCGTCGCAGGTCTCCGGCCCCTCCACGGTGCCATCACCGCAGAGGACGCACTCCTGGCCGGGCTCGCATAGGAAGTTGTCGTCGATCTCCGAGCAGTCCGAGCTGCAACCGTCGTCGTCGTCGTCGTTGCCGTCGTCGCAGAGCTCGTTCTCGTCGACGACTCCGTCGCCGCAGAGCTCGCACAAGCTGCCCGGCACCGGGCAGATCCAGTTGCCGCTCTCGAGCTCGCAGGCGTCGTCGCAGCCGTCCAGGATGTCGCCATTGCCGTCGTCACAGGCCTCGCTGCCCTCGAGGATGCCGTTGCTGCACTCGAAGCAGGCCGCGCCCTCGACCTCACAGCGCCATTCGGGACCCTCGACCTCGCACGCTGCGCTGCAACCGTCGCCGTCCTGCTCGTTCGTGTCGTCGCATTCTTCGCCGTCGTCGACCGAGCCGTCGCCGCAGCTTGGCCCGCCATTTTCCCCACCGGTTCCGGTGGTCGCGCCAGTGCTGGACGTCGCCCCGGACCCGTCCACGTTGATCGTGCTCTGCCCGCCGCTCGATGAGTTGGAGGCGCCTGTGCCATCCGGCCCGGCTCCGCCCATATCGTCGGCAGTCTCGAACGTCGGGCGGCCACTACAGGCCAGCGCTAAAAGAACGCTGGAAGTGGCAAGAAGGAGCTGGGACGTGCGGAGCTGGCGGGGGAGTTTGACCTTCACTGACGGTTCCTTCGTAGCCGGACGCAGATGTGCAAGATTTCAGGGTAGCGCATGGGTCAACCGCCCCCAATTTATTATTCCTTTCCGAGGAATATTTGTGATCCGAGGTAGGTCCCTTGGACCCACCGGTGACCCACCACTTTACAACTGACTAAAAGCGCCGCTTGCTGGGCGGCCTGTTGGCCGGGCCTCCTGCGGGCTGGTTGCCGCAGCCCGTGTCGGGAGGAGATAGACCGTTCGCCGGTCCGGGTTGCCGAGCAGAGGGGTAGACTGCCTGCCCATGGCGCAGGGGATGAACCCGTATCAGGCACCGTCGGCGCAAAGCTTGTCGCAGCAAGCCGACCGAGACTGGAAGTGGCTGCTCTTCTCGTTCGACGGGCGCGCCACCCGCTGGGACTACTGGAGGGGGATCCTCTGCTTGATCTTCGGCTTCATGACGCTCGTGGGCGCAACCATGGTGCCGGTCCGGATGATGCTGGGCGAGATGGAGGACCTGGGGCCGTCGGCTGCCGTCGTGTTCGGGACCGTGAGCCTGATCCTGATGGTGCCCATGTTTTGGATCGCCCTCGCCGTTCAGGTGAAGCGCTGGCACGACCGCGGCAAGAGCGGCCTCTGGGTGCTGGTGGGCGTCATCCCCTACCTGGGCTTCCTGTGGGTGCTCGTCGAGTGCGGGTGCCTGCGGGGGACGTCGGGTGACAACGCCTACGGTCCTGACCCGCTATTCTGAGGGCCGGCCGGGACCCGTCCACGGCACGGCGCTGTAGATGGGCACGCCCGGATCGTCTCCCCCGGTGCCGATGTCGCTGCCCGTGCCGCCGGTGCCGCCGGTGCCGCCCATACCGCCGCCGCCGAGGCCTGGATCGCCCCCGCTCCCGAGGGTGCCACCGCTCGCAGCCCCGCCGCTCGCGGCACCCCCGCTGGCTGCCCCGCCGGCTGCAGGGCCACTGTCGGAGGGGACTAGCGTGCTCTCACTGCAGCCGAGCGCGGTGACCACGAGGCCCGACTGAACGGTGAAGCTGGCGAAGCGGCCCAGACGCCGCGAGGAGGGCAGTGAAGGGCGCACCGCCTCCGGGGAGAGCTCGCTCGAGCAGAAGGGGCACTGCGCGGCCTGTCGGCGGACGTGGCGTTGACAGCTGGGACACGGGTAAAGCGGATTCACGATGACGTACCTTTCTGTGCAGGCTCGGTAAGTTGCTCGGCAAGTAGCTCGGCAGATAGCTCGGAGGTGGGCTCGGCGCTCCGGTCGGAGAGGCGCTCGATGGTGAGCTCGAAGCGGCCGTGATCGAAGGGGTCGCCGGCGGCGGGCGCCACTTGGCGCAGCACCTCGCGCTCCCCGCGCGCAGCGAAATCGAGCACGCGATGGTGGCAGTAGGGGTTGTTGCCAGCGCGCCCGAACAGCGTGTGACTGGTCCAGGTGCAGCCGCCGCGACATTCGTCGGCGTAGTAGCAACTTGCGCAGTACCCCCAGAGATCGCTCGTCCCCCGGTCCCGGGCAAAACGCAGCGCAGGCGCGCGCTCCCAAATCTCTTGCAGCGGATTGCGCCGCACGTTGCCTCCCACATAGGGATTCGACGGCAGCGAAGGGCACCCTTTCACGTCACCATTCGACTCGATGCCGATGACCGAGCGGCCGGCGCCACACGACCCGTAGTGGCCGAGGCGTGAGCCGCCGCGCAGAGTGCTCTCGTACGGCCCGAAGTAGCCGATGTTGTTGCCGGGGTAGAGCATGATGCCGCGCGCATCGAGCTTGCGCTTGCAGAGCGCGAGGGCCGGCATGAGCTCCAGGAGGTCGTACGGCTGCAGGAGCAGCTCCGGACGATCGGCGGCGTTCCCCATGGCCACGGTGAGCGCCACCTGCCAAGCGCTGGCACCGAGCTCGACACAGAGGTCTCCGAGAGCGGCCACTTCGCCCAGGTTCTTGCGATTGATCTGGGAGTTGAGCCCCACCTGAATGCCGGCCGCCTGCAGATGACGAACGGCCTCCAGCGCTCGTTCGAAGCCTTGCTTCACACCGCGCAAGGCGTCGTGCGTGCGCCCGATGCCGTCGATGGACACGCTCACGCTGGAGAGACCCGCCTCGCGGGCTGCTCGCGCCAGCTCTGCGTCCACGCCGACGCCGCCGGTGGCCATCGCTACCGCGAGGCCGCGCGACCAGAGGCGCCGCACGACGTCCAGAAAGGCAGGATGGAGGAACGCTTCGCCTCCGATCAAGGACACCTCGAGCACACCGAGATCAGCCAGCTGATCGGCCACCTCCAGGCACTCCTCCAGCGAAAGCTCGTCGGGGCGCGCCTCGTCGGCCCGCGACCCACAGTGCCGACAGCGGGACGTGCACTTCAGCGTCATCTCCCAGACTGCGAAGCGCGGGCGGAACGAAGCATCCAGGGCCCGCTCGGGCAGGAGCGCTCGAGCACCCGCGCCGCGCGCCCCGGTCAGGAGCGGCAGATGGCGCTTCTCGGTAGGGGCCTGGCCAACGTCCACGGACGAACCCTAGCAACGAGTGTGCCGGAAGCGCACAAGCATCGCTGTCGCCGAAGCAGCGGGATCCAGCCTCGCGGGAGCACCAAGGGCGGGCTGGCACCGGCTGCGTGTGTGCCAACTGAGCGACTCCGAGCGCAGCCTGAGCGCTCGAGTGACCGCTCTGGGATGGGGAGGGGCGTCGCCGCTCTCGGGGAGCACGCTGGGTCGCGAGCCATCGAGGCGCGGCCCGGGGGTTCGCTGCGCGCCCCGTCCGGCTCGTGCGCCAGGCGGCACCCTGGCTGCGATCCAATCAGATTTTGGCTGTCAGAATGGAACCTGAGGCGAGGACTTGACCGCTGGCGGCGCGGAAGGGGAGCCTCGCCGCCGCCCATCGGCTAGGCTTGGGCACCGTTTTGGAGATCCTCATGAGCTGGCTTCGCTTGATCACTCGCACCTCCGTCACTCGCACCATCGCTTCCATCGCCGCAGTCTTCGTGCTCGCCATCTCGGCCTGCACCACCACCACGCCGTGTCCCGCTGGTGGTTGCCCCCCGACTGGCCCTGTCCCCCCGCTCTGCTCCCCCGGTCAGACCAACTGCAACGGCGTCTGCGTCGACCTCAGCTCCGACCCGGCCAACTGCGCCACCTGCGGCGTGGCCTGTGGAGCCGGCCTCTTCTGTTCGGCATCGACCTGCTCATCGACGTGTAACGCCCCCATGACCGTTTGCGGGGTGGCCTGCGTCGACACCATGACGAGCGCGGCGTACTGCGGCAATTGCACGACGGCGTGCCAGCCGGGTGCCGCCTGCACCAACGGCGTCTGCGGAGCGCCGCCAGCCGGCACCGGTGGCGCCACGGGCGTGGGTGGAACGTTCACCGGCAGCGGCGGTGGCAGCGGTGCCGTGACTGGTTCCGGCGGTGGCAGCGGTGCCGCTCCTGGAAGCGGCGGCGCAGGCGGCGGCTCCGGCGGCACCTCGAACAGCTTGCTCGGCGGCTACCACGTCCACGGCGACTGGGCGGGCTTCGCCTTCACCTTCGTCGACACGGCGATGAGCGCCACCATCAGCCCCGCGAGCTTCGAGACCATGATCGACACCGACGGTCCCTACTGCGTGACGGGCAGCGTCGTTGGCACGCCCCCGGATCCCGAGATCGAAGGCTCCGGCTACACCTCGATTGCCGCCGTCGGCTTCAACACCAACCAGCCCAAGATCGAGGACGCTCCCACCGGCAAGGTCGCCACCACGGGCGACGGCGTCTTGATCCACCTGACGGTGAACAGCGGAGAGACCATGCTCCGCGTGCAGCTCGAAGACGGCACGGACCCCATGGCGCCCGACGCCGCTCAGCACCGCTGGTGCGCCAACCTGGACGTCGTGGGCGGAGAGTTCAACGAGACGCTTCCCTGGGAGGCCTTCTCCACCGAGTGCTGGGCGCCCGGTGGTGCAACGGATTCGCCCTTCGACCCCGCGACGCAGCTCGCCAAGGTCATCATCTACGTCCCCGACCCCGGAACCGCGGGCACGACGCTGCCGTTCGACTACTGCGTGCACGACATCGGACCCTCCAACGTGGTGAGCCGCGGCACGGGAACCATCGGAGCAGCCGGTTGCGGCCAGAACGTCACCTGGAGCCCTGGCTCCGTCGGCGACCAATACGGCCAAGCCTCGAGCAGCGGCGGGTACCAGTTCCAGAACAACGGCTGGGGCTGGACGGGCGGCGGCAGCCATAGCTCGTCGCTGAATTCGGGGAACGGCTTCACCCTGACCAGCCAATCGTGCAGCCGCACGGACAGCGTTCCTTGCTCGTTCCCGTCGGTCTACATCGGCACCGATGCGGACGGCACGCGGAGCTCTCACGGTGGATTGCCCAAGCTGCTGAGCTCGATCACCTCCGCGCCCACCTGCATGGGCTGGTCGAACGGCGGCACGCCGTCGTCCCACGAATTCAACGTGAGCTACGACGTTTGGTTCAACACCAACGCCCAAGCCACGAGCGCGTCCAAGTTCCTAATGGTCTGGTATCGCGACCCGCCGAGCTTCCAACCCGGCGGTATGACCCCGATCGCGACGGCGGTCATTGGTGACCAGAACTGGCAGGTGTGGCACGGCCCGAACGCTAGCAACCAGCCGGTGACGAGCTACGTCTCGATGGCCGCAGGCGGTCTCGCCCAAGGCCAGTCGTACTCCTTCAACTTGAAGGACTTCTTCGACGACGCCACCGAACGCGGCTACTTGGTACCGGCGAGCGACAACCTGATCGCCGTCATGGGCGGCATGGAAATCTGGGGCGGCGGCCAGGGCGCCAGCATCAACGGCTTCTCGGCCACCGTGCAGTAAGTATCGGGGGCCTCACGAGGCCTCCTTGCTCGCCCCGGAACCAGCAGAGTAGGTTTCGGGGCTCGGAGTCATGGCGAAGAAAGTCGCCGTCATTGGCGTTGGATCAGCCGGCCTCTTGCAGGTGATGCACCTGTGCGTCTGGCTGGACAAGTCGTGGGAGGTCTACGCCATCTACGACGGGGCGAAGAAGATCCTCGGCATCGGCGAGAGCACGAACGGCGGCTTCGTGAACACGCTGGAGATGGCGACGGACTTCTCCCTCGCTCATCCGGAGGACATGGCTGCCCTCGGCGCTACCATGAAGTACGGCAGCCGCTTCATCGGCTGGCGCGAGCACAGCTGGATCAATCCGCTCCTCAACGGCAACGTCGCCATCCACTTCGATAGCCGTCGACTCAAAGAGTTCGCCTTCGAGCGCCTGGCGCGCCGCTGGCCCGAGCAGTTCCGGGAGCTCTTGGGCAACGTCACGGACCTCGTGGACGAGGGCGAGCGGGTGCGGGTCGTGGTCGACGGAAAGGCGCATCACTTCGACTACGTCATCGACTGTCGCGGCACCCCGCCGGACCTCGAAGGCTACGTATTGAGCGATTGCACCATCGTGGACCGCTGCGTCGTGCACCAGGCGGACGCCTACGAATACGCCCCGTACACCGACCACATCGCGACGAAGCACGGCTGGATGTTCGGCGTGCCGCTCTCTTCGCACAAGTCGTATGGGTACCTCTACTCGAGCCAGGTGACGTCCAAGGAAGAAGCCCTGGCCGACATGGCGACCACGCTCGGCATCACGGAGGTCGACTCGGGCACCTATCAGGCGGAGTACCAGCTCAGGCCCTACTACGCGAAGGAGGTCGCAGTGGGACGCGTCTGCAAGAACGGCAACCGCGCGCTCTTCTTCGAGCCGCTGATCGCAAACTCGATCTTCCTCTACCTGATGACGAACCGCCTGCTGTTCGACTACATGGTCAGCGGTGCTGCTGCGGACGCGGTGAATGCGCGCTTCCGGGCGGCAGTGATGGAGATGGAGGACCTCATCACCTACTACTACCAGGGTGGCAGCCTGCACCCGACGCCGTTCTGGCGCCGAGCGACCCAGGCTGCCCAGGCCCGCATGGCAGGGCGCAAGGAATTCCTCGCGTACCTCAGCTCTTTGCGAGAGGCCGAAAGCCGCGGCCTCTTGCATCGCGCGCCGACCTACGGCTGGGGACCGCAGACTTGGCGCGTCGTTGACCGGCAGCTCGGGTACGAATACGTTGACCCGGTCGGAGCGACGGTCCCAACATGAGCGCGAAGAAACTTGGCTACTTTGGTATGGCGGTGCCGCTGGCGCTCGCCGTGACGAACGCGTGCGACAGCAGCCCTGCCCCGGACGGCTCGAGCGGCGGTTCGACGGCGACAGGCGGCCAGAGCTCGGGCGGAGCTTCGAGCGGCGGAGCTTCGAGCGGCGGAGCCTCGACCGGCGGAGCCATCGGAACTGGTGGCGATGTCTGCATCCCGGGCGCCTACAGCTACTGCGAGTACGGTGGCATGGGCGGCATGGGCGCCGAAGGCGGCCTGGGCGGCGCGGTGCCGTAGGCGGCGCGGTGCCGTAGGCGGCGCGGTGCCGTAGAGCTCTAGGGATGCCCAGGCGGAGGGAGTGGGTGGCCGTCCGCTCGCTCTCGCGCCATTTGTTCGACCTGCCTGGGGAACTGCTCGCAGCCGGGCGGCCGGATCGCGCAGAGCTCGGAGAGCAGCGCCGCCTGCGCATCCGGCGTCTCGGCCACGGCGGCTAGGCGCAGCCGTGTGCGCACGGCAATGCTCTTGGTGGCCTCGGACGCGGAAGGGGGCACCTTGGAGCGGCGCAAGACTTCTCGAACCTCCTCTGCGCTCCCAAGCTTCCAGACGAGATCTTCGAGCGTGCTCTCGAGCATCTCTGCACCCGTGTCGGCAGAGCGGACAGGCACCCAGGCCGAAAGCTGCCTCTCGCCGCTCTGACACCGCGTCCAGCGCCGCCGCTCACAGATCGCCCGCGCGCGCCCCGGGTCGGGTTCTCGCGGTCCGGGCCCGCTGACGGCGACCGCGAGGTCAAAAAGATCCCGCGTGGTTCCACGCAGGGACCCCCGAACCCGCTCGAGATCCTCGCTGAGTCGAGCTGTGTCCCCCGATTGAGGTGCGCCGACGAGCAGCCTGCCGATGCGCTCCTCGGGAGCCTCGGGCGGCAGGCGCGAGTATCGAACATAGCCATAGGCCCCAGCTAGAATCGCGATGGAGGCGCCAAGAAGGCTGACCGCCATGCGCAAGTCCCCTTTCTTCCACCTGGTCCGTATCGATGTCCTGCGTAGTCGGGCCACGAGCGCAGGATAGGTAGCCTGCCACTAGGGCGAAAGCTCAGGGATTCACGAGCCCTCGCTTCGCAAGTACGCTCGGCGCCCATGGAGGAGCGAATGGTGAACGGGGCACGACACATCTTTTGGCGGCAGGCGTTCGGAGGCGCGAGCGCTGTGGCACTCTTGTGCCTGACCGCCTGCGACGAGCCGAAGAAGACGGAGAGCGCGACGTCAACTAGTGCTAGCTCGGACGCCGGCGCCAAGGCAGCCGCGGCGAAGGCAGCCGAGGCGCCGCCCCCTCCCCCTCCCGCCGCAGAGCCCGAGCCGGCACCCAAGCCTGCGAAGCCGAAAAAGACGCTGGCGGACTGCGACAAGGGGAGCAAGGTCGTGCTCGATCCTGCTGCCCCCGGCGCGGCCGATTTCGAAGCCGCCATCCGTGTGAAGGCGCAGAAGCCGGAGGGTGAGCTGACCACCGCCGACTTGAAGAAGCTCCGTTCGCTCAACCTGTCGCGCGTGCCGCTCAGTGAGCTCGACGTGTGCCTGTTCCGTCACATGACCGAGCTGCGTGAGCTCTTCATCGGCCCTGGAGAAATCGACGACCTGTCCTCGATTGCCACGTCGACCAAGCTCGAGTCACTGGGCATCTCCGGCAATCCCATCTCGGATCTGTCGCCGCTCGCCAAGATGACCAAGATGGACCGGCTCGACATGGCGCACACGAAGGTCGCCGACATCGGCGTGCTGTCCGGCATGAAGACGCTCACCGAGCTGAACATCGACGATACGCTGGTGTTGGATCTCACTCCGCTCAAGGAGCTGACCAAGCTCGAGCGCCTCTCGCTCAAGAAGACCAAGGTCGACGACGTCAGCGTGCTGAGCGAGCACAAGGAGCTGAAGTTCGTGTACGTGGGCGAGAGCCCGCTTGCCGACGAAAGCAGCAAGACCGCCGTCTTGAGCAAGAACGGCGCCAAAATCATCGACGACTGACCGCTGGCAGGGGCGAGGCGCCGGGCTACACTGGTTCCCGATGAGGCGATCGTCGTACGTGCGCGGGGCCGGTGTGAAGTGGGCAGGTGTCCTCGCCTGCTTGGCCGGCATGCCGCTCGTGATCGCCTGCGGCGGACAGACGACGCCCGGCTTTTCGAACGCAGGGAAAGAGGCGGCGTGCGCGGAGCTCTGCCAAGTGGCGGCGGACTGCGGGAGCGAGGTCGACGTCGCCGAGTGCACGGACACGTGTGCGGAGGACGAGGTGGTCAGCCGAGCCGGCCAGGAGCTCTTGACCGAATGTTCGGGCGACCTCGAGTGTGGGGAGACGCCTGGCCTGGGCGCGCTGGAGTGCATCGAGGATGGCCTCTTCGAGCTGCCGATCAACGAAGCTCAGGAGGACTTCTGCACGATCTCGCTCGAGCGTCTGGCAGAATGCGGCGGAACGCCCCTCGCAGAAAACGACGTCGACAATTGCCTGTCTGGGGTCGCACTGCTTTCGGAGGAATTCGTGACGGAGCTCAGCGAATGCGGCGAGCGCCGCACCTGTGAGCTGGTCAACTTGTGTGCCGGCCTCGAGCTCCTGAACTCGCTCAGCGAGGAACAGATCGCAGCCCTTTCGGGGGGCACGGGCGACCTCGGCAGTTTGGAAGATCTGCTGGGCTCCCTGAGTGGGTCGATGGGCGGAGCGGGCCCGGGCTGACGCCTTCCGGGCGGCCCCTTGCCCTAGCGAAGGCGGGTGGCATTCTCCCCGCCCCCCCAATGGCCAAAGACGATTTCGCCTCCTTGTTCGAAAGCGCTCCCGGTGCGTCCCGGCAGCGCCAAGCCTCGCACGTGAGCGCAGGCCAGCGCGTGGAGGGCACGGTTTTGGGCATCAGCGCGGGACTGGTCAGCGTCGACATCGGTGGCAGCGCCGACGCCACCATCGAGCTCATCGAGTTCGACCAGAAGCCGATCAAGGTGGGCGATCGCATCGTGGCGACCGTCGCCGAGCCCCGGCGCGAGGGGCCGCGACTCACGCTCTCCCTCGGACGGGGAGGAACGAACGTCAGCGCCGACGTGCTGCGGCTGGCCAGCGAGAGCGGCACCCCGGTCACGGGGACGGTGAGCGCAGCGGTCAAGGGTGGCTTTTCGGTCGACGTCGCCGGTGTGCGAGCGTTTTGCCCCATCTCGCAAATCGACCTCACCTACGTGACCACGCCCGATGTCTACGTCGGCCAGACGCTCGACTTCCGGGTGGTGGAGTTCAAGGAGGGTGGCCGCAACGTCGTGCTTTCGCGGCGTCGCCTGCTCGACGAGCAAAGGCACGCGGAACGCGAGCGGCTGGCGCAGAGCCTGACGGTCGGCAGCGTGGTCACGGGCACGGTGCAGAGCCTCAACAAGCACGGCATCATCGTCGACTTGGGCGGACTCGACGGCTTCGTCCACGTCTCGGAGCTGTCGCGCAGCCGCGTGGCGGGGCCCGAGGACGTGGTGCAGGTCGGCGAGACCGTGAGCGCACAGGTGCTCAGCATCGAGCAGAACGATCGCGGGATGAGCGTCCGCCTGTCCTTGAAGGCGCTCGTACCCGCGGCGGCACCGGCGGCCGGTCCGCCAACGGAC
>Ga0315912_10004835_pt1 | contig 12555 bp, 13 predicted proteins | sample VfabasoilMG_FD_204469 | JGI IMG/M metagenome (GOLD analysis project Ga0315912, IMG submission 204469) | Garden soil microbial communities collected in Santa Monica, California, United States - V. faba soil | ecosystem: Environmental > Terrestrial > Soil > Garden | place: USA: California... | reverse complement strand
TGGAAACCGTTCATGCGTTGCCTGCCGTCAGGTTGAGCCTGGGTGCGGCGGCCGATTGGGCCAGCAGCTCCTGGCTGGCGCGCCAGGTGTCCCCGGCGTACAGCGCATCCCGTTCCGGCGCCGCACGTCCACGCATGCGCACCAGGCGCAGGTGCGAACTCGGCTGGATTTCGTGAACCAGCCCATCGAGCAGTTTCGCGACCGAGGCGCGGTCGTTGCACACCGGCAGCACGTCGCAGCCTGCGGCCAGCGCCGCACTGGCACGCGCCACGATGTCGCCGTATTCGGCGGCGCCGCCCATCGACAGGTCGTCGGTGAATACCGCGCCTTCGAAGCGCAGTTCCTCGCGCAAGCCGTTCTGCACCCAGCGGCGCGACAGGCTTGCCGGCTCCGGCGCCACCGCCGGAAACAACACGTGGGCCACCATGACGGCGGGCAGCCCGTTGTCGATGAGCCGCCGGTATGGCACGAGGTCGTCGGCCAGGCCATTCCAGTCGCGCCTATCTACCGGCAGCGACTTGTGCGAGTCCGCGATCACGGCGCCGTGACCCGGGAAATGTTTGGCGGTTGCCGCCATGCCGGCATCCTTCATGCCCTGCATGTAGGCCAGCGCGAGTTGCGCGACCGCCTCGGGTTTCGAATGAAACGCGCGGTCGCCGATGACTTCGCTCACGCCGTAGTCGAGATCGACGCAGGGCGCGAAGGAAAGATCCACGCCGTGCGCGCGCAGCTCGGCGGCCATGAGCCAGCCCATGGAGCGCGCCAGCGTGAGTCCATGTTTTGCGTCGAGATCGAATTCGTGGCCGATGCGTCGCAGCGGCGGCAGTGCCGAGAAGCCCTGGCGGAAGCGCTGCACGCGGCCGCCTTCGTGGTCGACTCCGACGATGAGCGCCGGAGTGCGCACCGCGTGGATGTCGGCCACCAGCCGGGTGAGCTGCTCGGCGGAGGCATGGTTGCGCGTGAACAGGATGACGCTGCCAACGAGCGGATGGCGCAGTACTTCTCTGTCCTCGGGCGTGAGCTCGAGGCCGGCGACATCGACCATCAGTGGGCCCAAGGTCACGGCTTCTTATCCTGTCTTCTGGTCCAGTCTCTGGGAGCCCGGCTAGGGCACCCTTTCGAGCACCGCCATGGACTCCACGTGTGTGGTGTGCGGAAACATATCAAGGACACCGGCGGCGCGTAAGCGGAAGCCCAGGTCGTGGGTCAGGACGCCCAGATCACGCGCAAACGAACCCGTGTGGCAGGAGATATACACCACCCTGTGCGGCGCAAGATGTGCCACGGCGCTCAAAACCTCGCGCGCCCCCACCCGGGGAGGGTCTAACAGGACCTTGTCGTACCCCCCGCGCATCCAGGGAATCCCCCGGTCCGGCTCAACCGACAGGTCGGCCACGTGGAAAGTCGCATTCTCGATGCTGTTGGTCCGGGCATTGGCCCTGGCCCGATCGATGAGGCCGGCGTCGCCTTCCACCCCAACTACCGATGCGGCGCGTCGCGCCAGTGGCAGCGTGAAGTTTCCCAGGCCGCAATACAGGTCCAGCACCCGGTCGGAGGGCGAGACCTCCAGTAGTTCGAGGGCCTGGGCCACCATGGCGTTGTTGATGGCGCCATTCACCTGGACGAAATCGGTGGGACCGAATTCCAGGCGCAGGTCGTATTCTTCGAGGCGGTAATGCAGGTCGACGGGCCCGGCAGTCAACGGCGCGACCGAATTCAGCCCACCGGGCTGCAGCAGGATACGCAGGCCATGGGCACGTTCGAATTCGCGCAGGGCCGCGACATCGTCCGGTGGCAGGGCATCGAGCACCCGCAGCACCAGCACGCGCTCGCCATCCGACAACGAGACCTCGATCTGCGGGATGCTCTCGCGCCGCTGCATGCCCGTGAGCAGCTCGCCGAGCGTGCCGACCAGCGAGGCCACGGGCTCGGCCAGCACTTCGCAGCGCGACACGTCGGCGACGTACTTGCCCTGCTTCTCGCGAAAGCCCACCAGGCTGCGCGCCTTCTTCGCCACGTAGCGCGATGACAGGCGTGCCCGCCGGCGGTAGTTCCACACCGGTCCCGACAGGGGTGGCAACCATTCGTCCGGCGTGACGTTGCCGATGCGTTCGAGGTTGTCGGCCATCTCCTTCTGCTTGGCCTGGATCTGCATGCCGGGATCGAGATGTTGAAGTGTGCAGCCGCCGCAGATTCCGAAGTGTGCACAGCGCGGCGTCACCCGGTGTGTCGAAGGCTCGAGCACTTCGACCAGCGTCGCCTCGTCGTGGCTGCGATGGAAACTCGCGCGGCGGAAACTGACGCGTTCGCCGGGCAAGGCGCCCGCCACGAATACCACCTTGCCGCCGGCGGCGCTGTCGCGCACCACACCTTCGCCTTCGTGCGTGAGGTCGGCGACCACTCCGGTTTCGACAGCCGCATGGGCCATGCGTGCCTGACGAGTCATGCGCCGGCACTCCAGGCCGCGAGGAATTCTTCGAAATGAGGTTGTTTGGCCTCGCTGAGCCAGGCGCGCGTGCGCGCCAGCTCCTCGTCCAGTCCGGCGTCTGTCAGGCGCCCCCGCATGTGCTGAAAGCGCAGGTAGATGAGCCAGGTATTGATGACGTCGGTTTCGCAGTACCGGCGGATGCGCGTGAGCTCGCCGCGCTGGAAGGCATCCCAGACCTGCGAGCCGTCGAACCCCAGCTTGCCGGGGAAGCCGAGCAGCACCGCGGTATCCGACAGCGAGGCACGTGCCCGCGCCTGGAATCCCGACAGGACATCCATGATGTCGAGATGGCGCCAGTGGAAACGGCTCAGGTAATTGTTGTAGCGAAAGGCCTGGTCTTCTTCACCGGTTTCCCAGTAACGCGGCGCCGGAACCTTGTGGCGCAACGCACGGTAGTGCAGCACGGGCAGATCGAAGCCGCCGCCGTTCCAGCTCACCAGCTCGGGCGAAAACTTCTCGATGCCATCGAAGAAGCGCAGCACCAGTTCGCGCTCCGTTGCGTTCTCGTCTCCCAGGCTCCAGACCCGGAAGCCCTCGCGGGAACGAAAGGCGCAGGAAATGGCGACAATGCGCTGCTGCTCGTGCGGCAGGAAATCGCTGCCCGAGTCCTGGCGCGCGCGTGCCTGCATGGCTTTGCCCACTTCGTCGTCCGCGAGGCCTTCGAGGCCGAACAGTCGCCGCCCGAACTCCACGTCCGGCACCGTTTCGATGTCGAATACCAGCGTGTTCATCGCCGCCTCGGGCGCGCTGCGGAGCGGGTGTTCGTCTTCTTTTTCGGCCGCGCGGGTTTCTTCGCCGCAGTCTCGAGTACCGCCACCGCGACGATCAGTCCGGCTTCATCGGTGAGCGTGACATGTCCGCCGCCGATGCCGAGCTTGCGCCGCATCTTCTCGCCGCGCGCCGAATACACCACCTCGGGACGTCCCCAGGCGTTCTGCACCACGCCCACGTCGCGAATCCACATGCCATGCGCAAAGCCGGTGCCCATGGCCTTGACGATGGCTTCCTTGGCGGCAAAACGCATGGCGAGAAAACGCTCGGTTCGCCGGGTTTTGGCCAATTGCACGCGCTCGGCCGGCAGCAACAGGCGATCGAAGAAATGGTCGCCGAACCGGTCATACACCGTCTTGATCCGCGCGGCTTCGAGCACGTCGACGCCGATGCCGAAAATCATCGACGCACCCCGAGCATCAACGCCTTCATGTCGCGCACCGCAGCTTCGAGTCCGGTGAAAATCGCGCGCGCGATGATGCAATGGCCGATGTTGAGTTCGACGATCTCGTGGATCGCGGCCACCGGGGCCACGTTGTTGTAGGTCAGCCCGTGCCCGGCATGCACCTCGAGTCCGAGATTCGCGGCGCGTTTTGCAGCGGTCGACAGGCGCTCCAGCTCGCGCGCCTGCGCAGGACCTGAAGCCTCGGCGTAGGTACCGGTGTGCAGCTCGATCACCGGCGCGCCGGAACGCCTGGCCGCTTCGATCTGCGCCAGGTCCGGCGCGATGAACAGCGCCACGCGAATGCCCGCGGCACTGAGCTTGCGCACGCCGGAGGCCACGCGCTCGACGTCCGCGGCCACGTCCAGGCCGCCTTCGGTGGTGATTTCGGCGCGGTTCTCCGGCACCAGGCAGCAGTCGTGCGGGCGCACGCCGATCGCGATGTCCAGCATCTCGTTGGTGAGCCCCATCTCCAGGTTCATGCGCGTCTGCAGCAGTGGTCGCAGCGCGTGCACGTCGCGATCCTGGATATGCCGGCGGTCTTCGCGCAGGTGCAGCGTGATGTTGTCGGCGCCCGCCTGTTCCGCCAGCAGTGCGGCGTGCACCGGATCCGGGTACGGCGCGCGGCGCGCCTGGCGCACCGTGGCCACGTGATCGATGTTGACGCCCAGTTCTATCTTCTCGGAACTCATGGATTTCCCCGCCGCGACATCGAACGCGCGACCGTGCGCGTGCGCAGCTCGCGACCTTCCAGACATTGATCCAGCGCCTGGCGCAGCACGCGCCGCGCCACGTCGAGCGACTCGGGGTCGCGCAGGTCTTCTTCCTGCAGCGCCAGCAGGCAGCGGCCGGAGTATGCACCGGGCGCATCCTCGCGCACCTCGGCGAGGCCCTCCCCGATTCGAAACTGGTAGTGCATGCGCGCGTCCACCGAGAATTCCAGGCCGTATCCGAGACCGGCCAGCAGTCGCTTCTCGAACACTCGCAATGACCTCTCTGGCGCCGTATCGGTCGCGAGTCGCCGCAGTGCCTCGGCATAGTCCTCGAAGAGCTGCGGCTGCGGATCGTGGCGCGTGGTCAGCGTGAGGATGAGTTCGTTGAGATAGAAGCCGGACAGCACCTTGCGCGCCGGCAGCGGCGCCAGCTCGCCCTGCGGCTCCGCGCCGGTGAGCTGGGCGGCGTCGCCGCGCCCGCTCCACGACACCAGCAGGGGACGAAATGGCATGAGCAGCGAGGCGAGCTTCGACTTGGGACCACGGGCGCCGCGCGCAAACAGGGTGAGCCGGCCATGATTCGCGGTGAACACGTCGAGGATGCGGCTGGTGTCGCGATACTCGCGACTGTGCAGGACAAACGCGGGCTGAAGGTTGATGCGTTCGCGCGGCTGCATTCAGTAAGCTCGCGTGTCGTTACTCGAGTCCGAGCTGCGCCAGCGCACGGGCGTCATCGGCCCAGTCTTCGCGCACCTTGACCCAGAGATTCAGATGCAGCCGGCGCCCGAGACGCGCATTGAGTTCCTCGCGTGCCTTCTGCCCGATGCGCTTGAGCCGCGAACCCTTGGCGCCGATGACGATGGGTTTCTGACCCGCCCGGTCGACCCAGATGACGGCGTGCACCACCAGCTGTTCGTCCACCTCCTCGAGCTTCTCGACTTCGACGGCGATGCCGTAGGGAAGCTCTTCGACGAGCTCCATGGTGAGCTTTTCGCGTACCGTCTCGGCGATCTGGAATTCGATGCCGCGGTCGGTGCGCTGGTCGGGCGGGAACAATTCCGGGGATTCGGGCAGGCGCCTGCCGATCACCTCGATGAGCCGCTCGACATTGCTGCCCTTCTCCGCAGAAACCGGCACGATGTCGAGAAACGCATGGCGCGCCGCGAGCTCGGCCGTGAACGGCAGTAGTTTGTCCTTCTGCGGGACCTTGTCGACCTTGTTGATGACGGCTATGGAGTCGCGACCGGAGTCCTTGATGCGCCTGAGCACGGCCTCGTCTTCTTCGCCGAAGCGCAGCGCTTCGACCACGAACACCACGAGGTCGGCGTCGGCAAGCGCCGCGGCGGCGGTGCGATTCATGGCGCGGTTGAGCGCGCGACGTTCGCCCAGGTGCAGTCCCGGCGTATCGACGAACGCGAGCTGCACGCCCGGACGGTTGAGTACCCCGAGCACCCGATGACGCGTGGTCTGCGGGCGCGACGTGACGATGGAAACCTTTTCGCCCATGAGCGTGTTCAACAGCGTGGACTTGCCGACATTGGGCCGGCCGACCAGCGCGGCGAAGCCCGCGCGAAATCCCGGTGAGGCGGCGCCGGTTGTCGTCTCGTCAGACATGGAGGCTCAGCGCCTGCAGTGCTGCCTGGGCCGCCACCTGTTCCGCGCGCCGGCGGCTGGGTCCCTCGCCCTCGGTTTCCAGCCCGGCGTGCGGCAGTACGCAGCAGACCAGGAAGGTCTGCGCGTGCGGTTCGCCGGTGGTGCGCCTGACGGTGTACACCGGCAGCGGATGACCGTTGGCCTGCAGGTGTTCCTGCAGCCGCGTCTTGGGATCCTTGAGCGTGGAGGGTTCCGGCAATGCGGCGATGCGCGATTCGAACATCGCGCCGAGGCGGCTGCGCACCGCATCGAGCCCGCCGTCCAGGTACAGGGCTCCGCACAGCGCTTCGAAGGCGTCGGCGAGAATCGACTGCCGGCGAAAGCCGCCAGTCTTGAGCTCGCCGGAACCCAGCAACAACAACTCGCCGAGTTTCATTTCCTGCGCGATTTCCGCCAGCGGCTCCTCGCTCACCAGGCGCGCACGCAGCCGTGACAGGTCGCCCTCGCTGGCGGTGGGAAATTCCCGGTACAGCCGCTCCGACAACAGCAGGTTGAGCACGGAATCGCCGAGGAACTCGAGGCGCTCGTTGTTGGGGCCTTCGGCACTGCGATGCGTGAGCGCGACGACGAACAGCGCCAGGTCGCGCGGCTGGTAGCCGAGCTTCGTGGCGAGCAATTGCGCCTGGGCCGGCGTCGTGCTCATGCGGACCGCGGCATTCAGTTGATGACCACCGTCTTGTTGAACTGCATCTGCAGGTACAGGTTGCCGAACAACGGGATGGTCGAGTCGTATTCGGCCGTCATTTCCCAGCCGGTGTCTCCCTTGGTGATCTCGATTTCGTCGGGAGAGATGTGATTCACATAGCCAGTGTCGAAGCGCCTCTCGAGCGCGGCGCGAATATTCTGCGGCGACAGGGTGTCGTCGCTCTTGAGCTTGGTCGCAGTCTCTTTCAGCGCCTGCACGACCTTGTAGTAGTCCATGTATTCCGGGCCCACGCGGATGCCGGCGTAAACCACCAATGCCACGGGGATCAGAAGGAAGATCCAACCGATCGTCGTCACTCCACGTTGTCTGCGCGTCATGTGTCCTCCCATCCAGCAATTATTCGATCTTCGTGCCGATACGTTCGAGATTGATCAGGGTCTTGCGCCCCGGATCGAAATTCAACCAGATTCGCGTCGCTTTGCCGACCAGGTTCGCCTCGGGGACCAGGCCCCACGAGCGGCTGTCGAGGCTGTTGTCACGGTTGTCGCCGACCATGATGTAGTGACCCGCCGGAACGACACCATCCGGAATGAAATCTTTGAAGTCGGAGTTGGTGCTGTCGGTATCCGCAGTCCCCGATTCCTTGCAGACGTAGCCGCCGCCCCGGCTGACTACGTTCTTGCGGTCACAGGACGGCAGCGGTCCACCGAAATTGTTCGCGTTCAGAAGACCAATCTCGGAGCGGCATGACATCACTTTGTGCGTGTGCTCGCCGACCGTCTCGACCGATAGTTTCAGACCGACGTAACAACCATCGGTGTAGTCCCCCACTTCGGTCTGGGCAATGACCTCGCCGTTGATGATGAGATGATCGCCGCGAACGGCGATGCGGTCGCCTGGCAAGGCCACGAGGCGCTTGATGAAGTTGACCTCGGGCTGCGGCGGATGACGGAACACCACCACGTCGCCACGCTGCGGGCTCCCCGTCTCCACGATCTTCTGGTTCAAGATGGGCAACCGCAGGCCATAGGAGTACTTGTTGACCACGATGAAGTCGCCGTCGAGCAGCGTGGGCATCATCGAATCGGAGGGAATGCGGAACGGCTCGAAGACGAAGGCGCGCACCAGCAACACGATGACCGCCACCGGGAAGAAGCTGCGCGCGTAGTCGACCGTGCCGGGTTCGGGCGGCGCTACTTTCTCGGTCTCCTGGTCCGTTCCCTTTTCCTTTTCCTTTTCCTTTACCGGGGGCATCAGCATGAGGCGCTGCTTGCGAAACACCATGGAATCGATCAGCCAGATCAGCCCGGTGACGATAGACAACACCAGCAGGACCAGGCTGAAGTCGAGTGTCTCGGCCGTGATCATGCGCACGATGACCGCCACCACCAGCACCGGCAGCACCGCGTACGCGGCGCGCACCAGCGGCGGATCCTTGGCGGCCACGGCGCCAGCGGCCACCTGGCGGCGCGGCGCGAAGAACCAGCTGTCGATGGCGCACCACAGGCCGACGGGCGCGGCCGCCCAGCTCAGCGGCACCGAAATTTGCTTCACCCAGCCAAACACCACGTCCACGCCGATGTTGAACACCACGGCGGCGATGACGAAGGGCAGCAGCATGAAGGCGATACGGATGTAGAGCGGCGGCCGGGGCTTGAATCCCTCCGCCGTGCGCGCGCGCGGTGGTGCGAGCACGAACTTCTCGTACAGGCACAGCAGCACCACGGGAACGGCCAGGAAACTCAGCGGCACGACCAGCTTCTGGAACCCTGCGTACAGGACGCGCACGTCGAGCTGGATTGCCGCGCCGATGAGCACGAAGGGCAGCAGGTTGCTGGCGAGGCGCGCCCAGCGCCCGCCCGGTGCCACCTCGCCGTCGGCGACCAGCGGCCGCTTTGGCGCGAGCACCAGGCGGTCATGGATGTGAATGGCGAGCACCGGTATCGCGAGCACCGCAAGGCCCAGGATCACCGCGTCAATGAGGAATTTGAGCATGGCTGACTACTTCTTTCCGACCTTGAGCACGGCCAGAAACGCCTCTTGCGGGATCTCGACCTGTCCCACCTGCTTCATGCGTTTCTTGCCCTCTTTTTGTTTCTCGAGCAGTTTCTTCTTGCGCGTGATGTCGCCGCCGTAACACTTGGCGAGCACGTTCTTGCGCAGCGCCTTGACCGTGGCGCGCGCGATGATATGGCTGCCGATGGCCGCCTGCACGGCCACCTCGAACATCTGCCGCGGAATCAGCTCCTGCATCTTGTCGACCAGCTGGCGGCCGCGCTCATAGGCGCTGTCCTTGTGGACGATGAGCGCCAGCGCATCGACCTTGTCACCGTTGATCAGCACGTCGAGCTTGGAGAGCGGCGCCGCCTCGAAGTGGCTGAAATCGTAATCGAAGGACGCATAGCCGCGGCTCGTGGACTTCAGGCGGTCGAAGAAATCGAGCACCACTTCGGCCAGCGGCATCTCGTACTGCAGCGAAACCTGGTTGCCCAGGTACAGCATCTTCTTCTGCCGCCCGCGCTTGTCGTTGCACAGCTGCAGGACGCCACCCACGTGATCGGGCGGCACCAGGATATTGGCGATGATGATGGGCTCGCGCAGCTCATCGATCTTGTCCACCGGCGGTAGTTTGGTCGGGTTGTCGACGAAGCGGATTTCGCCGTCGGTGGTCTTCACCTCGTAGATCACCGTCGGCGCGGAGGTGATGAGGTCGATCTGGTACTCGCGCTCGAGCCGCTCCTGCACGATGTCCATGTGCAGCAGCCCCAGGAATCCCACTCGGAACCCGAAGCCGAGCGCCCCGGAGACTTCCGGTTCGTAATGCAGCGCGGAGTCGTTGAGGCGCAGCTTCGACAACGCATCGCGGAACTTGTCGTAGTCGTCGGCGACGATGGGGAACATGCCGGCGAACACGCGCGGCTGGACCTGCTTGAAGCCGGGCAGCGGCTCCTTCGCCTGCTTGTGCTCGTGTGTAATCGTGTCGCCCACTGGCGCGCCGTCGATTTCCTTGATGCCGGCGATCATGAATCCCACATCGCCTGGCCCGAGTTCGCGCGCCGGTACGGATTTCGGCGTGAATCGGCCAACCTTGTCGACCAGGTGCGCCCGACCGGTCGACATGACACGGATCTTGTCGCCGGACTTGATGCTGCCGTTGACGATGCGAATGAGGGTGACGACGCCGACGTAGTTGTCGAACCAGGAGTCGACGATGAGCGCCTGCAGCGGCGCCTCGGGATCGCCCTTCGGCGCGGGGATGCGTTCGATGAGGCGCTCGATCAGCTCCTCGACGCCCTCGCCTGTCTTGCCGGAAACCTTGAGGGCGTCCTCGGCCGGAATGCCGATGATTTCCTCGATTTCCTTGATGACACGGGGAGGATCCGACGACGGCAGATCGATCTTGTTGATGACCGGGACGACTTCCAGTCCGAGCTCGGTGGCCGTGTAGCAGTTCGCCACGCTCTGGGCCTCGACACCCTGCGTGGCATCGACCACCAGCAGCGCGCCGTCGCAGGCAGCCAGCGAGCGCGACACTTCATAGGAGAAGTCCACGTGCCCGGGCGTATCGATGAGGTTCAGCTGGTAGCGCTCGCCGTCACGCTTCGACGTGTAATAAAGAGTGACCGACTGGGCCTTGATCGTGATGCCACGCTCGCGTTCGAGTTCCAGGGAATCGAGCACCTGGTCCTGCATCTCGCGGGCTTCCAGCCCTCCGCAGATCTGGATGAAGCGGTCCGCCAGCGTGGACTTGCCGTGATCGACGTGCGCGATGATCGAGAAATTGCGTATCCGCTGCATTAGGACCTGAGGTGGGCCTGCCGGGGCAACCGGCAAAAAATTAGCGCGGAAGTATAGCCGGAGGCCGGCCCACCAACCTTAAAAGTTCGTTGGAATTCAGGGTGTAATGGCAAATAGCACTGCCATCGAGCAGCAGGACGGGCACTTTGACCCCAAAGCGTCGATTGAGCTCCGGATCGGAATCGACATCGACCACCGTCACGGTGGGTATGGCCTGGGTCCGCTCGAGCGCGGCCAGCGCATGCAACATGTCTTCGCACAGGCCGCAGCCCTCGCGGCTCAGGACCACGAGGCCAGCGGGTAGTTGGATCACTTGTTACGGCGCGGGGGCGCGATGCTCATGCCCTGGTTGGCAGGAGCCTTGGAGGTCGCCTTCACCTGGGTGGCGATGAACTGCACGGTGTTCGGCGGAACCTCGCCGATGGCCGTGACCTGGTGATCGTCCACCACGGTCGAGAACGCCGACGACGAGCCAACGCGCGTCGGGCCCTCGGTGGGCTTGCTGTCCGGCTTGCGTGGCTCGACAAAAACCGAGACCGACGCCACGCCATCCGTGAACACCAGGTGAGCCACCGGCTCGCTCGAACCCGGCATCGCCTGGGTGGAGCGCGTGGTCATGCGAAAGCCCGGCGGCAGCCGCATGGCTTCCCACAGGGCCGGCGAAGCATTGGTGCTCGCGAGCCGACGTTCGGCGCGCAGCCAGGTGTAGCCCGAGGCATCCACCAGCGGCTTGAACATCGAATCGGGAATACGCTCCGGCAGGTCGATACTCGAGAACAGGATCTGCTCGATCACCGCGCCCGACTTGTCGCACAGCTGGGTCTTGAGCGGCATGGAAGTTTCTTCGTCGATCCACAAGCGGTAGCCGTAGCGGAATTCGTCGCGCGGATGCAGGGCGACCACGCGGGTCGTGCGGCCGAGGAGCCGCTGGCGTTCACCGCCGCGGATCTCGTACACCAGCGCGCTGCCGTCATCGATGGCAGGCAGGGCGCCGAGCAGCGGACCATCGGGCGCGCGACGCTCGACGAGCACCGTGCGTTTGTCCGGGAGATAGCAGGTGAGTTCATCGCCCTGGCGAACGAATTCGCGACCCGAGCCATCGAGCGACAGCAGGCGCTCGGACACGTCGCGACCGCGAACGCGGTGAATGATGCGCAGCGTTTCGGCGCGCGTACCGCGCACGTGGGTAAACACACCGACGTAATTGCGCGTGGTCAGCGCCTTGTTCATGCGCTCGAGCCATTCCTTGGGCTCGGCACCGAGAGCAATGCCCGCAGCCAGCAGCAGCGAGAGCGCCGCGAAACGCGCGACGTTCGAGTGCCTGGAATGCGTGTGCATCGCGCGGCGTGAATCAGGGCGCATTATCAACGGCTCCTTGGACGGTGTTCGGAGGAACGGTATTCGCGGGAACGGTATTCGCGGGAACGGCTTCAGGGGCTGCAGCAGCGGCTGCGTCGGCCTCTGAAAACTCATCCGCCTGCGCTTCGGTTCCGACGATGCCGAGCAACGCCATGCGCCGCGCCAGCGGGCCGGAGTATTCACTGTGCGCGACGACGTAGTTCGCGAAGCGCGCCGGCGGCACAATGCTGGTCTGCGAACTCGGCGCCGGCGTGCTGTAACGCTCCGGCTCACCGTTCGAGACGGGTGCGGGTTCGGGCTGCGGGGCCGCCTGAGCGATCAAGGTATCCGTGGGGGTGTCACCGGGTTGCGCCTGCAACACGATGGATTCGGTAACCGGGGTGCTCGCCAGGACATTCACATCCGGCCCCTGCGTCCTCAGCCACAGGATGGACATGGCGGCGACACCCGCGGCAACGCTGGCACCGACGACCGGTCGCGCGAAGCGCATCCAGCGGTCACCCAGGGAAGCATTGGCGGCGGAATTGGAACGAGTCGAAGTCGCGGCCACATCGGAAGTGGAGGCATCGCCGTAGGTGGGTTCCTGGGAAAGCGCGGTCTGGACGCGGCGTGCCACCTTGTCGTGCAGCTTCACGCCGCGCTCACCGCGCAGCGCCGCACCGATCAGCGCGTAACGCGACCACTG
>Ga0315912_10004834_pt1 | contig 12555 bp, 7 predicted proteins | sample VfabasoilMG_FD_204469 | JGI IMG/M metagenome (GOLD analysis project Ga0315912, IMG submission 204469) | Garden soil microbial communities collected in Santa Monica, California, United States - V. faba soil | ecosystem: Environmental > Terrestrial > Soil > Garden | place: USA: California... | reverse complement strand
GTTCTTCTATGGCGTCGTGCTCTGCGTGGGGGCACTCGGCGCTTTCGGATATCTGGCCTTGCTGTCACAGGCTTCCTATGTGGGGCTCGGCGACACCTGGTCCAATGTCCTCGTGGGCATAGCGTCGGCGCTCATCGACAACATCCCGATCATGTTCGCGGTGCTGACCATGCAGCCCGACATGCCGCAGGGCCAGTGGCTGCTCGTCACGCTTACGGCCGGCGTTGGCGGATCGCTGCTCTCGATCGGGTCCGCCGCCGGCGTGGCTCTCATGGGCCAGGCGCGCGGCATATACACTTTCTTCGCCCACCTCAAGTGGTCGTGGGCGATCGCGCTGGGATATGCGGCTTCGATCTATGTGCATTTCCTCGTCAACGCGGAGCAATTCTGACTGCCGCCGAAATCATGGAGGAGCACGACGATGCCTGACATGAACTCGACCTTCTTTGGAGCAGAACTGCGCACCTGGATTACCGGCGGCGCGATCGTGTTGCTGGTGGCGCTCGCGCACGTGGGGCTCGGCTGGTGGAAGCGACGGCGGTCGCGCATGCAGAAGGACAAGCCGCTCGCAGCCGGGGATTCGGCCACCGTGCGCTACTGGATCGCGCGCGGGCTGAGCGATGCCGTTCCGCCCATTGCATTCATGCTATGGCTGCACGGCCTCTATTTCGCGGTGACTACGCTGCTCGCGGACTTTCCGCAAACTTCGTGGCTGGAACGCGTTCTCGTGGCTTTCGGCTGGGTTCAAAGCGTCGGCTCATTGTTGGGCATCGCCTGGCTCCTCGCGCGGATAGCGCGCACCCTCGCTGCGCTGCTGCAGACGTATGCGACCCAAAGCGAGGCTAACTGGGACGATGTACTGCTGCCGTTCGCGGGCAGGTCCCTGCGGCTCATCCTGCCCATGCTCGCACTCATCCTGGGGACGCCGGCACTGGCCATCTCCGATGATGCGCAGAATGTGATCCAGAATGCCGTGAGCCTGGCCTTGATCGGCACGATCGGCTTCATCCTCGTGCAATTCGTCAATGCGATGGCGCAGGTCCTGCTGCAGCGATATACCCTCGACGCGGCCGACAATCGCGTGGCGCGCGGCGTCTACACGCAGGTCATGGTGCTCAAGAAGATCGCTGTCACCGTCATCGCAATTTTCTCCATAGCCGCGATGCTCATGGTGTTCGAGCCGGTCCGCCAGTTGGGCACCGCCATGATCGCGTCTGCGGGTGTCGCCGGCATCGTCATCGGCTTTGCGGCACAGAAGAGTCTCGGGACGCTGCTCGCGGGCATCCAGATCGCGCTGACGCAGCCGATTCGCATCGACGACGTGGTCATCGTGGAAGGCGAGTGGGGGAAGATCGAGGAAATCACGCTGACGTACGTCGTGGTGCGTATCTGGGATCTGCGCCGGCTCGTGGTGCCAATCACCTATTTCATCGAAAAGCCGTTCCAGAACTGGACACGATCCTCTGCGGACATCCTGGGCACCGTGTTCCTGCAGGTGGATTTCGGCGTACCGGTGGAAGCAGTGCGGCAGGAACTCACGCGGATCCTGGAGGGTTCACCCAACTGGGACCGAAAGGTGAATGTCTTGCAGGTCACTGATGCAAAGGAGCGCACGCTCGAGCTGCGCGCGCTCGCGAGCTCCAGTGATGCCAGCAAGTCCTGGGACTTGCGCTGTGAAATGCGCGAGAAGCTCGTCACGTTCATCCAGAAGAACTATCCGGCAAGTCTGCCGCGCCTGCGTGCGACGCTCGATCCGGCACATCCCGCACAGTCCGCAAGCGTGGGCTGACAAATGAGCACTCGCGCCACTTTCATCAGGGACGAAGAGCTCGCCCTGTTTCTCGACGTGGATGGCACGCTGCTGGAAATCGCCGCGACACCCGACCGCGTGCGAGTTCCGGCCTCGCTGCGTAATACCCTGCAGCTCGCCTGCGAACGCGGGCAGGGCGCGTTCGCACTGCTCAGCGGACGCTCGCTCGACGACCTGGACGAGCTGTTTTCACCCAGCGTCTTCCCGGCTTCCGGCAAACATGGGCTGGAAGTCAGGTTACCCTGCGGCAAGGTGATGCGCCCGCAGATCGACCCAGCGTTGCTGAATCGCGCCCGGCGTTGGCTGGCCATGCTCGAGCAGGAGAATCGCGGGCTGTTGCTGGAAGACAAGGGTGTCGCACTCGCCATGCATTACCGACTGGCGCCCGCGCTCGCGCCGGAAGTCGAAGTCGTCATGAACGAGATGGTCGCGGAACTCGGGGAGTCTTTCATCGTGCGCCCGGGCAAGTGCGTATTCGAGCTCATGCCGCGCGGCTTCGATGAACGCAGCGCCATCCAGCTGCTCATGAAGGAGCGCGAGTTCGCCGGCCGTACACCGGTGTTCGTCGGCGACGACCCTACGGATGAAGTGGGATTCCAGGCAGTCAATGAAATGGGCGGTTGTTCCATCCGTGTCGGAAATCTCGAGAAGACTACGGCTCAATACCGATTCAGCAGTGTTGCGACCGTGGTGGCCTGGCTTAGAGACCGCAATCTGAACCGCTGAGCCGGGACTGCGCCAGTCGCGACGGCGGTTTGGCACCGCCGCCGCGCCGGAAATGCATTCAATACAACCACGGCGCCTTCAGCGGCCGCACGTAGTTGTCGACCACGTAGTCGGCGACCTTGGTGCAACTTTCCTGGCTCGTCGTGAGCTCGAAGTTGAAATGAATGCCGCCGTACACGCGGCTGCGCGCCTGCTGCTCCGCGAGCTCTGAAAAACCCGTGTAGCTGCGCGTGACATTCGCATTGCCACCCGTGCCTATCCACGTGACTGTGAACGGAATGTCGTCCCTGCCGAAAACCCGCGCCAGCGATTGCGCGGCGCTGGTGCCGACGCAGGTCTGGTTGCTCGAGTGCGACGGATACGGGGGCGTCGTCAGCAACGGCGTCCACGTCGGGTCGGCAATCGTGGCGGCATTCAGATCTTCATCGGCGCGACGAATCGCGGTCACGGGCCGCCACAAACCGTAGATGAATTTGCTGGTGTGCGAGGTCTGCACCCCGTCATGCATCGAGACATTGATCAGCACGAACAGCCGCGCGGTGTCGATCAGCGACCAGTGGGCCTGGTGCGCCACATCGCGCGCGACGTTGTTCCACGCCGCGAAATGACTGGTGCTGTTGCCCACGCTGGCAAACAGCCGCGCCGTTTCGGTCTGCTCGGCGGTGCGCACGGTGCTCGTCGCCGATCCGAGCAGACGCACTTCTTCGAAATCGGCGGCATAGAGCGCGCTGGTCAGGGTCGGCGGTGGATCGGGCAGATACTGCGTCGGAGTGAGCAGGGCAAACGTTGCGAAGTCTCCGAAATTCGCAAGCTGCGCTCCTTGCGCGGAGGTCGGTTGCCAGAGACCCGGTAAAGGCGGCAACACATAAGGCGCAGCAGGGATGGAAGAGCCATCGTTGGCGCGCCAGGCGATGATGTTGCTGGCTGCCCGCCGGCCAATTGCAGCCCCGGCGGCTGCTCGCCACGGTTGAATCGTCGCGAGCCGCGCCTGGAGTGCTGCGTCGGCCGTCGCCTGCGCTGCAGGGTTCAGCGAGACGAGCACATCGTGTCCAGCCTGCGCGGCGGCGGCTTCCGCGGAGGCACCAGGGTGCGCGAGGAGTCGCGCGTGATACGGCGCGTACTGCCGCTCGATCGCATTGGCCGCGTCGAACATGGCGATGTGCAGCATGGAGTAGGTCCGCGGAACGAGTGGATTCGGGAGTGCGGGCATGTTGGCCTGCAACAATTGATTCCATTCCACGATCACGTCTGCACTGCCGCTGTCCGCCCAGGTGGGCATCGTGGCGAAGCTGATGGCCGCGGCAAGCCAGGCGACAATTCGGTGAGCCTTGTTGTTCATGGGTTTCTCCCAGCGTCGTTTGTGAATCGAACGCCTCGAAACCTATCCACTCGCACCTGCTGAAGACCCGAAAGTCCCCCGAAAGATTGGCGAAGCTTTGGCGAACGCTTTCGGCAGCCGGCCGGTCATCCGGCAGGCCAGGGTGAAGTTCATCCGTCCGTGTCTCGACTGAGCGTGCATTCCTTTACGCGCACCGCAGAACGGAAGGGGCGTCAATCCTCTGGCGCGCTGCACGCTCTCACTACTCTTATATGTCTTGCACAAGACAGGCGTAACTTACGCGCATTGCACTCGAGGCCATCTTGCGGGAAGTACGGACCATTTAGCCTGAAGAACAAGAGGGGGTTTCCGTGAAGACGACTGCCAGACACCGCTCGAACGTGGTGCGGTATTACGTAGCGGCTGCGTTGGGTACGACACTGGTCGGTGTCCCGGCGATGGCCCAGGAAGACACGCTCGAGGAAATCGTAGTCACGGCGCAGAAGCGCGAGCAGAACGTGCAAACCGTTCCGATTGCGATCTCCGCGTTCACCGGCGACATGCTGCAATCGAAATCGATTGGCGACATCGGTGCACTCACGCGCTTCGCGCCCAACGTCAACCTCGACACCGGCTCGCCGTTCTCTGGCGACACTTCCGTGTTGTCAGCATCCATCCGCGGCATCGGCCAGGACGACTTCGCGTTCAACCTCGATCCCGGCGTGGGTGTCTACCTGGATGGCGTCTATCTGGCGCGCACCATCGGGGCGAACCAGAGCCTGCTGGATATCGACCGCATCGAAATCCTCAAAGGCCCGCAGGGCACGCTGTTCGGCCGCAACACCATCGGCGGCGCAATCAGCATCGTCACGCACACGCCTGGCGACAAGCCGAGTTTCACCGGCAGCGTCACTGCTGGCAGCTTCAACCGCCAGGATGTCGCGGTGTCAGCGGACTTTCCGGTCTCGGACAAATTCTTGACGACGTTGAGCTTCTCTTCGTCGCGTCGCGAGGGATACCAGAAGGTCATTCCGTTCCCCACGAACAGCGAGCTCGGCCAGGTGCCGTGGGTCGTGGATCCGCAGACCGCTTTCCCCAAAGCGGGATATGCCACCTCGGACACCAAGGGCGGGCAGGACCTGCAGGTAGTTCGCGGCAAGGCGCTGTGGAAGGTTTCCGACAATTTTGAAGTGACCATTGCGGGCGACTACACCTACCAGAACCAGCCGTCGTACCCGACCACGGTTCTCGATGTGACGACGCCGGCGGGCGATGGCCTCCCATCGGTGTTCAGCGCATGGCCGCCAGGCCCATACGGCTTCATGGGTGCGCAATACAACTACTGCATCAGCACACCGGCAGAGTTGCTGAATGATCCGGCCGCGTTCAGCGCGGCGACAGGGGCGCCGCCGTTTTTCAGCACGGCGGTCGGCGGATTGTGCGGACCGCGCGCGCAGGGACTGAACCTCGCGACAGGCGGCGCGCCGCTGGGTGGCGCGGGATACGTCGGCGGTCCGGTGCCCTATACACCGGGCGGTGTTGCCGGCAATCCATCCGGCCCGAGCCCGCGCATCTACTGGAACTTCGCCAACACGGATACCGGCGACATCGACAAGACCTACGCCACCGGTCCGAGCTTCGCGCGCTATACCGCGTGGGGTGGATCCATCACGCTCGACTGGTCTTTGTCGGAGTCGACGGCGTTCAAGTCGATCACCGGCGCACGCGGCATCGACTGGAAGGTGGGCGTCGATCTCGACGGTCTGCCCGAGACGATCCAGGAAGTCACGGACCACCAGGCGCAGCAGCAGTTCTCGCAGGAGTTCCAGCTGACGGGCCAGGCGTTTGACGACAAGCTCGATTACGTCGTCGGTTTGTACTACTTCCAGGAAGAAGGCTTCGTACACGACTTCGTGCCGTTCGGCAGCACGCTGTTCATCTATGACGTGGCGAACGATGTCGACACCAAGTCGTACGCGGCGTTCTTCCACGCCGACTACAATTTCAACGACTCGTTCGGCGTCTCGCTGGGCGCGCGCTGGTCGAAGGACGACAAGAAGTTCGAAGGCGGCCAGGCGGATCTCGACGGTTACGGTTACAAGTCCTCGGGCTGCTGGGGTGCAAACGGCCCCGACATGGATTGTTGGGCGGCGTTCGCCGCGGTGGTCGGGCTCGCGCCGTTCCCGGATCCAACCAACCCGCTCCGCTACTTCCCGCCGGGCGAACAGTCGCAGAGCTACGACGTGTTCACGCCGACCTTCGGCGCGCAGTGGCACATCAACCCTGACGTGATGGCATACGTGAGCTTTTCGAAGGGCTTCAAGGCCGGTGGCTGGACGACGCGCCTGTCGAACCCGGTCGCCAACATCGATGAAGCGGCCTTCGGTCCCGAAGAGAGCGAGACCTACGAGCTGGGCTTCAAGTCCCAGTTCTTCGATCATCGCGTGCAGACCAACGTGGCGGTCTTCTGGACCGACTACACCGGCATCCAGCTGCAGATCCAGGAAGGCGCTTCACCCGTGTCGCAGAATGCGGGTGATGCGGAACTCAAGGGCGCCGAACTCGAGCTGAATGCACTCATCGGTGGTGGCTTCTCCATCTACCTGGGCGCGTCCTACATCGACGCCGAGTACACGCGACTGCTGACGTCCGTGCAGGGCATCACGCTCGATACGGATCTGCCGAAGACGCCGGAGCACAAGTTCACGATCAGCCCACAGTGGGACGTGAACCTGCCCAACACCGGCAAACTTCGTTTCGCCGTGGACTACACGCAGACAGCCTCGATGTTCAACGATGCGCCGAACACGCCGCTGCTGGCGCGCCCGTCCACCGAAAACGTGGGAGCGTCGATTCACTACTTCTCGCCGGAAGAGAAGTACTCGGTGACACTCGGCGGCACCAACCTCACCGACGACCGCTATCTGGTGGTTGGATCGGTAAACGGCGCCGAGGGCGAGACGGTGGGAACCTACAACCCGCCGCAACAGTGGTATTTGAACCTGCGCATGAATTTTGAGTAAACGCGGACTGGTTCCAATTCCAGACCAAAAGGGCCGGGAAACCGGCCCTTTTTCATTTCATCGGGAATATCTTGCCGTTCGGGCCGGTCGAATCGTTGATTGCGGCAGTCACTGGAGGTCTCATGGGGACTGCAAGACTGCAGGGTGCGCTGTGGGGTGCACGCGCCCAGGATTGGGCGACATACACGGAACAGGTGTCGTTGCCGTTGTTCGGTGCGGCGCTCGACGCGGCGCGAGTCACCGCGGGAACGCGCGTGCTGGACGCGGGCTGTGGCGCGGGACTGCTCAGCTTGCTCGCCAGTTTGCGCGGCGCTGTTGTGGCCGCGGTGGATGCCGCGCCGGCGTTGATTTCGATCGCGAGGCAACGGGTGCCGCAGGCCGATGTGCGTGAGGCCGACCTCGAAGCCTTGCCGTTCCCGGATGACACTTTCGACGCCGTCGTGGTAGTCAACTCGATTTTCTATGTCGCAAACATTCGCGCGGCCGCGCGTGAGTTGGTGCGAGTTACGCGCCAGGGCGGCCGTGTGCTGGTCACGGCCTGGGGGCCGCCGGATCGCTGCGAGTTCCTCGCGGCCGTCATGCCGGAGCTCGCGGCGCTGCTGCCGCCGATCTGGCCAGGCGCCATACCTCCGCGTCCCGGAGCGCTATCTGCTCCGGGAGCGCTCGAGGCGATGCTCGACAGGGCAGGTCTGAATGTCGTGGAGGAAGGCGAAGTTGCCTGTCCCTTCCTGTTCGAGAGTCCGGAGATGTCGTGGCGCGCCAATGCGAGCTGCGGTTTCAATCGGGCGGCGATCGAACATAGCGGGGAAGCCGCGGTGCGTGCCGTGTACGCGGAAGCCGATCGTCAACATCAGCGACCGGACGGCAGCGTTCGCTACGACAACGTGTTCCTGTGGTGCGTGGGCGAGAAGCCGTAGCGCAGTTCCACGCGCGACAGTTCAGAACTTCGCGGTCACGCCCACGAGGTAGGAGCGTCCCCAGGTTTCGAAGCCGGCGAGCATGTCGGATCGCCCGAGAGTCGCGAAGTAAAACTCGTCGAGGAGATTGCGTCCTTCGAGCGAGACGGTGAGCGAGTCGTTGATCTTGTATTGAACGGACGCCGTGACCCAGGTAATCGGATCCGCCGTCTGTGACAGTCCGGCGACCGCGTCGGCGACCTCCAGGTACTCGCCGCTGTAGTCGGCCGCAACCTGTGCATCCCAGCGGTCGTTCTCGAACATCAGTGCCAGCGAATACGCCGATTCGGACACGCCTTCCAGATCGCCCACGTGCACGCCGTCGACGTAGGCCCTGGTGTCCGTGAGCGTGTAGTTGGCGCGCACGCCGAAGCCGTTGCTGAAGAAGTGCTGCACGCCGAGTTCCAGGCCCCACACCTTGGCCTTGTCGCCGTTAATAGGACGGCTCACGTCGTAGAGGATTGGCGCGGGAGGCGCACCGCCGATGCTGCCGACGACGCCGATGTCGACGTTCTCCTCGAGCTCGGTCGTGATGAAGCCGCTGATGTCTTTCCAGAACACCGCACCGCTGAGCACGGACTTGTCAGCGAAATACCATTCCGCCGAAAGATCTGCCTGGTCAGCCTCGACCGGCTGAAGATCGGCATTGCCGTCGTAGAACACGGCGAAAGTGCGGTCGAGCGTGTTGTCAGTGCGCGTCGGCGCAAGCTGATTGAGCGAGGGTCGCGTCATGGTGCGTGCAATCGCCGTCCGTACGATCAGATCGTCGCGCAGCCAGTAGCCGAAATTGAGGGACGGCAGCAGCTTGTTGTAGCTGCCTTTCTGCGTCAGCGGCTCCGCGGGGCTGTAGGTGACGTCGGGACTCGAGGTGGGGATTCCCGGCGTCGGATCGTCGACGAACAGGATGGCGTCGACAGCCGTCTTCGCCGTCGTGTCCGTCGATATCCAGCGCACGCCGAGATTCGCAAACCACTTGTCGCCCTTGAAATTGGCGTTCAAATAGGCGGCGATCGTGTCTTCCTCGACGTCGTACGATTGAACCGGGTTGAGCTCGGGCGCGGTGAGCGCGGAGTCGAAGACCGCACCGGTCGGGTCGCCGTTCTCGTCGAGGACGGGCTGCCCGTCGAGCGCGCGCAACGCATTCAGGTACTCGCCGACATTGAAAGAAACGAAGCTCCGGGGCCAGTTTCCACCTGCGTTGCGCATGAAGTTGGGCAGCGACAGCGGGCGCACGACATCCGCGCCGAGACTCTCGAACGTGGTGCCGTACATGTTGCAGTACTGGCAAGAACCGCCATTGGTGTCGTTCTCGACGGTGTCGCGCACTTTGGCGCGCTTGGTGCCCGCCACGCCAAACTGCAGCGAACTCCACACGCCACTGTCGAGTTCGAGCTCTCCGTCGAGCGTGAGACCGGTCACCTCGTCCGTCACGTCGGTTCCCGACAGGCCGATGTAGTGCAGCCCGAAGTCCTCGTTGCCGAGCTCACCGGCTTCCAGCGCCGTTGCATAGTCGCGGCCATCTTCGAGCGCGACGCTGATGTCAGGAACTCGGTTGTTGTTCATGTCGACGCGGCCGACATGACTGCCGGCGATTCCGGATACCACCCAGGTGTCCTTGCCGCCGGAATCGCGCTCGGCCTTCGAGCGATAGACGTCGGCTGTGAACTTCAACTTGTCGGTCGCCTGCCAGGCACCGTTCCAGCCGAACTGCGTGGTATCGACCACGCGATACTCAGTGATGGTGGAGAGCTCTGGCACCAGTTCGGCGACGGTCATGCCGGTGACCCAGTGATCGCTGATGCTGACATCGCTCCAGCGGTGAGTGCCCGCATCTTCATCGAGGATCGAATCCTCGACGTAGTAGGACTGGTGATATCCGACGGTCGGGGCATCGAGCCGCGTGAACAAGCCGTCAACGCTCATGCTGAAACGATCCGAGACTTTCCATTCCCAAACGGCGGTGATGCCGCTGCGTTGCTTCTGCTGGACGCGGGCGCCGAAACTCGTGCAGCACAGGCCAAGCAGGGCACTCTCGTCGTCGGAGATCTCTCCATCGCCGTTGGCATCGAACTCGCCGGGCGAGTCGGGGTTGATGTAGAACTCATGCACGGCGTCCGAACGCACTTCATCGTCCTGGTACACCGCGGTGACCATGAAGCCCATGCTGTCGTCGGCGAACGTGTTGCTGAAAACGCCGCTTGCCTTGTAGCCGGTGTCCTCGGAAAGATCATTGAAGTCGCCTTCGATGTGCAGCGAGGCAATCAAGCCGGGCCGGGCGAGCGGCCGCGCAGAGGTGAGATTGATCGCTCCGCCGATGCTGCCTTCCAGGTTCGCGGCGTTGGCGGACTTGTAGACGTCGGCGCCGGAGATGACTTCGGAGGGCAACACGTCGAACGCAAAATCACGTCCGTCGCCGTCGGTCGCGAGAACGCGGCCGTTAAGCGTGACGATGCTGAAGCCGGGCCCGAGCCCGCGCACGTTGACGTATTGGCCCTCGCCACCGCGCGTGCGCTGCAACGTGATGCCGGTGATGTGCGACAGGGAGTCGGCGACGTTGGCGTCGGGAAAGCGGCCAAGGTCTTCAGCCACGATGGAGTCCTGGACGACTTCCGAGGCGCGCTTTCGGTCCAGCGATTCCACCAGGGCGGCGCGCGTGCCAGTGACGATCACTTCCTCGAGATCCTGAGGGCTTGATTGCTCCTGCGACCACGACGATTCGCAGAGCAGGACACCAAGGATGATCACCAGGACTCGAGTGAAATCTTGGGTGCGTGACATGGACGACCACCTTGGAATAATTGGCCGAGATCATCCTAGAAGAACGAAAACGAAAGTACAAGAAACATTCGTTTTGTTATCTTTCGCTTGGAACACAGGGGGCATCAACCATGTACAGGCGTGATTTCATCAAGGCCGGCGGTCTCACTGCGCTGCTCGCGGGCGCGCGCGGCTCTGCGGCCGTGGTCCACAACTTCGATCGATACGATTTCGGTTCCGGGCCTCCTGTCACCGATCGCCTCTACCAGGGACCGTTTCCCACCGAGCGATTCGCGGGTTGGCAGGTTGTCATGGCGACGACCGCGTCCCGCGAAGTCATTACTGGCTTCGGCATGGGGCTCGTCACTTATCTATGCGACGAAGTGGGGCCGCCCGAAAAGGCCGGTGAGCGCCTGGAAAAATCCCTGGACGATCTCGCGCGGTTCGCGCTCGGCACCAAGTTGTATTTGCGCGTGAACTGGAGAGACGTGCAAACCAGGCCGGGACGACTCGATCTGTGCGAACACTGGCGGATCGCCTTCGAGCTGGCGAAACGCTACGACAAACGCCTCGGCCTGCGAGTCATGATGAGCAATCCGGACATCGAAGGCTCGGCGCTGCCGGCCTTCCTCGCCAAACGCGTGCCGATGGTCGAGCTCGGCGAATGGCAGAACCGCCGGCGGTACGAGCCGCGTTACGACGATCCGGTGTTTCAATCCGCCTTCAACGAACTGACCGAACTACTGGCGGACGCCTGCGACGGCCACCCGCAAGTCGAGTACGTCGACACCGCGATGTACGGGTTCTGGGGTGAAGGCCATACCTGGCCCCTGGAACGCAATCCATTTCCGGACTACGCCACTGCCGAAGCCACCTTCGTGCGCATGCTGGAGAAGCAGCTCGAGTGCTGGAAGAAAACGCCGCTCGCGACCAATACGCAACCCGACTTCAGCCGGGTCGGGAACTTCGAACTACTCGAGCGCACGGTGCGCAGCCACAACTGGCTGCGTACCGACACGATCTACATCGAGAACGAACAAATCGAGGCACTGAGCAATCGTCCCGCGTGGACGGGCGTCACGGTGGAAGTGCCGAATTCCGACGGATCGCCCGCGAGCCTGCATCTCGACGAGGGCGTCACGCTGACAGACAACGTCATCGGTCACGTGCGCGACGTGGGCGCCTGCTACTTTTCGCTGTGGAACTGGCACCGCATCCGCGCCGATCGGCTGCAAAACTATTACCAGCAATATCCCGACGCCATCGACAGCCTCGCGCGCTCGATCGGTTATCGCGTGCGGCCCTCCTGGGTGTGGACCTATGACGCCGGTGACGAAGCTGGCCTGATCCTTGGCATGGTCAACGACGGCATCGCGGGCGTTCCGGGTGTCCTGCGCATCAGCATTCTCGATGGGACGGGCCGGGTGCTCGCTTCCGGCGGCCTCGATGCAGGCTATCCACTTCCGCACAGGGTGCGACAGGCGAAGTTTCCGTTACCGCGCAGTACCGAGTGGAAAGGGTTGCGCGTGAAGGGCGAGATCGAGGTGAAGGGCCGGCGTTATCCGGTCCGTTGGGCGTGTAAACAATCACTCAACGCCGACGGCAGTTTGACGTTGAGGCCGACGCCGGGAGTCGACTAGCGACGCGTCGCGTTCCAGAGTTTCGCCGCGTACAGTGCGGCGCCGTAATGCGGTCCATGCAGAGGTCGGCGCGCCTCAAAAGCCGGGCTGGCAACGGTCAGTGCCTCTTGAAATGGCCTGATCAGCAAGTCGCCTGCATTGAATGCGCCACCCGAGTACGACAGCTTCACGGGTTCACCGGATTCGTAGCCCAGGTTTTGCCGCAGGGCCTCGGCGATTTTTGCCAGCTCCTCGCCTGCGCGCCGGAAGATATCCACGGCGGCCTCATCACCCAGGCCCGCAGCCCTGGAAACCAGCTGCGAGAATTGCGCCAGCTCGCCGCGCG
>Ga0315912_10004833_pt1 | contig 12560 bp, 8 predicted proteins | sample VfabasoilMG_FD_204469 | JGI IMG/M metagenome (GOLD analysis project Ga0315912, IMG submission 204469) | Garden soil microbial communities collected in Santa Monica, California, United States - V. faba soil | ecosystem: Environmental > Terrestrial > Soil > Garden | place: USA: California... | reverse complement strand
CCACCGTCACGGCGTAACCTTCGTACTCGAAGCCGTCCTTCAACGCGACGGCCATCGAGGCATCATCTTCCACGATCAGCACTCGGGGCATGGCCTTTGTCATCCTCGTTCCACCCTCGGGTCGGGCTCCACCACCGGGGTACGGCGGGCGGTCAGGATCTCCGTGTTCGCCCCGGCTACGGGTTCGCCGCGCGCGGCCGGGAAGATCAGGCGGAACGTGCTGCCTTCTCCCGGCGCGCTCTCCACGACAACCCGCCCATGGTGAGCCTTCATGATGTGATGCACGATGGCCAGGCCAAGCCCGCTTCCCTTGACGTCGTGCACCGAACCCGTCCCCACCCGGTGGAATCTCTCGAAGATCTTGGCCTGCTCGTCTTCGGGGATTCCGATGCCCTCGTCCTCGACTTCGACGACGGCGGCACCGGAATCGGAGAGCAGGCGCAAAAAGACCCTCCGGGAATCGCCGGAGTATTTGACGGCATTATCCAGCAGATTGTTCAACGCCAATGACAGGGCCTCCGGATCAATCTCGACCAGAGGCAGGGAGTTCTGGGGCATTTGAACCACGATCTCGTGTCCGGATTCGAGTAACCGCACCTGGAACGCCTCCACCACCTCCGTCACCATGGGTACCAGGTCGCCACGCACCGGCCGATACGCCTTCTGGCCGGATTCGATGCGGGCGAAGTCGAGCACGTTGTCGATCAGGTCGGAGAGCCGACGGGCCTCGGTCTCGATGGTGGCCCCATATTGCTGCACTTTCTCCGGCGATTGGACTCTTCCCCGCCTGAGCAGCTCGCCGAACACCCGAATCGACGCCACCGGCGTCCTGAGCTCATGAGAGACGTTCGACACGAAATCGGTTTTCATTTCGGACAGTTTCATCGTCCGCGCGGCGGCGGACAGCGCGAGCGCGATGGCCACGGCGAGGACTCCCGCAACGAGGAGGGAGAGCGTCAGCCAGAGAGCAAAATTGGCCTGGAGCAACTGGGTGGCAGCCGGCGTCGCGCTCTGGATTTCCAGCGTCCAGTCGCGGAAGACGAATGGGAAATTGGCTTTTTCGGGCTGGCCCGCCACTTCGGTCTTCCGGGATCCCATGATGACGTGGCCTTTGGAATCGCGGATACGGACCATGAGATCGTTCCGGCTCGGGTCCGAGAAATACGTAGGCAGCGAATTCTGGATGGCGATCGGGAGCACGATTCGCTGGAAATAATCCTCGTCCAGCGCCATGCCTGCCAGGCCGGCCAGTTGCCCCGAATCCCCGAATATCGGCTTCATGATGAGTCGGTAGCCGGGGACGCGTTCGTCCACGCGGAGGCGGTTGGCCATGCCACCGGTACCGGACATCGTCGCAGTGGGCACCCAGGTGATGGCGGCCTGCCAGATCGCCGAATCGCGTGAGTCGACCGAATTGACGAGCGTCTTGGTGGCCGGATCGAAGAAGCGGAGCCAGGTCGAGTCGCCGACCGCAGCCCCTTTCATATCCACCAGGAACAGCTTTCGGATGCCGTCGAGATCCGCCTGCCCCCAGAACTTCGTGAGCTGCGGGAGGCCAGCCTCATCGACGCCCCCGACCGGGACGTTCAGAACCGTTTCGGCCGTGGTGACATAGGAGGTCCGGACGTCGGAAACGATGGTCCCGAGGTAGTTGTTGAGCATGGCCCGGCGCGCGGTCTCGGAAACGTCCTGGAGCCGCCGAAGAGTGCGATACTGCACAACCAGCAGGCCGGCCAGCGACAGAATGACCGCCACGAACGCCAGCCAGAGACCATTCCGGCGCCAGCGGGGCAGGGAGAGAGACATATCTAAGTATAACAGGGGTAAGGAATTGTGGAGTGCGAGCGGGGTGTGTTTACAAGTCAGTTACACTGTTGACAACTCTTTACTTTATCGGGTGCGACATTTACATGATGGAAAGCTAATCTCTCTTCGTTGCCGGTAGGTAGACACACCGAGCGGCGACAAAAACCGAGAGCAGTTTGTCCGAGGTAGGGAGGGTAGGCCGGGTGATGGGCCCAGGCAAGCCCTCCCTGCAGCATTCAGGGGCAATAGTAGTTCCGTTAGGTGACCCCTGACCCGAACGCGAACCGGGATTCGTCCCGGGCCGCCGGCCGGGAGGTTGGCGACCGCAGCCCGCCGACCTCCCGCCTTTTTTTTGGCCGGAATACCGGCACGACACACGAACGGCCCCGGAAGTCACCGGGGCCGTTTGTCGTTCTGAATCTGGTTTCCGGGGCTTCTACCCCACCATCCAGGTTTCGCCTCCCGACAGGAGCCTCTCGAGGTTCCCCGGCCCCTTGTCCGCCTTCGCGCGGGCCATCTGCTCGTGCATCCCCACCTCGTAGGTGGGGCGGCTTACCGACTTGAAGACGCCGATCGGTACCGGGAAATCGGGCCAGGTGCAGCGGGAGAGGATCCAGGCCAGACGGCCATGGGGATCCGAGGCATCGTGGACCAGGAGATCGGCCTCGGTGATGCCGTTCTCGCCGATCGTCACCACTTCGATCTCGAGGCCCTTCAAGACGAATCCCTTGTCCTTGGCCTTGCCGAACTTGATGGGCTGGCCGTGGCGGAGGTCGACGTTCCGCTCGTCCCGCACTTCCTTGGCCGCCACGTCTTCCCAGGCGCCGTCGTTGAAGATGTTGCAGTTCTGGAGGATCTCGATGAAGGCCGAGCCCTTGTGGGCGGCGGCCTGCATCAGCACGTCCTGCAGGTGCACCGCGTGGACGTCGATCGAGCGGGCCACGAACGAGGCCTCGGCGCCGAGCGCCAGCGAGATCGGGTTCATCGGCGCGTCCACCGAGCCGTACGGGGTGGACTTGGTCTTCTTCCCCACCTCGCTGGTCGGCGAGTACTGCCCCTTCGTGAGGCCGTAGATCCGGTTGTTGAACATCAGGATCTTGATGTCGATGTTCCGGCGCAGCGCGTGGATCAGGTGATTGCCGCCGATCGAGAGCGCGTCGCCGTCGCCGGTGGCCACCCAGACGGAGAGCTCGGGATTGGCGATCTTGACGCCGGTGGCCACCGCCGGCGCGCGGCCGTGGATGGTGTGGAAACCGTACGTGTTCATGTAGTACGGAAAGCGGCTCGAGCAGCCGATGCCGGCGATGAAGACGAACTTCTCGCGCGGAATGCCGAGCTTGGGAAACACCTGCTGCACCGCGTTCAGGATGGCGTAGTCCCCGCAACCGGGGCACCAGCGCACTTCCTGGTCGGTGACGAAGTCCTTGCGGGTGAGCGGGGCCGGGGCTCCGTTCTTGCCCGGTTCGATGACCGTGCTCATACGGGCACCTCCGACAGGGCCTTCTCGATGCGCTCGACGATCTCGGCGATCTTGAAGGGTTTTCCCTGCACCTTGGGGTACGAGTCGATATTGGTGGCGCCGTGTCCGCGCAGGATGAAGGCGAGCTGGCCCAGGTTCATCTCGGGCACCAGCACGCGGTCGAAGCGCGCGAGCACGCTCAACAGATTCTTCGGGAAAGGGTTCAGGTGGCGCAGGTGGGCCCGGCTTACGTCCAGCCCCTTCTGCCGCGCCTCCTCCACCGCTCCGACGATGGCGCCGTGCGTACTCCCCCAACCCATGACCAGGAGCTTCCCGGTGGCCGGGCCGTCGACCTCGAGGTCGGCGATGTCGTTGGCGATGCCGGCCACGCGGGCCGCCCGCCGCTTTACCATGTTCTCGTGGTTGCCCGGGTCGTACGAGATGTGCCCCGAGCCGTCGGCCTTCTCGATACCGCCGATGCGGTGCTCCAGGCCCGGTGTGCCGGGCTTCACCCAGGGGCGGGCCTGCGTGACCGGATCGCGCCCGTAGGGCATGAACTCGTCGGGATCCGTGCGGAAGCTCACCTTGATCTCCGTCAACGAATCGACGGACGGGATGGACCACGGCTCCGAGCCGTTGGCCAGGTATCCGTCCGAGAGCACGATCACCGGTGTCATGTAAGTGACCGCCAGGCGAACCGCCTCCATCGCGATGTGGAAGCAGTCACCGGGCGTGCACGGGGCCAGCACCGGGATCGGACTCTCGGAATTGCGTCCGAACAGGGCCTGGAACAGGTCGGCCTGCTCAGTCTTGGTGGGGAGCCCGGTCGAAGGCCCGCCACGCTGGATGTCGAAGATGACGAGAGGGAGTTCGGTCATGACCGCCAGGTTGATGGCTTCCATCTTGAGGGCCATGCCCGGCCCCGACGTGGTGGTGAGGCCCAACGCCCCGGTGAACGAGGCGCCGATGGCGGCACTCACCGCCGCGATCTCGTCCTCGGCCTGGAACGTCATGATGTTGAAGTTCTTGTAATTCGAAAGCTCGTGCAGGATGTCCGAGGCCGGCGTGATCGGGTACGAGCCGAGCATGAACGTGAGACCCGAACGCTCGCTCGCGGCCACGAGGCCCAGCGCCAGCGCCGAATTGCCGCTGATGTTGCGATAACGCCCGGCCGGCAGCTTGGCCGGCGGCACCTCGTAGGTGGTCTGGAAAACCTCGGTGGCCAGGCAGTAGGCGTAGCCGGCCTCGAGCGCGAGGCGGTTGGCGTGCCCCAGCTCCGGCTTCTTGGCAAACGAGCGGTCGATGAACCGGTAGGTGGATTCCATCGACCGGTTGTAGAGCCAGTACATCATTCCGAGCGCGAAGAAGTTCTTGGAGCGGTCGGTGTCCTTCTGCCCCAGCTTCGTCTCGGCCAGCGCCTTCCGCGTCAGCGTGGTCAGGTCGACCAGGAACACGCGGAAACCGGACAGCGAACCGTCTTCCAGGGGATTGGACGCGTAGCCCGCGTACTCGAGGTTCTTACCCTTGAAGGCGTGCGAATTGACGATGAGGATGCCGTTCGGCTTGAGATCGGCGATGTTCACCTTGAGCGCGGCGGGATTCATTGCCACCAGCACGTCGGGCGCATCGCCCGGCGTAGAGATTTCCGATGACGAGAAGTGAACCTGGAATCCCGACACGCCGGGCAGGCTGCCGGCCGGCGCCCGGATCTCGGCCGGGAAGTCGGGGAAGGTGCTCAGGTCGTTCCCGACCAAGGCCGCGGTGTGCGTGAACTGCATTCCGGTGAGCTGCATGCCATCGCCGGAGTCGCCGGCAAACCGGATCACCACGCGATCGAGGCTCTCTTTTTCGACGGAGCGCCCGGCCACGTTCTCTGCTATCGACATCTCAATGTTCCTTGTTCCATACCAACGAGATACGCCCGCCGCCAACCCGGCGGCAGGGGGCTAATCAGGGATTGTAGCAGAGGGGGGCGGGAGGTGGCCCCAGGAGGGCACCCGCCCACCGCCAGGCCGGCGGGTGAGCTTCGGGACACTCGAATCGGGCTCGAACCAATCAAGGAATGATAGGATTGCCAGAATTTGCGGCGGCTGCGGGGCCGGACCGCGATCCAACGGCAATTCCTCGAGGGCCGCTTCGATGAAAATGGCGATGATCTGCCTTGTCCTGCTCCTCGCACCCCCTCGTTCCGCCCTCGCCCAACTCGAGTGGGCCACCTGGGGCGCTGTTTCCGGCAACACCGTCACCGCGACGTTCGAGAGCGGACCGACCGCCACGCTGACGTCGTTCTTCGACGGCATCTCCAACGGCGCGACGGCGGGTACGGAATGGAACACGGTAGATCCGGCGTTTCCCGGTCGGCCCGATGGCACGAACCCGCCGCTCATGCGGATGGTGTCCGGCTCCCCTCATCCCGTGGTCATTGCCAACGGCGCGCAGGTTCTGTCCCTCGATCTGCTCAACGTACCGATCGACACGCTGACGACGGTCGGTTTCAGCGACTTCAAGAGTGGCAACTGGTACTACCTCCACCTGCAGAACAGCTCCGGGACCGACCTGTCACTGCTGAGCATCCGCCTGACGCACTTCAACATGAAGCTGGCCGGCAGCGGCTGGGACGTGGATTTCGACCTCACGATCGATCTCAACAGCGGCTTCATGCTCGGCAACGGGCCCCACCAGGTGCCGGGAGCCTTTTACGACCACAGCGGCGTGGTCCTCATCGATCACCTGCCGCCGCAGATTCGGCGGGTCGTCGTGACGGCCGGGCGCAACCAGGATTCGGAAGGGCTCACGATCTACCTCGGCCGCGGGGCCTCAACGCCGGTCGAGCCGGCGACGTGGAGCGGGATCAAGCGGTTGATGGACCGCTGACGCGGGACGGGAGGGCCCCATGATTCGTCGTCGTGGCTGGTTGATTGCATTCAATTTCCTGCTGCTCCTGATGGCGGCGGATGCCGGCGGCGGCGTGACGCGCGAGGGAGCGGCGAGCCTTTCCATGCGCCTCCGCGCCGTCAACCCGGCAGCCGCGGATACGTTTGCGCTTGCGTTGGAAGTGGCGGAACGCAATGAAGCCCGCGCCGTTCCACTCTTCGAAAGCGTCACGCGCCTGGCGCCCGGATTCGGCCCGGGCTGGCGGGAACTGGGAAAGTGCCTTCTCGAGACCGGCCGGCGCGAACCGGGTCTTTCGGCTCTCCGGCGCGCGGTGGAGTATGAAAAGTCCCCCGAGAACTACACCGCACTGGTTTTGGGGCTGGCCAATCCGACCGGCTCCACGATGCCCACCGAGTCCGAAGTCAACCAGGCGGCCTCCCTGTGCCGACTGACCTTGGAGCAGGCGCCGGACGACGTGGAGCTTTTGACGGCGGCCTGCGCTCTCGCCGGGAAGACCGACGACTTCGAGTGGCTCGAGGAGTCGGTGGATCGACTGCGGAAGGAAGCGCCGGACGAGCCGCTGGGTTTCTATTACCAGGGAATCCTCTACCTGACGCAGAACGACAAGGAAGCGGCGCTCGCCGTGGCCGAGCGGGGGCACCAGCTCGGGATGTCCGGCGAGATGTACCGCGCGCTGAAATCGGCGGCCACTCATCGGACGCCGATGGAGCAGGGTGCGCACCTCACGCAGATCGTGGGGTTGACCTGGGTGGCCACGCTGGCGCTCCTCTTCCTGCTCGGATCGCTGTTGAGCGCGGCGGCCTTGCGGGCGGCCCGGCGCGTGCCGCGGGAAACGGGCGGACGGGCGCGAGGGCTCGACCTGGCTCTCCGCCAGCTCTACCGCGGCGTGATCGGGACCTGCTGCCTCTATTACTACGTGTCCCAGCCCCTCCTCATCCTTCTCGTCCTGGCGCTGACAGCCGGGCTCGTCTACCTCATGTTCATGGCGCGTCACCTCCCCATCAAGTTGATATTGATCCTCCTGGGGGGCGCGGCGGTGACCGTCTATTCCATCCTGCGAAGCCTGTTCGTGCGCGGCCGAGCCGGGGATCCGGGCGTGAAGGTTCCGGCGGATGGCGAACCAAGGCTGCGCGCCGTGCTCGACGAGGTGGCCGGTCGCGTCGGCACGCGCACGGTGACGAACGTTTACCTGACGCCCGGCACCGAGATTGCCGTCATGGAGCGGGGTGGCGCCTGGACGCGAATGGGGCGTGGCTCGGAGCGATGTCTCATCCTCGGTATCGGCGCGCTGGACGGCCTGCGGCTGCGCCCCCTGAAAGCGATCCTGGCCCATGAGTACGGGCACTTTTCGAACCGCGACACGGCCGGTGGCGGCATGGCGCTGGCGGTGCGGCGGTCGCTCATGACATCCGCCTACGGTCTGGCCAACGGCGGAGCCAGCAACTGGTTCAACCCGGCCTGGATCTTCCTGAACCTGTTCAACGCCGTGTTCCTGCGGGTGTCGCAGGGGGCCTCGAGGCTCCAGGAAGTGCTGGCCGATCGATGGGCCGCGAGCTGCTACGGAGCCCCGGCCTTCCGCCAGGGCCTTTCCCACGTCATCGACCGATCGATCCGGTTCGGTGCGCACACCAATTCGGTGCTGAGCGAGGTGATCGAGAGAAAGTCCGCGCTGGGAAACCTCTACACCTACCAGCCGGCTTCCGGGCTGAACGAAGCCGAGGTGCAGACGGCGGTGGAGGCGGCCATGACGCGCGAGCCGTCACCCTATGACAGCCATCCCCGGCCGGTGGACCGCTTCGCGTGGGTCGAGGCCCTCGAAGTGACCGACGAGCCACCGACGGCCCAGGACGACATGCCGGCCTGGGGTCTGTTCGACGACCGGGAGGCCGTGGAGCGCTTCTTCACCGACCTCGTTCGGAAGAACATCTACCGGCAGCACCACGTGGACATCCCCGCGGAAGCGGCGACGTAGATCTCACGACGGGGCGTGGTAGATTCTTGGAATGAATCCGAAATTCGCAAGGACTCTGGGTGATCTGGCGGAGCGCTGCCGGCCGGTGTTCGAACGTTACCCGCACATCCGTCGGGCGTACGTTTTCGGATCCATGGCTGACGGGACTGCCGGCCCGGCCAGCGACCTGGATCTCGGGCTCGTCGGAACGCGAGGAGTGGATCGCCTTCAGCTGATCCAACTCGGCTTCCAGGTCGTTGCCGACCTGTCCAGCCTCTTCGGGGATGACCGGGTCGACGTCGTGGTTCTTAATGCCACTGACAACACCGAGCTGCGCCATGCGGTGATCGCCGACGGAAAGGTCATCTTCGATCGTGGGGATGACCTCGAGGCGTTCGAGCGCCAGATCCGCCACGAGTACGAGGATCATCGCGCCACCCTGCATCGCCTGGGAATACGTTGAGCGATGGTCCGGCCCGAAAACCTCCATGCGAAGCTGGCCAGCCTCAGGCGGTATCTCGACCTCCTGGATCGGCTCCGGACGCGGCCCATGGCCGAGATTCGCGCCGACCCGTGTGATCGAGCGAAGTCTCTAGTCGGCCCCTAGTACTTCGCCAGCTCCAGCCCCGCCTTGTAAACGTCGTCTTCCGCCGGCAGAACCGCGTCCTCCAGAATGCGCGAGAAGGGCACGGGGCAGTCCTTGCTGCCGATGCGGCGGATGGGCGCATCGAGGTGCTCGAAGGCCAGGTCGGCGATGCGGGCGGCGATTTCGCCGCCGATGCCGCCGGTGACCTTGTCCTCGTGGACGATGAGCGCCCGGCCGGTTTTCTTGACGGTGGCGATGATGGCGTCGTGGTCCATCGGCACGATGCTGCGAAGGTCGAGCACGTCGCACTCGATGCCGTGCTCCTCGGAGAGCTTCCGCGCGGCGCGCAGGCACCAGTGGACCGTCGTGCCGTAGCTGATCATCGAGAGGTCCTCCCCCTCGCGGCGCAGGCGGGCCTTGCCGAACGGCACCGTGAAGTCGGGGCCGGGGTGCTTCGTCTTGCAGAAGGTCTGGTTGTAGAGGTACTTGGGCTCGAGGAAGAAGATGGGGCCCCGGTTGGCCATGGCGTGACGGAGCATGCCGACCGCGTCGTCCGGGAAGGCCGGCGCCAAAACGCGCAGGCCGGGGAGCGTCATCAGCATGGCCTCGAGGTTCTGGCTGTGATAGAGCCCGCCGCCGATATAGCCGCCGGACGCCAGCCGCACCAGAACGTTCGGCGCGAAACGCCCATTGCTCCGATAGTAGTCGTGGCTGAGTTCCACGACCTGCTCCACACTGGGCCACAGGTAGTCGGCGAACTGGGCGGCCTCGATGACCACATGCACCTTGTCGGCGTAGCGGCTGAAGCCGTTGGCGGTGCCGACGATGAAGTCCTCGGCGATGGGCGCATTGAACACACGCTTCTCGCCGAAGGCCTGCTGCATCCCCTTGGTGACGAGGAAGACGCCCCCCTTCTCCTTGCTGGCCACGTCCTGGCCCCAGAGGAAGGTGTCGGGGTTCTTCTGGAATTGCTCGTGCAGCGTTTCGTTGATGGCCTCGCGGAGCGTGATGTCGCGATCCGAGTAGGCCGGCTCGAGCGCGGTCTTGGCCGGCATCACTTCGGCCGGATAGACGAAGTCGGTGGCGGTGGCCGGATCGGGCGTGGCGGCCGCCTCGGCGCGCACGCAGGCGTCGTCGAGCTCGGTGATGTTGTCGACCTCGAGGGCCTCCACCACTTCCAGCGGCACGCGCTCGGTTTCGAGCAGGTGCTTCCGCATGCGGGCCAACGGATAGAACGAGCGGGCCTCGGCCAGCTCCTCCACCTCGCGGTAGAGTTCCTGGCGATCCGAGTTGGAGTGCGCGAAGTAACGGACGCACTGGGCATGCACGATCACGGGACCGGTACCGGCCTTGATCACCGCGGCGGCCTTCTTCATCGCGTTCATCGAGTCGAACGGATTGGTGCCGTCGCAATTGATGATGGTCAGGTTCTTGAAGCCGCGGAAATTATCGGAGACGACCGGGTTGGCCGTCTGTTCGTGCACCGGCACCGAGATGCCGTAGCCGTTGTTCTGGATGACGAACACCACCGGCAGCTTCTCGCGGCTGGCGCCGTTGACGGCCTCGAACACGTACCCCTCGCTGCAGGACGACTCGCCCTGGCTGGTGTACACGATGCTGTCGGTGCCGTAGTACTTGTTGGCCCGGGCCAGACCCACGCCGTGCAGCGTGTGGTTGCCGGTGCAGCTCGACACGTTCCAGATGTTGATGTCGTGCTTGGCGAAGTGGTTGCTCATGTGCCGGCCGCCCGAGGCCACGTCATCGCGGCGCGACAGGCCGTTCAGCACGATCTCGTAGGGCGAGAGGCCGCCGGCCAGGCAGGTGAGCAGGTCCCGGTAGTAGGGGAAGAGATGGTCCTGCCCCTGCCGGAACGACAGGCCGAGGGCCACCTGGATGCCGCCGTGCCCGATGACCGGGGCGTGGTACGACCACCCCTGCGCCTTCTTGATATAGAACTTGGCCCGATCGTCGATGATCGTGGCCATGTGCATGTGTCGGTACCAGGTGAGCTGGGTCTTGACGTCCGGGCGGTCCTTGGGGACGGCCAGGGGCTTCAATTCCACGTCGGTCTCAACCTTAAACTTAAGCACTGTCGCCATTTATGTCGCTCCGGGGTCATGCGCCGAGGGGGCATCATCGTCAGGCTATCGGATTAACCGATTACCTTATTATAGACCGATCCGGGCTTGCAAGCGGTTACATGGGAGATCGGCGCCCCCCCGGACCCTGCCCGGGGAGCGCGCCGTTACCCTCTTATGGGAAGTCCGGGGGATGGCCGGACCAGTCGACGGTGCCGGTGAGCGCGCCCTCACAGGACGGATCGTCGCACTCGGTCGACCCGATCTTGGCGTAGGCCGGCGATTCCTGGACCCAGTTCACGCCGAACGAGCGGGTGGCCGGGTTGGTGCGTTGATACGCCTCCAGCACCGGCTTCACGTCGAACGTCATGCGCCACGGTCCCGAGCCCTCGATGCTGATCCGGGATCCGAGTGCTTCTTCCACGACCTCGGGCTTCGTAACCCACGTGATGAGGGCCGGATCGAACTCCTCGACCACCCGGCAGAGCGCCATCGGCGAGTCCGGATCGAAGATCGGCGTGGACTCACTGATATAGGCGAAGCCGATCATGCGGGCCATGTGAATGTTGGCATCCATCGGGGCGTCCTCGGGGAGCTCGATCGTGAGGAACGACTGGTACTGCGAGCCCGGCCCCGACTTCCTGCCCACGAGAAGGTACGGCATCGTGGAATAGTTTCCGTTGAGTTCGTTGCTCGTAACCCACGTGTCGGCAATGTCGAGCGCGTCGTGGTGGATCCGCGCCAGCGGGATATTGAACGCCAGGGTCGAGGTGGAGAGGGTCAGCTCCTTCGTGCGCTCATCGAAATCGGTGAGCCAGGTTTTGACTGTGTAATCCCCCGGCTCGACGCCCAGGCTGAAGGCGCCGTTCACGCCGGTGGTCACGGTGTAATCGTTCACGGCGCCGTCGAACGTGAGCTGGACGCCGGGAACGCCCGCGCCGGTTTCGAAGTCGTACGTCCGGCCGGCGATGGTGAGGGGGCCGCCGATGACCGCCTCCACCGCTTCCTTGTCGCAGCCGCAGCGCTTGTAGAAGGCGGAATCGGTGACGACAAGCAGCGCGCCGAACATCAGGAAGCGCCCGGCCCGCCCGTTCAGCATCAACTCGCGGAATTCACGGAATGGGTTCCTCACTTCACGTCCTCCCTTCCGTAGCCGCCGAAGTCGAAGGTCATGCGGGCCATCAGCGTGAGGTACTTGTTGCCGCTGTTGTCCTCGCGCGGCAGGTGGTGGTAGCGGATCTCGGCGCCGAAGTTCGTGGTCTTGTTGGGCCTGCGGGTAAGGACCCCGAAACCCAGGTTGAGGCCGAAGTCGGTGCAGTCGCAGTCCTCGACCTCGCTGATCCGCTTGTTGTAGGCACCGGCGCCAAACGACCCCTGAAAGAGCATGTCCTTGGAATGCATGACGTCGTAGGTGGCCTGCCCCCAGGCGGTAATCAGCGAGTACTCGGCCGTGACGACCTCGCTACCCACCGCGATGTCGGCGTCCCCGAGGCCGTACCACCCGACCACGGCGCCCAGGCTGAGGCCGGGCCGGAGGACTTCCTTGTGGAAGCCGACGTCCACGCCGATGAAGCCGCTCGGCGCGCCCGAGGAGACGTCATCGGTGTAGCCGAAGCTGCCGGCGAGGCGGAAACCCGGGTACACATTGTCGCGTCCGGGCCCGCACTCGAGGCCGTCGCCGTCGTGCATGTCGTCGGCGATGGCGGGAGGTGGGGCGGTTGCCAGGCTCAACAGGAGCGCGGCGGCGAAAAGACAGAAGGACCGTGCGAAGCGGGGCACGGATCG
>Ga0315912_10004832_pt1 | contig 12562 bp, 10 predicted proteins | sample VfabasoilMG_FD_204469 | JGI IMG/M metagenome (GOLD analysis project Ga0315912, IMG submission 204469) | Garden soil microbial communities collected in Santa Monica, California, United States - V. faba soil | ecosystem: Environmental > Terrestrial > Soil > Garden | place: USA: California... | reverse complement strand
GGTGCGGCGCGGCAGGGCTCGGCCCATCGCTTCGAAATTCTTGCGTCCAGTGATCACCGTATGACCCTGGGTGGTGGAGACGAAGAATCGCATGTCGTCCCGCAACTTCCAGGGCAGCTGGTTGTTGCGGCCGATCACGCCATTTTGGGCGACGGCAGCGATCAAGCTCACTAACATAGCAGTCACACCGAAACGTCAGCCTTGATGTGAGGGTGGGGGTCGTAGTCAAGCAACTCGAAATCAGTGTACTGAAACGAGAAGATGTCATCCACCTGGGGGTTGATGCGCATGTGCGGGAGCGGTCGCGGCTGTCGTTCGAGTTGCAGCCGTGCTTGGTCCATATGGTTCTTGTAGAGGTGTGCATCGCCAAACGTGTGCACGAACTCACCCGGAGCAAGCCCACAGACTTGGGCCAGCATCAGCGTCAAGAGCGCATATGAGGCGATGTTGAAGGGGACACCCAAGAATACGTCCGCGCTGCGTTGATAGAGCTGACACGACAATTTGCCGTGGTGCACGTAGAACTGAAACAAGCAGTGGCAGGGTGGTAGGGCCATGTGTTCGACATCGGCGACGTTCCACGCGCTCACGATGTGACGCCGTGAATCCGGATTGGTCCGCAGGCTGTGCACCACTTGGGCGATCTGATCGATCGTGCCCCCGTCGCGCGTAGGCCACGCGCGCCATTGTTGCCCGTACACTGGGCCCAGGTTGCCTTGGGCGTCCGCCCATTCGTCCCAAATGCGTACGCCGCTTTCCTTGAGGAACCGGATGTTGGTGTCGCCGCTCAAAAACCAGAGCAGCTCGATGATGATGGAGCGCAGATGCAGCTTCTTGGTGGTGAGGCAGGGAAAGCCCTGAGCAAGGTCGAAGCGCAGTTGGTGACCAAACACGCTGCGCGTGCCGGTGCCGGTGCGGTCCTGCTTGTCGGCGCCGTGCGTGAGGATGTGCTCTAGCAGATCGAGGTATTGCTTCATGGTCGTGTCCCTCTGTTCTCAACACAGGGCGAGCGCAGCTTCGATTTCACCCACGGCTTTGGCGTCGCCCATCCTCCCGGCCACGGCTAGCCCTCGTTTGAGCCAGTCTGCGGCTACATCGGGCTGATTGTTGTCCAGATACATCTGCCCAGCGATCAAATACTGGGGCACGTAATCGGGAAACTTGGCCCGCAAGTCTTCGAAGGCGGCGCCGGCGGCAGCGATGGAGCCTTCCTTTTTGTGCTCCATCGCCAAAGCGTAGTGGGCAAATGCATCGGCTTTACCCGAAGCGATGAGTTGTTGGAGATACGTGAGACGTTTGTTCATGACGATGAAAGGGAGGGACGGAAAGTGATCGGGATGAGACAGTGAGCACTTGAGCGCAGCCAAGCGCCGGCGCAGGGTCAATCGAACTCGAGAAATGTGGCCACGATGCGTTTGGGGCCGTAGCCTGCGAAGCGCACCACCACCGTGGGCGGAGTGCCGGACTCCACGCGCTCCACGCGGCCGACACCAAATTTCTTGTGCGAGACCTTTTGGCCGGGGCGCACCACGCGTTCCTCGTCCGCCTCGTAGCTTGGGTGGGAAAAATCATCCGCTGGCACGTCGTCGAAGGCGTCATGGTCAACGTGCCGGCCTTGGTTGGTGCTGCGCTCCGTAGGAACGCTGATGGACGCAGCGGCTCGCCGGCCTCCTGGTGACGTCCAAGCGGGCAAGTCCGAGCGCGCATCGTAGCGTGCGCTGCCCGCGGCGCCCGACTGCCAGGTCCTGGGCGGGGTAAAGCCAGAGAGTTGCGGCCGTGATTCGCCGCTGAGCGTCAGGCAGTCTTGGGGCAGGTCGTCGATGAAACGGCTACGGCTCAAGTACTTGGTGCGTCCAAACAAAAAGCGGGTGCCCGCGTGGGTGATGGTCAACTTTCGGCGGGCGCGGGTGATGGCCACGTAAGCCAGGCGGCGTTCCTCATCGAGCTCTTCCGGATCTTCGCCATCCAGGCCGCGGAACGGAAAAGTTTCCTCCTCCATGCCCGTGAGCCACACCTGCTCGAACTCGAGACCTTTGGCGGCGTGCACGGTCATCAGTGAGACCTTGGGCGCGTCCTCCATGGTGTCGGTGGCGGCCACGAGCGAGACCCGCTCCAGATAGCCGTCCAAGCTGACCTCTTCACCGGTGAGCGGCGCTTCCAATTCGTATTCGCGCAGCGAGCCCAAGAGCTCCGCCAAGTTTTGCAAGCGTGCGTCGCTCTCGGCGGTGTCCGCCTGTTCAAGCTGTTTCTGATAGCCGGTCTCCGCGAGCGTGCGCTCGAGCAGCTCGGAGGGCGAAAGGCTTTCGTTGGCGGAGCGCAGGTCGTTCATCAGTCGCTGGAAGACGACCAGCTTCTTTTCGGCGCTATTGCCCAAGCTCTGGTCGAGCAGCGCGTGGTGCAGCGTGTCGGTCAAGCTGGTGGCATTTTCGGCCGCCAATTCGAGTAGGCGGTTGACGGACTTTTGCCCAATGCCGCGCGCCGGCACATTGACGATGCGCAAGAAATCCATGTCGCTGTGGCGATTGCTGATCAAGCGCAAGTACGCCAGCATGTCTTTGATCTCCGCGCGATCGAAGAACTTCATGCCGCCAATGATTTGATAGGCGATGTTGGCGCCGCGCAGTGACTCTTCCAGCACGCGTGATTGCGCGTGGGTGCGGTAAAATACGGCCTGCTCGTTGCCTGCAATCCCGGCAAGCCGACCCTCTTTGAGCCCGGCGGTCACGTACGCGGCCTCAATGCGCTCGTCTGCGCAGGCGCGCACTTGGATCTTGTCGCCCTCGGCGGCGGCCGTCCATAGCTCTTTGGGCTCGCGCTCGTCCGCCTTTTCTATGATGCCGAGCGCGGCGCGCACGATGTTCTTGGTCGAGCGGTAATTTTGCTCCAGCTTGACCACGAGCGCCTCGGGGAAATCGCGCTTGAATCCGCGGATGATGCGCACGTCGGCGCCGCGCCAGCGGTAGATGGATTGATCATCATCACCTACCACACACAAATTGCGCGTCCCGGCCGACAAGGCACGCACGATGCGGTACTGAACCAAGTTGGTGTCTTGAAACTCGTCCACGAGCACGTGGGAAAACTTGCGACGTAGCTCGGCCGCTTGAGGAAACTCCGTGCTCTCCACGATCTGCAACACGAGCAGCAGGAGATCATCGAAGTCCACCGCATTGCTGCGACGGAGCGCTTCTTGATACTTGCGGCCAATCTCGGGGACGTTTTCGTCAAACCCGTCCCCCAGTGGCTCGGTGCTTGGATTGTTCCCGTCGCGTTTGTGCGCGCTCACGTGGGCCAGCATCGCTTTGGGAACGTACTGCCGGTCGTCCAGGTTCAAGTCCTTGATCACCCGCGCCATGAGCGCCTTTTGATCGGAGTCGTCGTAGATCACGAAGTTGGGTGAGAGCCCCACGAGCTCGGGGCAGCGGCGCAAGAACTTGGCGCAGATGCCGTGGAAGGTCCCGACCCACAGATCACGCGCGATATCCGCCCCCACGATGGCTTCCAGGCGATGGCGCATTTCTGCCGCGGCCTTGTTGGTGAAGGTGACGGCCAGGATGCGATACGGAGCGACGCGGTGGTGCGCGATTAGGTGCGCGATGCGGTAGGTGAGCGTGCGGGTTTTGCCACTGCCGGCACCAGCAAAGATCAGGAGCGGGCCGTCGACGTGAGTCACGGCGGCGAGCTGCGGCTCGTTGAGGAGTGGGGGTGAGCTGGGCGCGGGAAGATTCATGGGCAGACAGTGTCAACGGATGGCCGAGCGCTGGGGCTCGGGCTCGGGGATCTAGCCCTGCTGCCCGCATGTCCTCAAGCCATGGTCAGAACTGGCTCGCTGGTGGGCAGTTATTGAACTTACGCCGATTGTGCCAGTTCGTTTGCTAGGCTCGCGCCGACAATGACGTCTGGGGCCCAACTAGATAATCCGTATGAACTTGCGCGCGCGCTTGAGCCGTGGGCGCGCAACTATCTGACGAAGCTGGGCGCAGTACCCGGGAGATCGCGCGGGTTTGCCTTTGTGGGGACGCAGCGTGAACTGAATTTGGCTTCAAAATCACGCTACGACCAGCTTGGGGAGCTGCACGACAGCGACCCGCTCAAGCGGCCGCTGCTCCGCTGGGTGCACCGGCTCACCGAGATGCGCGTCAATCAACTGTGGCTGGACGAAGACGAGCGGCTCTGGAGCACGCAGCTCCACGCGGTCCGGGAGCCGGAGGAGGCGTCCTTGTCGTTGCGCGGCATGCTCATGCGCAGCTTGCACCCCGACCAGCGTGTGGCGGCCGCCTGGCAACGCAGCCTGCGTCGTGCGGGGCGGGGGCTGTTTGAGCATCGCGTGGAGTACTTTTGTCGGTGCCGTGAATTTCATGAACGCCTCGGCGCGCAGGATGTTCTGGGGTTCTGGTCGCCAGTGGCGCAGGCGCCCGGGCTCGTGCGCGCGCTCGACAGCCACCGCCCACGGCTCCGCGATCTGTTGGGTGAGTGCGGAGCGCATCACCTGGATGGGCTGCTGCATCTGGTCCAAGGGCCCGCGCACGATGAAGGCTGGCCCGCGCGTCTCAGTCCGGACACCCTGTCATCTTTTTTTCAAGCACCGGAGTTTTTTCGCGGGGCCTCGCTCGAGGTGGGTCCACTGCCGGAGCGCCGGGTACCCAGTAGCTTCTGGCGCGCCGGCTACCAGCTGGGGCGGGCACTGCATTTGGCCTGGGCGCCGTCGGATCGCCCGCTTGTGGCGGTGCGTGACGTCGACGACCTCGAGGGGCATCGCTTTGGTCACTTGTGCATGTTGTGGTTCCTTTCGGAGGCCTTTGACAAGAAGGTGCTCGGGCTCAGCAGCGCGCAGTTGCGCGCGCGACGGCGCAGCTCAGCCGGAGTGTTGCTTGGACATACAGTACTGAGCCTGTTGCGCGCCGATGTTCATGAGCGAGCTCTGGGGCATCGGTTCTCGGACCAAGATCTGGAGGACGTGGGCCGTGGGCTGTTTGGGCGGCCGCTGGAGCGAGACAGCGCCTTGGTCAATTTCAGCGTGCGTCGCGATGAGGCGGTGCGCTGGGCCGCCCTGTTTGACGCGGCCGCCAGCTATGAGCAACTGGTGGAGGAGTTTGACGAGGACTTTTTGCGCAACCCGCGCGCACGCGAGAAACTGCGCGCCGAGGCCGCGCTGAGTGCCGCGGCGTGCACGACGGGCGAGCGCATCGAGGCGGGGATGGCGTGGGTGATGCGTCAGCTGGGCGAGGCGCTCAGCTGACTTGGTCGTTCAAACTCACTGGTCAGGTGAGCTAGCTCCCAAGCTCATGGACTCGATGTGGCCAGAGATGCCAAACGTGATGGCGGTGTAGCTGGGGCCTACGACACTGCGCCGCACCGAAGCGTCGATGGAAAACAGTTTGTTGACGTAGCCCAAACCACCGCATAGCGCGTGGCTGTCTGGGCCCTGGTCGAAGCGGTATCCCAAACGCACCATGACCTGATCTGCAAACAGGATCTCCCCGCCGGCGCGTGCTCGCAGCATCACCTTGTCATACGTGCGTGTTTCCATCGTGAGGTCGGCGCCCACGCTGAAGTCCTCCGTGTCGTAGCTGGCGCCGAGACCAGCCAAGAGAGGGAAGAGCGCCGTGTCGAGACTGGTGAGGTTGTTGCCCGTGATGGCAAACTTGAGTTCTGGGGTGGCCCGCACGGTGAGCCCGGCATCGATGGTGACGGTTTGGATGATGTTTGACCCACGGATCCCACCGCTTGCGTAACTCTGGCCCAGCACCCCGACGCCGTTCTGTTGGAGCGTGATGTAGCGCCCGCCCAGCCCCAAATAGATGACGTCGCCCAGCGGCATGGCCAAACCAAACCGGATGTCCATCCATTGCCGGTCGATGCCGTCGCGATCTTGCATGGTCCAACTGCCCCCCAGACCCCCGGCCAACCCGGTGCTGCTGATCAGAGAGTCCACGATGGCGCCGCCGTAGGTTTGCCGGCGCGCTTCGGGTTGGATCTGCGCATACGCGCCCACGTGATACACCTTGGCGATCGCCATATTGGCGGGGTTGCTGTAGAGCGCCGAAAGCGAGTTGGAGCTTGCGCGCATGACGCCTCCGAGCGCGGTCATGCGCGGGGTTTCGAGCTCGGCGTAGTTGTGACCGATTTCGGGATCGAGCGGACTCGGATCAGCGGAGGCGGAGCTGACGCTGAACAGCACGCCCAGGCCTAGAGCGAGCTCCGCGACGCAGCGTGTGACCAGTTGATGAGCGACCTTCTTACCCGGGGGGCCTAGGGGGTGGGGTGTCGAGGGGCGAAGGCTGGTCATCTCCCTGTGGCCTTATCGAAGGCACTGGGTTTGGGCCAAGTATTCGACGTGGGTAAGCGGACCAATTCCTCGGACGCGGGAAGAAACGGAAAACTTCGTGTGAAAAAAAAGTACGCGCCCGTTCCAGGCAAATCCCAGGCGGGAGCGACTTCACCAGGAAAGTCGAGGGTTGAAGATCTAATCTAGGAGCGGTATCGGCTTAGTCCCAGTTGGGCGGCTCCGCTTGGTTCTGCCCGACGCTTGTTCATCCGACTTCTTTCGTGTGGGGTAGTCTCCACCAAGGTAGGGCAGTCTCCACTAAGAAGAGGCAGTCTCCACCAAGGAAGTCTTCGTCGAGGGTGGATGGACAAGGCAAAACTCGTGCACCTTTCTTTCAAGGACGCGGGTTGGGGGAGACCCGGGTACGCTGGGGTCATTCACGAGAAGAGGTTCGGGCTATGTCGGAGGGGGTTGTTACCATTTTGGTCATGAGATTGATCCCTGCTTGGAATGCTGCAGCCGGTATGTCCGGTGATCGAGCCCGAACACGCGCCTCACAGGACGCCATTGCCCCGCGCTGGGGCTCTGGATGTCGAAGTGGGGATCCGCCCCGATTTTCCACAGCCTGTGGATAAGTTGCGGGTCTACGTGCGGCTGGGCGACGATGACAGCGCGCCCTGCATTATTTTGTTTGATTGAATTCGATCTTTTTCCAAGCTGAATGAACTCTCCATCCCTCCATCCCAGTCAGGCCTACGATCTCTGGTCCGAGGCTCTCCAACACACGCGCAGTCGCTCCCCGGCGACCTTTGAGCAGTGGTTTTCCTCCATCCAATTTGACGGATTTGATGGTGAAGTCCTGCGCTTGTCCGCCCGCGACGAGTTCGTGCGTGATTGGGTGCGTGATCACTTCCTCCCCACGCTCCTGGGCCATTTGCGCGGCAGCACGGGTGACGGTCTCGAGGTGATCTGGTCCATTCAACCCCAACTGGTGGCTCCCATTTGTCCGCCGCTCACTCAAACCGTGCGTCGTTCCACGGTGATGCCAAGCGCCTACGCGGGCGCGACGGCGGTCAAACATCAGCAGCCCTCCACAGCGGCCGCTGTGGGGGCGGGTTTGGCGCCGAGTGGCGTGGGGATCAGCGCCGTAGCGCGTTACGATTCCGTGGCGACCTACCAATCGCTGTTCAATGCTGTGGCCGCTGATCCCGCGGCTTTGTCGGAGGTTGCGGGCATGCCTTCAGCTGCAGGGCTTTCCGGAGCTGCAGGGCTATCCGGAGCTGCGATGTTGTCGGGCGGCGCAGCGTCGTTCGGGCCACGGCGTTCGCTCGGAGTGGGGGTGTCGCATCGGCCACGCCACCAGCATTTTGCGAGCCCCCGACAGGCGACCTTTCTGAGCGCATCGGGCGACGAGCAGTCAGCGGCGGGCTATAGTGCGCAGCCCGGCTATTCAGCAGGGACGGGCAATTATCCTGCGGGTAAGGAGAGGGGAAACATGATCCGTCAACCGATATCGGACCCACCGCAGTCGAGTGGTTGGGGAGCCACGGGTGTGAGCGCCGGTCACCGTTCCTCGCGTCCCGCGCGCGCCGTGTCGGTTCCGCTGGGCCCGATCGCGCAGCTCAATGCCAAGTACACGTTTGAGAACTTCGTGGTCGGTTCGTCCAATGAGCTCGCCTATGCCGCGGCATTTGCTTCCGCTGGTGGTGGGGGGCCGCGCTACAATCCCTTGTTCATCGCTGGCGGCACGGGTTTGGGCAAGACACACTTGATGCACGCCATTGCACACAAAGTGCTCAAGGATCGCCCCGACGCGCAAATTGTGTATGTGAGCGCTGAGCTGTTTACCAATGAGTTCATCGAAGCGCTGCAGAATCACCGCATGGATGAGTTTCGTGCGCGCTATCGCAGTGGTTGTGACGTGCTGCTCGTGGACGACATTCAGTTCTTGGCCGGGCGCGAACAGACGCAGGAGGAGTTCTTCCACACCTTCAATGCGCTCCACGATGCGGGCGTGCCCATCATCGTCACCAGTGACAAGTATCCCCAACAGCTGCAGCGCATGCCCGAGCGCCTGGTGTCTCGCTTTACCTCGGGCCTGGTGGCGGACGTGCAAGCGCCCCAGCTTGAGACCCGGGTGGCCATCGTCAAGAAGAAGGCTCAACTCGAGGGGATTGATCTTCCGGATTCCGTCGCGGTGCTCTTGGCTCAAAACGTGAAAAGCAACGTGCGTGAGCTGGAGGGTTCGCTGATCCGGTTGGCGGCCAAAGCCTCGCTCACTGGGCGCGCGATTGATGACAGCTTGATCCAAGGAGAGCTGGCCATCGTGTCCGCCCCAGCACAAAAGCTGGTGGGCATGACCGACATTCAACGCGTGGTGTGCAACCATTTCCGCGTCACCAACACCGATCTGCTCAGCAAAGATCGTCACAAGAGCGTAGCCTTTGCCCGCCAGGTGGCGATGTACCTGTGCCGGCAACGTCTCAAGAGCAGCTTCCCGGAATTGGGGCGTGCATTTGGCAATCGTGACCACACGACGGTGATGAGTGCCGTGCGCCGGGTTGAATCCCTGCGTAAGCGCGATCCGCAGGTCAACGCTCACTTGGAAGAGATCGAGCGGCGTTTGGCCACCAGCGAAGGCTGAGCGGGGCAGCGCTCGATGGGCGCGGGATCAGGGTAACGTCGAGGTCTTGGCCAAAGCAGGGTGAGGAGGCTCATCACTGCTGGGTCGTGCCGCGGTCAGCTCAGGCGATGCCGAAGGTGCGCGGCGCGCGCGGGCAGGCTGACCCACCTCGAGCGCGGCCACCTGGGGCAGGGGCGCTGCTTGGAAAGGGCGTTGCTCTTGGACTGTGAACAGCGCGCTGGCGATGTGTTCGATGGTCGCGTCGATGACCTCGGTCGCCCCATCTCCCAGCGGACTTCCATAGGCAAAATGTGGCCGCGAGCGTGAGGCGGTCGTTTCTTCGAGCAGCACCTTTCCATCGCGCATCAGCCGAAAGCGACCGCGCGCTCCAGCGGACCATCCAGGTCCGGAGGGGTCAGGGGGCAGCGCGTCCAACATCACGTCGACCTGCAGCACGTAGTCGCCGGGGCGTGCATCGGCAAATTGCCCCACCATCACCTCCGGGAAGCTGGGCCACAGGCTGCGCACCAGGCCGCGCTCGAGAGCAGGCCGTAAGTTGTAAAAGCACACGGGGTGCAGGCGCTCACCAACCACACACTGCGGCTCTTGGGTCTCAGCAGAGAGCGCGACGATCACGCGACTGCTGTGCCGCACTGCTTGGCCCGAGGGCGGGGGCAACGAGCTGTTGGCGACCTCGGCCCAGTGGTGCGTGGTGCAGCCCGAAAGCCACGTGAGTGCGATCAACAGCCCTGCCGAGCACGTGGGACGAGCTAAGAGCAGAGAAGTGGCGCGCCCCGACCACGATGTACGGTGCTCGACCGTGGCCGGACTTGGACCCGGAGCAAAGAGCTTGGAGCAATGCATCGCCCTCGCTTGTACTCAGGCTTGTGGCTCGAGGCCCAATTTCCTGCCGTTCGCGCGCTGCAACGCAGCGTCACTACGCTGCGTCGGGATTGTTTCGTTTTGTGCGGGCACATGCTTGCGCTGCTGTGCGCTGGCACGACGTCAGCACACAGCAGGGCCGCTGCACGGACGACGCGCTGGATGCAGGTGCAGGTCGGCCAGATTTGTTGCCCATTTATCTGACAAACGTCAAAAATGGTGCTTATATTACTCTCATGTTGACCTTACGACGCGTACAAGAGCTCCAAGATCGGCGCTCGGTGGTGCGGCTCGCCGATGGGCGCGTGGGGAAGATCATTCGTGTCGACACCACATTTCCGGCAAATAAGACGGAGGTGTCGGTCTACACGATGGGTGCCCTGGGGCCCGGTGTGGCCCGCGTGAGCTTGGAGTTGCTCACCGGCGAATCTGAACCGGCCTAACCCGCTCTGAACCGGCCGAGCTTGCTCTCAACCGGACGAGCCTGCTCTGAACCGGACGAGAGCCGTGCATCAGCCCTCCACCCCTCCGTACATCGCTTCTGCGATCTCGTAGGCGGCGTTTTCGAGTTGGGCGTGGGCGTCTCGGATCGCATCGATGCTCGCGCCGCTGGCCAACATGCCGCGCAGCGCCTGGATGTCCTCCTGGACCTCCGCGGCGCGCGTCGGATCCAGCAGATCGCCGTAGGCATTGAGCGCTTCTTCGGTCGTGTAAATCAACGTCTCAGCCTGATTGCGGAGCTCAGCCAAGCTGCGCCGCATCTGATCGGCCTCTTTGAACTTGTCGCCCTGAGCCACCAAGTCATCCACCTGTTGCTGGCTGAGCCCTGAGGCGGGTGTGACCGTGACCGAATGAGAGCGATGCGTCCCCTGATCGACCGCTTCAATGGAGAGCAACCCCTCGGCGTTGATGCTGAACGTGACCTGGATCTTGGGAACGCCGCGGGGTGCAGGTGGAATGCCCGTGAGCTCGAACGACGCCAAGCTGCGATTGTCGGCGGCCATTTCGCGCTCGCCTTGCAGCACGTGGATGGGCACGAAGCTCTGGTTGTCCACGCTGGTGGTGAAGATTTCACTCTTCTGCGTCGGGATGGTGGTGTTGCGGGGAATGAGCTTGGTAAACACCCCGCCCCCCGTTTCCACACCGATGGACAGCGGGGTGACGTCGAGCAACAGCACTTCGTCAATTTCCCCACCCAGGGCTGCGCCTTGTAGTGCCGCGCCATACGCGACCACTTCGTCCGGGTTGACGGTCTTGGCCGGCGCGCGCTCAAAGAAATTGCGCACGGCTTCTTGCACGGCGGGCATGCGAGTCATACCGCCGACGAGCACGACCTCATCGACCTTTTTTATGTCGACACCCGCGTCCTTCAGGGTGTTCTTGCAGGCGACAATGGTGCGGGCGATGAGCGGACGCACCAGGATATCGAGCTCACTGCGCTTGAGCGAGCGCTCGAGGTGTACCGGTCCCTTGGGACCTGTGGCGATGAACGGGACGTTGATGTCCGTCTCCAGAGACGACGAAAGCTCGTGTTTGGCTCGTTCGGCGGCCTCACGGAGGCGCTGCAGGCTCATGCGATCTTCGCGCAAATCGATGTTGTGTGTGGCCTTGAATTCTTCAGCGAACTTGTCGATCACGAGGCGGTCAAAATCCTCACCACCTAGGTGGGTGTCGCCGCCGGTGGCTTTGACGTTGAACACTCCACCTGCAATCTCCAGCACCGAAACGTCAAAGGTGCCGCCGCCCAAGTCGTACACGACGATGGTGCCGCCTTTGGAATCAAGCCCATAGGCGAGCGCGGCCGCTGTGGGCTCGTTGATGATGCGTTTCACCTCCAGCCCGGCAATCTTCCCAGCGTCTTTGGTGGCCTGGCGTTGGGCATCGTCGAAGTACGCAGGAACGGTGATGATGGCCTCGGTCACCGGCTCGCCCAGGTAGGTCTCGGCGATTTCCTTCATGGCGACCAGGATGAAGCTGGACACCTCGGGCGGCGACATTTTCAGCCCGGCCTGCACACTGACCCAAGCGTCTTTCTTGTGGTCGGGCACGATGTCGTACGTGGCCACTTTCTTGTATTCCACGACTTCAGGCGCGTCGATCTTCTGCCCCATCAGACGTTTGACCGCGGAAATGGTGCGCGTGGGGTTGGTGGTCGCCTGGCGCTTGGCAACTTGGCCAACGAGGCGATCGCCACTGTCGGTGAATGCGACCACGCTGGGCGTGGTGCGAGCACCTTCTGAGTTGGGAATGACCACGATTTCTGGCTTCCCTCGCGCGTCGATGCCTTCGAGGACGCACACGCAGGAGTTGGTGGTCCCCAGGTCAATTCCAATGATCTTGCTCATGAGCGGGCTTTCGGATCGTCTCGGCGGATCGCGGTTTCTACCAGTTCAGTTGACCTGCGTCGACGCGCCCGGAGGAGCCTTGGCCACCACGACCAGGGCTGGGCGGAGCAGGCGCTCACCGTCCCGGTACCCCGGCTGGACCTCGGCGGCGATGCATCCCGGTTCAAACTCCGCGGTCTCTAGGTGTTGAATCGCCTCATGGATGCTGGGATCAAACGGGCGCCCGACGGACTCTATGCGCTCGATCCCGAGCCGTGACAGGGCATCACGGAACTGGCGCGCTACCAGATCAATCCCATCGAGCAAGCCCTTCACACCGGGAGCCTCGGCCACGTCACCCAGGTTGGCATGCACGGTGGCGCGCTCCAAGTTATCGAAGACAGGCAGCAGGTCGCGCAGCAACTGATCGCGCCCCTTCTTCTCTGCGTCTGAGACCTCGCGTCG
>Ga0315912_10004831_pt1 | contig 12563 bp, 8 predicted proteins | sample VfabasoilMG_FD_204469 | JGI IMG/M metagenome (GOLD analysis project Ga0315912, IMG submission 204469) | Garden soil microbial communities collected in Santa Monica, California, United States - V. faba soil | ecosystem: Environmental > Terrestrial > Soil > Garden | place: USA: California... | reverse complement strand
AGAGCGGGAAGCGGCCCAGGCGAGCTACGCGGACGCCGCGAAGGCCGACCCCGGCTTCGAGGTGGCGCTCCGCGCGCGGCTCGCCGCGCTCGATCCCGAAGCCGCCGGCACCGCCCTCTCGGAGCTCGCGACCCACGCACCGGATCCGACCCACGGCGCCCTCCTCCTCCTGGAAGCGGCGATTCGCGGCGGCTCCCTCGAACCGGCGCGCGCCAACGACTGGCTCAAGAGCGCGGTCACCCTCGACCCGACCTTGTCGATCGCGTTTCGACTGGGCGAGCAGTACGCGCGTGGGGCCGCTGATGCGGGACGCCTGGTCGAATGGCTCAAGCTTCGCCGCGAGGTCACGACCGACGACGTCGAGAAGGCGCTGGATCTCGTGCGCGAGGCCCTCCTCACGGCCGATGACCGCCCCGCGGAAGCGCTGGCGCTCCTCGACGTGGCCATCTCGGCTCATCCGGGCGACGTCGGTCTGCGCGAGCTCTACGAACGGCTCGGCTCCGGGGAATCCGGCGCCGCGCGGGGCGGGGGGCGCGCGGCCGCGCCCCACCACGCCAGCGACGCGACCCGGACGCTGCTCGAGCTGCAGGCCGCGTTCGAGTACGAGCGGGCAGGCGAGCGCGCGAGCGCCGCACGCCTCGCTCAGCGCGCGGCGGCAGCGGGCGGAGAGCTCGCGCGGCTGACCGCCCAGCGAACGGCGGCGGGAACGCCCGAAGCGGCCCGCGTTTCGGAGGACCTGCTCGCTCGCGCCAAAGCCGCGACCGACCCTGCCGAGCAGCGCGAGCTCTACGAGGCGCTGAGCGAGCTCGATCGCGAGCGCGGCGACGGCGCGAGCGTCGTGCTCTGGCAGACCGCCATCCTCGAGCAGTCGCCGGACTGGCTGCCCGCACTCCGGAAGCTCGAGCAGGCCTTTGCCGCCGCCGGGCGCGACGAGGCACTCGAGCCGGTCTGCTCGACCCTCGCGCGCGTCCTCAGCGACCAGGAAGGGCTCGCCCACGCGCGCCTCGGGGCGCGCTTGCGCGCCAAGGCGGGGGCCTGGAGCGCACAACGGGAGCTCGCCGAGCTCGGCGCGGCGAGAAACCCTGCGTCGATCTGGGCGCTGCGCTCGCTCGCGGCGCATGCGCGAGCAGCCGACGAGCCCGAGAAGGCGCTCGATGCACACCAACGCCTGCAGGCGCTCGTCGAGTCCCCCCTCGACAAGGCCACCCTCGCCCTGCGCGCGGCCGAAGCCTCCGCCCGCCTCGGCCGCTTCGAGCAAGCTCGCACGCTGCTCGAGACCTGCCTCGATCTGGTTCCCGACCACCTGGTGGCCCTGACGACGCTGTCGGAAGTGCTCGAAAGCCTACGCGACTTCGGCGGGGCGGCACGCGCGCTCGAGATCATGGCCGAATCGAGCCAGGTCGATGCGCATCGCGTCAGCGCCTGGCACCAAGCCGCGGTCATCTGGCTCGACAAGGTGTCGGACGTCGAGCGCGGTCGCGCGGCGCTCGAGCACGCCATTGCGCTCGACCCGGAGCACGAGGACGCCATGGCGCGCCTGCAGGCGCTCCTGATTGCTCAGGGTGACCGCCAGGCGCTCGCTCTGGTGCTCGGCCGCCGGCTCGACCGCGCGACCGATCCCGAGGAGCGCATCGCGCTCGAGGTGCAGCGCGGCAAGCTGCTCGCGGGGGTCGGTGAGCACGCCGCCGCTCGCAGCGCGCTCACCGCCGCGCTCGACGCGAACCCCGATCACGCGGGCGCCCTCGAGGCGCTCGCCGAGCTCTCGAGCGCCGAAGGTGATTGGACGAGCGCCGAGCAAGCGCTGATTCGGCTCGTCCGGCACACGCCGGATCCGGCGCGGCAGGCACAGATCTATCGCAAGCTCGGCGAGCTCTACGACTCCCACCTGCCGAATCCCGAGCGCGCGGAGCTCGCGTATCAGGAGGTGCTGAAACGCGAGCCCGACGACGAGCCCGCGACGCACCGCTTGGTCGACCTCGCCGGCATCTCCGGGAACGCCGAGCGCGCCGTGGAGCTTTCGTCCGCGCTGCTCGAACGCGCGAAGACACCGCTCGAGAAGCGGGATCGCACGCTCCGTCTCGGCCTCGTGCTCGAGCAGATCGCCAAGGACAAGAAGCGCGCCGACGCCGTCTTCGAGCGCGCACGCAAGGACTGGCCGCAAGACGTGAGCGTCTTGCGCGCTGCCGTCGAGTACCATCGTCGCTCGGGTGAGCAGCGCGCGGGCCAGATGCTGGTCGACCGAGCCGCGACCGACGCGCGGCGCGCGCTGGCGACGGGCCGCTTCGATCCGATCCTGTTCGAGATGCTCGGCACGGTCGCCGATCTGCGCGGAGCGAGCGATGCGGCCTTGCTGGCCGACGCCACGCTCTCGGCGCTCGCCGGGCAGCCCTTTGTCGTGCATGGGGCCGGCATCGCCGTGGCCCAGACCGGGCTCGACGAGCTCCTGGCGCCCGAGGTGGTCACGTCGGCCCTCCGCACGCTGCTCCAGCGCGCCGGGGAGGTGCTCGACAGCGCGTACGCTTTCGACGCCAAGGCCCTGCGCGCTGGCCCCTTCCCGACCGAGCACGCCGACCTGCTCCAGCAGGCGCGCGACGTCGCGCAGGCCTTCGGCATCCAGGGCGTCGAGGTGCTCGTCTCACCGGTGCTCGGTCCGACCATTCTCGCCGCGCGCTCCGTGCCGCCGCTGATCGTGTACGGCACGGCGCTCATCGAGCGGGCCGACGACGCCACCCGCTACTTCCTCCTGATCCGGGCGCTCAAGCTGATCCAGGTGCGCGCGGCCACACTCGCTCGGACCGTGCCCATCGAGCTAGGCCCCGTCGTCGCGGGCTTCCTCTCCGCACTCGCCGACTACACCCCCGAAGGCGTCGACCCGAAGCGCCTGGCCGAGGCGCAGCGGCGCGTGAAAGCGGCCATCCCCCGCCCGTTCCCGAGTGAAGTGTCACTCCTGGCGCTCGAAGTGGTGGGCAGCCTGGGCAGCCGCGCGAGTCAGCTTTCGACCGCGCTCAATCAATGGGCCAACCGCACGGCTCTGCTCGCGGTCGGGGCACCCCTCACGGCCGTGCGCGCCCTGGCGCTCGCGAGCAGCGCCGAGCTACCGAACGAAGGCCCCGACCGGCTGCGCTGGATCGCGCGCCACGCCGAGGGGCGCGACGTGGCGATCTTCTGCGTCAGCGAGGCCTGCAGCGAAGCTCGCAAGCGCCTCGGCGTCGAACGCTAGCTGCCCCGCAAGGCCAAGCGCCCCATCGAGTTTGGGCGAAGCCCGACGCGGGCCGAAGGCCCGCCGCGAAGACCTATGAGTCTTGGAGGAACAGATCGATCCGCTATTGCGGCGAGGACGCGTACGACAAACCGGCGAGGCCGGCGCCAACGTTTCCCGGTCGGTCATCGACGCTCTAACCCCCACAGTCACCAACCACGAAACAAAAAACCCTCATCTACCGCGAAAGCTCGCGCCCTGGTCGTCCGACCAGAGCAATCCGTAGCTCTCGTTCGCGCGCTGGGCGCTGCCGTGCAGGAGCACGCGCCGCCCGATCGTCAGGAGCTCCGTCGGCATGCGTCCGGCCGGCAGGGGTTGCTCGCCTCCGTCGTACGCCACCGACAGCGGGGTCCAGCTCGCACCGTCGCGCGACGAGGTGACGCGCACGATGTTCCCCATCTTGAGCGCCAGCACCGTCGCTCCGGCCACGCGCGCGAGATCGAGCGGGTAGTCGAGACCGAGCTCCGGACGGCCGAGGTTCGGCGACGGCAGCGCGCTGCAGGGCGCTCCGAAGGAGCACTGCGCGAGCGTTGCCCGCGGGCCGCCCGCCGCGCGCACCGCGGCGACCAAGACGCGCTCGTCACAAGCCACACTGACGACGCTTTCGCCGGCCTTGGCGAGCACCGCGGCCGACTGGGCGCCGCTCGGGCCCTGGGAAATGACACGCGTCGCCTCGGCATCGCTCTGCAGCGTGAGCGCTCTGCCGTCGCTGCCGAGGGAACAGCGCTCCGCAAAGTCGCGGCCGAGCTCCGGAGAGGCCGGCTTGAACGTCGCCCCGCCGTCCGCGCTCTTCCACACCTCGAGGTTCGCTCCGGTGCCCCGCGCGAGCACCACGCCGTCCGCGTTCACGCGCGCCGCGCGGTAGTAGGCGCGCGCCGGGGTGAGCCCGCGACCGAGCGCAGGAGCTGGCGGCGCGACCGGATGCGGCGCCTCTTTCACCCCGAGCGACGGCTTGACCAGGGCCGCGTAGGAGCGCACGAACGGCCACGCGCGTCGCGCCTCGTGCGCGAGCGTCTCCGGCGCGACGTCGAGCTCGGCGAGGGAGTGCGTCGGCTTCGGGTTGCCACCGAACTCCGAGAACGTGAAGGCCGGGGCGCGGTGCACCTGCTCGACGGCAGCGTCCGACGACAGCGTCCGTGCGAACGGCGCGCAGCGATCGAATGGCGCATCACCGGCCGGAGCCGTGACGAGACGACGCCGGAGCAACGTGTGGAACTCGGCGAGCTGGTGGTCGCGCAGCAGCACGGGACCGGTGGGGCCGACCATGCACGCGCCGTAGTTGGCGAGCGCAGCCGCCAGGGAGTGCACGCGCCACGCCGCGTCGAGGCGCGGGTAGAGCGAGCTTGCCGCGAGCGCGAGCCCCGCGAACAGGAGCACGAAGCGCAGCCGAATCGGCGGAGCGGGGAGTGCCTTCGGGGCCTCCGCAGGCGGTGCCGAGGGTCGGTGGGCGCGCACGCGGTCGAGCGTGGCGAGCGTGGTCCGCATCCGCGCGAATCTACGGAGCGGACCGTTTTTCGGCCAAGAATCCGGGGTGCCTCGGGCACGCCACGGAGGTGCAACGAGCGAGCTATGAAGGTTCCAGACCCGGAGGCCTAGAACATCCCGCCGCCGCCGCCGCCGCCCATGCCGCCGCCGCCGCCGCCCATGCCACCACGCGGCGGCATGTCGTCCGTGCGCAGGCGCTTGCGACGACGCCGGGCTGCTTCGCTCATCTTCTTGCGGCGCTTGATCGACGGCTTCATGTAGTGCCGGCGACGCTTGAGCTCGCGCAGGATGCCCTCTGCAGCCATCTTTCGCTTGAGGTGCTTGATGGCGCGCTCGATGCCCTTGTCGCCAACTTGGACTTCGAGGGGCTTACACTGGACGGGATCGGTGGGGTTCGCCAAGGGACGGCGGTTTTGACACGCCTCGTTACGCAGAGCAAGCGTCTGTCGGGGCTTTACAGGGGCCTCGGAGCCTGGAAGATGGGGGCACATGCCGCCGAGTGACCGCGACAAGCCGACGAACGTCCGGGCTCCGCACGGAGCGCGGGACCTCGAGATCACGTGGGGCGACGCCAAGAAAATCTCCTATCCCCATGAAATCTTGAGGGGATTTTGCCCGTGCGCCACCTGCCAGGGCCATTCTGGCGCGATCCGCTTCGTGGCGGGGCAGAGCCTCGAGCTGCGGGAGCTCGAGCAGGTCGGAAACTACGCGCTCGGGCTCACCTGGGCCGACGGCCACAGCACCGGGATCTACTCCTTCCGCTTCCTCCGGGCGCTCGGTGAGCTGCTCGAGGCCCAGGGGGCGGAGGGGCTCAAGGCGCTCGGAGAGCTGCCACGGGTATGAGCGCGCGCTGGGCGTCGGGCTCGAGCCGGGGTCACGTGGCGCTCATCACGACCTCGTACCCGACGCATCCAGGCGATCCGAGCGGGCACTTCGTCGCCGCGGAGGCTCGCGCGCTCGTTCGGGAGGGACGTGCCGTCACCGTCGTGGCGCCGAGCGTCACCCGGGCGCGGGCCCTGCGCGTCGAGCGGCGCGACGGCGTGGAGGTGCGCTGGGTGCCTGCCGGGGACGCCTTCGGCCCACCCGGTGCGTGGATTCGCCTCCGTGAGCGGCCCCTTCGAGGCTTCGGTGCGCTTCGATTCGTTCGAGCCGCGGAGCGCGAGCTCGCGGGGCTCGAGACCGTCGAGCGCGTCATCGCGCACTTCCTGGTTCCCTCGGGCTGGCCGATTGGCGTGCGCTCGGCGAAGGCGCCACTCGAGGTCGTCGTGCACGGCTCGGATCTCGGCGTGGTCGAAGCGCTGCCACGGGCTCTGCGCGAACGGCTCGCCCAGCGCCTCGCCTCGGCGTCGATTCGCTGTGTCTCGACCGAGCTCCGCGAGCGTCTCGGGCGCGCGCTCGGCCCGCCATTTTCGGCACGCGCCAGCGTGGCACCGTCGCCGCTCGAGCTCGACCCGACGCCCGAGCGAAGCGCGGCGCGACGCGCGCTCGGGCTCGCCCCCGACGCCCGGCTCGTGGTCATGGTCGGGCGACTGGTTCGCGCCAAACGCTGCAACGTGGCGCTGCGTGCCGCAACGCTCGTGCCGGGCGCGCGTCTCGTGGTCGTCGGCGACGGACCCGAGCGCGCACGTCTCGAGCGCGAGTTCCCCGAGGCGTGCTTCACGGGTGCCGTGCCGCGCCCCCGCGCGCTCGAATGGCTGTCGGCCGCCGACGTGCTGGTGTCGGCGTCGGAACGCGAGGGCGCGCCGTCGGTCGTGCGCGAAGCGCGTGCGCTCGGAACGCGCGTCGTGGCGCTGCCGGCCGGCGATCTCGAGGCCTGGAGCCGCGACGATCCCGGGCTCACCGTGCTGCGCGGAGCGCCCTGATGCCCCGCGGACGCGCCGCCGCCCGACTCCAGCTCCTCCTCGGCGCGCTCGTCGCGTCGAACGGCGCCTGCCACGGGGAGCGCTCCTCTGCCGTGCCGCTCGAGCCCCACGCCGCGGGCTCGGCGGCGTCCGCGGCGCCTGCCGCGAGCCCGCCACCGCGCGACCAGCCGTCCGTCGCGGCGACCTCGACACCGAGCAGTGCCGCCCCGCCCTCACCCCTCCCCTCCCTGCAGGGCGGGGCCCGAGCCGTCCCGAGCACGCACGGCATCGTGGTGTCTGCCGAAGCGCAGGCCACCCGCGCGGGCGTCTCGCTGCTCGCCGGGGGCGGCAACGCCGTGGACGCCGCCGTCGCGACCGCGCTGGCGCTCGCCGTCACCCACCCGAGCGCCGGCAACCTCGGAGGCGGCGGCTTCGCCCTCGCGCGACCGCGCGGTGGACCGACCCTGGCCGTCGACTTCCGCGAGACCGCCCCCGCGAGCCTCACGCGCCCCGATTTCGATCGCATGGTCCTCGCGAAGGGCAGCGGCCCCGTCGCCCCTGGGGTTCCGGGCACCGTCGCCGGCTTGCTCCTCTTGCATCGCCGCCTCGGCAAGGCCCCGCTCGAGCAAGTGTGCGCGCCGGCCGTCGCGCTCGCGAAAGGCGGCAGCGTGCTCGGGCAAGAGCAAGCCGCCCTGCTCGCCGCGCACTGGAAGACCCTGAAGCTCGACGCCGGTGTCCGCGGGGTGTTCGGTGACGCGAAGGGGGCGCCCCGCCGGGCCGGGACGCGCCTCGTGCAACCGGCGCTCGGGAGGACTCTCGAAAGCATCGCGGCGCTCGGCGACGCCGCGTTCTATGCGGGAGCCGCGGCGCTGAGCCTCTCCAGGGCCACGGCCGGGCACGTGAGCCCGGCGGATCTGGCGGCGTACCGCGCGGTCGTGCGCCAGCCGCTCGTCGTCGGCTATCGCGGCTTCGAGATCGAGACGATGCCGCCACCGTCGGCGGGGGGCCTGGTGCTCGCCGGCACGCTGCGCGCGCTCGAGACCCTGGAGCCGACGCCCCCGCCTGCCGAAACCGCCGACGAGCTGCATCTGTTCCTCGAGCTGTCGCGGCGGGCGCAGGCGCTCCGTCGCTTCCACGTGGTCGATCCCGACGCGCAGAGCGAAGCGGAGCGCCAGACGCTCCTCGCTCGCTTCCTCGACCCGAGCTCGCTACTCCGCGTGCCGGTCGACCTCACGCACGCCACGCCCTCGGCGAGCGTCCACCCGCTCTACGCCGACGCTCTGCGTGAGCTCGAGCACACGACGCACCTCGTGGCGACGGACGAGACGGGCCTCGTCGTCTCGCTCACCACGACGCTCTCCGCCTCTTTCGGCTCGAAGATCCTCGTGCCCGAGACGGGGGTCCTGCTCGGCAACGCCGTGGGCTCGTTCTCGAGCGCGGGGGACAACCAGCCGGTCGCAGGTCGGCGCACGACGAGCTCGATGGCCCCGACGCTCGTGCTCGCTCACGACAGCGTGGTCGCCGCGCTCGGCACGCCCGGGGGCGACACCATCCCGAGCACGCTCGGCCTGCTCCTCGTCCGGCTCCTCGCGCACGGCATGGCGCTCGACACCGCCGTCGACGCGCCCCGCGTCCACCACGGATTCGTGCCCGATCAGCTCCGCTACGAGGCCGCCCATCCGCCGCCCCAGGGCGTGCGCGACGAGCTCACCAGGAAAGGCCACCGCCTGTACCGCTCGTACGCCACGCAGGGAGACGTGAGCGCGCTCGTGCTCTCGGGCAGCGCAGCGTTCGGCTACGCCGACTCGCGCGAAGGCCCCGGCCTCGCGCTCGCGGCGCCCGCCCGCTAGAGCGCGTCTTGCCCTGTTGAAGACTGGCTTGGTGCCCCCGCTGTGGGTGCGCGCCGCGCGTCCCGCGTGCTCGGGGGTTTGTTTCTTGTTTTGTGGAGTTTGCAAGGGTGACGTGAGGGCGTCCGTAGCCGAGCGCAAGGTTATCGTGCCGGTCTCGCCGGTTTGTCGTGCGCGTCTTCGCCGCCATGGCCGATCGATCTGTTCCTCCAAGCCGGCCCGCGCCCACGTGGGTTCCACGTGGGCGCGTCCCGTTTTCCCCCCAGCGCGGGGGCACCACCGCGCGCGTCATTCAACGGAGCAGGCGCGTCACACGACCACTGCCGAGGAGCAGTGGCGTTCCGAACCGCCCGCTAGCTCAGTCGGGCAGGCCCGGCACGGCCAGCGTGACCGTCTTGAGCACCGAGCGCGAGGTCACGTAGAGCGTCTTGCGCTCGGGCCCGCCGAAGGTGCAATTCGACGACTCGCCGGTCGGCACCGTGCCGATCAGCATGCCGTCCGGCGAGTAGACCTCGACGCCGTTCGCCGTGCCTGCGTAGACGTTGCCGGCGCAATCGACGCACATGCCGTCGACGGTGCCGCTCATCGCCGTCGCGAACGGGGTTGCGGTCGCGCCGATCACGCCTTCGGCGTCGACCGCGAACTTCGTGATCTTCTTGTTCTGCACGTCGCCGACGTAAAGCGTGTTCTCGTCGGGCGAGAGCACGATGCCGTTCGGTGCCGTCACGTCCGTGCGCGGGCCGCTGACCATCTTGCTCGGCGAAAGCCGGTAGAAGCCGGTGCCCGTCTGCTGCGGGGCCGTGTAGTAGATGTTGCCGTCGCTCCGCACGATCACGTCGTTCGGCTTGCAGCCGGCCGCGGTGATCAACGTCGCCGCGGGCGCCGTCGCAGCCGGATCCACGCGCTGGAGGGAATTGTCGACCTGGTTGGCGACGACCAGCTGATCGTCGCCGTCGAGCGCCATGCCGTTGCTCTTGCTCATGTCGAGAAAGACCTTCGGCTCCGAGCCGGGGGTCAGCACCCAGATTCGCTCGGGGCTCGAGTTGTCGGAGAAGAACAGCTTGCCCAGGGCCGCGACCCACACCGGCCCTTCGACGAAGCCGAAGTAGTTCGGGACGCCCTGCGTGGGCGGACCGATCTGTCCGACCGAGCCCATGCCCGTGAGCGGATTGCCGTAGGTCGCACCGCCCGGACAGATGAACTTGCCGGAGGCTCCGCCGTGCAGACCGCTGCCGCCACCCGCTCCAGCGAGCCCGGCCATGCCTGCCATACCCGCAGCGGCGCCGGCCTGCCCACCCATCGGGCCAGCTCCAGCCCCCTCGCCCGTGAAACCGCCGGCCGCCGCCGCACCCGCCATGCCACCGACGTTCGCGACGCCGCCCGCAGCGCCGACCGAGCCAGCGCTACCGCCCGTCGCCCCAGCGCCGCCGCCGTTCGACGGCGTGCCGCCCGAGCCGCTACCCGAAGCACCGCCGGTGCCGGCGCTGGCTCCGCCCGTGCCCGCACTCGAGCCGCCCGTGCCCGCACCCGAGCCGCCCTTGCCCGCGCCGCCGCTGCCCATGCCGGCGGACGTGCCGCCCGTGCCCTGCTGGTCGCTGCTGGGCGGGCTAGGCGTGCCGCAGGCGACGACGGCAGCGAGGGACAGAGAAAGCGCGCGCACCAAAGAAGAAGGAGCTTATCACGTGCGCGATCCGTGGTCGACCAGCACCGCCCGCATGCCCGCGCGCTCGGCCGCAAGGATCCCGGGCGCGCCGTCCTCGAAGACCAGGCAGCGCTCGGGCGATACACCCATCCTTTTCGCGGCCAGGAGGAAAATATCCGGCTCGGGCTTACCGCGCGGCACGTCGGCCGCGACGACGACCACCGGGAACAGCTCGCTCACGCCGATGAGCTCGAGGGTTTTCTCGACGAGCGGACGCGTTCCGCCGGAGGCGACGCTCATCGGCAACTTGCCGTGATAGGCACGCGCTACGGCAACGATCGCGTCGATGGGGCGCACGGTGTCGATCAGAGTGAGGTATTCGGCGCGATGCACGGCCTCGACGAGCTCCGTTTCGAGCGACTTTCCGAAGGTCTCGTTCAAGCCGTCGTCGGTGAGCGCCGTGCTCATGCCCGCCCGGCTCATGAAGAGCTCCCACGTGAACTCGAACGTCGCACCCTGAGCGGCGAGGGCGCGCTGCCAGGCGCGATGATAGAGCGGCATGCTGTCGGCCAGCGTGCCGTCGCAATCGAAGATGAATCCTCCGAAGTCTCCCGGCGGCAGCTCGAACTCACGCACGGGAGAACACGAGCCTTCTCAGCTCGGAACGGCGGCGGCAGCGGCCTGCGCCTCTTCGGCGGCCGTTCGCTCGAGCTGCTGGATGCTGCCGTCGCGGCTGCGTTTGTGCACGAACAAGGGCGGCGGTAGGAGCGGCGCCGGGACAGCGGCGGGGCGGGCGCGACGACCCGCGGCGGGGGCGGGCTGGCCTTCGCCGACGGCGGTGCGCCGGGAGGCACGCTGAGCGAGCTTCTGGGCGCGCCGTTCGGCGGCCAGGCGGCGGCGTTCTTCGGCCCGTTCGAGCGCGCGGGCGAGCCGCGCACTCACCTGGGGCGTCTTGCGCTCGGCTTTCGCCTGGATACGCTCGGCTTTCGCCTGGATTTGGCGCGCGCGCTGGATCTCATTTTGGGCCAGATCGTCGGCGAGGGCCACGAGCTCGCGCACGAGACCATCAATCAACCGACGACATTCCGACTCGAAGCGGTTCATCGAAGTTTGCTCCTCGCACGGCCTCGACCGGCGCGTCAAGATGCTTTCCCCCCGTGAGCGAAAGCGCTGCTTCCGACGCGCACTCCACTCTGGAGGTTGGTTGGCGGGCGCTCGTGCGCCTCGCCTGGCCGATCGTGCTCGCGCGGGCGACACAGGCCGTCATCGGCTTCACGGATGCGCTCATGGTTGCGCCACTCGGCAACGACGCACTCGCCGCCACGACGACCGGCGGATTGAACGCCTTCGCCTTCATCATTTTGCCCATGGGCACGGTGTTCATCGTGCAAAGCTTCGCCGCGCAGCTGCGGGGCCAGGGCGATCTCACCGCCGCGCGCCGCTACGCCTACTACGGCCTCGCGGTGGCCGCGGTCGCTGCGTTGCTCGGGATTCTGGCTATTCCGCTGCTGCCGCGGGCACTCGGACTCTTCGGGTACGAGCCACGGGTTCACGAGCTCATGTGCCAGAACGCCTCGATCCGGCTGCTGTCGGTCGGTGGCGCCGTCGGGACCGAAGCGCTCGGCAATTATTTCGGCGGGCTCGGCAACACGCGCGCCGCCATGGTGGCGAGCGTCATCGCGATGGTGGTGAACGTACTGGCCAACTGGCTGCTGATCGAGCCGCATTTCGGCCTACCCGGCTACGGCGTCGTGGGCTCGGCGAGCGCGAGCGTGTTCGCGACCTGGCTCGGCTTCGCGACGATCGCGTGGCTCTTCCTGCGCGAGCAGAGCACCGGACCACTCGGGCTCCGACTGCGGGAGCTCGGCCGCATGCTGCGCTTCGGATTGCCGAACGGCGCGAACTGGTTTCTCGAATTCTCGGCGTTCGTGCTGTTCGTCAACGCGGGGGTCGGGCACCTTGGCACGACCGAGCTGGCCGCCTTCAACGTCGTTCTGCAGGTGAACATGCTGTCGTTCATGCCGGCCTTCGGCGTCGCTTCGGCGGGCGCCATCCTGGTAGGCGAGCAGATCGGCCGGCGAGCGCACGACGGCGTCTGGCCCACCGTGCGCCTGACCGCGCTCACCGCGGCCGGGTGGATGTCGTTCGTGAGCGTCTGGTATTTGGTCGCGCCGGCGCGCATCGTGCGGCTCTTTCAGCCGCGCGACGCCACGGGTGACGGGCTGGTCGAGGTCGGCGCCAGCATGCTCATGCTGTCGGTCGGCTGGCAGCTCTTCGACGCCGCCGCGAGCACGCTGAGCGAAACGCTGCGCGCCGCCGGAGACACGCTGTTCTGCCTGCTCGCGCGCGTCGTCCTTGCCTGGGTGCTGTTCGTACCGCTCATGCTCTTCTACTCACACGCGGGCGGCGGCGGCGCGACGAGCATGATGCTGTGCCTCACGGCCTACATCGCGGCGCTCGCGCTCACGTTTGGCGCGCGCTTCGCTTCC
>Ga0315912_10004829_pt1 | contig 12567 bp, 11 predicted proteins | sample VfabasoilMG_FD_204469 | JGI IMG/M metagenome (GOLD analysis project Ga0315912, IMG submission 204469) | Garden soil microbial communities collected in Santa Monica, California, United States - V. faba soil | ecosystem: Environmental > Terrestrial > Soil > Garden | place: USA: California... | reverse complement strand
GGACCCGCGGTTCTGGGTGGTGGTGGGGCTGGCCTCCGACCACGTGGAGATTGTCGAATTCGTCGGACGCTACGCGCGCCAGCACCCGTCGAGCCGCACCACCATGGAGCTTCTCTTCCTGCTCGATGAGCTCGCCCAGGCCAGCTCGAGCGCGTGGGACATCCTGATGGACACGCAAGTCGATTCGCTGACGCTGACGCAGGCCTCGAGCGCCGCCAACCTTGCACTGGCCCGGGAGCTCCAGCGCGGTTACCAGCAGTGGGCTCGCGAGCATAGGGCCGACACGCCCCAGGCGGTTGACGCGCGCTACGACGCCATGCGCCTGGCCATCCTGACGACCATCATCGAGACCAGCCCTGCGGATTACGGCGCCGCGGACGCGCGGTTCCTGGCCGGGCGCCTGCTCTGGGACCGCAACGACATCGGAGGCGCGGTGCGGATGTGGCGCGCGATGGGCGACGACGAGCGGCGGACGTATGCCGAGGCGCGGACGGCCATCAGGCGCGCCCTCCGTCCAAACGGCGAGGTGGATATTGTCGAGATTGTCGGTGCGCTCGGGGCCGAGCGGAGCCGCTGGCTGCGCGAGTCGGGGGATCGCCTCGCGCGTTTCGGCTACACGCCGGCAACTTTCTAGGGAACAACCCTCATCGGACCCGGGTGGCCTCTGAGTTGCACCGTACGCGCCCGATGGCCTTTCCGCCGGAGGACCGATGAAACTGCTGCTTTCCGTTCTCGCTCTTGCCGTGCTGCTCCCACTTTCCGAGGCGCGAGCCCAGCAGCCGGACACGACCAGTCAGAAACCTCTGGCAGAGGCACCAGCTGCGCTCTACGCCGCGCAACAACAACAGCCCATCGGGGCCGGTCTCGAAAAGAAAGCAAAGAAGTTCGGAATCGGGTTCCAGGGCGGCGTCGGCCTCGATCCCGAGCTCGTCGATTTCGGCGTGCACGCCCACTTTGGCAATCTCCTCACGAAGAGCCTGGCGTTCCGCCCCGGCATCGAGGTCGGCATCGGCGAGATCACGACGCTCCTCAACTTCAACCTCGACGCGTTGTACACCCTGCAGGGATACAAAGACTCGGCGACCTGGATCCCGTATGTGGGCACTGGTCCGGCTTTCGGTCTGAGTCACCAGGGGGTGAGCGCTTCCGATGTGGACGACCCCGACATCACCGATGAAGACGAGAACCGTTTCGACTTCGGCGACACGGATTTCAACTTCGGGATGAACTTCATCTTCGGCGTGAGGAAGGCCAGCGGCTTCTTCGTCGAGATGAAGTCGACCGCGTGGGGTACCTCGAACATCCGGATTGTCGCCGGCTTCAACTTCTGAGGCACGGCTGAAGCCCCAGGCAACATGAAGTCGTCCGTTCCGCTGCTCGTGCTGGCCGTTCTGGTCTCGGGCTCGGTGGCACAGGCCCAACAAACCTTTGCCGTGCCGGAGCCGCAAGCTCCAGAGCTGGCAGCACAACCCAACCAGGGACAACCGGCGGGCGCCGCGCTCGTGCAGAGCGCGCGCCGGTTCCGCGTCGGCGTGCACGGCGGCGTCGGGCTCCATCCTGAGGTCGTCAATGTTGGCATGCATGCCAACATTGGAAAGCTCGTGACGGAGAAGGTGTCGTTTCGGCCCGGCCTCGAGATCGGCCTCGGCGAGATCACGACGCTCTTCAACATCAACCTCGACGGGCTGTACGCCTTCAAGAGCGAAACGGACTCAGCGCGCTGGATTCCTTATGCGGGTGCTGGTGCTGCCTTCGGGTTGAGCCACGAAGGGGTGAGCGCGACCGACGTGGACGATCCCGACATCACCGACGAGGTTGAGAACCGCTTCGACTTCAGCGACACCGATTTCGAGGTGGGGATGAACTTCATCTTCGGCGTGAAGAGGGCGAGCGGACTCTTCGTCGAGGTGAAGGCAACCGCCTGGGGCAACTCGAACATCTGGCTGCTCGCCGGCTTCAGCTTCTAATGTAGACGCGAACCTATCAGGTTCGCTCAGTTCGACGGGGCGTGCGGCGTGTCGAGCCACACGCGCGACGCGGCCGCGTCCTTGAGCGGCGTCACCTTGTCCGGGTCGTACCGGATCATCAGATAGGTGATGTGGTCGTCGATCTTCGTGAACTGATGGCCGGTGCCCGCCGGAATCACCATCACGTCGCCCGGCTTCAACTCGTTGGTGGCGCCGTTGCGGATCGCCGACCCGTTATTGCCGGGGCCGTTGAACAGGCGCACGGTCTCCTGCGTAGCCGGCCGGCGCTGCATGTTCTGGATGTCGGGACCGGTCAGCAGCGTCCCCGACCCTTCGATCACGTGATAGACCTCGCTCACGAGATCGTGCTCGGCCACCGAGTTGGGCGCCGGTTTGTCGAGTTTGCCGCGATACACCACGCCCACGCCGACGTGCGCCTTGCCGATCTCCACGTCGCGGATCTGCTGATCGACCAGCCGCTCCTTCATGGCCTTGGCGACGTATTCCCTGATCTCGCTCACGGGCAGATACGTGGCCGGGCAGTTGATGCACTGCGGTTTGGGGCCGCCGTCCTGCGCGTTGAGTGCCACCATCAATCCCGCGACGCCGACCGCCACGCCACCAAGCGCCACCAGCCACGACGATTTCGAGACAGCCATTGCGTGATCCCTTTCGCTGAGGCCGGTTTGAAAACCGGCGGCTACGTGGAGGCCGGTCTGAAGACCGGCGGCTACATGCGTCTGCCGAGCCGGATTCTACGGCATCATTAGGCGGATGGAGCTGTCGTTCGAACAACTGCCATGGCTCACGCCGCTGCTGCGCGCGGTCGCAACGGTGGCCGGTGCCTACCTCCTCGGCCGGCTTTTCAATCGCTTCCTCGCGAGGCACCTGGCGCACCTCGCAAGCGGCTCGCACGGTCCATGGGACGACATCATCGTCCACGAGCTCCGCTGGTACATCCCGCTGTGGAGCGTGCTCGTCGGGTTTCGCGTCTCCCTCGCCTACTGGCCGATTCCGGAGCGCTGGCTGCACCTGGCGGCGACGGCTATTTCGGTCGTCGGGTTCGCGTCCGTGACCTTTGCCGTGGCGGCCGTGGCCACCCGGCTCGTCGGGACCTACGGTCCCCGCGCGGTGCCAGGCGTGCAGGTGTCGGCGCTGACCCGCAACCTGGTGCGGATCATCGTCGTGGCCGGCGGCCTCCTCGTCGTCCTGAACGAGCTTGGCATCGAGATCCGGCCGATGCTCGCTGCCTTCGGCGTTGGCGGTCTGGCGGTCGCGCTGGCGCTGCAGGAGCCGCTGGCGAACCTGTTCGCGGGGCTGTTCGTGTCGCTGGCCGGTCAGGTGCGCATTGGCGATCACGTGAAGCTGGATTCGGGTGTCGAAGGCCAGGTCGTGGACTTCAACTGGCGATCGACCTGGCTGGAGATGCCCGGTGGCAGCGTCGCGGTGGTACCGAACTCGAAGATGTCGTCGTCGATTGTGACGAACTTCAACCTGCCGAACCCCGAGGTGGCCATTCCGATCGACTTCACGATCTCCTTCGAGGAGGACCCGAAACGCGCGGTGCAGACGGCGATCGAGGTGGCGCAAGCCGTGATGCGCGACACGCCCGGCGCGGCCACGACGTTCGAGCCGACCGTGCGCTTCCACACCTTCCACGATCTCGGGCTGCGGGGAACGGTGACGTTACGGGCCGCGACGTGGGGGGATCAGGGGCTGATCCGCCACCGCTTCGTGACGGCGATGCACGACCGCTTCCGGCTCGAGGGCATCGAGCTGGTCTCGACCGCTCCACCGAAGCCTGTCGCGTCGTCGCCGATGGCTAACGAGGCGACGCCGCGCCAGGCTTAACAGTGTCTCTTTGCCCCGCCTTCGGCGGGGCGCCGCTCGACACTTCCTGCTGATTCGGCGCGAGCACGTGGGTGCGCGTCTTGAAGCGCCACCCCTGCGGCGTCTTCACGTAAACGTCGTCGTAGCGCCCCTGCGCCTCCACCTTGCCCGGCTCACCGTCGAGGCCGATCGCAATCAGATACACCTTGCCAGTGGCGCCGCCCGGCGCCGGCTCGATGACGTGATTGACGAGCATGTGCTTGATGCCCGCCCACGGCACGTCGGTGCAGTCGGGCCTGCCGCCGCGCGCCGCCTCGGCCAGGCGCTCGCGACCCTCGAAGCGGTTCAGAATCTTGCCGCCGCGCGACGTGTAGAACGCGCCGTCGGCCGTGTAGAGGTCCGCGTAGTCGTAGCCCTTGTTGGTGCACTCGTCGATGGCGTAGGCGTACTTCGACACCAGCTGCTGGATGGCGATGTAGTCGCCCGGCGCCAGCGTCGGGGGCGCCTGCGCCCAGGCCAACGGTGCACACAGGGCGACGGCCGCCACCACGATCAACGCCTTCATCGTCCGAGCTCCGCGATCAGCGCGTCGAGCTGCTGGTACTGCAGACAGCCGCCCGTGGGCGGGCTCGGCGGGCATCCCGTGGAGCGCCAGCCGTAGTCGTCCTCGAGGATCTTGGCCACCTCGGCCTTCGTCCGGCCGCCCTTGATCAGCGACACCAGCCGCGTGCGCATCGTCTCGATGTCGGCGCGGAACTGGACGAGCGCGGCCCTGTTCGTGACCGGGCCGTGGCCGGGAATCACCGTGTCGAACTCGAGCTTCAGCACGCCGTCGAGCGTGCGCGTCCAGTCCAGGAAGCTGCCACCCTGCACGTAATCGATGTAGATGCCGGCGCCTGGCGGACGCTGCGAGCCGTCCGCCCTCGGGCGGCGTGGAAAATTCAAGAACAAATCGCCCGTGTGGATGGTCCGCACTTCGGGGAAGTAGACGATGGCGTCGCCGCTCGTGTGGCCGCGGCCGTAGTAGCGCGCCTGCACTTCCTTGTCGCCCAGGTTCACCGCGAGCTCGTCGCTGAAGGTCACGCGCGGCAGGCCGATCGGCGTGCCCGGCGTGTCTTCGAAGTACGGACGCTTGATGTCCTTCAAGTTGGCGCGTACGTTCTTGTGCGCGATCACCTCGGCGAGCGGCAGCATCTTGAGGTCGCCGCCGGCGTGGTCGTCGTGCTGGTGCGTGTTCAGCACGTAGCGCAGCGGCTTGTCGGTGACCGTCTTGATCTGCTTGAGGATGTCCTCGTGGTTGCGATCGAACATGTCGTCCACGAGCACGACGCCCTCGGACGTCGCGTAGAGCGCCACGTTGCCGCCCTCGCCGGAGATCATGTAGAGGTCGCCCTTGACCCGCTCGGTCTTGAGCGGGCCTGGCGGCTTGGCGGTTTGTGTGAGCACCCACGCCGTCTGCGCCAGAAAGAGCGCGGCGACGAGCAGCACAAGCTGTTTGCGCGACATGCGCGGACTATAGCATCGTAGTGTCCTCGATGAGCCGACGCACCCGCCTCCAGCCCGCCGGTCGTACCGCCGTCAAAGCTGCGACCGTGCCACCCCTGTATCATTTCGGCGTCCGCCTGTTCGCCGGCTTCACCATGGCGATGCTGGTCGCCTTCTGGCCGAGCTATTTCTCGCGGCTCGCCGAGCAGCCGTCGTTGCATCACCACGCGCACGGCATCGCGATGTCGCTGTGGCTGGTGCTGCTCATCACGCAGGCGTCGCTGATGCGCTCCGGCAACCGCGCACTGCACCGGCGGCTCGGACTGCTGTCGTATGTGCTCGTGCCGGTCATCGTCGTCGTCACGCTGCGCTTCGTGCACTACACCGTGCAGGAGGGGCCGGCGGATCTCGGCGCGTACGGGCTCTTCTTCCTGGCGCTGGTCGTCGTCACGCTCGTGGCGTTCGTGGCGCTCTACGGGCTGGCGATGTTCAACCGGGCGCAGCCGGCCGTGCACGCGCGCTACATGGTGGCAACGATCTTTCCGCTCTTCCCGCCGGTCACCGACCGGCTGTTCGGCCGCTTCATGCCGTCGATATTCGAGAGCATGCCGCGCATCGGCGGCGCGCCCATCATCCAGTGCGCCGGCTTTGCGATTGCCGACGCCATCCTGCTGGGGCTGGCCCTCTGGGACTGGCAGAAGAACGGGCGCCGCGTGTTTCCGATCGCGCTCGCCATCGTGGTGGCGGCGCAGGCCGCCATCCTGACGCTGCACAACTTCGGGTTCTGGCAGGCCTTCGGCACCTGGTTCGTAAAGCTTCCGCTCACCTAGCCGATTCGTAGAGACATGAAATACCGATTGTTTCTGGCAGCCGCGCTGGCCACCCTCCTCCTCGTGCCCGCGCCGCTGGCGGCACAGACACCGGAGCCCGACACGCGCAAGGAGGCGGTCATCCGCCAGCTTCTCGACGTGCTGCGTGCGGCAGACCTGATGGTCGGCGCCATGGAGGCCAATGTGCCAGCCCAGCGCGCCGCGTCGGCCGCGACTGGCATTCCTCCCGTGTTCTGGGACCGGCTCATGACCGCCGTGCGGGCGCAAAAGGGCGAGCTGCTCGATTCGCTGGTGCCGATCTATGCGCGCGCCTACGACCTCTCAGAGCTCGACGCGCTGCTGGCCTTTTACAAGAGCCCGCTCGGACGGCGCGTCATCGAGCTCCAGCCGATGCTGCTCAAGGAATCGACGCAGGCGGGTCAGCTGTGGGGAGAACGCATCGGTGCGTCCGTCGGCGAGCAGCTGGCGAGAGAAGGCGTGCAGCTGTTGAAATAGGCGCCGAGAGCCGCGCACATCGCGGCGATCGGTCCTCTGCCAGGCGGCAATCGTGAACCTTCACCTCTCTGAAGGCGGCCCCCACGACTACTTGGCGGCGATCAGCTTCTTGAGCAGTTCCGCGGTGCTCGTGTGAATCGGCGGCGGGCCGCCAGCGCGTCCGCGGCCGCCGACCCCGAGCGCCACGTCCACCGGTGTGCGCCCGTTCTTGTCCTTCGGCTGGAGGTCCGCGCCCGCCTGCGCGAGCTCGGCGACCACCGTGTCGAGCCCCGCCTGCGCGGCGTAGTGCAACGCCGTCAGGCCATTGGTGGTCGTGGCGTTGACGTTCACCTTCTTCTCGACGAGCAGCTTGACGCCCCCCAACAGGTCGGCTTCGGTCCCGTAGTCCTTGGCGAACACGCCGAGACCGCGGCCGACGCCCGACGCGAGCATCAGCACGGTCGTGCCGTTCGGCTGCGTCAGCGTCGGGTCAGCCCCCGCCGCCAGCAGCACCTTCATCGCCTCGGAGTCGCCGTTCCGCGCCGCGCGCATCAGCGGCGTCGTACCGGCGCCGAGCAGCGGCTCGCCCGGTGTGTGGTTGCGCTGGAGCGCTGCTGACTTGAGCCGCGCGTCCACCTTGCCGCCCTTGGCGATCACCAGCTTGATGATGTCGAGCGCGGTCGCCTTGTCACTCACCTTGCGCGCCGGCGTCCCGTAGATCTCGCCAAGCGAGCTCATGTCCACCGCCGCATAGAGCGCGCCCATCTCCGACGTGTCGAGGAGGTTGGGGTCGGCGCCCCGATCGAGCAGCACCTTCGCGGTGTCGTAGTGCGAGTTCCAGATCGCGCGCACGAGCGGCGAGGTGCTGTCGGGATCGACGGCATTAATCTGCGCGCCGGCGTCGAGCAGCGCGCCCGCAGCATCGGGCGCGCCGTCGCGGGCGGCGTACATCAGCGCCGTCCAGTTGCCGCGCGGCAGGATGGTGAGTACCCCCTCCAGGCCGAAGCGATCCTTTGGAAACGCGAGCGGATTCGACCGGGCGTCAACCTCGGCGCCACGCGCCACCAGCACCTTCACCACGGCGGCGTGGTTCTCGGACGCGGCCCACATCAGCGCCGTCTCGCCGAGCTGCCACTCGCGGGCATTCACGTCCGCGCCCTTGTCGAGGAGCGCGGTCACGAGTGCCGGGTTGCCGGTGCGCGCCGCCGTCATCAGCACGGTCTGCCCGCGCGACACCATCTGCCTGGCGTCGGCGCCCTTTTCGAGCAACAGCGTCGCGATGGCGGCGTTGCCATTGACCGCCGCGAGCGACAGCGGCGTCACACCGTAGCGATTGGCCGCCCGCACGCTGGCGCCGGCCTGAATCAGCCGCGTCGCCAGATCGAGATCGTCGGCCCGCACCGCCCAGTGCAGCGGCGTGGTGGCATCGGCGTCCAGCGCCTTCACTTCCGCCGGCTGCTTGAGCAGCGCCAGCGCCGCCGGCCGATCGCCGGCCTGGATCGCCGCCGACAGCTTCGACGCGTTGCCGGCCCCAGACAGCGAGACCGACGCCACCGTCAACGCCAACAGGGCGCCGGCGAACAGCCGCCCGCCCGAAGGGCGGGCAATTAAACACTGCCGGAGCGAGGCGGAGCCTGAACGAGTCACAGGCGAAGCCTCGCTACGCAAAGAAGTCCTCCACGCGGCCGTCGCTGTCGCCGAAGGTCTCAATCTTGCTCCCGTACTGGTTGGCAATTGCCAGCCAGAGGTTGCCGACCGGGGTCTGCTTCTTCAGCTGGAGGTGACGATTGCCCTTGCCCACGCCGCCGCCTACCGCCACGCACGGCAGCGGATCGCTGGCGTGGCCATTCGGGTTGCCCATGCCGCCGCCGTAGACGATGAGCGAGTGGTCGAGCACCGACCCGTCGCCGTCGGGCAGCGAGCGCAGCTTGTCGAGGAAGCGCGCGAACAGCGTCATGTGGTACGTGTTCACCTTCACGTTCTGCGCGATCTTCTGGGCGTCGTTGCCGTGGTGCGACACGGTGTGGTGCTGCTCGGTGACGCCGATGTTCGGGTAGGTGCGCTGGCTCAGCTCGCGCGACAACATGAACGTGAACACGCGCGTCACGTCCGCCTGATACGCCACGGCGAGCAGGTCGTACATCAGGTTCACGTGATCTTCGAAAACGTCGGGCACGCCGACCGGCGTCTCGAGCGTGACGTTGGTGGTGTTGCGCGACTCGGTCCGCTGAATGCGCCGCTCGATCTCGCGCAGGTTGTCCAGGTACTCGGTGACGCGCTGGCGATCGCGCGTGCCCAACCCACGCTGCAGCTGCCGCGCCTCCTCCGAGATCGAGTCGAGCATGCTCCGCTCGTCGCGGATGCGCGCGGCCCGCTGCGCCGGGCTCCCGGCCTGGCCGAACATGCGCTCGTAGACCACGCGCGGGTTGATGTCCATCGGCAGCGGCGTGGACGGCGAGCTCCACGACACCGTGTTCAGGTAGACGCAGTTGAACCCGGGTGAGCAGGCACCCACGTAGCCGGTGAAGTCTTCGGTCGCGACCTCGATCGACGGGAACGGCGTGTCCTGTCCGATCTGCTGCGCCACGACCTGGTCGATGGTCGTGTTCGCGAGCACGTCCTCGGCCTCGGTGCGCTTCGGCCACACGCCGGTCAGGAACCCGGCGGCGCTCACGGCGTGATCGCCCACCTGGCTGCCCGGGTGCGAGCGCGTCAGATTGGTGACGACGACGATCTGTTCCTTGAACGATTCGATCGGCTTGAGGATCGGCTTGAAGTCGAACCCGGCGCCCACGCGCTCCGGGATCCACTGCTCCATGATGGCGCCGTTCGGCACGTAGATCGCCCCGAAGCGGGTGCGCGGCCGCGCCTGCGCGCGCGCGAGCGGCGTCAGCGCTGGCAGCATCGCGTCGAGGAGCGGCAGCGACACGGCCACGCCCATGCCTCGCAGGAACGTGCGCCGCGGCAGGAATCTCTTGGTGACGAACATGGGGCTCCTCTATTGGGCCGCTGGGGGGCGGCCCCCGCTTGCCGTTCGGGTCGTTTCTTCCGCCGCGCCCGGCGTGGTCCGCATCCGGAAGGGCACGCTGCGGACGATGCCGAGCACGATCGACGAGAACCGGTAGTCGTTCTTCTCCGCGCTGCGGATGACGCCGCGCACGGCGGGCATGTCGCGCGCGTCCACGCCGCGGCCGAGCGCGTAGATCATCAGCTTCTCGGTCATGGTCGCGACGAACAGGTCCGGCTTGCCGAGGATGGCGTCGCGCAGCGTCACCACGCCGTTCACCTTGGTGCCGTCCGCCAGCTGACCCGACGCGTCGATCGGCCCTCCAGGCTCGCGGGTGCGCCACGCGCCCACGGCGTCGAAGTTCTCGAGCGCGAAGCCCACCGGATCCATCACCTTGTGACAGCTCGCGCACACGGGGTCGGCGCGGTGCTCGGCGAGCTGCTCGCGCAGCGTCTTCGGCTTCTCCCCTTCGCTGTTGCCCTTGAGCGACGGCACGTCCGGCGGAGGCGGCGGCACGGGCAGGCCGAGCAGGTTCTCGAGCACCCACTTGCCGCGCAGCACGGGCGACGTGCGCTCGGCGTGGGACGTCACGGCGAGCATGCTGCCCTGCCCCAGGATGCCGCGGCGCGCGTCGTCGGTCACCGGCACGCGGCGGAAGCGGCTGCCGTACACGTTGGGGATGCCGTAGTGGCGCGCCAGCCGCTCGTTCACGAACGTGTAGTCGGCCCGCAGCAGATCGAGCACGTTGCGGTCTTCCTTCACGATGCTCGAGAACAGGAGCTCCGTTTCACGCCGGAATGCCTGGCGCAGGTTGTCGTCGAAGTCCGGGAACTCGTCGGAGTTCGGCTGCACGCTGCGCACGTTGCGCAGGTGGAGCCACTGCCCCGCGAAGTTCGCGACCAGCGCGTCGGCGCGCGGATCCGCGAGCATGCGGCGCACCTGACGCTCGAGCACCGCCGGCTGCGGGAGCGTGCCCTGCACGGCGTCTCGCAGCAGCGGCTCGTCGGGGATGCTGCTCCACAGGAAGAACGACAGACGCGACGCCAGCTCGAGGTTGTTCAGCGCGTTCACCGACCCCGGCGCGGCCCCCACCGGATCGCGCTCGAGACGGAACACGAAGCGCGGGCTCGCGAGGATGCGCTGCAGGCCGCGCTGGACACCGTCTTCGAACGTGCCACGCGCGCGCGCGGCGTCGTAGAACTCCAGGATCGGCGCGAGCTCCGCGGCGCCCACCGGCTGACGGTAGGCGCGCCGCGCCAGGCGGCCGAGGATCTGCGAGGCGCAGGCGCGCTCGGCCACCTTCGCCGCCGGCCTGCACGTGAAGATCTCGCGGCGGCTCGGCGTATCGCCGGACCCCGTCGGATTGAACGGCCCGGTGATCGCCAGCGTCTGGACGTGCGGCGCCCCGGCCCACTCGAAATTGTCGGCGGAGCTGCGGAGGAACGGCTGCACGCGCACCGTGTCCTTCACCGCCATGTTGTCGATGAAGGCCACCGCGACGTCGTGCGGACCGGCCGTCACCTTCACTTTGGCGCGCATGCGGGCTTCGACCGCGTCGCCGGTATCGTGGGGCGCCTCGAACAGCTTCGCGAGATCGTCCGTGCCGCCGATCGTGACGCGGTGCACCGCCTTACCGTCGACCGACACCTCGAACTCGTTGGCGTATTCGAGGCCGCGGACCATGTCGAGGTTGGTGCGATAGAGCTTCGTCTGAAAGTCGTACTCACCGTCGAGCGGGAAGAAGTGCCGCACCTTCAGGCCGCCGACGGTGCCGAGCGGCAGCCCTTCCACGTGCTGGTTCTGCGACAGATCCTGCGGCACGCGGTACGTGTCGCTGCCGGCGCGCATGGCCGGATCGCCGACGGCGAGCGCGCTGATGCGACCGGCCGCGGCCAGGTAACGCTCCTGCAGTGACGGCGAGACGCCCAGCACGTCGGAGATGTTGTCGAAGCCGAACGCCGAGTCGTCGGGCGGCAGCAACGAGGCTACGTCCACCTCGAGCGCCAGCAGGTCGCGGATGGCGTTCTTGTATTCAGCCCGGTTCATCCGGTGCAGCATCGGCCGGCCGGGATCGGAATGGAGCGAGGCGTGGCGATCGAGCCCCTCTTCCACATAGGCGACGAACCGCTGCAGCTCGCGATCGTCTGGACGGCGGACGCCCTGCGGCGGCATCACGCCCGCCCGCACCTTGCGTACGACCTTTTCCCACACCTCGGCGTTGTCGGCCAGCTTCGCGGTGTCGAGCCCGTCGAGCGCCAACCCGCCCGTCTTCAGGCGCGCGTTGTGGCAGGTGGCGCAATACGCCGTCACGAACTCCTTCGTGACGACAGGCTGCACCAGCGGCGGCACCGGCCGGGACGTTTGGTACGAACCGTCGCCCGTCCTCTGAGCGGCGGACAGGACGGCGGCGGCGCCGCATAAGGCGGCAACGACGGTGAGGGCCGGAAGGGTCTGGTTTCGCATCTGGGCGCGCGTGGGCGATCCCGCTAAATATGCCAGATTTCAAGGCTTCTGGCCCTCCCCTAAACGGGATACTCTGCGCAGCCGTGGTGTCCCCCCTTTGTTTCGCCAGCGCCCGGGTGCTCGCCGGCCAGGTTGCCCGCCGCGAGGTGTCGGCGCGCGAGGTGATGACCGCCTTCCTGGCCCAGATCGCCCGCGTGAACCCCCAGATCAACGCCATCGTGGCCAAGCTCCCCGACGAGGCCTGCCTGGCGCTCGCGGACGAGGCCGACGCCCAGCTGGCGTCGGGCGCTCCCGCCGGGCCGCTCCACGGGCTGCCCATCGCCTTCAAGGACCTGCAGGACGCCCGCGGCTTCGTCACGACGCGCGGGTCGCGCATCTATCGCAATCACGTCTCGCCCACCGACGCGGTGGCCGTGGAACGGCTGCGACGCGCGGGTGCGTTGGCCATCGGCAAGACCAACGTCCCCGAGTTCGGGCTCGGCTCGCACACCTACAACGACGTCTACGGCAC
>Ga0315912_10004828_pt1 | contig 12570 bp, 12 predicted proteins | sample VfabasoilMG_FD_204469 | JGI IMG/M metagenome (GOLD analysis project Ga0315912, IMG submission 204469) | Garden soil microbial communities collected in Santa Monica, California, United States - V. faba soil | ecosystem: Environmental > Terrestrial > Soil > Garden | place: USA: California... | reverse complement strand
GGTCGTTCCGCTCGGAAGCTCGAAATTCTGGGGCTCCGTTGCGACGCCTCGAGGAAGCCACTGCACGTGATCGACGCTGGCCTGTGTGTCGAGTTGCCAAGACACGAGGTTGACGACCGACGAGCCGCGCGATGCGCTCATGCCCTGCGTGAGCTTCGCGAAAAGCGCGTCGAACGGCGTGATCGGCGGCGCGCTCATAGCGTCGGGCGGATCCACCGCGTGTAGCAGCCGCCTGTCCACGCCCCAGAACGCGCCCGCGGCGCGTCGTCGGCATACGTTGTTTGGTCGATGACCTCGGGCCGGATCTGGCGCCCCTGGAGAAATTCTTCGAGTCGTGCGTTGTCGAAGCCCTGTCCAGCGATTAGCCGGTCAAGCGACTCCTGATACACCGGGTTCGCCAGTCCCATCGACAGCGCGCCTCGTACCGCAGTCCGGCGCGCCACGATGCCGGATAGGATCTGTGGGTATTCCTGCGTCGCTGGGTCGCGCTCGATGGGTGGCGCCTGCCCTGTAAGGCAGTTGTCCACCTGCGCGCTCTCGTCTGCGATGATCACGATCAGCGCCTGCTGCGGGTCAACGATGATCGAAAAGACCCCAGCGCCGTCATCGCCGAACGACGTGATCACGGAGCCGCCGAAAGGCGCCACGCGGAACAGATCCGACGACCCCGACACCGGGGCCGCCTCGTACACGACCGACGCGCTCAGGCCGGCGGGGAGGGCGGCATCGGGCTTGCCGAGCGTTCCCTCCCCTTGAACCGTGAACCGCATCAGCGACCCGTCGAAGAGCCCATTGCCGGTGAGCGTAAAAACGCCTGTGGCCGCATCAACGACCTCGATCGCGCGTGGGCGCGCCGCGAAGGCCTGCGCTGGCAGACCGAGCGCGTACACCTGTGCGAGTGTCGTGTACGAAGCCAAGCGCGTTCTCCTCAGGCGACGCCGAAGAACATCTGAACTTCGCCCCAGGCGCCCGCGCTCACGCCCGCGTCGAGGTCGCCCTCGAATCGCATCATGCGCTGGGACTGCGCGATCGGATCGCCGGGGCCGTACATGCGGAACGTCGGCGCGAAGTTCATGTTGTTGCACGCGAGCTTCGCCCACGTAGGGCGGCCTTTCGCGGCCGAGACATTGATCCACATGTCTGCCGGCTCGCCTCCTGGTCCGTCGGTCATGTGCTGGCCGCTGTTGTACGTGTAGTACGGATGGTTGTTGAGCTGCGGCAGGATCCAGAAGCGGCGCGGACCGAACGCTGCGCCGAGGAAGTTCTCTTGCGTGATTCCCGATTGCGCGAGCTTCGAGATCGCGTCGGAGTAGGCGTTGGTGGGTGCCGCGGCGGCGAGTGTACCGGGGCCCGATGTGGTCGCCTGGAGGATGAGCCCGGACACCGCCATCTCCCAGAACCTGTTGCGCATCCACGTTGGACCATAGGTGTCCGTCACGCGCGCTCCGGTCGTGGTGTTCGGGAGTGTGGGATGCGGAATGATGCACATCTCGGCGAGCGAACGCCCGTAGTTCGCCTGGAACGCGCCGTACGCCGGAAACACGTTTGCGAATCGCCCCGACGCGGATACCGTTGGGTTTGCGTAGTGCTTGGCCCCTCCGCTGCCCTCCGCGCCGGTGCCGTCCGTGAAGAGCGCGTTCCCGTTCGGGTTATTGGGCTCCGGGAAGCACCTCGCGGTGGGCGACGTCTGGCTGATCGACGTCATGTAGAGGCCGGAGTAGAAGAGCGAAGAGAGGAGTTGCGCCCGGTGATGGAGCCCCGCGGTCACGTAGGTCTCGGCGAACGATCCGATCCCCACGAAATCCAGAAGGGTGCCGTCCTGACCCTGGCTCATGAGCTTCCATCCGTTGCCCACTTTGTCCCAGATCATCGGAATCCAGAAATTCAGGTCGTACGGCCCAGGCCTGATGATCGTCGCGACCACGTCCACATTTTGGTACTCGCGGTCACCACCCGGCTTGAACGGCGTGAAATACGTGCGCTGCGGGAGCACGTTGGGCACCTTTACGATGCCGAGCCCGGTGCTCGTCATGGTGCCGATGGTGGCCCACGCGAGGTCAGGCTCTGGCGGCCGCGTCAGAGCGTCCTTCTCCGTGAGGTCGTAGATTGTGATCAGCTCTTGGGTCTGCTGCGGCGTCGAGCTCGACCACGGCTGTCCGGGGAAGGCATCGAGGGGGAGTCCGTTTACGAGGGGCATGTCAGATCACCTTCCCGTCGACGAGGAACTCGCCAATGAGCTGTTTGCCGGAGCCGCCCTTGACGACCGCGATCGTCACGACGTCTGTCTCGAGGAGTTCAAGCGCGTGGGCCACCACCGAAAGCGTGAAGGCAGCCGGCGTGAACGCGGAGATCGCGCCGTTGTTGGCGGCTCTGGAGTCGTAGGTGCCGAGTGTCGTCGCGGCGGCGTAGGCGTCGGCGAGCCCGCGCTTGGCGATCGTGATCGTCACGTAATCCGTATTGTCAGCCGCGATCGCCGCGCCGACGAACTCGATCCGCGTCACGAGCCCGTGTAGCTTCGCGCGCGGAATGGCACGCTCCGTAGTCGCCGTGCTCGCTGCCGCATCCGTGATCGTGAACCACGCATGCGGGAAATCGGTCGCCATGAGCACGCCGCGCGCCACTGCCTGCGCGACCGGCCCTACCCACGCACGAGGTGTCCCCACCGAGGTGCCATCGCTATCTTGCGCGACGAACGGCGTGAGCCCGAAGACGAGGCCCATCAAGGGCCGGTTGCTCCCGCTCAGGTTGCTGAGCTTGCCGAGCGCGTCGCTGCTCGCCCCCCAAGCAGGCGTGCACGTGTCGGCGATGGTGAAGTTGTCGCCGTTCTCTTCAGACGCCGGAGCGCCCCCGCCGTAGCCCGTCCAGACCACGACCTTCGACTGCCCGGCGACCGCGTTGCTCGGCGACCCCGGAGTGAGCTTCTCGTTCGCCACGCCGGCCGCCACGAGACACGGCACCGCGCCGGTGACCACGGTGACGTATCCGGCCGAGTTGTAGACGAGGAGCTGCCCTTGGCCGGCCTGCTCGCTCGCCGCCATGCCAGGCACGCCGCCCGGCGGAAGCTGACCCGGGAGTTCCGGGCACCATCCGTTGTTTGCGTTCGCGGCCATCATGCACCTCCCTGCGCGCGCATCGTGTCGGCGAGTTGTCGCGCGATCTGCTCATCGCTGAAGCGCGCACCGATTTGCGACTTCATCCTGGAGAACGACGGCTGCTGCGACGCCCACGCGATGACGGTGGCCGTGGGCGCGTCCGCGGCGGGGGCCCTGCGCGGGTCTGTGGAAGCCGACGCCGCCTGCGCCCGCGCGGCGTCGGGCTGGAACGGGTTGCGCGCCGGACTCTTCGCGCGCCCTCGCTCGAGCGTCGTCACGAGCCCGCGGAAGACGTCGAGGTCCATGCGCGCGTACTCGGGCCGCAGCACGATGGTCCGTTCTTGCGTCTTCGCGTCGATCCTGTCCTCGAAAATGGAGGACCGCGGACGCCCGTCGAGCGCCAGGGCGTTGAGCCGCTTCGCGAGGCTCATCCTCTCCTGCGCTTCCGCAGTCACCCTGTCCCGCTTCTGCGCCGCGACGGCTTTCTTGCCTGCGTGGAGCTGCTCCGGGACAACCAGGAGCGCGCCGATGATCTCGCCCGGCACCGTCGTGGCGAACACGCCCGCGGCCGTATCGAATACCTGCCGCAGATCGATCGCGCGCCCCTTCAGGGCGGGCACACTATCGCTCGGCGCGCCGAGGATGGCCGCTACGCTGGCCTCGACGCTCACACGCTTTGCCGCCACGACCGCGCCGGGCTTGTTCTCGCTGGACGGGGCCCCCTCCTCGTCTTCGAGCTCCGGAGCCGCCATCGTTGCTCCGCACTGGCCGCAGAACTTGTTCTCCATGGGGTTGCCCATGCCGCATGTCGCGCACACGCCCGTGGGCTTCAGCCCCATGTCCTCCGGCGTGTCGTCTCCGCCGGCCTTGTCCTTGTCGGGCTCGTCCTCGAGACGCGCCTTGTCCTTGTCTTCCATCAGCCTGTCTCCCTGAGGGCGGCTTCCTCACGCCCCGCTTGTTTCAGCGCGTACTCGACGACCTCCTCGAAGGTCGCCACACCATCTGCGAGCCCCGCGTCGACGGCGGCTTGCCCGGTGAGCACATCGGCGCCGAGCGCGTAGAGGCCCTCCGGTGTGAGCCCATGACGCACGCCGATCGGCGACGCGCACACCGCCGCACGGAAAGCGTCCGCGGCGATCTTCACGTCGCGCATACCCCGCGCGAGGCCCACCTCGTCAAGCGGCCTCTCCGGCGCGAGTGCCACCTTTTCAGGCGGGTCGGCGAAGTAGGTGAAGGCGACCCCTTCTTTCTCCAGCGCTCCCGCGATCGACGCATGCGCACCGCGCGCGCCGATCGATCCGATCTGGCCCGCGACGGGGATGAAAAGTTCATCGCCGAGCACCATCGAAACCCACACCGCTGCGGAGCCGATAAGCTCGTCGGCCCACACCGTGACGCGCCGGCCCTTCGCCACCTTGGCCGCGAGAGCGCGCGCCACGCCTTGCTGGAGCCCCGCACACGCGCCGCCGGGGCTGTCGACCACGAGAAGGACGTCCGCCACTTCAAAGGCCGCGCAGAGGCGATCCGCGATGGCGTCGTAGCCGTCGGACCATCCGCCGCACTCGTCGTGGTAGCCGGCGCGCTGCTCAAGCGGCCCTGAAATGTCGACACGGATCAGCCCGGGAGGCGCTGGCGCCACCGGCCCGATCGTATGGTTGGCGCCCGACGGTAGATCGCCGCGCAGCCCACCAGGGCGCCGGTACACCTGCCGGTTGCTCTCCGCCCCGGGACGCGCCGCGCGCAGACGGTAGCGGCGTCCCACGGCCACCGGCGAGAGACACACGACCGGGCCGCCGGCATAGGCGGCCACGAGGGACGGCGTGAGCTCGTACGAGCGGGGGCGTGTCTGCGGCAAGTAGTTGCCCGCCCGCCGCTGTTGCCCCCTCCTGGGGAGGGTGGAGCGCCCGCGTGGTCGCCTCGGGGGTGAGCCCCCTACCGGTGACCGATCCGTGAGTGAAAGTCAAGATCGTTCATCGCTCACCGTTCAAGTCGTGCTACCCTCCGCCCCATGAGCCTTTCCCAGAGCCCTCCCCTCGCGGCCTTCGGTCCGATCCAGATCAGCAGCATCTCCACCGCCATCACCGCGCCCCCGGCGAACCCCATCAACTGGGTATACGTCTCCTCGGCCGGCTCTGGTGGTCTCGTGGTGAAGGACCAGGGCGGGATCGCCCGCACCTACAGCGGCCTGTCCGTCGGCAAGATCATCTGCGGGCCTTTTACCGAGCTGACATCGATGACCCTCGCGGGCGCGTGGTATGGTAGCGGAGAACCGCCGCAGGACATCGCCGTCGCGACCGCACTCGCGTCCACAACATCTGCGCTTGGCGGCGTCAAAATGAGCATCGCGCCCGATTCCGCGGCGAGCCCGATCGCGGTCGGGACCAACGACCCTCGGGTGACGACCGTGTCCATCCCTCTGTTCGTGACGCAGGCGGACGGCACGCTCGCCGAGTCCACCGTCTGGATCCCCGGCGTCGTCGGGACCATCGCCGCCGCCTCACTGTCCGCGCCGGGCGCCATAACGCAATCCGACACGAACTATTTGACTTTCACCCTCGGCATCCGCGACGGAGCCGGCGGCGCCGCGAGCTCGGTCGCTTCGAAGTCAACCCAGGTGACGGGCGGTGGCGCTTTCCTGGCATTTGTGGCTCTGTCACTCGGCAGCATCACCAATGCCACCACTACGGCGACGTCTCAGATCACCTTCAAGAGCGTCAAGACGTCGGCTGGTCAAGCGATCACAGGTCTCGTGTTGCTGCACATCACCTACACGGTGCCCTGACCCGCGGGCTACATCGCATCTTGCGCTGGTGGCGCCACGCCTTCCCGCGGCGCCTCGTTCTCGCTGACCTTGATGGCGCCCGTCTTGTCGCGCCCCTCTGCGCGCTCGCGCGCTAGTTGCTCGACGCTGCCCACATCGCCAGGTAGCGGTCCGTAGCCCTTCGCGGCGCGCACCTCGTCCGGCGCGAAGTTCTTGGCGTCGATGTCCTTGTCCGTGATCGTTCCCCTCGTGTCGCCGAGGATAACGCTCGGTAGCTCGAGCGCAGCCGCGATCTTGTCGGCGTCCTCGGGGCCCACCACGATCCCAACCTCCCGCCGAGCCTTTATGATGTCGGTGCGCGCCGCCTCGCGCTTTATGATACTCTCGATCCTGGCGTCCTTCTCCGGGTCGGGCAGCGGGATCTCCATCCTCGGGTATCCACCCCATTGCCCACGGGCGCGTGCGGCCGCTATTGCGTCGCCGTAATTCTGGTCGCAATAAGGCTTTATGTGGCCGCCGTTGATCCCCCTCACGATGGCCGTAGCCGGCCTAGCAAATAGGTCCCTGCGCACCTCCCAGAAGCCGCCCTTTTGGGGCTGATAGGGCCCAGCGCCAGTGGGCCCCCCGCTCCCGATGGTGCCGGCGCTGCCCGTCAACACCATGAAGATATGAATGATCTGGTCAATGAGAGCATCCTTAAAAGCGTTGGTGCCTTCCCCTCCGATTCCCACCGCGGCCAACTCCGATCCATAGGGCATGACGCCGCGCCCGCTGGGTCCGTAGATCTGTTCCAGAGCCGCGTAGAAAGCGTCCCCCGCCTGCCCGTGCGTCGACACCTTTTCTGGTAGCGTGGCGTAGAGCTTCGGCTGGCCGAAGAATTCAATCCAGTTGTTTCGCGCTTCCTGGGTTATTTTCCCGCCGAGCGCCTCCTCTCCGAGGCATGTGATCGCTGCGTCAAAAAGCCAAGGCTCGTCCGTGTCGCCGACGATCGTGAATTTGCCATCGTTCGTGATGTCGACGGCCCCCTCGGTCGTCTGAGCTATGAGCTTTCGAGGGGATCTGTAAGCGTTGATGGCCCATGGCTCCCATATGCGCGTAAACCGTGGGCGAACTTGCGTGTCGGGATCGACATCACCGTCCACGTGCTGGAGGACGCAAAACCCCATCATGCGAAGATAGATCGCCATCGTCCCCCACAGGGCGGGGGGCAAGAAGCGCGAGGGCTCGAGCCCATCTCCTGGAACGAGCTGCTCCCGCACCTCCTCTGTCAGGATGCGCGATAGGCCACGGTCGCCTCCGCCTATGATCCGCGGATAGGTCTCGAGTATCGGCGCGATAGCCTGCGAGAGCGCGGCCTGCACCGGCGCAAATCCGAGGATCGAAATCATCAGTAATGATGACTGCCAGAAGATCCCCTGACGGTGCGCGGCGACGGCGGACCGAATCGCCTCGAGCGAGAATTGTTCGAAGCCGAGCGGCGCGGAGAAGTTCTGGTAGGTGTGGTCGCTGTACCCGGGCCGGAACTCGTAGGCGCCGGGCGACGGCGCGGGTTGGTCCTGCGTCCAGTTGATCAGCGGCGTCTTCCCCGGGGGCGAGGGGTCTCCGCTCCACGGCGGAGGCTGCCCCGCTGACAGCCACGAGCGCGAAGGGGACGGCGCAGGAACGCTCCCCCATGCTTCGGCGGCTGCGGCTAAAAGGCGACGGTCCGCCGGGGTTTGGAAGATGGCGCGCGCGCGGTCGAGGATGCCCACGGCGGGCAGCTTATCACATCCGCTTGACGACCGCCCCTACTTGTGCTGGCGAAGCTCGTACAAGGCAGCGTCGAGCGCTGCGGCTTCGGATTCACCGTCCGGCGTCTCTAGACGAGCCTTTTCTAGCCTGGCAATGACCTCTATTCTATCTTTCGGCTCCGCCAAAAAAACGCTGACACATAGAATTTATCCAATCTTCAGCCCTGTTCAAAGCACGCCTCGCTTCCTCCAACTCATGCCGCCGAGCCCCTGTCGCGCCGGTCCAGCGTACCTCGCGTCCCCTGGTCGCGCTCCTGGCACCTTCATCACCTGCCCAGACGGCGCTGGTTTTCGCGTGCCGAAGCGCTCCCCCAAGCGCGCCGTGATGTCGGCCGCGAGCAGGCACTGCTCCGTGTAGTCGGGCCCACCGTCGACGTCGAGCGGCACGCTGGCGATCTCGCGGAGCCACACCATGTGTTTTGGTATCCCGCCTGTCGTCTCCGGTGGCAGCGCCTCGACCTCGCGGCGCAGCCGAATCGCTCTGTCAGCCGGGGTCACGCCATAAAGATCTGGGAGCGCAACCCATGTCGGCACGCTCGGACTGGTGGCGGTCAGCGTTGCCATGTGCGCCCGGATGGCCCGTGCGGCTTCATGGTTCGGCTTGCGCGTGACGTCGCCTCGCTCTTCCCACGACGCCACTGCCTCTAGACCTATGCGCGCATCATCAACGAACGCGGCGCCGATGCGCGCCACGTGCCGCACGTCGTTGTCGCCGCCTTCTGGCCCATGGATGGCGTCGAAGTGCGACCCTGATGTCGACCACGGGGACGAGCAAACGATCATGTAGATGTCCGGGCGAGCCCGCGTCGTAGAGATAACGCTGGCAATGATCTCGCGAAGCGGGTTCGCGTTTACGGCCTTGTCTCTCAGCTTCGCCGCCTCGTCGATAACGATACCAATCGAGTTCGGACCGCTCACTGCTCCGATGGTGCCGGCGATCGATGATAGCCTGATCTCGTTGCCGCACATGTCCCTCAGGTCGATGTGCCCGCGCGGCGAGTAGGCGATTCGCTGCTTCAGGTGATCTGGCACGTCGGGCCCGTCGGCCATCCCAAACCCGCGCGCGTTGACCGCCTGAAGTCCACGAATGCGTCGATTAGCGTCGTCTATGCCGACAGAAACGAAGAGGTATTCCCACACCTGCCCATCTGGTACCGCGCGCTCTTCGCCCATCGACAGAGCACCCGCGAGGCGTTCTAGCGTGGTGCTCTTTGCCCCGCCGCGTCCCACTTCTAGATACCACCAGCGCTTCCCGCTATCGAAAAAGTCTTTCGTTGCCCAGCGCCACCACGCTGACGTAGGCGTGAGGCCGGCCCTGGTGCATCGGTCGTCGAGCCACAGGAACCTTCCATACGGCCCTGGCGCGTACGCCGCTGACTCGATGAGGAACGCTTCGCGGCGGCCGTTGATGGGCCGAGGCGTCTCTGCCCTCTCCTGCTCTTCGCGCGCGCTGGCCGCCACCAGGGCCGCCTTATCCTCGGCGGCCCAACCTCTCGGCTTGCTCTCGTCGCCGACGGTGACGCGGCGCTGCTCCGGCGGTAGATCATCCACGATCCTCTTGAGCTGATCTATTCGCTCCGGCGCGAGAGGCTTGGTCATGGTAGTGTCGTCCCAAAGGAGAACTTCATGGCGAAAAAATCGGTAAAACAAAAGGGCGGCGGGCGACTTTCCCCCGCGGCGAATCAGCGAGCAGCGAAAACGAAAGGGCGTGGTGGCCGACGCGCCGGCAGTTCGTCATCGAGCCGCTCATCGGGGACCTAGGTCAGCTCGCGCAACCTCGCGCTCGGGCCCCGAAGCTCCGGCCACGCCGGGCTAGGCTCCGTCACATCCACCCCCAACACCTCCGCCGCATCGAGCCCGTCGATGTACTTGTCCCCGAGATCGATGAGCTTCAGCGCGCGGAGGAATTGCTCCTTCTGGGCCCGCGTCTGAAAGCAGAACGCCACCCAGAATTCGCTGTCCGTCGCGTTCTCGAAGCGCTGCTGTTCACCGCGCGCGCGTTGCTGAAACGCGCTCTTGATGCGCTTCGCCCCAGCGATGGTATCCTCCACCGCGTCGCGCGGCACGCTGTCAGCCTGCTCGGCAACGATCTGGTCGAGGATCTCGTCCGCGTCGATCATGTGGCCCTCCGCGCGGCGAACTCGCGCCGCTTTATCTCCAGTTCGGCCAGAGGAAACCATGCCAGTATGCGCTGGTAGTCCTTGGGGAAGTTGTCCTTGATCGGCTTCAGAAAACGAAAATCGATCCCGTCGAAGCTCCGGCCGAAGAGCCTGTAGTCGACTGGCAGCTTTAGGCCGGCGGCCTTGATGATCTCGCACAACCGAGCAATTTTCCAGTCGTACACCGGCAGGAAGCTCCTCCGTTTCGGGTTGGCGCTCCCGTAGCGGCGTATGTTCGCGAGCCGAATCGGGCTGTCCGCGGCGCGCGTCCCCACGGCGACCCACGCGTCCGGGGCGCTCGCCACCCTGCGCACGTGCGCCTCGACCTGCTCGTACGAGAGAGCCTGGAGGCACGCGTCCTCAACCGCCGCGCAGTTTCCGGCGCCTGGAACACCAGGCCGCGCAGCATCCTGGGGAAGCTCGGGTGGGGAACGCGCAGGATCGTCGTCCCGAAGAACCGCTCGTAGTAGTCGAGGCTCTCTTCTACGAATTCAAGGCCGGGGACGATTTCCAGGTAGAACGGGACGACGCGCTCGAACAGCGGCGCGATCCGCAGCCACGATGCCGCGGCATCCTTGCCACACGAAAACGAAAGCAGGGCAGTCGGCCCGCTCGCTTCGCGCACGGCCGCGCAGAGGACGTCGCTGCTGGGGTAGTGGCGCTCGATGGTCACGCCGCCCATCCCTGCCCGATGCGGCGGAGCCCCTCACCGAGGCCCTTGAGCCCTACAGCGAGTCCGATCGCCTCGTTTACATGGGGATGACGTGGCCTCAGCAACCGATCGGGCCAACACAGCGTTTCGCGCGCGCGGTCGAATTCGGTGGGCGGCGTGGACAAGGCGCAGTCAACAACGCTGACCACCCCGAACATGTCGTTGCGCATCCTGCTCACACCAGCCCCCTCGAGCGCTCGTACACCTCGACCGCTTCGGCGACAGCCGCGGGCAGGCACCGCGTCTCATCCCGCCGCGGGCGCCGAGCGCCGCCTCGGTGCGCCTCGTAGCGGTGGAGCTCCGCGAGGATGTCGCTGGCTAGGCGCGCCACGTTTTCTGGCTCGCCACGGCGCTTCTCCCCCAGTATTTTCTTGGCGCGCTCGACCCACGGTGCGTCAGAAGGAGAGAGACGGAGGGTGCCTGGCTCGGGTCGGCCCACGGCCTCCAGCATGATGGCGTGACTTCTCGAGTTACACGCCGTGTCCTCCGCGCCCATCTCCTGGGTCAAACGAAGATGCGCCTTAGAAAAGGCCTTGCCACCGAGCGCCGCTTCGGCGACGCACGCCGCCATTACCGTCCAGCCAGTCGCGTGAGCGGCATCTTCAGCGCAGGCCGGTCGCTCCATCGCACCCACGACCGCGCGCCGGCGCGCCGTGGCGAACGCGGGGCATGCGCGCGCGTCCTCGGCGAGCAGGCGGTCGATGGCCCGGAGCCTCGCCGCTCGACCGAGCACAGCGCCCGCCCTCTCCGCGGCACCGATCGCATCTTCGTGCATGCAGGCGACGAAATCCTCGGCGGCGGCGATGGCCCGGCGCTGCGGGGCGCCGTCCGATGTGGCACCCGGGGATCGGGTGCTCATACGCAGCCATCCGCGCCACCCCTGTGGCCGTGGCGGCCGCGCGCCCGCGTCGAGCGTGTCGGCCAGCGCCACCGCGTTGTCGCGGCCCCCGATCGCTCCACGCCCACCCGGGAGGATGGCGTGGAGCGCGACGCTGCCCACATCGGCGTCCCAATCTGTGTGGCGAAAATGGTCGCCAACCATGAACCGGCGGCCGTCGTCCAGCTCGAAGCCCACGAGGGGCCAGCGTCGCATGGGCCCTGGACCGGCGCTAAGCATGGAGCGTGGCTCCACCCGCTGTGGCCATCCGGGTCGGGCTCGAGATCCCACACCTGCCCCCGCTCGACGTGCACCAGCCGGCTCACTCGGACACCGGCGCGGCGGCGAGCAGCCCCAGCAGCGTGTCGGCCATCCAGCGATAGTGGCCCCAGCGGGCGTAGGCGGCGTCGGCGGCGTCGGCGGCGTAGGCGGCGTAGGCGGCGTAGGCGGCGTAGGCGGCGTGGGCGGCGTGGGCGGCGTCGGCGGCGTCGGCGGCGTAGGCGGCGTAGGCGGCGTAGGCGGCGGCGTCGGCGGCGTAGGCGGCGGCGTAGGCGGCGTGGGCGGCGGCGTCGGCGGCGTAGGCGGCGGCGTAGGCGGCGTGGGCGGCGGCGTGGGCGGCGGCGTAGGCGGCGGCGGCGTCGCCGCCCCACTCCGTCGCCTCAACGTCGTCGCCCGCGACCACCCTCTTGTAGAGCGCCGCAACACCCTCGACCGCCCGTTGCGCGGCATCGGTAGTGAGTCGCGCCACACCGTGCGCGGGGTCGATCAGGATCGCGATCGCGAAGCGATGCCACACGAGTGACAGGTCGGCACCGAGGGGGATCGCTCTCAGGAAAGCCAGCGGCCACTCACGCGCCTCCTCCGCGGGCAGCCCCTCGAAAATTTGATCTTCCAGGCGCGCTAGCACCTCAGGGACCCCCCAGCGCCGCGGGTACTGGCGATGCCCACCGCTCGGATCGTGCGTGAGACACCCAACGGCGCACCCGCGCCCTCCGTCCCAGTACGTGCCCTGCACGAGCTGGTCGGCGTCGTGGTGAGCCTGCATTTGCGCCAGCGTAGCCGCTCGGAGCTCGGCGTCGCCGCGGTAGGCGCGAAGCGGGGTCATCATGGCGGTCGTAGTCATGTGGTTGTCCTCCTCCGGTCCACCCTGCCACGTCCGCCCGCCGAGCGCAAGTACTT
>Ga0315912_10004827_pt1 | contig 12571 bp, 8 predicted proteins | sample VfabasoilMG_FD_204469 | JGI IMG/M metagenome (GOLD analysis project Ga0315912, IMG submission 204469) | Garden soil microbial communities collected in Santa Monica, California, United States - V. faba soil | ecosystem: Environmental > Terrestrial > Soil > Garden | place: USA: California... | reverse complement strand
CATCGTCGGGATGAGCGCCCTCGATCAGGCAGCGGTCGACGCCCGCCTCATCGAGGTCGACGGCAGCCCCAACAAGAGCAAGCTCGGGGCGAACGCGATCCTCGCCATCTCGATGGCCACGGCGCGCGCCGGCGCCGATGTCGTCGGTTTGCCGCTCTGGCGCTACCTCGGTGGCACCCAGGCGCGCGTGCTCCCGACGCCGCTGATGAACATCATCAACGGTGGCGCCCATGCCGACAGCGGTCTCGAGGTGCAGGAGTTCATGTGCGTCCCGCACGGCTTCCCCACCTTCGCCGAAGCGCTGCGCGCCGGCACGGAGGTGTTCCACTGTCTGAAGAAGGCGCTCGCCAAGGACGGTCTCACCACCTCCGTGGGCGACGAGGGTGGCTTCGCCCCCCGCCTCGCTTCGAACGAGGAAGCCATCCAGCGCGTGATCAAGGCGATCACCGATGCCGGCTACGAGCCGAAGAAGCAGATCTCGGTGGCGCTCGATTGCGCCGCGAGCGAGTTCTACAAGGAAGGCAAATACACCTTCGACAAGAAGCAGCGCACGGCGGCCGAGCTCGCGGACATCTACGCGACGCTGTCGGCCAAGTACCCCATCGTCAGCATCGAGGACGGCTTCGCGGAAGACGACTGGGACGGTTGGAAGCTCATCACCGAGAAGCTCGGCTCGAGCGTGCAGCTCGTGGGTGACGACCTGTTCGTGACCAACCGCGAGCGCCTCGCGCGCGGCATCGAAGGCAAGATCGCGAACAGCATTCTGATCAAGGTGAACCAGATCGGCACGCTGACGGAAACGCTCGAGACGATTCGCATGGCGACGAGCGCTGGCTACACCTCGATCATCTCGCACCGTTCGGGCGAGACGGAAGACTCGTTCATCGCGGACCTCGCCGTCGCGACGAACGCGGGTCAGATCAAGACCGGGAGCCTGAGCCGTAGCGATCGCATCGCGAAGTACAACCAGCTCTTGCGTATCGCCGAGGAGCTCGAGGAGAGCGCGGTCTACTCGGGCCGAGCGCCGTTCTCGCGACGCTAGGCACGGGTCGGTCGGCAAGCGGCGGCAAGGGGGCCGCCCGCTTGCGCGATCACTTCTTTTCGGGCTCGGCCTTGGCGCGCTCGTCGATCGTCTTGAGCAGGCCGGCGAGCGCGTCGTCGTAGGTTTTCTGGGCGGCTTGGGTGCGGCGTTCCATGTCGTCGCGGAGCGCCTTCGCTTCGCTCAGCTGGGTGTCGAGGGCCGCGAGGGCGCTCGACGCGGTCGCGCGCCGCTTTTCGGCCGTGGTCTTCGCCGGCTTCGAGGCGTGCGCGTCGGCGAGCACCGCGGTCGCGCGCTCCTGATCGGCTTCGAGCGTCTTCTTGACGCTCGAAGCTTCACCGAGCATCAGGTCGAGATCGCGCTTCGCTTGCGGCAGGCGAACGCGCACGGCGTAGCTGGCGAGCGTGATCTGGTCGACCTGCTTCGTGAGCTTGTCGATGTTCTGCTTGCCGACGGCGTCCTGGTTGTCCTCGATCGCGCGCAGCGCGGGGTTGTGATCGTGCATGCGGTCCTCCAGGGATTGATCGATCGCGCGGTCGACGGCGCCCGCAGCGGTGCCGCCGAGTTGCTCGACCTCGCACGGTTTCTGCTTGGCCGCGTACTCGACCGAGCCCGCCACTTTCTGATGAATCGGCTCTTTTTCCGCGGCGTAGAAGCTGCGAACGGCCTCCGCCTCTTCCATGGTTTGCGCGAGGTCGCCGGTGCCGCCCGCTTGGTCGGCCGCTTTCACGATGTCGCGCACGGCGGGCCAGGAGGGCTTGTCGAGCGCGTCCGGATACTTGGCGAACGCGGCGCTAGCGGTTGCCGCCTGTTGCTCGCTCGCGGCATAGCTGGCGCGGAGGTCGCCGAGCGCCGTGGGGTAGCGCTCGGCGTAGGCGGGCTGTTCGGCGGCCGACGCGTAGAGCGCCGGCTCCTGGCGGGCGCAGGCCGCGGTGAGCACGAGAGAAAGACCCAAACCGAAATGGAAGGAGCGAGCCATGGCCGCGACTTTCCTCGGCGTGTCACCGGTTCGTCAAGCGCGCGTCCTGCTCGCGCCTGGCGTGCACGGCGAGAACGTCGCGCTTTCACGCGCTATTTCCGCCAGTGGCTCGGCGTGCCCTCGACGTGCGGTTTAAAGCGCACGCACGGTGAACGGGCACTTGGCGAGCGCCTCGTCACTGCAATCGGGGTTCGGCGTTGGCCCCGGCTGGCAGTCGATGCTCATCGGGCAGCTCGGATCCTGCTCGCAACCGCAGCCGCAGTCGTTCCAGAAAGGCTCGGTCTCGCCCGTGCAAGCGAAGTCGACCAGCAAGCAGGTATCCCCCATGGCGACGTAGTGCCGGTTGTATTCCGCGTCGGGATCGCAAGCGACGTCGTGGCAGAAGATGGTGCTGCCGCACAGCGAGCGCGTGTAGCAGCTTGCGTCTTCGGGACAGGCGTCGCTGAGCTCGAGATCGCCCGGGTCGCACGCCGGGAACGCGTTGCACTGCGCCGCCGGCGAAGCGCAGGTGATGGTGCTGCAGCACACGGTGACCGCCGCGCACGAGCTGAGCTCGGGGCAGGCCTCGCCCGGCGGTACCTCGGTGGAGCCGGGCGGACAGATCGCGGCGGCGGTGCAGCACAGCACGCCCGTCCCCGCCATGCCTGCGTCGCCCGCGGCGCCACCTCGCGTCCCACCGACGCCGCCGGTCGCGCCCGCACCCGTGCCGCCAAGCGCCGAGGTGCCGCCGCCGGGGAACGCACCGCCGTCGGCGCCTCCCACACCGGCGGTGCCTCCCTTCCCGGAGCTGGTGCCGGCCGTTCCGCCCGTCGAGCTGCCGGAGCTTCCGGCCTTGGTTCCGCTCGTCCCGGCGTCGCCGCTCGTCCCATCGCCGCCCGTCGCACCCGTTCCGCTACCCGCGGATCCGCCTGTGCCGCCGTCGTCTTCCGACTGGCCACCGCAGGCGGCGAGCAGAGCCAGGGGCAGAGCGACCCAGAGAGAGCGCATCGATTCCACGGATATGACACGGAGCCAGCCGCCGGGCACCGCGGGCCGCGGACCGCGGGGAAATTCGGCCGCGCTCGCGTGCAGATTCGGTGGAGGTCCGATGGAGGCAGAGGGCGGTCGGTCCCGGGCGTGCAAGCTCCGGCTTGCGGGGTGCCCGCGCGATCACTAGGTTGGGCGCGCCATGGCAAAGTCGAAGGTCGCCGTCCTCAAGGTTCAGCCCGAAACCATCCTCACCGACATCGCTCGCCTGTGTGAGCTCGCGGGGATGAGCGGCGCGCTCGACAAGGGCGCGACCACGATCCTCAAGGACAACATCTCCTGGCACTACCCGTTCCCGGGCGCGAACTCGACGCCCTGGCAGATCGAGGGAACGATCCAGGCGCTGCGCGGGAGCGGCTACTCCGATGTCTCGTGCGTGCAGAACAAGACGGTGGTCACGAACGCCTTCAAGGGCGAAGACCTGAACCACTACCTACCGCTCTTCAAGAAGTACCAGATCCCCGTCCTCTACAACTTCAAGCCCGAGGACATGAAGTGGATCGACTATCGGCCGAAAGCGAAGCTGCACGTCCTCCACAAGATCTTCCCCGATGCGCTGCTCATTCCCGACTATTTCTTCGGGAAGAACATCATTCACCTCCCCACGGTGAAGTGCCACATCTACACCACGACCACGGGTGCGATGAAAAACGCGTTCGGTGGGCTCCTCAACACCAAGCGTCACTACACGCACAGCTGGATCCACCGCACGCTCGTCGATCTCCTGGCCATCCAGAAGGAGATCCACACGGGTCTGTTCGCGATCATGGACGGCACGACGGCCGGCAACGGTCCCGGCCCGCGCACCATGTTTCCGGTCATCAAGGACTACATGCTCGCGAGCCAGGATCAGGTGGCGATCGATGCCGTGGCCGCCAAGATGATGGGCTTCGATCCGATGAGCCTCGAGTACATCAACGTGGCGCACGAGGACGGCCTCGGCGTCGGGGATCCGCGCGACATCGAGATCGTCGGCGCCGACATCTCGAACGAGAGCTGGGGCTTCAGCGTGGGCGACAACGCCGCCAGCAAGGTCGGCGATTTCCTCTGGTTCGGCCCGCTCAAGGGCATCCAGAAGCTGTTTTTCCACACGCCGCTCGTGCACGCGTTCGTGGCCGGCAGCGAATTTTACCACGACTACTACCGCTGGCCGCGCAAGGACCAGCAGACGTTCGAGGACTGGAAGCGCACGACCCACTGGGGCCGCCTCTTCGAGGCCTACGGCCGCGGCGAGAGCGATCGCACCACGCGCTCGGCGCCGATGGCATCGCAAACCCCGCCCGCGCCCGGCGAGTGACCCGAGGGGCGGAGCCGCAGCGCGCGGGAGCGCTCAACGCCGGGAGCGGCGGCTCAGCCCGAGTACGCTGAGCGGCTCGTCGGACGCGAAGAACGAGACGCGGTCACCCAGCCGCACCGGGACGTGGCGGTACGGGCCGTCGAAGAACAACGCCGCATCGTCCATCTTGCTTTCGACGTGCACGGCGTCGCCGTCGGGGATGGCGAGCTTGATCATGCGGTAGGGGCGTCCCGATGGCGTGTAGGGCTCGCGCACCACGAGCTGGAGCTCCCGCGAGGGGAGCGGTAGCACGCGCCCGCCCGCCGAGCGCTGCGCGGCCGTCGAGCCCGCGGCCGGGCCGACCCAGAAGCCGCTCGAGCGCTGCTCTTCCGCGCGTTTCGCGTACCAGAGGAGGTAGCGCGACGTGGCGGCGGGCGAGGAGTGGCAATAGAGCGCTTCGTTCAGCACGTGCTTGGTGCGAAGCCGCCCGTTCACGGCGACGGCCATGCGCGTGAGCTCCACGCTCGGGAGCTTGCCGGCGAGCGCGCGCTCGAGCATGCCGCGGAACGTGACGCGCTGCGCGGAGCAAAAGAAGCCGACGCTGTGCTTGGGTGCGCTGTTCACGCCCAGGATCGGCGCTCGCACGATGCTGTGCGAAGCAGCGAGCAACGTGCCGTCGCCGCCGACGGCCACGACCAGCGTCGCGTCGCTCGCGTCGAACGCCGCGTGGGCGCGCTCCACGAGCATGACCTGGGCGCCGGCGCGCTCGAGGTCGCGGAGCACGGATTCGACGGTGCGCACGTGCTCCGTGTGCGCTTCCAGCCAGTTTGCGACGGCAGGGTCGCGCTTGCGCAGCAGCGCCTTGGCGCGCGGATCGCGCTCTTCTTCCACGAAGCGTCGGTACGCCGTGCGCTTGGCGACGACCACCACGCGCGGCCGGTCCGGGGGGCGTCGCGAGTCGCGCTTCACGGCGCCCCGCCCGTCCCGTGGCGCTCGATGAGGCGGCGCACGCCGAGCTCGGTCTTGCTGTCCATCAGGGTGCCGCTCCGGCACTGCTCGAGCACGTCCGTCACCGGAAGCGCGACCACCTCCCCGAACCGCTCGAGCGCGGAGCCGTCGAGCACCGGCTCCGCTCGGCGAGACACGTCGACCGTCACTTCGAAGAAGTAGAGCCGCTCCGCGATCATGGCCGGCACGGGGAACACGCTCGCACCGAGCTCGGCGAAGGCGTCTGCTGCGACCTCGAAGCCGACTTCCTCGTGGAGCTCGCGCTGTGCCGCGTGCACGAGACCCGCGGGCGACTGCTCGCTCGGTTCCACGAGCCCGGCCGGCAGCTCCCACATGAGACCGAGCGGCGGGTCGCGCTCCGGATGGGGCGAGCGCGCCGGATCGCGCAGAGCGACCGGTGGCCGCACGCAGCTGCGCAAGAAAACACGGCGAGCGCCCTGCTCGTCGAGGTAATGGGCGACGAGCACCACGGCGTCGACCGCCGCGCGATCGATGATGTCGTAGTCGAACGGCGGGCTCAGCGTCCCGTCCGGGTAGCGCGCCCGGTACCGATGGCGAACGAGCCGCAGGAACCCCGCCCCCGGCGGCGATAGGTCTTCGACGATCTCGAGCTCGATGCGGGGTAGATGCACGGACTGCTCTCGATACTTGGGCAGGGTGCGCGAGTCTAGCTTCCCGGCTTCGCAGCGCGGCGCCACCCTTGCCGTCGCCAGGGCCCAAGGGTAAGGCCAGTGCCTTCTCCCTCGAAGGTGATGTTGGTGGCTGGTCGTGCCGTCCTGACGCTGTGCTGGGTGCTCTCGGGTGTGCTGCTGCCGGGGCTTGCTGCTGCGGAAAAGGCGAAGCCCGCTGCCAGTGTCAACAAGGCCGAGCTCGCACGCCAGAAGCAGCTGCTCGAAACCGGGAACGAGGCGGACAAGCTCGCGGCGCTCGACGAGCTCGCGAAACAAACCGGTGCGGGGGCGGCCCCGGCCGCGGCCATCGTCAACGAGCTGCTCGGGCGCGGGGCGAGCCTCGCGGTCCTCACGCGCGCGCTCGCCGCCGCCGGCACGCTCGCGCAGCCCGCGTCGACCGCCGCGGTCGCCCCGTACGCACGCCACCGCGCGAGCGAGCTGCGCGTCGCGGCGACGCGCGCGCTTGCCACGACGGGCGGCGCTGACGCGGTGACGGCGCTCCGGGCCATCCTGCACGGTGGCGATCGTGCGTCGCGCGGTTTCGCGGCGAGCGGCCTCGCGAACCTCAAGGCGAAGGAGGCCGTGCCCGATCTGTTCGCCGTGCTCGCCAAAGACGTGCCCGAGGCGGCGGGCGCCATCGGGGAGCTGTGTACCGGCGCCGACTGTGGGAAATTCGTCGCAGAGCTTGGGCGTTTGCCCTTCGATCTCATGCAGACGGGCCTGGGTCCCATCCTGCTCCGCCCCGAGACGGAGGTGTCCGAGCAGTTCAAGCTCGATCTCCTCGAGCGCCTGCGCAAGCTCCAGACGGAGGAGGGGCGCAAGTTCCTCGAGACGATCCGCGCGAGCTACCCGGAGAAGGGCAACGCGTGGGTGAAATACGGACTCGAGCAGGCCGTCGGCAACAAGCCCGTGGTGCCGCCGCCTGCGGCGAAGGGCAAGGCCAAGTGAGCGAGCCGGGGCTCGGCTCGAACCCGACTTCGCCGCGCGCTCGCGTGCGGTCTCTGCTCGCGCTCGGCCTGCTCGCGCTCGCGACGGGTTGCGGTGGCGGCGGCGGCGTCGCGCCGAGTGTTTTCGAGCCCGGCTGGCAAAGCGATGCCGGCGAATCGATCGCCCGGGTGGAGGCCAAGCTGCGCGGCGCTCCGCGTCCGCCCGAGCTGGCCGTGGTCGTGGGCGTCACTGCCGACGGTGTCGTCGGCGCCGAGCTGCCGTCGGGCAGCGTGTGGCGTCACGCGGGCCCCGTCGACATGGTGCCGAGCGTCGCGGCCGACGGTGTGGTGTTCGTCGGCGGGGGCGGCAAGGTGGTCGCGCTCGAGGGCAGGAGCGGCAAGCCCTTGTGGAGCGTCGACACCGGCTCGCTGAAGCTCCGTGGCGGAGCCGACGACGGCAAGCTCAGTGTGCTTTCGCTCGGCACCGAACGCGCCAGCAAGAGCCGCCTGCTCGTGGTGAACCGAGCGGGTGGCACCGTGCTCGACCTCTCGTCGTCGACCGAGCTCGGGCGGCCCGCGGCGCGTGCCGGGATCGGGTTCATCCCCTGGGGCGGCCAGTACGTGTCCGCGCTCGAGCTGGCGTCGGGGACCGAGCTCGGGCGGCTCCTCACGCGCGACATCCCGACCCACGCGCTCGACCTCGCGGGCCACCTCTACTTCGGTCAGTTCTCGCTCGTGCGGCTCGACGCGCGCATCAAGTATGCGGAGTCGTTTCAGGCGACGCGCTTCACGTTCAAGCCGCGCGAGCTGCCCGGCAATCCAGTCTGGCTCGGCAACGGGCTCGAGCTGCCGGCGGTCGATCGCAGCGCACGCGCGAAGATCCGGCTGTTCGCGGCGCCCGAGTCGGCGGGCGAGCAGCTGTCGCTGGCGAGCGGCTCGTATGCGGCCGCCTACTTTCGTGCCGTCTACGGCTTCGCCGGCGCCGACGGGCACCTCGTGTGGGTCGACGCGCTCAGCGCGGATGTCGTCGGCGGGGGCCCGGCAGCGTCGGGCTTCGTGTTCTGCGACGAGGCGGGCAAGGTGCACCTGTTCGACGCCGGGGGCGGCGGCGCGCCGGGGCCGAACCTCGGGCAGAAGCTGTTCGGTTGCACGGTGGGTGCAGGTGCCCTGCGCGTGGCCGGGTCGGCGCGGGGGTCGCTCGCCGAGCAAATCGAACGGAGCTTCTCGCGCTTCGACCCCGACATGGCTTCCGCCGAGGCTCTGCTCATCAAGGAGCTCGGCAAGCTCGAGGATCCGGCGGTGACGCGCATCTTGATTGCGCTCTCCGACGAGCCGCGCGTTCCGCCGGCGCAGCGCGACGCCGCGCGGCGCCTGCTCGCCAAGCGCCGCAACGGGACGGAAGACATGCTGGCAGCGCTCGAGCGGCACTACGACTTCGTCACGGGCGCCGAGCCGCCGCCCGTCGGTCCGCTCGCTGACGCGCTCGGCGCCCTGCGCGACACGCGCGCCGCGGCCCCGCTCGCACGGCACCTCAACGACCCCGCCAACTCCATGGACGACGTCGTGCGTGCGGCGAAAGCGCTCGAGGTGCTGGCGACGAGCGCCGAGCTACGCGAGCTCACGACGTTCTTCGCGCTGTACCGCGCCACGGCGGACGATCCGGCGCTGGTCGCGGCCGTGCTTTCGGTGGGCACGGCCATCTTGCGAGTCGGCGGTGCCGAAGGACGCGCGGTCGTCGAGCGCGCCGTTGCCGATCCGCTCACCCAGCCGGAGGTGCAGCGCGGCCTGGCCACGCTCGCCGCGCCGAAGCCGTCGAAGCTCGCTACACCGGTAGCGGACAGTCAGGCCCCCGCGGGCGCGAAACCCAAAAAGCCTTAGAGCTCGGCGGGACGTGGTCCCGCCGCTTTCCGGAGCGTTTCGCACCGATCTGAGGCTTGCGCCGCCCCGAACAGGGAGGCACGATCCCCCGCAGAAGAGAAACCGTTTGGAGGACGAGATGACCCAGCTCGAATCGCTGAAGAAGTTCACGACCGTGGTGGCCGACACCGGAGACATCGAGGCGCTCGCCAAGTACAAGCCACAGGACGCGACCACCAATCCTTCGCTCCTGCTGAAGGCGGCGCAGATGCCCAAGTACAAGCACCTGGTGGACGAGGCGCTCGCCTTCGCGGCGAAGCTCGGTGGCGGCAAACAGGCCGAGACCAGCGCGTTCATGGACAAGCTGGCCGTCAACTTCGGCTGCGAGATCCTGAAGATCGTCCCCGGTCGCGTGTCGACGGAAGTGGACGCGACGCTGAGCTTCGATACGCCGGCGAGCATCGCCAAGGCACGCCAGCTGATCGGGCTCTACGAGAAAGCGGGCGTTCCGCGCGAACGCATCTTGATCAAGCTCGGCAGCACGTGGGAAGGCATCCGCGCCGCGGAGCAGCTCGAGAAGGAGAGCATCCACACGAACCTGACGCTGCTCTTCAGCTTTGCCCAGGCCGTGGCCTGCGCCGAGGCGAAGGTGACGCTGATCTCCCCGTTCGTCGGCCGCATCTACGATTGGTTCAAGAAGGCGAAGGGCGTCTCCGACATTCCGGCCGCCGAGGATCCGGGCGTCGCCAGCGTCGAGCGCATCTACACGTACTACAAGAAGTACGACTACAAGACGCAGGTGATGGGCGCGAGCTTCCGCAAGGCCGATCAGATCCGTTCGCTCGCCGGTTGCGATCTGCTCACGATCAGCCCCGATCTGCTCGAAGAGCTGAGCGCGGCGCAGGGAGAGCTTCCGCGACGCCTGAGCGTCGAGCAAGCCAAGGCCGCGAACGTCGAGCGCATCACGCTCGATGAAAAGGCGTTCCGCTGGCTCCACAACGAGGACGCGATGGGCACGGAGAAGCTGTCCGAGGGCATTCGCGCCTTCAACGTCGACGGCCGCAAGCTCGAGGCGTTCGCCCAGAAAGAGCTCGCCAAGCCCTCGGCCGCGTAGCCGTCAGAAGATGCTCGCGACGACGAAGTAGGTCTGCAAACCGTCGGGCGCCTCGGAGTCGAGCCCGCGAGCGAAGCCGAGGCGCAGCATACTGTCGTCGGAGTACACGAACGAGAAGTGGACCCAGAGCTCGCCGCCGACGCCCACGTGGTACGCGTCGAGCGGTTTCCGAAGGTCCAGCTGATTGTAGGCGCCGCCCCAATCGAAGAAGGCGACGCCGCTCAGCGTGCGTAAGAACCCGGGGTTGGTGCTGAACCCGCGATCCACGTAGAGCAGCGGGAAGCGATACTCGAGGTTGAGCAGGTTGTAGTTCGTGCCCGAGAACTGACTCGGCTCGTAACCGCGGAGCACGAAGCCGCTCTGTTGCACGCCGCTCGTGTAGGCGTCGAGGACGGACGCATCGACGAAGCCCCCCGTGTAGTAGTAGTCGAGACGCGCGTAGTCGCCGGCCGCCGCGCCGCCCGACAAGCCGAGCGCCAGCACGTGGTGACGGAGCCACGGCATGGGGACGTACGCCGAAAGCTCGCCCGCGAACGCGGTGAGCGTCGACTGACTACCCCAGGCCGGTTGTGCGAAATCCGCGCCCACCGCCAGGCGCAAGCCGCGCTCGAGGCTGATGGCGTAGCTCGTCGAGCTTGCATTCGACATCTGGTAGCCGACGTGAACGGCCGCCAGGATCCCGCTGTCGGGCTCGGTCGGTAGGAGCGCCTCGGGATCGAGGTGGGGGACCGGCTGCTGATGGTCCCAGTCGAGCACCAGGTACGAGAGCGCGATCGATTGGGCCTCGAAGTCGGCGGGCAGGTCGAGCGCCACGCCGGTCGAAACACCCGTTCGGTATTCCTTGACGGTCTGGGGCGCTTGCCCGACGCGGTAGTCGTTGCGTGGCGCGACGCCCCGGAAGGCCGAAGCGCGAAACGCGAACGGGAGCTCGGAGTAGGTGTAGTCGAGCGAGCCGATGAGATCCGCGTCCTCCGTCTCGATCACCAGCTTGGCCAGGAACGAATGCCGTCCGATGGCGTCGGAGCCCGAGGTGGCGATGGTGACCGCGTTGCCGAACGTGCCGGTGCCGTAGCTCAGGCCCCATGCGTACGGACGCAACGTCGGCAGCGCGCGATAGCGCGTTACCGGCCAGTGCTTCGGCTCGACGTAGGTGGGGCGCGGCCGCTCCGTGCTCGGCGGTTTCGCTGCTCGAAAGCGCGAGCGATCCAGCGGCAGGGCGAAGAGGTCGAAGCCCGCCGAGGTGTAGCCGACGTACACGAGCGTGCGACCGTCGGGTGACGGCTCCGGCATGTAGGCGCCCGTGAGCACGTTCGTCACCTGGAAGAGCGCACCGGTGTCGAGCTCGTAGGCGTAGATATTGGAGATGCCGCTACGGTCCGAGCTCAGAAACAGGTATTTGCCGTCGGGCGAGAAGGCGGGTTGCTGGTCGAGCGAGCGGTCGTGCCAGAGCTCGACGACATGGCCCGTTGCGACATCGACGACGCGAATGTCGCGGTAGCCGCCGGCCGTCCACACGCCGTAAGCGACGCGCCCTCCGTCCGGTGAGAAGCGCGGCGTGAACGCTTGCTCGTAACGCCCGCTCGGCGTCAGGCGCCGTTCGCCCGAGAGCCGTCCGTCCGGTGCGAGATCCGCGATGCGCAACGTGACCGTGCCCGAGTCGCTCGTGACGTAGACGATGCGGCGGCCGTCCGGGCTCACGTCCACGTCGCGGGTGCGGCGCCCGGTCGTGAGGCGGTCGCGCGTGTTTTCCGTGCCCGCGGGCGCGCGGGCGCCTGGCGGTAGCCGAAAGACATCCTGGAACGGGTACACGCGTGCCGAGGGCGAGACCGAGTCGAAGTAGAGCGAGCAGTCGGGTCCGAAGGCGAGGCTTCGGCCCGTCGAGCGCGCCCAGAGCTCGGCGCCGTCGGTCGTACCGTCGAGGGGCAACGCGTAGATGCCGGTGAGGGTGTCGGCGTCGCTCCGCACGTACGCGAGCCGGCTCCGTGCGCCACAGCGGGCGGGCAGGAAGCGTGGGTCGAGCACGGACCAGCCGTGCCGGGTGAGTCGCCTGCCTTCCTCTAGCCCTTCGGCCGCCACGGCGCGGGCCTGCCTTCGATAGTGGTTCGCGAGGTCCTGCTTCCAGCCTGCGTAGAGATCCTCGTAGGTGCGCCCCGTGGCGCGCCGGATCGCACGGTTCACGCCGAAGGGAATGATGCTCGCGCCGTAGTCGGCGGCTACGGCCGCGTAGATGTTCCGGCCGTAGATGCTCGAGATCCAGTCGATGAAGTGCGCGCCGTAGAGGTACCAGAGCGTCTGGCCAGGCCAGCGGCGCGGCAGGTGGCTGATCTCGTCGAGCGCGGCGACGTTCCCTTCGAGCACGTCCGCCCGCAGCATCATGTCGAACTGGCTCGAGCGGAGGCGCCCCGCGCTCGAGTGCTCGGTCTCCATCGCGACCGCCAGACCCTCGAGGATCCAGTGCGGCTGCTGCTCGTTCGGGGCGAGCGTGGGGCCGAGCACCGAGTTCACGAGCGCGGGCACGCCGGACACGTGATCCATGTGCAGGATGTGGGTGAGCTCGTGCGTGACGAGGTTGGTGATCCAATCGTCGTAGTCGCCGAGCACGGACATGTCGTCGGGCGCGGCGACGAACAGCGTCACGGTCGGGTACGGCAGCGTGTAGGCGAAGCCGTTCGCGT
>Ga0315912_10004826_pt1 | contig 12571 bp, 6 predicted proteins | sample VfabasoilMG_FD_204469 | JGI IMG/M metagenome (GOLD analysis project Ga0315912, IMG submission 204469) | Garden soil microbial communities collected in Santa Monica, California, United States - V. faba soil | ecosystem: Environmental > Terrestrial > Soil > Garden | place: USA: California... | reverse complement strand
ATGAGGCGCTGTTCCACCAGCATTCGCGCCATGTCACGCAGGGACCGCTCGCCATTGATCATGGCCAGCATGAACGCATGCACGCGGCTGGAAATGGCCTGCATCTCGAACGCCTGGGTGCGCGGCACCGGCTGGTCGGGATTTCGCAGCCAATCGGGCAACACTCTCTCGCGCGGCGTTTCCGCGGGCGCCGCCACTTTGTTAGCGACCCACGCGACTGTACTCTCGACACGCGCATGCCGGCTCGCCGGCGATCGCATGTAAGGCATCGACGCTTCATGAGTCCTGACGTGATCGAATCCGGACTTCGGCAGGAGCTCGGCGACTTCTTCGAGGCTCACGCGCTCCGCATGCGCCGCGCGCGAGTACGCGAGCGAACCAAAGTTGATCCACCGCCCGCCGGGCTTCAGCAGAAGATTGATGCGTGCGGCCACGCGCGTAAACGGCTCTCCGATGATGTCGATGAACCACGGCGTCACGACGGTATCGAACGCGCCATCCGCAAAAGGCGGCTGAAGCGCGTCGGCGGCCACCAGCACGAGCCCGTCGCGCGCCGGCGCGGGCGATGACAGGCGTCGCAGCACCGCGTGATCTTCGATTCGACGCGGCGCGATCGGAAATTCGTAGAGCTCGACGGTGCGTCCGGCAAACAATTCGCGAGCGGCAAACAACAGCAGCGGATTGAAATCCGTGGCGACGGTGAGCGGAGCATCTCCGGCGGCATGCAGGTCATACGCGAGCCGCCCGGCCCCGGCGCCCTGCACCAGCGTGCGGCCCAGGCCCATGAGGTTTCCGCCCAGCACCTCGCGCAGCGACTGCATCGACGCCTGGTTTTCCTCGTCGCCCCAGGCCCAGTCGCGATGCAGGTTGACGTAGTAGTTAGTGAGCCCCTGCTCGGTGGGAAGGCGCGTGCCGAGGCCCCGGTGCGTGGCTTCGGCGGCGGCGGACTGCTCGAGACCGAGCGGTGCGAGCAGCGCCTTGAGCCGCTCGATCTGGTCCTCGTTGGCGCTCGCGAGGTGCGTGAGGCGCCGGCGTGCACCCGGCGCGAGATCCTTGCCCTGGAGCGCCGTGCGGATCGACCGGGCTTCGGTGGCCAGGTGCTGCGTGAGCAGGTTGAGGCGGCCGCGCCATTCGGCGAGCGCCTGGCGGGGCTCGGCAAACAGCCAGGGAATCTCGCCGATGACGGGAAATCCGCTGCTGCAGCCACCACACATCCAGCCCGCGCGTTCCAGCGTGACCGGACCTTTCCCGCAACGCGGACAGGCGAGAACCGTCGGCAGTGAATTCGGATGGGACAAGCGCCGCAATGCTGGCGGCAGTCGGGCTACACGTCAAATCACTTGATCAGGCTACGGGCGCGGCCGTAGAGGAGATACACCACGATTCCGATGAAGTTCCAGATGAGGAAGCGGTAGAGCGTCGTATTCGGAAGACTCGCGATCAGATAGATGCAGCCCAGGATGGCCAGCGTGCCGACGAGCATGGGTTGCGGGCATTTGAATACGCGCGGCAGATCCGGAGACCGCCGGCGCAGGATCATCATGCACGCCGCAACGGCAATGAAGGCCAGCAGCGTACCGGCGTTGGCGAGTTCCGCGATTTCATCCAGGCGGAAGAATCCGGCAATGGCGGCGACGAACACGCCCGTGATGGCCGTGATCAACACCGGCGAACCCGTGCGCGGCGAAACCTCGCTCAGCTTTCGAGGCAACAGCCCGTCGCGCGCCATGACGAAGAAGATGCGGCTCTGGCCGTACATCATGACGAGGATCACCGACGGCAGCGCGACGAGCGCGGCCAGCGCAATGAGCTTCGCTGCCAGCGGGTGCTCGAGCGCGCGCATGACGAACGCCAGCGGTTCGGAGGAGTCGCCCACCTGCTCGTGATCCACGGCAGCCACGGCCGTGATGGCCACCAGCATGTAGATGATCGTGCACAGCGCCATCGAGCCGATGATGCCGATCTTGAGATCGCGGCCGGGATTCTTCGCTTCCTCGGCCGATGTCGCGACGGCATCGAAGCCATAGAACGCGAAGAACACGATGGCCGCGGCCGCCATCACTCCGCGGGTAACTCCATCGCTGTCCATGGCGCTGCCGAATCCGTACGGCATGAAGGGCTGAAGTTTGCCGGCATCGAAAGCAGGCAACGCGAGCAATACGAAGGCCGCGAGCGCGGTCAGCTTGATGATCACCAGGATGATGTTGAGCGTGGCGCTTTCACGCGTGCCCGCCATGAGCATGCCCGCGATGGTCATGGCAACGATGACCGCCGGCAGATTGATGATGCCGCCGGCATGCGGCGCTGCCAGCAATGCGGCTGGCAAATCGATTCCGGCTGCGTGCAGCCAACCGACGAGATAGGCGGACCATCCGACGGCCACGGCGCTGCAGGCCAGCGAGTATTCGAGGATCAAGCTCCATCCGACGACCCATGCAATGGTTTCGCCAATCACCGAGTACGTGTAAGTGTAGGCGCTGCCGGCGGTGGGAATCAGCGTCGCGAGTTCGGTGTACGCGAGTGCGGCGCACGCGCAGACCACGCCGGCCACGGCGAAAGCCAGGATGACGGCGGGGCCGGCGCGATCCGCGCCGACGCCGGTCAACGTGTAGATGCCGGTGCCGACGATGGCGCCGACGCCGAGTGCGATGAGATGCGGCCAGCTCAGCGTCTTGCGCAGCGTGTGCCGCGCATCATGGGCTTCCTTCCGTTCGAGAGGTTTGCGTCGTCCCAGGATGCCCGCCATGGCTTCAGCCCTGGCGCCGCGCGGCGAATTCCGCGGGAGCTCCTTTTGCTTTCACGCGCGTGGCCGCGCAACGCTCGACGCGGGCAATCACGTCGGCGCGTCTTTCACCCGCGAGCGGCATGCGTGGCATGCGGACGCGCTCCGAGCCGCGACCCATGACCTGCTCGGCCAGCTTGATCGACTGGACCAGGTCGTGGTCCGCGTCGAGATGCAGCAGCGGCATGAACCAGCGGTAGATGCGGCGCGCTTCTTCCCAGTCGCCGCGATCCGCGGCCGCGACCATCGCGACCGACTCGCGTGGAAATGCGCTCGTCAGGCCCGACACCCAGCCGCTCGCGCCCAACAACAATCCTTCGAGCGCGATGTCATCGAGGCCGGCCATGAGCGTGAAGCGATCACCGAAGCGATTGATGATGTCGGTGAATCGACGCGGATCCGGGGCGCTCTCCTTGAGCGCCACGATATTGGGGAGCGACACGAGGCGGTCGAGCGTCTCGAGTTCGATGGAAACGCGATACGCCGGCGGATTGTTGTACAGCATGATGGGCAACGAAGTTGCCTGGGCGATCGCGCGAAAGTGGGCAACCAGCTCGTCGGATGTCGGCACATAGACCATCGCCGGCAACACCATGAGCGCGTCGATGCCGATTTTCTCGGCGTCCTGTACGAATTCAATGGCACGATCGGTGCTGAGCTCCGACACGCCCGCGACCAGAGGCACGCGCTTGCCCACCGCTTCGACGGCGGCGCGCAGCGCGAAGCGCTTCTCTTCGGGCCGCAGTGAATTATTCTCTCCGACCGTTCCCAGCAGGACGAGCCCGTCGACCCCGTCGTCCACCAGCGCCGTGACCGTCTGGCGGCAGGCTGCGATATCGAGGGACAGATCGGCGGCGAACTGGGTGGTGGCGGCAGGGTAAACACCGTGCCAAAGGGGCTTGGACAAGGGGACTCTCCAGGGTCAATCAGGTTCGTATACGGTATATTATTCGTGATGCAGATTGCAAAGACGCGCTCGACAGAATCGGCTCATACGGCAATCGTCATCGGCGGCGGCATCGTTGGCCTCGCTTGTGCCCTCAACCTCCAGCGGCGAGGCATGGGTACTTTGCTCATCGAGCCGGAAGTCGCGATACGGGCCGCATCCTGGGGGAATGCGGGGCACCTGGCAATCGAACAGGTAGAACCCTTAGCTTCGCGGCGGACCTTGCGAAGTTTTCCCCGGCGACTGTTCTGGCGCGGAGGTGCGCTGTCGCTCCCGCTCGGTCAAATCGGCGTCTGGTTGCCCTTCGCGCACCAGCTTGCGAGGGCCAGCAGCCCGGAACGCTTTGCCGCCGGCAAGGCCGCACTCAAGGAACTCCTGCGCGACGCGATCCCGGCGTGGCGCCGCCTTGGCGCGCTCTCGGGCGCGGCCGACCTCATCGAGGACGATGGGCACTACATCGTCTGGGAAAGCTCGTCTGGAGCGCGGGCAGGTCGCGCACAGTGGGGTAGCACCGATATCGGCGAAGCCCGGTTCCGCGATCTGACCTCACAAGAATCGAAAGAACTGTCGGGTCTGCTGCCGCGGCCGTTCGCCGATGCGGTTCGTTTCGTCGGCACAGGTCGCATTCGCGATCCGGGTGACCTCATCGACCGGCTGCATGCCCGATTCATGGCGGACGGGGGGCAGCGCCGCTTCACGCGCGTGAAGGCGCTGTCCAACAATGAGCTGACCGCGTCGTGCATCCTGGAGAATGGCGAGCCGCTCCACGCTGGCACCATCGTCGTCGCCGCCGGCGTGGGCTCGCGTGCGCTGCTCGAACCAATGGGTCATCGCGTGCCCCTCATTGCGGAGCGCGGCTACCACATCCAGGCCGAGCAAGGTGCCTGGCCCGATTCGCCGCCGGTGGTGTTCGAAGAGCGGTCGATGATCGTGAGCCGCTTTCGCACCGGATTGCGCGCCGCCAGTTTCGTCGAGTTCACGAGTGAAGGCGCTCCTCCCGATCCGCGGAAGTGGGAGCGGCTGCATTCGCACGTCGAAGCGCTCGGCCTGCCCTTCCAGGGAACGCGCAGCGAATGGATGGGGGCTCGTCCGACTTTGCCCGACTACTTGCCAGCCATTGGCCGCAGCTCGCGCGCAGGCAATCTCTGGTATGCATTCGGGCACCAGCACCTCGGCCTCACGCTGGCCGCCGTGACGGGCGAATGTATTTCAGCTCTCGCGATCGGCGAAGCGCCGTCCGTGAATCTGGCGCCGTTCGACATCAGCCGCTTCTAATCCGTCTTCGGGTTTTCACCGCCGTCGGCGATGAATTGCGCCATGCGGCGCTCCAACGCAGGCAGCGGCACGGCGCCGATCGCCAGAATGGCATCGTGAAACTTGCGCTGGTCGAATTTAGGTCCGAGCGCCGCTTCCGCTTCGCGTCGATGCCGGCGAATCTGGAGTTCGCCCAACTTGTATGACAGCGCCTGTCCGGGCCACGCGATGTACCGATCCAGTTCCGTATTGAGCTCGTGTTCCGACAGCGCGATGTTGGCGCGCATGTAATCGAGCGCCTGCGGGCGCGACCAGCCGTAGTGGTGGACGCCGGTGTCCACCACGAGGCGCACCGCTCTCCACATCTCGTACGTGAGCTGGCCGAACTCTTCGTACGGTGTTTCGTAGATCCCCATGATGTTGCCGAGCCACTCCAGGTAGAGACCCCAACCCTCTCCGTAACCGGAGAAGTAGGTCTCGTTGCGGAATGCGGGCCGCGCGGGCGCTTCGAGCGCGAGCGCGGCCTGGAAGCTGTGTCCCGGCGTGCATTCATGCAATACCAGCGACGGCAGCGTGTATAGCGGTCGCGCGGGAAGGTTGTAGGTATTGAACATGCAGCTCTCGAGTCCACCGCGCCCACCCGTGTAGATAGGCGCCAGCGCATCGGGAACCGGCAGGATGCCGTGACGGAAGCGCGGCAGCGTGCCGATCGTCTCCTTGAGCTTGAGATCGGCCTTCTTGACGATGTAGGCCGCCGTCATGAGCAGCTCTCGCGGCGTCTTCGCGTAGAATTGCGGGTCGGTGCGCAGGAAAATCATGAACTCGGGCAACGTGCCCTTGAACCCGGTCTTTGCCATCGTGGTCAGCTGCAGCGCCTTGATGCGAGCGACTTCGTCCAGACCGATCTGATGAATCTGCTCGGGTTTGAGATCGAGGGTCGTGAATTTGCGGATCATCGCCTGGTAGTAGGCGGCGCCGTCCGGCAGCTTCGATGCGGCCAGCGTGTCGCGCGCCTTCACGAGGTACTCGGACCGCATGAACGTCAGCAGCCTGGTGTATGCCGGCACCGTGCGTTCGGCTATGACCGCGCGAGCCTCGTCGCGCATGCGGGTCTGCTCTTCCGTCGGGATGGATGCAGGCATCCGCTGGAACGGAAGATAGAGCGGGTTCGTCTCCTCCGCGGCGAGATAAGGCTCGAGAGTCTTGTCGCGCCCTGTCACCGACACCTTGGGAACACTGAAGCCGCGTTTGAGCCCTGCGCGCATGTTGACGATCTGTTCGTCGAAGTAGCGCGGCACGTCACGCAACCTTCCGAGATAGCGTCGGTACTCATCTGCAGTGACGAATCCTTCGCGAGGCGTGAAGTTCGTCCAGAAGAAAGTGTCCGCGTTGAACGGGGCTTCGTAGGTCTTGAAGCGCGAATCGACCGCGAGCTCTTCGATGATCGCCCGGAAGATTTCTCCATTGAGGCGTTCGGCGGCGGACAAGGACGCGGGGTCGATCGCATCGAGCTGCGCGAGCACGCCGGTCCAGTACGCGAGTCGCGCCTTCTGAGTGGCCGCGTCCACCCGCGGCAAATGGTCCGCCGTCATTCCACGGCCCACTTCGCCGGGCTGGCGCGCAAACTCCTTTTGCCGCCACTCCCACTCCGCGTTGTAGAGCGCGCGCAATTTCTCGTCAGGGCTCGAGGAAGCCTGGGCGGCCGCCCTGTGTGTCATCGACAGGCAGGAAAGCGACAGCAGCAGGTGCGCGAAAATCCTGGCGCGATGAGTCATGCGGATCTCCTCGGTATCGTTTGGTATACGATATACCTCGAAGTTCGCGCGCGGCAAGCGGCGGCGACTCCGCCGAAAGCCTATTTCTTCGTCTTTTTCTTGCGCTTCGCGGGCGCGGCCCGCGCCGGGCTCGCCGGGGTCAACACGCTGCGCAGGTCACCCAGGGTGTGTGTCAGGTGTTCGGCGATCAGCTTGCGTACGCGCGCATCGCGACGGTTGATCCAGGCATCGAGCATCTCGTGATGCTCGGCCTCCGCGCGCAGGACGCGACCCTTGGGTTCGAGATGCTTGCGGACGTATCGATCGGCGAGGACGTGAAGTCTCGCGACGATGTTCGTGGTGACACGATGCCCGCCGGGCTGCACGAGCGCGAGATGGAAAGCACGGTTGGAAGCGCCCACCGTGGGCTTTTGCGCGGCCGCCTCGACATCGAATTGAGCCAGTGCCTGCCGGGCACGCTCTTGGTCTTTTTCGGTCGCGATGAGGCAGGCATGAGCGGCGGCATCCGGTTCGAGCTTCAGGCGCAGTGCGTACACCTCTTCGGCTTCCTCCGGCGACATGGGCCGTACGAAGAATCCGCGGTTCGGGTGCGAGATGACGAGGCCGTCCTGTTCGAGTCGGGCCAGCGCCTCGCGCAATGGAATCTTGCTGACGCGCAATTCCGCGGCCAGCGCGTCCTGCCGGATCGGCTCTTCTGAAGGGATGACCCCGGAAAGGATGAAATCGCGAACGACATCGACAAGCCGGTCAGAGAGCGTGCGGATTTCCAGGTGAACAGAACTCATCGGCGGACCTCATTACTGCTCCGCGAAGCATTCGTGACGCGCGACGAGATTGCAATTGGTACTTGGTACCCGAGCAGGGAATTGACGGTCAGATCACCTTGAAACCTCGTCTCAACGGGTCGCCTTCGCGGTATTCATGCCGTTCCGGCAACCGGGAATCGCCCTCGCGGGCGATCCCCGTCACCGGTCCCCCGTTAGAAATTCGCTCTCATGCCGAGGAAGTAGCGCCGTCCAATGACGTCATAAAGAGTGACGTCGGTGTTGGCGTCACCGCCCCAGCTCGAGGTGAGCAGCGGCGGCTCTTCATCGAAGGCGTTGTCGATGCCGCCGTAGATCTCGAACATCTCGTTGAAGCGGTAGGTGGCCGAGAAGTCGACGTAGTTGACGGAATCCGCAACCACCGGGGTCGTCGCCGCAATGGTCTCGAGCGGCTTGAGTCCGGCGAGATGGCGAACCTGCGCCCGCACCGCGAGCGGACCGGTGTCGAACGTCGTGGTGAACAAGGCCTTGAAGTCCGGGGAACCGCCCGCGCCTTGCGCCGTGCAGGAACCGAAGAAGCCGGCACAGTCGATCGGCTGCGCACCGATGATCTGGCTCTCGCGCTCGAACAGCCAGCCGGTATTCAGCATGAACGCGAGCTCCGACTTGCCTCCTCCTATGCCCATTGTGTAGTCCATCGTGAGATCGACGCCTTCGACCGCCAGCGAACCGATGTTGCTGTTGCTGGCGCGTACTTCGAAGATCTGGCCATCACCCAGGCGGGTGATCGCGCGGCACGGCTCGCTGTTCGCATCGAGCAGCTGGTAGCAGACATCCAGCGTGGTCTGCGCGTTCATCGTGGCCACCGCGTCGTCGACCTCGATCTGGTAGTAGTCGACCGAGATGTTGAAGCGGTCCACGAACGGCAGCTTGATCACTGCGCCTGCGGTGAAAGTCTCCGAAGATTCCTCACGCAAGGCGGGATTGCCGCCCGATACCTGGTTGAAGCCCAGTGCGGTCTGCACGAAGGTGTTGGCTTCCGCCGCCGGAACACCCTGGGTCACGCAGAACGCGCGTTGCGCCTGGCTCGGGTTGCGAATGATCGCGCAAGGATCGTTGCCAGGTGAGAAACCCGTTCCGATCGGCGCATACAACTCGCTGATGGCAGGAGCGCGATTCGCGATGTTGTAGGCGGTGCGGAAACGCAGCCAGTCAATCGGCGCCCACTCCAGGCCGCCGCGCCAGGTTTCCGCGCTGCCGAAGTTCGAGTAGTCGGAATAGCGGACGGCGCCTTCGATGGCGAGCGTGTCGGCGAATGGCTTGTCCGACAGAATCGGCACACGGACTTCAGCGAACACTTCATCTACATAGAAGCCGCCGCGCGTGATGCCGCGTGACGCCGTGCCATATTCGCGCGCGAGATCGGTTGCGCCGGGCACGAACTCGTACTCGTCGTCACGATGTTCGAAACCCACCGCGGCCGAAATCTGACCCGCCGGCAATTGGAGGAATTCGCCGGCAATCGACGCGCCATACACCTCGCGCTCGAACAGATCCGACGACGAACGAGCGGGTGAGATGAAGGTCGCGGCGGCAGGAGTAATGGAACCCGTGCCGAACGGATTCACCGGCACGCAACCGGGGAACGACGTGACGCAAACAACCTGCCCCGCCGTATTGACGACCGTATCGAGTCCGAGCTGCATGCGCGCGGGCGACATGGTGCCGAGAACAGTCTCGTCGGTTTCCGATCGGTGGTATTGCGCGAAGACGTCCCACCTCCAGACGTTGTCGCCGAACGAGACATCCCCTTTCAATCCGAGCGTGCTGCCGAGCGTGTCGCGGTCAAAGGAAAAGTTTCGCAACCCCAGCTCATCGACGCGCCGAGCCATGCCACCCGAAATGCGAGCGTTGCCCGTGCCCATCGGATCGAAGATAGCGGCGTTGTTGACGAACAAGGCGCGCACGTCCGGAGTCAGCACCGGGTTCGTGGCGTAGTTGCGTACTTCGAAGTACGAGTTCGTACCCGTGAGGATCGACAGCGAATCGGCGGCCTGATGGAACTCGTTCTCCGCGAGCGCGTAGTGAAGTTCCGTGTAGGCCTTCACATTGTCGTTCACGTCGAAGTGCGCGAGAGCGCCGAACTGCGTGCGATCGAGCGGACGCAACAGGTAGTTGCCGGCCGCATAGTTATAGAGAGTCTCCGGATCGCAATGGCGCAGCACCTGGCCGTTGGCACCGAAGCGGATCGAGTTGACCTGCGTGGTGCAGCCTTCGGGTCCGGTCGGAATCACGCCTGCGCCCATGCCGAGATTGAGGCTCGCCATCTGCGCGCCACTCAGGCCCACGCGACCGCCAGGGATGTTGCCCGAGCCGCTCGGTCCGAGTGATGCATTGAGCGGCACACGCGAAAAATCGCGGTCCTGCATGAACACCGGATCGCGCTTGGCGTGCGATAGATAGAGTGTGACGTTCCCGCGGCTTTCGCCGATGTTCGTGCCGAACATCAGGTTGTAGTCCGTGGTCGCCGCGTCGGAGGACGACGTCTCTCCGTACTGAACGCCGGCCTGGAAACCTTCGAAATCGTCACGCAGCACGAAGTTGACCGCGCCGGCGATCGCATCGGAGCCGTACACGGCGGAAGCACCGCCAGTCACGATGTCGACACGCTTGACCAGTGGCGACGGAATCGTCGCCAGGTCCACGCTGCCAGCACCGTTCGCCGGGATGAAGCGTCTGCCGTTCACGAGCGTCAGCGTGCGGGTCGCACCCAGCCCGCGAAGATTCGCGGTAAGGACGCCGGATCCGCCGGCCGAGTTCACGCTCGAGTTGTTGCCCGCAGACAATTGCGGCATTTCGTAAAGCACGCGTTCGACGGTGACGTCGCCCGAAAGCTGTACCGCGTCTTCATCGATGACGGACACCGGACTCGGCGCGCTCAGGTCCGGCCGCATCAGGCGCGAACCGGTCACCACCACCTCATCCATCACCTGTTCCTGCGCGATGGCGGGTGCCATCACGCAGACCAGCAAACCCGCCACGCTCGCCGCGCCCAGTATTGCGCGGAATTTTCGTGCGTGACGGCAGTTCAAACCTGAGTTGTCGCTCATACCTGCTCCCTAATTTCGTCGGCTTTCTGCCGCTTCGTGACCGTGCCGCGAGGATGGCGTGCCGGCGTGTCCGCGCACGACAGCAGCGCCTCCGTTGTTACGAACATTGTAGATCGTATACGAATTAAAGTATCTTAAAGCGCGTGACGACTCAACCGCTCTCTTCGTGTATCGCCGCGTCCGCACATTCGATCCGTGGCGTCACGGCGACGCCTAACGTGCTGGCGGCGGCTGTTCTGGTCCTGCTGGCGACCGCAGGCTCCGCGAGCGTTGCCGTAGAGGCGTTGCAGGCCGAACGCGCCGCGGAGAACGCAATCTGGGTCGACGAAATCGACATCACCCGGATGTCCCAGCGACGGGGCACGCCCCGAGCCGGGCGCACGATCCGTGACAAGCCCATCGTGGTCGGCGGACTCCTTTATATGCACGGCATCGGTACGCGTTCGATCAGCGAATTCGTCATCGATCTCAAAGGCAACGCCACGCGTTTCGAGTCGGTCGTGGGATTCGACGACGTGCTCCGGAAAGGCGTCGGGACGGTGACGTTCGAAGTCTGGGCGGACGACACCCGGGTCGCCGAGAGCGGCCTGATGAAGGTCGGCGATCCGCCGAAGAAGCTTGCGGCGGATCTGACTGGCGCGCGAGTGCTCACTCTGCTCGTGGACGACGGCGGGGACACGAGCAACGACGACGAAGTCGCCTGGGCAGGCGCGACGATTCATCTCGTGCCCGGCGCGAGGTCGCGCCCCGAGCCTTACACACCGCCCGCGGAATCGGCGCCCTCTATCTCTCTACCGACAGCCACGGCGCGTCCTCAGATTCACGGGCCTCGGGTCATCGGCGCAACGCCGGGACGCTCGTTCCTGTTCCGCGTTCCGGCAACCGGGGAACGCCCCCTGTCCTACCGTGCCGACGGCTTGCCGAAAGGACTCGCCATCGATCACGCCCGCGGAATCATCAGCGGCGCCATCCAGAACGCGGGCTCTTATGAAGTAGCCCTCACGGTCCAGGGGCCGGGTGGCAAAGCGAAACGCAAGTTGCGCATCGAGGCGGGAAGGGATGCGCTGGCCCTGACCCCACCCATGGGCTGGAACTCCTGGAATGTGTGGGGCCCGGCCGTAGACGCCAACAAGGTGCTCGACGCGGCACGTCTTCTCGACGAGAGCGGCCTTGCGGATCACGGTTTTCAGTACGTGGTCATCGACGACGCATGGGAAGGCGAACGCGATGCTTCCGGGGTCCTCCGCCCCAACGAAAAGTTTCCGGACATGCGCGCCCTCGCGGACGCCGTGCATGCGCGCGGGCTCAAGCTCGGCATTTATTCATCGCCGGGACCGAAGACCTGCGAAGGTTACCCGGGGAGCTGGCAACACGAGGTACAGGACGCCGCGACGTTTGCGGGCTGGGGCGTGGACTTCCTGAAGTACGACTGGTGCTCCTACGAAGAAGTCGCACCGGATCACTCGCTGCCGGAGCTCCGGAAACCCTATCTAGTCATGCGCGACGCACTCGCACGCGTCGATCGCGACATCGTCTATGCGATGTGCCAATACGGATACGGCGACGTCTGGCGGTGGGGAGCGGACGCCGGCGGACATCTGTGGCGCAGCAGCGGTGACCTTCTCGACACCTGGTCCAATCTGCAGAGCGTCGGCTTCCGGCAGGCGGGCCGTGAGCGCTGGACCAAACCCGGCGAGTGGAATGACACGGACATGCTGGTTGTCGGAACGCTGGGATGGGGTCCGAATCTGCGGCCGACGCGTCTGACTCCGAATGAACAGATGCTCCACATCTCGCTCTGGGCGCTGCAGGCTGCGCCCCTCTTCATCGGAGCCGACCTGTCGAAGCTCGACGCGTTCACGATGGCGCTGCTGACGAATACCGAAGTGATCGATATCGACCAGGACCCGCTGGGAAAAGCGGCCGGTCGAGTGTGGAGC
>Ga0315912_10004825_pt1 | contig 12572 bp, 6 predicted proteins | sample VfabasoilMG_FD_204469 | JGI IMG/M metagenome (GOLD analysis project Ga0315912, IMG submission 204469) | Garden soil microbial communities collected in Santa Monica, California, United States - V. faba soil | ecosystem: Environmental > Terrestrial > Soil > Garden | place: USA: California... | reverse complement strand
GCGCGAAAGCGCCGGGATGCCGGGTTCGGGCTGGAGCAACTCCGCGAAGCGCGCTTCCGACAGCAGCGCATGTTCGTCCAGCACAGGCGAAAGCCACACGCCGCGATTGCTTGGCCCCCGCCGGTCGAGAGAGCCCAGCGACTCGAGCAAGCGGCTCGCAGCTCCGGCCAGCGCGAACCAGCGCCGGAGCATTGGGTGGGGTGCGCGCTCCATGGTCATGCGCCGTTGCCCTGTCCGTTCTTGGAGAGCATTTCGAGATAGAGCAGCACCTGACCCACGGTCAGATCCGAGCACTGCTCGGGAGTCCAACCGAACTCCCGGGCCAGCACGAAGCAGGCGCGAGCCATGGGCGCGCGGACCGCATGCTCCAGCTCGTCCTCGTCGAGCGACAAGCCGCTCAGGCGATTGACGCGCTGGAGCAAGAACTGCACGACGCCGGCGGGCAGACTGCCCACCTGCTCGACGGTCAGCTTGGGTGAAACCAGCGCTTGCTGCACCATCAATACGCTGGTCAGCACCCGCTGCTCTTTGGCGGCCCGTGCGGCCCGCTCGATGTCTCGCACCTGCAAGGGGCGGAGCTCGACCTCGCCTGCCAGGGCCGGGCTCGCCTCATTGGCCTCGGAATTGGCGAGGCTGGGACGCACAATCGCGGCCGGCAACGCCACCTTGTAGGTGAGACTGGCGCCCGCGAGCAGCTCCTCGGCCGTGAGTACACTCGACATGCTCTTGCCCCTGGCCTATGCGGCGGTGTCTTCGACCTTCACCCAAGCCGCCCGAAAACTGAGCTTTTCCATCACGAAGTCGTCCTCGGGCAGCTGATAGTTCCACTCCTCGATCTTGACGCCCATCACCGTGACCGTCGCGGTCGTACCGGGTTGAGCCGGGTTCTCGAGCCGCAGCGAGAGATTGAAGGACGGGCTCACGAAGGTGCCAGCCGGGCGATTGTCAGCCGCGTCACCCAGCATCAAACGCAAGAGCGCGCCGTTGATGAATGCGCGATCGATGGTGCCGTACACGTTCATGTTGCCGGGTCTGAGCTCGGTCGCAAAACGCTGTCCGAGCTCGTGAAAAGGCTTCACGGCGTTGGTCACCCGCACCGTGACGCCCGTCGCGCGCCCGACCGGCGTGAGCGCATACTTTTCGACGACCGTTTTTGCCTTGTCGCCCTCGGGCCCCGACTCCACTGCGACGGAGATGGTGCCATCCGATCCGCTAAATACAGTTCCTGCCATGGTGTCCTCTGCGCTGGTTGATGAAAATCAGTCGGTGCTACTCGAGGTTCATGATCACCTTCACGAAGTCGATCGAGAAGGTGGGCTTTAGCGTCATCACGACGCGGGCAATGCCGTTGATCTCTTCTTGCCGCGTGGCCAAGACTTCGAGCGTGTAGGCCGTGAGCATTTCGTCGACGACCATGCCGGATAGGAAGCCGTCCAAAGTCGCCTTCAACGCCGCGCGGACGCGCGCATTGTTGAGCCGACCGATGTATGGATTCGAGCCGATACGAACCCCGGCCTTGGCGTAGTCGACGATGCGGCGCACCGAGATTTGCCGGAACGGCCCAACGTCGGTGCTGTTGCCCTTGAGCACGCGGATCCCCAAGTTCTTCTGCAAAACCAGGGTGCGATTCAAGAGCAGCAGCTTTTGCTGCGCGCGCGTGTAGTCGACACTCAGCGAATCCACGGCGACGTCTTTGTTGGTCAGGCTTACGTGTGGCGCGAGCGCAGAGAGCCTGCCTGCGACGACGGCCGCAGCGTACGAAGCCGGCAAGACGACACTGGTGTTCCTTTCACCGGCGCGTGCGGCATCGCTGGCGCTGATCCCGGGCGCCACCAGCACCACGCGGCCACTACCGACCTTGGACGCGTCATCGCTGATGATCTTGGCCACTTCGTTGCTGGAAACGCCGAGCACGGCGATCCGCTCCTTGCCGTCGTTCTCGGTCCCTTCCAGGTGCCCGATGACGACGCCTGCGCTCGACTTGGCGTCCGTGCCGGCCACGACCACGATGTTGACCGGTTGATCTGCCAGTAGATCGAGGCCGGCCTTGTACTGGGTATCGGTCGCCGGTTCTCCGTCGGAAGGCACGGTGGTGGGGTTTTGGATCTTGTCGGGCTTGAGCCCGGCGACGGCTTCGGCCGGCAGCGAAGCGTCGACGAGCGCGCTGCCGTCATTGACGGCCGAAGCCAGCTCCGCGGCCGTGGCGCCCGTGAACTCCTCCTTGCGACGGCCGAGCACTAACGTGAGCGTGGCCGGCTGTCCCAGCGAAGTCGTCAGCGTGGCCACGACCGCGTTCGCCCATGTGCCTGGGGTCTTTGCGCTGAGCTTGAAGACCTCTGTGTCCACGGCCGCCACCACCGCCGTGACGCTCCAGGTGGTGGAAGCGAGCTGGCCAGCAACGTTCGCGACGCGCACCGCGTACACGCTCGATGCGCCACCGGTAAATAGCTGCTCCAACGTGCGCGTCAGGCTCAGCGCCTTGGGTTGATCGAGAACCTTGTCGGGCCAGCGATCGTAGCTGCCGAAGGTGTCGAGCGCTTCGGAATAGCTCCCGAGCACCACCACTTGGTTGAGCGGCCCTCGGTTGGCGGTTCCAACGATGCCGACGTTACCGGTCGCAATCCCGGAAACTCCAATCAATCCCTCGGCCCGCACGTCGATGTACGTGCCGGGGAGAATCATCTCGCCAATGGACTCGCTCATGCTGCTCTCCTTTAGACAGGGCTGGCTTTTATGGGGATCTCGCGAATGATGCCGCCCGACGAATCGGGCCGATCGATGTTCTGTTCGAAGTCGAACGTGAAGCGCGCACTGCGGCGCCGACAACTAGCGAAGGCGAGTTCGGGCCCGCCGATGCTGCCCAAGCTCGTCAGATTCAGGTTGAAGAGTCCGGCGCTGCCGGCTGGCACGCCGTCTCCCGAAAGTGCTGCGAACACGCTATCGGAAAGGGAGCGCGCGTCGTCCGCGTCGCCCGCGCAGACATCGACACGCAGCACCCCGCTGAGCCGCGCGACGCGCCGTTCCCACTGCCCGAGCACGTACGTGACCTCGACCTTGCCGCTTTCAGGCAGCGGCGTGCCGAAGGTCACGCGACCCATGCGAGCATCGACCTGAATCTCCAGGCCAGCGGGGTTCGCGGCCACGATCGGGCGCAGAATTCCGTCGACCCTGAGCGAGAAGTCATCCGCGCCGAGCGCCCCTTCCGCACCCTCTTTCTGAACCAAGCCGCCGTGCGGCAAGTCCAGCAGCAAGCGACTTTCGCTGAGCAGCGAGAACGACTCGTCGTCGGGCAAGAACGGGTGCGCCAGATCGATTTCGGCTTGCCACGGCAGGGCACCGTCTTCGATCAACTGTGCGCGCTCGCCGACACCTGGCGAGGGGCGGCGGGTGGACTCGAGTGAAAGCACGACCGCCGGTAGTGAGTCCGCCGCAATCGGCTCCGCCACGCCCAGCGACTGGGGCTCGGGGCTCAACGAGAGCCCTCCCAGGAACGCTTGCAGAATGGACAGGAAATCGGACTCGACCATGGGTTCACACGAAGCGCAGAGCGCGAAATGCGGCGTTGTTGGCGAGTGGGCCGCGGCTGAAGAATCTCCAAAAATCGTCGACCCCCTGCACGCTGCTGAGATCGGGGAACGGGTCGAGCTCGGTGTTCGAAGCCGTATCGACCGCGCGCACCAGCGCCACCAGCGTGTAGGCTTGCGCCAGCGGATCCTTTGGATCGGGGCCACTCAGCTGCCAGGCGATGCCGTTCGACAGCGCCCAGCCGTTCGGCGGCACGGTGACTTGCGCGTTGGCGGGGCCGCCAATGCGCGTCCAAGCCGAACCCGTGAGCTCGTGCAGCGGCGCTTGATACAGCTGAATTTCGGCGTCGACCTGAGTAGCGCTGCGGTTGTGCACGCGCACGAACACGACGTTGTCGCCGTTGTGTGCCCGGTCGCCTCGACGCGGATCGCCGAGATCGCTGAGCGGTCCATTCACGTCCGTGGGATTACTGAGCCCGTCGGCCGTCGCCTTGTCGAGCACGATGATGTCCGGACTTCGCCCGCCCCAAGCCACCGAGCCACGCGTGCCGAAGTCGTCCAGGCCGTCGCGGATGAATACCCGGTCGCGCTCGACCGTGGAGACGAACAGCGCGGCCTGCCGTGTGAAGCGCGCGTACGTTTTGGCTTCGAACTCGGGCAGTAGCTGCACCGGATCGGCGGCATGCGAACACACGGCCAGCAGCGCCACGTGGCTCCGAATGCGCAGTGGAGGCGTCCACAGAAACTTCACGACGCTCGGTTGACCCGGCGCTATGTTGACTGTCTGCACCGGCGCCGCGCGTTCCCAGGGCGACGCGGGCTCGGCGCCTGGGTCGAATTGGTCCGGGATCTTGGGCGGGATACCGGCGGGACTCGCATCGGCGAAAAACAACCAGACGCGCGCCCCGCTGACCGGTTGCCAGCCCCGATTGTGCACCTGGACATACACGACGTTGCTGTCGCCTAGCAGCGGGCTCTCGCTGATGAACGATTCATCGAGCTCGGCGCCGTCCGGCAAATTGCCGAAGCGTTCGGACTGCAATTCTCGCCGCTTGTCGCGAAATAGCGGCGCATCGATGCGAATGTCCGCAGACCGTCCGCAGTCCAGGTGCCCCATCGGAAACGTGCTTCTGAGCCGCGGGTCTTCGCCGAGACTGTGACCGGAAGCATGAGCGCGCGAGTCGTCCAACCCGTGATCGCGGATGTTGAGTCGCACGGGCGGAACCCGAAACTCTTCAGGAGTCAGGTGCGGCCCCGGCGTCGAACCGTTCGCGTTCACGCCGCGCAGGTTGGCCTCGAAGCAGCCGCGCGCGTACGTCGCGCAGCGCAGCGTGAGCGTCTCGGGCACGAGTTCGAGATCTTGCACGAGCAGCGGTCCGAGGCCGGCGTTGAACTTCTTCCACTTCACGTTCGCGCTGGGCGGCTGCGGCCCACCCGCCACGAACTTCGGCAGATCGCGCGCTACCCACACGCCCACCAACGTGCCGACGAACAGCACGCGCTCGTCACTGGGATGAAATAGCAGGCAAGTGACCGGGCCGCGGGGCAGTGAATCACCCGTGATATCGACCCAAGTGCTGCCCCCGTCGTGGGACAAGATCAGCTTGTTATTGGCAAAGTAGGCCGCGGCAGCGACGATTCGGGAGTCAACGGCGCAGGTGGCCAGGCCGGAGACGAACGCTTGGGCCCCCGCGGCGTCGGGCGTGAAGGGATTGCGCTGCGTGAAACTGACGCCGGCGTTCTTGGTGAAGAAGATGTCCCCAGTACTGGTGCCGACGTAGAAGTCCGTACTCCGTGCAGCGCCTGGCCCGAACGCGAGCGCCGAAGTCTCCGCAACGGCAGCCGCCGCCCCGCCAGCAGGCGGCGGTGGAGCGGTGAACGCACCCGTGTTGAGCGGTGTAAAGGTCGTACCGTCCGTAGTGATGAAGGCCGCGAGCTTGCGCCCCACCAGAAAGCGATTCGACTGCGTGGGATCAGCAACGATCAAGCCTTGGAACACTGGCGCATTGGCAGCTGGGATCGCACCGCCGCGGTCGAGGATGTTCTCCATCGGCACCATGACGTTGTCTGCTGACGCCGGCGCGGGCAACGTCGGAGGCACGTCGACGAGCGTGGTGGGCGGGTAGCGCGTCCCTGTACCGTCCGATACGTCGGTACGCGACAGGGCCATCTGGTTGGTGACGAAGATGCGACGCGTGTCGTTGGGGTCGAAGACCACGGCGCCGCCGTCGGAATGGCCGATCCGATACCAGGTCGGACCGCCATAGCTGATGAATACGCCGTTGTCCTGCATGCCGCAGGCCACCATCGAGGGGAAGACGGGGTGCGTCGTCACATCCACACATTGAGCGGCCTGAATGCCGTAGCTGCGCTTGCGCCAGCTAGCGCCGGCGTCGTCGCTGAACGAAACCCCGCCGTCGTTGGCCGTCCAAATCGAGTCGCCGTGCTGCCGCGAGTCGAACACGATGCTGTGAAGGTCCGCGTGCTCCCCGCGGCGCGTGAAGGTCAACTCCTGCTGGGGATCAGTGATCGGGGTCCAGCTGACCCCCGCGTCGCGGCTGCGGCTGAGCCGCACGGAGCCCAAGAGCAGCGTATTCGGCTGCGTGGGATGGACCGCGAGCACCAGGGTGTACCCGGCCGCGCCGGAGTTGCCCCCAGCCGCGGCCGGCGGAGCCTCTGCCTGGGTGGCTCCCGCCGGGGCACGGAAGGTGACACCCGCGTCCTGCGATTGAAAGACGATCGTCGGGAACCCCGAAGCCCTGCCCGCGGGCGGGTTCGTCTCTTCCATCACGGCATAGACGAAGCTGGTGTTGGAAGGTGCCGCCGCCAGACGAATTCGACCGATAGTGCCGGCGAGCGGGCTGCCGTTGGCCAGTAGAATGGCGCACATGTTGCTGGGGGCGACGTTGCCCGCGGCGGTCGACCAATCCGTCTTCTTCTTGTTGCGATCGAACCGCCCGCGCACAATCCCCTGCCCGTGCAGCGCGGCCATGACGATCAACGACTGCGTGGGCGCCGCCGGGTCGGGAAAAGTCACCACATCCGACACGGCCTGGTTGCCGGCTGCGAGCGGCACGGGCTCTTTCGTTGCCGACTTTCCCTCATAACGAAACAAGCCGTTGTCGGATGCCGCCCAGAAACGCTCGGCGTCGAGGGGATCGACCGCGAGGCGCGTGTATCTGTCCGCGCCATCCGCGTCGCCGGGAACTGCGATGCGTTCGAACGTCTCGCCTGCGTCCTTCGACCTGAACAGCCCGACACCGGAGATCGAGAAGCGCTGTGGCTCGCCAGTCCCGACATAGATGAAGCGGCGATCGGTGGACGCGATGGCGACCGCACCCACGGGTACGACGCCGATGCCGTCGTCCGCAGCGGGTTGCCAGGTGTTGCCGTCATCCTGCGTGCGCCAGAGGCCAGCCTGCGCGGTCCCCGCATACCAAGTGGCGCCTTGGGTCGGGTCCTGCGCAAGGGCGCGCACGGCTCCCCCCACATTGCGCGGCCCGAGCGGTGTCCAGCCGTCGTCGGAATCGTCCGCCTGCGCGCTCTTCTCGTCGGCAATGGCGCCGATCCACGTGCCGGAGAACCGGCTCGTGCCCCGGAACTGCCTCTGTAGCAGCGAATCAGCTCGCTCACCGGCATCGTCGGATAGTTCGAGCTGCTCGTCGTCGTCAGCCACGAGGAGCTCCTTTCTGATCCGGGCGCAGCGGGTTCATGCGAGCTCCACCGGGTTCGGAAAGTCGAACAGGAAGGCGAGCGCGCGACTGAGATCGAGGTTGGTCGGCGCCCCCGTGGGCAACGGCGTCGGCGACGACAGATTGCCTTTCACGTCACCTGCGCGCTCGAGCCACTTGCGCAGCAGCGGCACCCAACCGAGCGAATTGGCGAGCGGCTCGCCTTGCCGCGCGAGCGCGGCCCATCCGGCGTCACCCTTGTGCCAGTTTGGATCTGGGGGCTGCGGCATGGCCGCGTCATACGAGGCCGGATCACTGCCCTTCTCGCTGCGCGCGCCGCCGGCGATCAGCATGCGCCATTCGTTCAAACGGCGACGGTCGAGGCTCCAGTTACGGAACACCTGGTAGACCTTGTAGACCGCGGGATCGACGACCGAGCCATCCTGCTTCGCGGTCTTGCCGTCGAGATCTTTCACGCGCAGCTCGCTGGTCGGCAAGAGGTGCGGCGTCATGCCCAGGCATAGAATGGCGGCCACGTCAGCCGCGTAATCCATGAGCGTGTGGCCGCCGGTGACTCCCGCGGTCGGGTTGCTGACGTAGGTGTAGCCATCGTCAGGCTCGAGGCCGGGACCTTGACGGTCGTAGTCGGAATCCTTGGCGTCGCGCGAGAACTCGGTCGCGATCACGAGCTCGGTGTTCGAGCGCACCAGGGTGACCACCCGCACTTGTCCCACCGTTCGGATCTGATCGCCGGGCTGGAAGAATGAGCGAAACGACGTCCCCTCGCCGGTCACGACGGTGCCCTTGCTGGTGACCTTGCCCGGGCCTTTGATAGCGTCGTCCTCGAGATTGACGGATTCGACGGGACCGTTGCGGCCATAGCGCATCGCCTGCAGCGGTTTATCGGCATGGCGCACGAGGACTTTCGTGTCGTCCGCGCTGGTGCCGAGTTCGGTGTACTCGACGACCTTGTCCGGTAGATCTCCGTCCTCGTCGTCCTCGGCGCCAGCCGAGAAAACGGCGCCCGTGGGCAGCTCATAGGAGAGATCCGTTTCGAACGCGAGCTTGGCTCGCAGCAGGTCTTTTTCGCCACCCGGGCCGACCACGGTGCGCCGCAGAAAATCGATGTATTCGAGCACCGTCGTGGGCGTGATCGGGGCCTCCACCGTCTGCGTCGGGTCGCCCTTGCCGCTGAAGCTGAACTCCAGACGCGTCTCTTGCGAGCGCACGAACAGCTTGCCCGGGCCGGTCCACCACAACTTGAACAGCGGTCTCCGCCCAGCGGGGAAGAACAAGTCAGCGGCCGTGGGCGCTGGTACCTTGGGGTCGTAGTAAAGCGTGCTGTCGTCGAACAGCCGCACGTGGTGCGGGCGTTCGGCAGGGAAGCGCTTGGGGTTCTCCGGAATCCTTTGGTCGCGCAGAGACGGCGGCAGCGTGAACCAGGCGACCAAAACCAGAATGATGAACAACAGCAAAAAGAAGATGTACAGGCCCTCCTGCGCGTCGGAGCCGCCCAGCCCGGCCAGTGAAATCAGCAAAAACAGCACGAAGAACACCAGCATCACCAAGAAGGGCACGGCCAAGATCAGCTCGTACGCGCCTCGAAACTTGGCGCGCAGCGCCTTTGGTTCGCGACAAAAGTCTGGCAGCGCCTTGAGCGTGAAGACCAGACCCACACCCGCGGGCAGACCAAAGAGCAGGAACCAACGCACCCACCAAGCCGAGCCCTCCACGTTGATCGTGCCGAAGAAGGCCACGGCGGTCACGAACGAGAGCGCGTGCATGCCAAGCCCGGCGCCCACCAAACCTTCGACCCCCTTCCTGGTGATGCCCGAAATCCAGATGCCGTAAAAGAGCGTCGTTGGCGTCAGCAGCGCGAGCGGCAACGTGAGCAGCTGAAACCAGACCTGTTCGTCGTCGATCTGGAATAGCGACTTCTCGAGTAGGATCTTTGCTTTCGGCATCGCCATGGTGAGCGGGAACAGCGCCAGCAGCGGCAACATGGCTGGCGCCAAAAACAGCCACCATTTGCCGTACCCCCAGTCGTAGCCCATGGGCAGGATGCCGTGCCGGTAGGCCTTGTAACCGTCCTCGACGAATGAGGCGTCGAACGACGGCGCCTTGCGCTTCTCGAAGAGATCCTCGAATTCACCGAAGCCGGTGGGACGCGCTGACTGCGCGCGGTACACCTTCTCCATCGCTTCCGTGTAGGCCGAGAAAAAGGCTCCCGGCACCTCGTCGAAGGTGGGCCACCATACCTGCCAGTTTTGCCCTTCGCGCGTGCTTTCGCGCAGCAGCACCTGGCGCGCGACTTTGGCGTCGATCGCCCCCTCACCGCCGGAGTGGCTGAACTTCGGGCGAGTCGTGTTGCCCGAGTGCCACTCGATATCGTTGATGAACGGGTGCGACACCACGTCTGCAGCGATGTGGCACAGGTGGCCCAGGGCGTAAGCGCGCAGCGCACGCCGGTGCGCGTCGGAGTTGCTGCCAGAGTCGATCAGGCTCGAGGCTTGGCGCCAGAACTCGAGCACGAAATCACTGGTTTTCGCGACGATCGGCTCGCGGCTCCCGTCGGGATTGCCCTTGTGGATGGTGTCGAACACCCACGATTGCCCAGGCGCAAACAAGGCCGAGAAGCCGGTGATGTCCGGGCCCATCGAGCCCATCACCGCGAACTTCGACACGCCGAGACCGAGCGGGCTCGCAAAGGCTTCGCTCTTCGGGAAGTCGATGGCCGGCTGCGACACGGTGTTGTCGCTCATCAGTGCGTGCGCCTGCGTCGCCAGGAACAACAGCCGATGCTCGAGATCGGTCACGGGCGCCTTGGCTTTATCGAGCCGCAGCTTGAGCGTGTCGCGGATATTGGCTAACCGTTCACGCGCCAGCAGCATGATGGTCTTGTGCGTCAATACAGCAGGCATGTGCGTCCTTTCATGCGATCCCCACTGCTACCGACGCGCCGCCCGAGCCAGCCTCGGGTAACGCCTGCTGCAACCGTGTAATGGCCACCACGGTGCGATCGAGACCTTCGTCGATTTGACCCGCCAGGCTATCGAGCTGATCGAGCACCGGTTCGAGCAACGTGTCGAGCTTCAGCGCTTCTAAGGCCTGGACGATGTCGTCGTAGATGCGGATCGGCTCGTGTAAGAGCCGATCGACCTCGAGCTTGTCCTTGACGCGATGCACGGTTGCTTGAAATGCGTCGAGTACCTCGTGCACCGGCTGCAAAGGGTCGAAGGTCGCGAGCTGTTGTTTCAGCGCATCGAAGGCGTCGAGCGTCGGCGCTAGAATCTTCAGGGGATTCAGCGCCTCCACTTGCTTTCGTACCTCGCCATGCACTTGCTCGAGCCCCTCGCGCAGCGGGCCCAGATCCAGCGCTGCAAGGAGTTCCGTCAAGCGGTCGATGCCCTGCTCGAGCGGAGCGACGAGCGCGTCGATCAGGACTTTCACGCGGTCCTGCGCGGCCAACAGGATGGGCTGCACGATGGCGAGTAGCCGCTCGGGCCGCGCCACCGACAAGAAGCCGCGAATGGCGTCGACCAGACCTCCGTCCAGGCCGATGCCGAGCGGCTTCAACAGCGAGCGAAAGAAGTCGCCAACCACGCGCAAGGGGGCGAACGCTTGCCCGAGCCGGTTCGTGGCCGTGTCCACCTCGGACATGCCGAAAGCACGCAGCGCCGCGGTCGAACCCGCCGCAGCATCGAGCCGAGTTAGGTAGCGGGCGCGGTTGCCGGAGACGACCGCGAGACGCGCCGCCGGGTCCAACCGCTTGGCAAGCCCCTCCAGCGCGCTGCGCGTGTCGGACGCCGGAAGCGAGGTGATGGCCGAGCGCACCTGGGCTGCCTTGCTGCCCGTCTCCGCTGCCAGCCCGTCGAGGTCGATGCTACGCGCCGCCTTTTGGGTCGTCTCGATGGCATCGCCGATGCGCGCGGTTCGTGCCGCGAGCGCAGCAGCACCGCCGCCTTCGAAGAGCCAAGCGATCACCACCTCGAAGGTCCAGGGATGCACGCGCAAGCCGGTTCCCGAAAGGAGCGTCATGATCAGCTCGCCGATGCCCCCGTTCAGCTTGAAGTTGGGCAGCGAAAGCAAGAGCGTTTCCGCCTCGGCAAACGCTGCCCTGACCAGCTCGTCGAACACGTCAGGCTCGAAACGGTCGATCAGCGCCTGGGCTTGGCGGACGAGCTCTGCCAGAGAAGGTTTCCAGGTGTCGAGCTTGAGCTCGGAGCTCACCTTGTCGCGGGCGGCACGCACACGGCTTTCGAGCGGCTCGACCAACTTGGCGGGCGAAAAATCGTCGATCGTTGTCAGCACCTGGGAAAACACCTGATCGACCGGAGCGAGCTCGGCTCGCAAATCGAACGCAGCCAGGACACTCTTGATCCGAGCCACCGCAGCGTCGATCGGTTCTAGCGAGATCTGAGCGAATAGACCGTCTATCTGCGACACGATGCTGCTGAGCTCGGCCTCGATGGGCGCGGCGAGGCTGCGCGGATCCCGTTGCTTGACCTCGGCGAGCAGAGCGTCGAACTTTTGCTGCAACTCCGTTAGAGCCTCGACTAGCGGCCCACGCAGCTCGAACTGACCGTCTTCGCTGATCGCAAACCAGCTTTCCACCTCCGCCTCCACCGCAGCTACGTCGATCGCGCGGATGGGAGCCGCAGCTGCGTCCACCTCTTGTTTGATGGAATCCGGCAGCAAATTGAGCGGCAATGCTTCGAACGCGTCCGCAGCCGTGCCCACCACATCGACGGCGGTATCGAAGTACGGCTTCATCTGCGCCTGAGCCAGGGTATTGGCGAAGGCGTTCACATTGCCGGCGATGCTGCCGACGACCTGATCGAGATGCAGGCCGTCCACGAAGTCAGCCGCCCCTTTGAGTAGCAGCTCGACCTCGTGCTGGAAGGTGTCGACCGTGGTCTCGATCTCCCCCAACGCCTGCGTGACGGTTCCGGCAACCGCCGAGAGCGCGGCACCCACGTCGTCGATCAGACCTTGCAGGAACTTCATCACTGCGGAGACCGGCTCGAGCGCGCTCTGCACGGCCCCCGCGATGCGGTCGAAGGGCAAGCTTGCGACCGCCTTCTGAATCTGATCGAGCGCCGCGCGAGCAGCGCTGGTGATCTGGTTCAATACATCGACCACCGACGAGATCACGGAGGTCACGCGCCCCAAAGCCCGGCTCACGGGATCGCCGATCGGGGCGACATCGACGGCGCGAATGCGGCCGGCAAAATCGGCAACAACGCCTTCCAGATGCGTGAGCAGCGCATCGAAACTACCGCCCACGGAGGGCAGCGGCGGCAAGTTCAGCACCGGGCCGAGCACGGAGACCAAGCCCTGTACCGCGCGCGTGACGGGTGCTGGATCGACCGAGCGA